>Ga0123337_10003958_pt1 | contig 15318 bp, 8 predicted proteins | sample frozenSSSSmetaG_FD_89792 | JGI IMG/M metagenome (GOLD analysis project Ga0123337, IMG submission 89792) | Glacier valley bacterial and archeal communities from Borup Fiord, Nunavut, Canada, to study Microbial Dark Matter (Phase II) -... | ecosystem: Environmental > Aquatic > Freshwater > Ice >... | reverse complement strand
ATGGTATACTAAATTCCGTTCTATGGGCCTGTTTGTAAATGCCAGCTATAAATTATATGACAAATATATTTTCACTTTGGGGACCAAGTACGAAGGAAACTCCAAGTATAGCGCGGATAGCCGCTGGGGTTTATTTCCCACCGTTTCTGCTGCATGGCGTATCAATAAAGAAAATTTCCTGAAAGAAGTAACCTTTATAGATGACCTGAAGATAAGAGGAAGCTGGGGCCAGACCGGTAACTCACCTGATAAACAATATCTGTACTTTAACACCTATGGAGCAGGTTCTGATATATCCTATCTGGATATGCAGGGAGTTAAGCCCAATGGCATTGAATTAAACAGGTTGAAATGGGAAACCATCGACCAGTTAAACGCAGGGCTTTCATTCTATGGTCTGGATAACCGGCTTCAAATTGAATTTGATTATTATCAGAAAAAAACGTTTGATTTATATCTGGAAAATTCTGGTATTCCTACGACCGCAGGTTTTCCCAGCTTCAACCAGAACAATGGAGAACTGGAAAACAGAGGGATGGAATTCCTGATCGATTACACGGTCATTAAGAAAAAAGATTTTCAATTGAACTTTAGCATTAACTTATCAAACAATAAGAATGTGGTGATTGATCTGCCTGACAACTATAGCTTAAAGTATGGTAATATGCTTGAAAATGGCCAATACAAAATCAGTATCAAGCCAGGAGAACCGATGGGAGGATTTTTTGGATACAATTATTTGGGCGTTTACAAAAACGATGCTGACGCTATTGTGAGGGATAAAGATGGTGAACCAATTTATGGTTTGAATAAAGAGGTACCATTAAATATGATCATGGGTGGTACCAGTGCCTATGTATTCGAGGGCGGTGATGCCAAATATGAAGATGTGAACAGTGATGGTAAAATTGATGAATTGGACTTGGTATACCTTGGTGATTTGAACCCCAAATTAATGGGTGGATTTAGTAACCGGATCCAATACAAGGGATTTGTTGTAAATACATTCTTCTACTTCAAGGTGGGCCAGAAAATTATCAACCAGACCCGGATGAATACGGAGAATATGTATGGTTTCGATAATCAAAGCAGAGCAACCAACTGGCGCTGGAGAAGAGATGGCGACATCACTGATATGCCAAGGGCTATATACGACAGAGGGTTTAACTGGTTGGGTTCATCGAGGTTTGTGGAAGACGGTTCGTATTTAAGGTTAAAAACTTTGTCATTGAGTTATAATTTTAACGAGAGTTTTGCTCAAAAGCTGAAGTTTAAAGATCTGAAAGTGTATGCCACCGCCTATAACCTCTATACCTGGACCAAGTATTCGGGTCAGGATCCGGATGTTGCGCCACCAAGCAAACCAGATAAATTGCCCAAAGACGAAAGTAGGACTCCACCAAGTGGGAAGATACTGATTGGTGTAAATATTACATTCTAAAATTTTAAAAATTACTAAGATGGTAAAATACCGCATATTAAACCCTATATTCTTTGCAATTATACTGATGGCCCTTGCCTTGTCATCGTGCAAAGATTGGTTATCGATAGCACCTGAAAATAATTTGATAAAAGAAAAATTCTGGACTAAAACAGAAGATGTTGATGGAGCGTTGGCGGCTACCTACGATGCTTTCAGAAATGGTGCAGTTGGATCATTGGCCTGGGGCGAAATTCGCGCCGATCTGGTTGTTTTTCCTGCCGGACAAAGCAATTACAATAGAATTGCCGCCAGTGATATTAATTCCAGCAATGACGCTATTAATTGGGGCTCATATTATGAGACCATTAATTTGGCCAATACCTTGATGTTCTATGACAAGGAAGTTTTTGAGAAGGATAAGACCTTTACCCTGGAAATGAAAAATGGTGTAGATGCTGAAGCATTGTTCCTGCGCTCGTTGAGCTATTTTTACCTGGTACGTGTATGGAAAGATGTTCCGCTGGTCCTTAATCCTTCGATTTCAGATACCTCAGCGCTTTTTTTACCTAAAGTGTCTGAGAAAGAAGTAATTGGTCAAATCATTAAAGATTTGTTGGTTGCAAAGGATTTAGCCTATACGACTGAATTCAGGAATGATCCGCAGCACCCTGCTTATTTTAACGGAAGGGCCAATAAATATTCCATTATGTCACTTTTGGCGGATGTTTACCTTTGGGATCAGCAATATCAAAAATGTATTGACTATTGCGATTCGGTAAGCAATTCAGGCCTCTTTAGTTTAGAGTCGACAGAAACATGGTTCAATATTTACAACCCAGGGAATTCCCCCAAAGAAAGCATTTTTGAAATCCAATATGATGATAATCTTGACGGCCAGGAAAATCCTTTCTATGAGAATATTCTATTTGCTAAACCAGGGCTTACATTTGGTAAAATTGTAACCAGCCTATTTGATAAAGAAGACCTGAGACTTTTTGGCGGTGATTTTAAATATTTAGGAATCACGATCGATAGTCCTGTTGGAAGGTCATCAAACCAAAGGGATGGTCATTTTATTTATTACCGTTATGCAGATATCCTGCTGATGAAAGCCGAAGCTTTTACTGAACTTGGCAATTTTGTTTTAGCCAATGAGATGGTTCGGGTAACAATTAACCGTGCGGGGTTGAACCATGGGGAAATTGTGGTAAAAGAGGATTTAAGAAAAGCTATTTTGGATGAAAGAGGCAGAGAATTCTTACTTGAAGGGAAACGTTGGTTTGATCTTTTACGTGCCGCCAAAAGAAATAATTTTGAAAAGAAACAGATTATCATCGATATGATCCTTGCCGGAGCTGATATTCAACGTCAGGCTGTACTGAGAACCAAGGTATTTGACACCATGAGTTATTATCTGCCTATTCCAGAGCGTGATCTTATTTACAATCCGTTCCTGCTGCAGAACACATTTTATAATAGGTAATAAACTTGAAAATATAGAAATATGAAAAATATTCCTTTGCTTAAAAACACAGGAGTTGGTGCGGTACTAATCATACTAATGATCATGTTTGGGTGCGTTCAAGAACCTGTATTATGGAACGTGAACTCAGAAGAACAAGTTATTTCGGATTATATCGCCGCTAATCCAGATCAATATTCGGAATTTGGAAAATTAGTGGAGAGTGCTCAGTTGAACAGCCTATTGAGTATACGTGGACCGTTTACCCTGTTTCTGCCGACCAATGAAGCCATGAAAAATTATTACGAGCAAAATAATACTTCATTTGAACAGTTACAATCGGAAGAAATAAAAAAGCTGGTGTACAATCATCTGGTCATAAATGAAATTAGGTCCAGTGATTTCGGCCTTGGGGCCTTGCGCGATACCAATGCCATCGGTGATTTTTTGGTGACTGAATTTCAGGGATCGGATATTGTTATCAACAAGCAGTCAATCGTCACTGACAGAGATATCAGAACAGCCAACGGATTTATTCACCAGATTGATAAAGTGATTGACCTGGTCACTATTAGTGTTTATGACCAGCTTAAATCTGACCCTACCTATTCATTGTTTGCCCAGGGGTTAGAGCTTAGCGGACTGAAGGACACACTTCAAAAGATAACTTCGATTTACGGTAAAAAGAAAGGGGTGGACCAGTATATGCGTACACGGTTCACGATATTGGCAGTTCCTGATAAAGTATATGCCGACAGTTTAGGGATTACTACGATCGATCAACTGATAGCACACTTTACCACCAGCCGCGACAGTATTGCCCACAAGGCCAATCCATTTTACCGTTACATGGAATACCATTGTTTGGGGGGCACGTATTATTTATCAGATTTTAAGACAAAATTGTATCCTATTTTATCAAGCGATAACAACATTTTAGTTACCATTGATAACGACTACAAATTGAATCTGGATAAAAAGACCAAATTGTATACCGGGTTTGATGTGGAAAATTCAAACATACCGGCAAAAAATGGAGCGATACACCGCATCGACAATGTACTTCCGGTGATTCAACCTGAACCTACCCTGTTTATCTTTGATACCACTGATTATCCGGAGATAAAGCAAGGTGATTTCTATGGTAAATATTATATGAAATGGTCTGATGGTCAAAATACCTTTCCCAAAATAAAATGGAAAGGCGACTATTTACAGTACTACTACAAGAATCATGATGCTCCTGAACAAATTAACTCCGATTGTTTAAACATGAATGGTTTTTGGGAGATTGAAATTACCACTCCCAAGATAATGAAGGGCACCTATTCACTTTCAGGCTATATATGGTCAGGGCAAATGGATTTTGAAGTATATGTGGATGGAGTTAAAACTGCCACAATCTCCAGATCAGGCCTTGACCGAGCGCCTTGGGGTGAATTTACATGGACAAAAACGGAAGAACATAAAATTAAAATAATCAACATTACCTGGGGTATTTTATTCTGGGACACAGTAATATTTACACCAGTTAAATAAATTGATTATATGACCATTTACCTAAATATCGCTTCGAAATGACAAAAAATTATCGATTTAATATGACAAAAAGAATCTCATATTCGACCTGTTTTTCATTACTGATATTTTTTATGGCCTGTATAAGTATCCAACCAGCTTGGGCACAGACTTCAGGGGAAACTATAAAAGGTATCGTCTTGGAATCAGGTACAGGCAAGCCATTGAAACAGGTTTCGATCTCTGTGGCTTCAACAGGAACTTCGTCTGAGACAGACGAAACGGGCGCTTTTACAATTGTAGCTCCCAATAAACAGGCTGAATTACTGATTAATTTACCGGGGTATAACAAGAGAAATATCTACCTCAATGGGCGCGATTTTATTCATATTTCTCTGGTTTCATCTGATTACAATTCTTTTGACAATTCGTACAACAATCCCTTGGGGACGAATTCATTAAAAGATGCCAGTTTCTCCGTATCCGCTTTAACAGCCGCTAACTTAAAATTCACAAAGGTTAGTTCTTTTGACCAGGCTTTACAGGGACGGGTTTCGGGGCTATCAGTGATCGAGCAATCAGGAATGCCCGGACATAGGACTTATATGAATATCCGGGGTGTTTCCTCTTTGTATGGAAACAGTGAACCCTTACTGTTTATTGATGGGATGATTCACGATTATACCTCTGCTAACAATAGTTTGATGGAAGGTTTCTCTGTTAATCCACTGGAGGTTGTTGATATGGCAGATATCTCTGATATTTCTGTGATAAAAGATGGCGCTTCCTATTTGGGGGCTGCCGGTTCAAATGGTATTATCAATGTTAATACTGAACAGAAAAGTGAAACCAGTACAGTCATTAAAATGTCAGCTTATGGAGGTATGTCCATAGTTCCTCAAAGCCTGGATGTTATGGATGCACCTCAGTTTAAAGATTATTTCAATCAACTGCTCACTGATCAAGGCCTTAATTCAACTGACATTAACACCAGATACCCTTGGCTGAATGGTGACCAGTCAGCCAATGAATATTACCGGTATAATAACAATACGGATTGGCAAAAACAAAGCTTTAAACCTTCCACGTTATCGAAATACCACTTCTTCCTTAAGGGAGGTGATGATATTGCCACGTATAATATTTCAACCGGTTACCTTAAACAGCAGGGATTATTTGAAGAATCAAGCTATTCAAGATTTAACCTGCGTATCAATGGTAAGATCAATATCTCCAATAAGTTTTCGATTGCACCAAATGCTAAACTTTCGTTGGCTGACAGCAAAACGCCCAACATGGGTTACAGTACCTGGAAAAATCCGCTTATTGCCTCTTTATTAATGCCTCCAACGACGGGAGCTTATGCAAGAAACAATACAACTGGTACTGAATTGTCATATTTTGACGATGTTACTGCATTTAATGTAAGTAATCCGGCTGCTATCATTAAAGATGCCATGGGAACGAACCGTAATTATCATTTTTTAAGTTCGGTCAATGCCCAATATAAGTTTAACAGCCATTTTATGTTGTCGGAATTAATGGGGCTTAATTTTAACAATGCCCGTGAGAGCAGGTTTTTGCCAGATCTTGGCCTTGTTAAGATTGATTCAGCCGCTAACAGCCCAGGCGATCTGGTAAACGAATTCCGTTCAAGCCAAAGCCATACAACTCTAGCCTTTAACACCAAATCAGCTTCGGGCCATTCCCTGGTATTACAAGGAGGGCTGCGGTACATGAAAAACACTTATAAATACAATAGAGCGATCGACTTGAATACTCCTTCTGACGATTTCAAAAGTCTTGGACAAGGTTCGAAATACTCTTATTTAAGGACCTCAACGGGTGATGACAGAGGCTTGGTATGGGTTTCTTATTTTGGAAGTATGAATTACAATTTCCGCGATAAATATCTCATTGATGCCAATGTTTCTTATGATGGGAATTCTAACGTGAACAAAACAAACCGTTATAACTACTATCCTTCCGTTTCCGGTGCATGGCGTGCATCCTCCGAGAGTTTTCTTTCTCAGGCAAAATGGCTGGATGATCTGAAATTCCGTGGATCATGGTCAACTACCGGAAATATGTTTAGCAGTGTTTATGACTTTTCAAAATTGTATTATACTTCACAAAGATTGAACAGCCAGGGAGTGATCACACGGGCTTCAATTCCAAACGATCAACTTGAACTTGAAAAGAAAATGACCGTGAATGCCGGAGTTGATATTTCGCTCTTTAAACAGACAGCCAATTTTCATGTTGATTATTATCAATCTAATGTTGATAACCTGATCATCAGGCAAGAACTGGAGCCAACATTTGGGTATAAAGAAAACTATTTTGACAATGGCGGTAAACTGGAATCAAAAGGATTGGAAATTTCAGGGGATATAAGATTGCAGGCCGGTGCGCTTGTATGGACCGTGGGTGGTTCGGTAACCCAGCAGATGACTGAAATAAAAAGTCTTAAATTCCTGAACGAGGCCACTTCAAGTGTACTGACCCCTATTGCAGGTGGCGAATACATCACATCAGTAGGGAATGCGGTCAATGCTTTTTATGGATATCAAACCGATGGTATTTACAATGACGGTGCAGAAGCGGCCAGTATGATCGGACCCAATAGAATACCAATGGCCGCAGGTGATATCAGATTTAAGGATCTTAGCGGACCAGATGGAGTTGCAGATGGTGTTATTGACGTAAACGATAAAGTGATTATTGGCAATCCGAATCCTGATTTTTTTGGTGGAATCAACAGTACACTGAGGTTTAAAAATTTGGAACTGGCTGCTTACTTTAGCTATTCAATGGGAAACGAAATTTTCAACTATGTTAGATACAAAGCTGAATCCATGGATACTTACGGCAATCAAATGGTGAGTGTAATGAACCGTTGGAGACCAGGCGCTGACAATGCGAATGCAGCTATGCCTCGTACTTCGTTTGGTGATCCAACAGGTAACACTGCTTTTTCAGACCGATGGATTGAAGACGGATCTTATGTACGGTTAAAACAATTGACCCTAAACTATACGTTTCCCGCGGTATCCAGTTTGTATAAAGGTATCACCATTTATGTTACAGGAACCAATTTACTTACCTTCACTGATTATAGTGGTTATGACCCGGATTTCCTTTATTCAAACAATCCATTTTATATGGGCGTTGATTATGGGAAAATGCCTCAACCCAAATCGTTTATCGTGGGCTTAAAATTAGATTTATAACAGGATAAATTCAGAAAAAAATGAAAAAACGATTAAATATAAAATCCAATTATCTGTTTGCTCTCATTGTCATTGCATTCACAAGTTTTTCGTGTAGTGAGAAAATATTTGATGAACAGGTTGGTGAAACAATTACGCCTGATCAGCATTATAAATCACTTGTTGATATGCAAGTATCGATGGCCGGCGCTTTTGCTCCTCTTCAGAATGTCTTACCAAAGTTGATTGTTATTGACGGTTTAAGATCCGACCAGATGATTGCAACGATGAATGCAGAGCCTTATCTGAAAGACATCAATAACCAGGTTTTAAGTTTTGACAACCCTTATCTGGATGCATCTGACTATTATAAGGTGATTATTAATACCAATGAAGCGCTTGCCAACATTTATAAAATTGCTAAGATAGATCGAAATTTGGATGAGTATAAACTTAAATACTCCAAAGGCGCTCTGGTTACTCTTAGGAGCTGGACCTATCTGAACCTCGTGAGGCTTTATGGAAAGGCTGCATTGATTGATGATAATTTAGGAGCTCTGCCTGCAAATATGACACAGAATGTTCTGGAAAAGGATGTCATGATCAACCTATTAATAGATAGCCTATTACCTTATATTATAAGTGAAGAGGAGGCATCAAAAAAGGCTGAGTTATTATTCATTAACTTCATGAGCAGTAAAGCGGTGCTTGGTGAATTATACCTGGAAAAAGGTGATTATGCCAATGCTGCCAAATACCTGAAGATGGCTCTTGAGAGTTACAGAAATAATCCGGAAGTTTATAAAGTTAGCAGCTATGTAAACGAAGGTTGGAAGTCGATGTTTCTTAATAACGGATTTGGCACTGGAGAAATTTTTTACGGTGGGGCAATGCTTGAACTTATTTCAGCAATTTCATACGACAAGAATGAAGGGCAGTTTAACCCATTGGCAAAATGGCTTTTGCCAGCAGATCAATTTATGGTTCAACCTACTCAGCTTTTAGTGGATTCGTTCAGAACTCAAATTTCAACACAAGGTTTGCCTGGCGATATACACAGAGGTATTGGCGCATCAATTGACACCACGGCTTCCGGGGTCTTTTACGTCAATAAATACTCGGCTGATAAAAATGACCCTTTCAGCGCTGATATTATTATTTCAAGAGCATCTGATTTACATTTATTGCTTGCTGAAGCATTGAACAGAAATGGGGATTCAAAGACTGCCCTGGTCCTTCTGAATGCAGGATTTAAAGGAGAAAAACCAGTACCTGCGCTTTATAACAAATGGAGTAAAAACCAGGGAATCAGGGGTAGGGTTACTTTGAAGTCAAAGGTTGTACCAGACAGTGTATATGAATTACCAATTACAGCTGACAGTATCAAAGTACCTCTCTTAGGTGAAGCAAGGATTAATTATATTGAAGACTTAATTATGAACGAACGCTCTTTGGAACTTGCTTTCGAAGGTAAACGATGGTTTGATTTGGTACGCGTTGCAAAACGCAGACAAGATCCTTCCTACCTTGCCAATAAGGTAGCAGCTAAATTTCCTGAATCTGAAAAAGATGCTATCCGTACAAAATTGATGATTGAAAGCAATTGGTATTTACCTTTCAAAAAAGAGGTAGCTAAATAATAGTATGAGAGAATAATTTTATTCTAAAATAACATTTATAGCAGAGGTTGGCAAGTAATTGTCAACCTCTGCTTTTTAGAAAGAGGATTGCACGCATTGAGACGGATTACGCGGATTGGGGATCATATAATATTGTTGCGGGGAAAGCAAAGTCAATGGTAATTTTTATAAAATCTTACTTTTTTTAATTCAACCTTAGTAACCAGGCAATGTTCCCTTAGAGCCCCATCTTATCTATCTTATAATTGGTTTGATCCAGAGTCCTTGGGAGGAAAACAAAATGGGTGTACCGAATTATTGAATTCTATTTTCATAAGATAGATAAGATTAAGGTTGCGGGGGCTGATCTAAGTTACTAAGATTTTATAAAAAAAAGGTTGGTTTTTTCAAAATAAACATACCTGAACATTGGTTTTGAAAACACTTCCCCCAACAATGTCCTGTGATCCCCTATTATGCAACGTTTAAACCATCAGAAAAGACTGCTTTAAATCTTTGATTATCAGCATGAATATGCACGAAGTTAACGCTAATCCGAGTAGTCGGGAGCACTTGTTTTAATTTGCAGGTTGATATCTTCTTATAATACTGCAGTGAGTTTTTCAGCAGACCCTATAATATAGCACCGAAATAGCTAATTGAAGCCTGTTTTTGCTCTGGTACTTTGTCTCTTTGGTACTTTTTTACACTCATTTGCTTAGATCGAACTCAGGTTAGTAATCATAGTTTCGTTCTGATCCGTGAGCGGCACGCCACTTGAAACTTGAAACTTGAAATTGAACTTTGCACTTGAAACTTGAAATTGTTCTCCCCCTGCCATTCTGATTTAAAACCTTTTTTTTTTACGATTTAACCTGTACATTTTTAGCAGTCTGCTATTTGGGTGGTAATGGGATTGGCAACTGACTTCCGGCTATATACAAATTATTTATCCATTCGATTCTATCGCCCTCTGCTACCCTATCATTATGGCTTGTAATGATCGTATTTTGTTTGCTCAGTAACATAAAAACCTCTCAATAAAGAAGTTTTTATGGCAATTTAACCTTATCGTTTTTATTTCTCATGAGCTCATACTCCATACAACCAATTGGAACCATCCCTTAGAAATTCAAACCTTTCAATCGTACAGCCATGGCGGTTTTCATACCATATAAGATATTTTAATCTTTTTTTCCTCTTTTTGCCCAAAACGCTTGTTTTATAATTTATTTTGCACTAAATTTATTAAGAATATTAAATAATAGTTATTTATTAATAATTTAAAACTATAAATTATGAAAACAATCATTACTTTTTTGTTCAGTGCTTTTATAGTGACATATACCATGGCTCAAGCTCCAACCGGAGTTTTCGCCAAAGCAAGTGCTGATCCTGTAATTGATGGCGTGGTTGATGAGGTATGGGCAGAAGCTACAGTTTATAACATTGACCTGCCATTTCAAACTGAGGTTCCCTCTCTTGGAGCCTCTGGCGAAACCACCTGGCAAGGTGTATGGACTGAAGATGGAGTTTATATTTTGCTTAAAGTAACTGATGATGCATTTTTTCCTGCCTATATGGCGACTCCTCCATCAACAAGTAACTGGGAGTATGATAAACCTGAACTCTACCTTGATGTGAATTATGTATTAAAAGATGGTATCGGTGGTGGTGGTGGCAAAGGGCATTACCAGGTGGCTCCTGGTTTTACGGATGGAAAAAATGATGGGACCCCTATTACAACAACAGATGGCGTTGTTGGCGTTGTTTATGCCTTCATGGTGAGTGGTCCTAACTACATTGCTGAATATTTTATCCCCTTTGCCAAGCTGCTCGATAACGAAGGCAATATTGTAGACAAAACCAATGCCATCGGTTTTGATGTTACCATTATTGACAGAGATCCTGACGACACAGCACGTAAAAGAGCTGTTTGGGCCAATATTGGTACAATTAATGAATCTTATGCCAATATGGATGATGCTGGTCTTGTTACATTTGCGGGCGCTGAACCAGGAATTACAATTGACGCGATTACTTTAAACAATGGTGGAACCATTACAACCGACAATGGAACCCTACAGATGGTTGCTACTATTGTACCTGCTAACGCAACAAGCCCTATAAAATGGTCGGTAATAAATGGTACAGGACAAGCAACTATTAATGATACCGGACTTGTTAAAGCTATTAAGGATGGTACTGTAAGTGTAAAAGTCAAAGCTGCTGATCTAATGGGAGTTGAAGCAATGGTTGACGTAGTTATCAGCGGTCAGAGTCCTACCCGATCTGAAGTAAGCCTTGTTAAAGATGGTTTTTTTGATGATCCAACACGTGCTGCATGGAGTGGCGGAACAGTCGTTAATGGTGTTCTAGTTTGTGACCCCCCAGCTGCCGGCGCTAATCCATGGGATTGGACAACAACACAAATTGTAGCTGTTAGCATGGCAGATAAAGACGTACCTTATATTTTTACATTTAAAGCCTGGGCTGATGCAGTAAGAACTTTCAATGTTGACTTTGAAGATTCGAACAATGGCTTTAGTAGATATGGTATTTCTTCTGATCCAGAAGCATTGCCTGACGGAACATCCGATTGGACTTTTGAAGTGACTACTGAACCAACAGTTTATGTGTTTCATGTAACATTTACTAACATGAAGGAAAATGCCCGTCAGAGCCTACAGTTCATGCTTGGTAAAGCTGATGAACCGGTATATCTTGACAGCGTCATGTTACTGAAAGAATCTGAGTATAATCTTTACACCAGTTCCAGAAAATCACTGAGTGCAAATTCATTGAATGTTTATCCTAATCCGGTTGGAAGTGCAAATCAGTTGAATGTTACACTGACCGCATCAAATGTTAAAATTGCTATCTACAATGCCATCGGACAAAAAATGATGGAAAAAGTATCTACCGGCAATCTCGCTAAATTTGATGTAAGCAGCTTGCGCAAAGGCTTGTATTTCGTTAGATTAAGCGATGGAACTACTCAGAAATTTGTAAAGTAAAGTTAATAACCAATTTAATCATAAAAAAAAGCCTTGCAGTAACGCAAGGCTTTTTTTATGGAATTAAGTGGCTATTGTCGTGTCAAGGCTGATATGTCGCATCACAGAGTTCTATGTACACACACTATGTCTGCACTATATGGTAGCTGCCGCTCATGGTACAGCGCACTTTTAATATTTGTAGAAAGGAAGATTGAAATAACAAAGGCAGGTGCAGCGCACCGGAATATTTCCAAATAAATTCCAATTTCTACAAATATTATGGGTGCTCTATACCAAGGTCAGGAGCAACAGAAACAAGGTAGTGCAGATATAATGTAGTGTCCCTGAAAACTCTGTGCCGATGCGACACAAGATCCCTGACACGACACTTGGGTTTCCCATTCAAAAGCTTGGCCCTCAATACTTTTTAAGAAACAACGTAGCCCCCGTTTTTATGAACAAGAGTAAGTTCACACTCTTAATACGATCACCGCGCCCAATGGAAGAACCCTAACCTGAAGGTACGTTTAGTCATCGGCAATTCATTGGACAATAAGAACATAATAAGTACATAACAAGAAGTTATTAAGTACATAATAAGTATGCCGACTTATAATCTACTTAATAATTACTTAATATTTATATATTATATAATGCTTCATCGATTGGTTCAGGCTGAATTTGCCAATAACTCTATTCAGTTCACTAACTTACTTTTATGTAAAATGCAAAGGGCCCCAATCACACGGGGGCATTTTAATACTTAATTAGGCCTCAAAAAGCCAAATAGTGAAGTTAACAAAAGTGCCCTAAGTCTCGGTGCCAACTCATAGAATTGTCTATTTGTTTATTTGCCCTTTGCTCCTTGCCCTTATTGCACCAAAATATTTATCGCCAGGCCTTGTATTTATTCATTGAATCTTTAAAAATACCAGGTACAATGCTTTAAATACAACTGGCATTTTAACTATCATATTGAATACCATAACACTACAATGCAATACCATTTATTCTAATTTATTTTTTAAATTTTTCAATAAAACAACATTTAATCCTTGTTTATTAAATTTATTTTTATCAGTTTTGTTATTCAAATATTAATTAACAATTAAAACTTTAAAACTTCAAGTTATGAAAAGAATTTTTACTCTATTAGTAAGCGCTTTTTTCTTTACGATGGTTATGGGCCAACCAACCGCGTTGATAAAAAAAGCCACAACAGCGCCCGTTATTGATGGTTTGGTAGATGAAATATGGGCAACAGCCGACAAAAATGAGATTAATGTGCCATTTGTTAATGCTACTGTACCTGAAACTCCAACAGTTGGTAATAGCTGGTGGAAGGCCTTGTGGAATAAAGACGGTATTTATTTACTTTGTTTTGTTGAAGATGATGTGTTTGTTCCTGCTTATATGGGGGGTCCTACTAAAGAAGACAGAGACGCAAGTTATATGTTTGACAAACTGGAAATTTACTTCGATTGTAATGCCGAAAAGAAAGATGGTTATGGTCCTGGAAGTGGAGACGTTAATAAATTAGGTCATTATCAGTTTGCTCCAACTCCAACAGAAGCCTTGGTAGATGGAGGAACCGCTACTGTTGAGGATAATGGCTTTTCCTGGGCATTTGATGCTACTACAAAACCTAATTACTATGTTGAGTATTTTTTCCCTTTTAGTGTCTTGCTAGACAAAACTACCGCCCCTGTGGATCAAATGGAACCAATTGGTTTTGATGTGAATATCATGGACAATGATATTTTAACAAAATCTCGCAACCGTATGGATTGGGCCAATGCCGGTGATCTTGGTGAAAGTTGGGGCAACATGGATGATGCAGGCCTTATTACTCTTGATGGCGCAGTGGCTATTATTGACATCAATACCCTTACAATTACAGGGGGAACAGAAATCACCACTGATAACGGTACCCTTCAGTTTAATGCAGCCTTAACTCCTCTTGAAGCCACTCAGGTATACAAATGGGTAGTTACAAATGGTACAGGAATGGCAACCGTCAACAGTACTACTGGTTTAATTACAGCCAACAGAAATGGTACTGTTACAGTAAAAGCGGTTTCAATTGATGATTTAGTTAATTCAAATGAATTAACTATTTCAATTAGTAACCAGATGATTTCGGAAGCCGATATTTCCATCATAAAAAATGGCACTTTCGAACTAGGTGCAGACAAAAAAGAAAATTGGGGTGGACCCGGTGTTGTTGATGGTGAAGGTTTCTATAGTGTGTTATGTACCGCACAAGCCGATATTTGGAATACCATGTTTGGTCAGAAGGTTAAAGTTGCCGATGCTACCACTAAATATTTCGTGAAGTTTAAAGCAAAAGCCAGCGCGGATATGATCATACCTGTCCTCTTTGAAGATAGAGGCACTGGCAATGACAATAACAAAGTTGTTACAACAACTGCGAAATATAGAGATAATGTATATGGAAAATGGGATGTTCCTGTAACAGCTTTAGAAGCATGGTACACATTTGATGTAACTTTTAGTTCTATCAAAGACAACTCAGACTATGAGCTTAACTTTCAGATAGGCAAGGCTGATGGAACCTTTTCTATTGATAATATTATGATGTACACTGAAGCTGATTTGGCATTGGTAAGTAATAAAACAATCACTTCTAACGTATCGAGAGTTTATCCTAACCCCGTGGGCAAAGCCAACTTATTATCTGTTGAATTGAAATCTTCAAACGTAAAAGTTGCAATTTACAATGCTCTTGGCCAAAAGATGATAGAAAAAGTGTCTACGGGCAATGTTGTTAAATTTGATGTTAACAGTTTAACCAAAGGCTTATATTTCGTTAGATTGGCTGATGGAAGCACCCAGAAATTTATAAAATAAATTTCTCTAACTCATTCAATATAAAAAAAGCCTTGCGGAAATGCAAGGCTTTTTTTATTGCATAAAATAGTACAGGACAAGTTTGCCATAATGCCATAATGCCATAATGCCATTGATGTCACTGATGTCTTTAAAGTCATTAAAGTCATTAAAGTCCTTAATGTTTAAAATTTATATGTTTATTTAGAATATATTCCTATATTCTGTTACATTT
>Ga0123337_10003957_pt1 | contig 15322 bp, 15 predicted proteins | sample frozenSSSSmetaG_FD_89792 | JGI IMG/M metagenome (GOLD analysis project Ga0123337, IMG submission 89792) | Glacier valley bacterial and archeal communities from Borup Fiord, Nunavut, Canada, to study Microbial Dark Matter (Phase II) -... | ecosystem: Environmental > Aquatic > Freshwater > Ice >... | reverse complement strand
GACGCAGTCGACCCGTGGGTTCAACTGATCGTCGCAACACCTTTGATCTGAGAGGATGAGGAGGTGTCGCATGGTCACGTCATGGGCCTGGTTACGTGTGTTGCTACAACGTGTATACAGCGTGACTGGGCACTTTGCTCCCGTATGCAAAAGGCTCTTGTCGCCGGTTGGGATCGTGTTATGGCGCACGGGCACGAAACCACGGAACTTGCTTGCTAATGAACACCTTTAAAATAGCCCTTAGGTCAGGACAGACAGCGACCATCGAGGACCGGCGCGCCCTAGGCGATCTGGCCGCGCAGCTAGCGCAGGAGGGCTTTGTGGTGGTCCGCCGCATCTCTGCCGGTTATGCAAAGTCAGTGACGGAGGTGGCCTTCCTAGAACGTGCGATCGAAAGTATTGAGCCGGCAGCCTGAATGGCGATCTCTTTGATACAGTGACCTCGCACTGAGTCTGGCGGCTGGTTGCGGCAATGACATTGCCCACTGCAGTCAGTCCAGTTTGAAGTAGGTGCCGGTCCTTTTCGGATAATATGCGGCTTGGAGCCAAAGTGGGACGGGCTGCGGTGGCCGGCTTCCGCCGGTTCGCCCATGGCACCTACCCATTGATCGTTTCCAGACCGCTGTCTGAAGTACTTTCAGCTTGTGGACCGCTTGTTGGGAGAGGGAGCACACCACACATCCAGTCGCAGAACACTGCAAATGCGGCCCGATTTTCCACATTTCCTTAGGGGATCAGGCATAATGTCGTGAGCGTGTTCTAACCCCATAGGCGCAATTGTCCTCACGACCCACATCGCTCTCGCGCCAGATCAGTTATTTGTCCTTCGCTTTCGCGACAGTCCTGGTGATCGTGCTTGGCGCGTTCGGCTGGTGGGCGGCCTCAAGCATCGACGACCGGTCAATGGCCCGCCAAGCCAGAGCAGTTCATCGCGGTCTGGCCGACATCATGGAGCGGATGCCAGTTGAACAGGACAGTTCGGCGATCTGGGACGATTCCGTGATCAACCTCCGAGCTGGGAACGACTTCTGGATTGCTGACAACCTTGCAGAGTGGATGAGCGCGTATTTTGGCCACGACCGCATCTATCTTCTGAATGCGGACAATCTGCCAGTGCGAGTGGTGTCCGACGGGGAACTTGCGGGCACAGAGCTTTACGACGCCGACACAGGTGCCCTGCGGCCACTGGTAGACGATCTGCGCCGGCAAATGGAAAGGGCGTCGGAAGGACTCGCTGACTCCACAGCCGAAATCACCGGCCTTGGCGCGGAAGAGCTGGTCGTCCTAGGTAGTGGCGAAAGGGCGATCGTCAGCATCAGGCCGATTGTTCCCAGCTCGGATGCTGTTTCACAACCCCCCGGAACAGAATTTCTCCATGTGTCGGTGCGCATCATCGACAGCTCCGTCGCCGACGAAATCAGCCAGCGATACGAAATCCCAGGCTTGGCGTTTCAGGCAGAAGCGGTGACCGGCGACGGGCGAATATCTGCACCCGCTATAAACGCAAGTGGGGGCATCATAGGCTTTTTCTCGTGGATGCCCGAAGAACCTGCATTCGATTTGATTCGCCAAACCATGCCGGCCATGATTGGCGGTGTCGTGTTAGCAGGAATAGCAGTGTTTTTCCTGCTCAGACGCTTGAGGCGAACCTCGGTCCAGCTCGAGAATACCAGAGCACAAGCGTCTTTCCTGGCATTTCATGATCCACTGACCCGGTTGGCGAACAGGGCATTGTTTGAGGACAGACTTGAGCAGTCTCTGGCCAATATGCGTGCCGGCGCCTCTCGCGTCGTACTACATTACGTCGACCTCGATAACTTCAAGCGCGTCAATGATACGCTCGGGCATGGAGTTGGGGACGAGTTGTTGCGTCAGGCTGCTGAACGCCTCACAGCCCTCGTCACTGATGTGGACACCGTGGCCAGACTGGGCGGCGACGAGTTCGCCGTCATTCAGTTTGATGCAAAGGATAGCGCCGCCGCCGTGGCGCTAAGCCGCTCTATTGTGAACGCCTTCTCCCGTCCGTTCAGTTTCCCCGGCCATGAAGCCCGGAGCGGTGCCAGTGTGGGGGTCATCGTCGTTGCCGATCCCTCAACTCCCATAGAAGACCTCATGCACCAAGCTGACATTGCCCTTTATGAAGCGAAGAACGGGGGCAAGGGCCGCTACCAGCTCTACGATGGGGAGTTAAATGCCGCGGTTCGGGAGCGCCGTGAGCTGGAGACAGACCTTCGGGCCGCGCTGAGTGGCACGCCGGGCCTCACCCTGGTCTACCAGCCCATATTCAATGCCTCCAACGGCGCCATTGCGGGCGCTGAAGCCTTGGTACGATGGGAGCATACCAAGCGCGGCCGTATGTCGCCGGCGACCTTCATTGGTCTCGCTGAAGAGCGGGGGCTTATCGATGAGCTCGGTCTTTGGGTTTTGCGTCAGGCTTGCGATTACGCCGCGTCTTCCAGCGTGCCCTGGGTGGCCGTCAACGCATCGCCCATCCAGTTCCGTGACGAAAAGTTCGCCGACCGCGTTTTCGAGATATTAGAATCCACCGGGTTGCAACCCAGACGTTTGGAAATAGAGATCACAGAGGGACTCTTGCTGCAGAATTCGCAGTTGACACAGTCCACACTGACGCGACTACGGGCCAGCGGAATACGGATCGCGCTTGATGATTTTGGGACAGGTTATTCCTCGATCAGCTACCTTAGGACCCACGGTATCGACAAACTTAAAATCGACCAGTCTTACACAGCTCAACTCGGCAAGGACCATGAGATTGACAGTATCGTTCGGTCGATCATCGACCTTGGACGTGCAATGCACATGGCAGTGACGGCCGAGGGAGTTGAGACAGAAGCTCAACGTTCCATTTTGAATATCATTGGCTGCGACCAGTTGCAGGGATATTTGCTCTCGCGCCCTGTTGAGCCCACCAAACTCGATGCAATTCTGCGCTATTCGGGGCCGCTAGATCGCGAGACAGCCTGAAATTCGGCCGAAATGCCATGGCCCGTTGATTACTAAGTAGCCACTCTGAAGCCTGCTGAACTCAAGCTCGGTTGTTGGGTGGCGCGTTGGTCGACAACCGCGCCTTGGTAGCTTTCACTGGTTCAACTGGGATAAATGTTCCTGAAACGACCTTGGCCTCTACGTCGGCGACAAATGTTAAATTTTCTTCTAGCTCCAACCCAACATCGATCAAACGTTCCAGAAGATCATTATATTCATTCGAACTGCCATCTGTGGCAAAGAGAATAAGATCCAGTAGCGCCTCCGTTTTTTCCGCAAGGCCAGCGGCTTCACGGTGGGCGCCCCTATAGATATCGAGATTTGGTGTAGCGCCACCCGTTCTACCAAAGGCTTGAGCAACTCTAGTCGAATTAGCAGCGACCTTGCGAAGGCTACCAAGCCTTGTTCGAATTGGTTGGAAAAGTGCTGTTACTTCCTCAGCGGAAGCTTCTCGAACGCCACCATTTTGATCTGCCATCTCGGCGTAGGGCCGAATAAGCCTTGGCTGCGTTGTAACGCTATCCTCTAATGGGGAAGGTCGTTCAGGAGAAACACCGTTTCGGATCACAGGCAGGGTTGAGCGACCGTCGGAGGGGGCCCGCTGAGCCGCATTCAGCCTTGTTTTCCGCTGCGCTCTAGTCCGGGCAATCCACCAAGCAACAATAGCCGCCATCAGTGCTAAGGCAACGATCAGTTCCATATCTTTTCCTCCAGCTAAACCCTACGACGCCGCGCAACACAGTCATACAAAGCCGTCGTTTTTCTTAAGTTCTGGGGGGTGACGCAGGCAGGCCATGGAGTCGCAACTGAGCGTGGCGGTCCAGATAGTCCTCTAGCTCCCGCATGATCATCAAAAGACGGCGCCCATCGTCAGTATCTACCGCCGTTGGATTGAGCTCCAGCCACCTCTCGCACCCATACAACAGAGTGCTGATGTTTGCGGGTGGATGCGGGCCATCAAGATCGCCCGCATGATCGCGCCAGTGAAATATGCCAAGCAGATAATTGGGCGCCAAAGGATCGTCTCTGGCTTCTCAGCTACACAATGCACAGTAAGGATCCCCGATCTCCTTTGCGCTCTATCATATGCAGTGATTTGGCGGGGGCTGTCGACAAACGTCCGACATGTCCACAAAGGCGACGTTATCGGCAGGTGTGAGCGCCGCGGTCCGATGTACCGATCAAATAGGGCAGGGGCTGCGGCCACCAATGCGCATAATATGTGGACTGGAACGGCAGAAATGTTTGCGCAAAGCGGACCGCCGGTTCCCGACCACTTTTCCGTTGGCGAACCCAATTCAAACGATGCCCGAAAGCGGCCATTCGCTGTTCCGGGACATAGGCTTTAGCTGTGGTGTCGTGGGACGATCAGAGTCCGTCAGCCTCCTCATGGTTTCCGTGCAGACCACTAGTGCTGGTGCACAGGAAGCGTCGGTAGTTCCGGCTAGTGAAGAACAGGTAGAGGCCTTTGCAGCTGCCTATATTCAGGTGAGCCAGGTAAATCAGACGTTTGAGCCGCAGGTCGCCGCCGCCGAGACTGAGCAGGACAGGCTCGCATTGTTCCAGCAAGCGCAGCAACAGATGCAAGAAGCGGTACAGAGCCGCGGCCTGAGCCTTGATGAATTTAACGGAATCTATAACCAGGCCCAGGCTGATCCGGACTTGGCGGCCCAGATCCAGACGCAACTGCAGCAGTCCGCGCAGTAAGCCTGCCGGCACCGGCCTTGACGTTACCGTTGAGGCCGGTAGTATTTTCGCGCGTCGTTGAAGAACGCGTTTCCAGGATGGAACCGGCGGTTGTCCCATCCGCTTAGTTAATATGGCGTCATCCTCCTGCACTTCCCGCAAAACCAAGCCCGTTGCACTATCGGGCCTATCGCAGATAGTCGCGCTCCTGATGATCGTCGTCGGGCTGATGGCGCCGACCCTAGCAGTCGCCCAGGATAACCAAACTTCGGTTCGTCTCGATGGACGCATTCTTTTCCGCGTGAGCGCGGCGGCCGATGCAACGTCCGAGCAACGTGCAACACGGGTCGAACAGCGCCTGCAGGCGCTGCTGGCAACCCTGTACAATCCCGCCCAAGCCCGGATTGTCAGTTCAGGCAGCACGAGACTGGTCACTGTTTCGGGGGTGTCGGTCGCAACGGTAACCGTCGAAGACGCCGAAGATAGCATCACCACGCTCGATGTTCTCGCCGAGGAATGGCGCCAGGCGATCGAAAAGGAGCTTGAGGTGAGCCGCCAGCAACGCCTCGGGTTCGGCGGTCGGTTCCTGGCCGAAATACGAGGCGCTATTGGCACCGCCTTTTCGATCACCTCGGAATCCTCGGGGGCCGTGATACCTCGCGTGCTGGCTGCCGGGCTCATCCTAGCGAGCTTTGTCCTTTTGGCGCGTATCGTGGGCTGGAGCATGAAACAGGTTTTCCGGCGATTGCGCGCCGACAAGACCCTCGAAAACCTCATCCGCCAGCTTGCCTATTACATGATCGTGCTCATGGGCCTGCTGATCGCAGCAGGTGCCCTGGGGTTCAGCCCTGAGACAGTGGTCACTGGGCTTGGATTGACCGGGTTGGTGCTCGGCTTTGCACTCAAGGACATTCTGTCCAACTTCGTCAGCGGACTGCTGATCCTGGCCATGCGGCCCTTTGAGATCGGTGACCAGATTGCGATCGGTGACACCGAAGGGGCGGTCGAACGGATCGAATTGCGGGCCACACAGATCCGGACTTATGATGGGCGGGTCGCCCTGGTGCCCAATGCCGAGGTGTTCACCTCCCGGATCGTCAACAACACCGCCGACCCGGTACGGCGCGGCAATGTCCTGGTCACGGTGGGTCTCGGCAGCGACATTCGCAAGATTTCGGCTCTCCTGACCGAGAAGGCGCAGTCAGCGCCGGGCGTATTGCCCGATCGCGCTGCGTCGGTTCGCGTGGATGATGCCAATGACGAGACCGTGGTGCTCAATGTTTCCTTCTGGACGGATTCCCGCCGGTCAGACTTCAAGGATACCAGCTCTCAGGTGCGCTTGGCGGCCATCGATGTCTTGATCAGTTGTGGCCATCTGCCGCCAGACCCAGCCTTGCGGCGTATCGAACTTCTCGACCCGGCGGCGTGGCGCACCATGATGAATCGATAAACCCCTTCCGCAGTTTTCAAGATCGTCTGTTCGCGCGGCTAGCTCGCAACTCCAGCGATGCTACAGAGTATTTTCACATTCCAACCGGAAGGGTGGTTGAAATTGGAACGCAGGTAGTTTTGTGACGCGCCACTTGGCGCACGTCACATGGTGCACCATTGTTATCATTTTATGCGGTTATGGGGGTGTCGGTATTCCGATGTAGAGGAGAGCTTCCTGATTAGTGAGCGCTTCCGGCCCGTATCGGAGAGAGCGGACAGTCCACAAAACGGCCACTGCCGATCACTACGAGGGCGTCTCTAGGCAAAATTGAGTCACTTCGATGTGCTGCCATGTGCACTCGACACCTTGACCTAAATCAGGTGCAGCAACGCCCACGCGCAATAGACACCTGAAACTGCTACGGCGTATGTGGCCTGCTGATGACCCTTCAGGGGGCGGCCAAATATGGCCACTAGGCTTATGCAGAGCGTCAAAAACACCCCATACTCCTCCACGCTTAGTTACGATCCGCAGCCGCGACCAAAATTCTCATTCTGCACTTGGGAGGCAATATTGCATTTTATATTAGCACAATATGGGTTTGGCGCGAAGCCTTGCCCCCGTCGGCGCTCGGCCCAATCTGCGAACCTCTAGATTGGCCGATTGTTGCCGCGGGTGATCGCACCTCTGTGCGAGCGGAGTCTCCCGCAGCCGTGGGGGCCGGCCAGAATTTGGCGGAATGGACGAGAAACTGTAGGACAATGGCGAGACGGGCCGCTACAAATCGCGGCCCACTAATATGGCAGCGAACGAACCTGTTTTGAAATCTTCCCTCCAGCATCCAGCCCGGCTCGTTCCCCTCGCTTTTTTCGTGGCCATCGCCATTGGCACGGGCCTGTTGTTGCTTCCGATCTCCAAGGTCGGCCCAGGCGGCACCGACTTCATTACCGCTCTGTTCACCGCAACGTCTGCTGTCTGTGTCACAGGCCTGATCGTCGTCGACACGCCCACCTATTGGACCGGATTCGGTCAGGGTGTGATTCTTGCGCTGATTCAGGTCGGCGGCTTCGGCATAATGACCGGCAGCACTTTACTCGGCGTCCTGATCAGCCGACGCCTCGGGCTGCGCACGCGGATCATTGCCCAGGCAGAAACCCGCACCCTTGATCTGGGAGACGTGACGGGCGTTCTGCGGCTGATTTTCGTCGTTACCATCCTCGTTGAACTCGCCATCTGGGCAATGCTCACCGCTCGGCTGCACCTGAGCTATGGAGAGCCCCTGTCGCAATCGATCTGGAATGGGCTGTTCCATTCCATCTCGGCCTTTAACAATGCGGGCTTCTCCACCTATTCAGACAGCCTGATCGGCTTTGCCAACGACTGGCTGTTTTTGGGGCCGATCATGCTGGGGGTGATGATCGGCGGTATCGGCTTTCCAGTATTAGCAGATCTTCGGCGCACCTTGCTGCACCCAGGGAAGTGGTCCCTGCATACCAAAATTACGCTTCTTGGCACCTGTATCCTGCTTGCGGTGGGAACCGTGGCGACGCTTGCCTATGAAGCTGCGGACACCGGTGCGCTCGGCGGCCTTATGACGTATCCCGACCGCTTTTTGGGAGCATTGTTCCATTCCGTGGTCACCCGCACCGCAGGCTTCAACGCTATCGACATCGGCGCGCTGCAACCCGAGACTCTGCTTGTAACCGACGTGCTGATGTTCATTGGCGGGGGCAGTGCCGGCACCGCCGGCGGCATCAAGGTTTCCACCGCGCTGGTGCTCGTTCTGGCTGTCTGGGCGGAGATCCGGGGCGAGCCCGACACCACGGCCTTTGGCCGACGTTTTTCGACTGACGTGCAGCGCCAGGCGTTAACGCTGATTGTACTGGCCACCCTTGCAATCGCCCTGGGGACCCTGCATTTGCTTTCAGTCACCAGCTTCAGCCTTGAGCAGGTCTTGTTTGAAACCATCTCGGCGTTCGCCACTGTGGGACTGTCGACTGGCATCACCGGCAACCTGCCTCCATCTGCCGAACTGACGCTTGTTGCCTTGATGTTTATTGGTCGCGTTGGCACGATAACCGTAGCCACCGGCCTTGCCCTCAAGCGGTCGCAGCGGCCCTACCGATATCCCGAGGAGCGCCCTATCGTTGGCTAGAAAAACCTTTGCAGCGTCACCGGGCAGCGTCCTCGTTATTGGCCTTGGCAGGTTTGGCGGAGCCGTTGCCGATTCATTGGTGAGGCTCGGTCATGAAGTGCTTGCCATCGACGAGGACGCTGCCATCGTCCAGTCGTGGGCGAGCCGCCTGACCCATGTGGTCCAGGCCGACACCACCAACTCGGACACGCTGAAACGTCTCGGGGTTGCCGAGTTTGACAGGGCAGTTGTCGGCATTGGCACTGATATCGAAGCGAGCCTGTTGACAGTGCTTGCCCTCAGCGAACTCAAGGTGGCCGATATTTGGGCCAAGGCAATTAGCGAAAAACATGGACGCCTGCTGGAACGAACAGGCGCCCACCACGTCATCTTTCCGGAGGCGGCAATGGGCGAGCGGGTGGCGCATCTGGTAACCGGCCAGATGATAGACTTCATCGAGTTCGACGACGGTTTTGCCATCGTTAAGACCCGGGCGCCGCTGGAAAGTCTGAACAAGACACTCGGCGAGTCCGCCCTGCGCAGCAAATATGGGGTCACGGTCGTCGGCGTGAAGCGACCAAAGACCGACTTCACCTATGCGCTGCCCGAGACGCTTATCCAGCCCGGCGACCTGCTCATCGTCTCCGGGGCGACGTCATTGGTCGAAAAATTCGCGGCCCTAGAGTGATGAACCCCAGATCTGTCTGACCGCTGCACGCGCAAGCCAGTTGGCAATGACCGGACGCTGTGCCATGGCTCACCGGTTTTATTAAAGCCTTATGCAGCAGGGCCTGTTTCCCAATCGAGACTTTATGCCACTCCATGGCATCAAAACAGTCTCACCAGGTTTCAAATGCAGGGCAGGTGGAAGTGGCTTTACCTCAATCTGCCGATCACCAGCGTCCGCTCTGTAGGATCTGCGACCAAAAGCCGTCAGTCCGTCATCCACCTCACTACCGACATTGCGGTCATCTGAGCAGATGTTCAGCTCCTGGGAAATCGAAACGGCCACCTGGATGGCCGGAACGCGGCTCATGCATTGTGAAACGCGGTCAATCCAGATTAGTCTGCATCGGTAATAGGATCACTTTTTACCATAAAATGTCAGCATATTGGTTCGAAATTGATCATCGAGCCACCAAACACGGCACCGCACCTCGCCATCGCCCGCAACGGTGCTGACGTGCTCCCCAAGCACCTTCTCCGCTGCTTGTGCTGGGCTTTGCGCCTCGACGTGAACAAGTTCGGTAGATTTGCCCTGCCCGTTCAAGGATGCTGGTTCTACCGAATAATTGGTCAGCTCCTGCATATACTTCCATTTCGAATTTTGATCGAAGGCCCATGTTTTCATAGGTGAGGCAGTGACACAACGCGCCTACAGCCAACCAGGGGCGGCTTGGTGCAATCGCCGCTGGTGTGCGTAAGAAATTTCGCATTTTCTTTCGTTGCCGAATACGTCGCTGACTTTGCTGACACCCGGTTTGGTCGAATAAGCCTATAGCTCGAGGGACTTATCTATTTCGGACTGGTATGAGGCCAGGCCCGCAAAGACAAGGATATTGCGACCCGCCTCGCGCTCCAGCTTCCGGCTCGAGGTCAACTGATGCAGGTATCCATAGACGTAGAGCTTGAGCATGGTGCCCGGGGCGTAGCCGGGTCTGCCGGTTGCTGCGGGCTGCACGCGCTCGAAGCCGAGCTCGGCCAGATCGAGTTCGTCGACAAAGGCATCGATGATGCGGACCGGGTTGTCAGCATCCACATAATCCTCAAGACAGGCCGGCAGAAAGCTCACCTGCTGTCGGTCAGCAACTTCAACGAAACGTCCCATCTGGCACCTCCGAAGCAGTGCCAGATCATACGACGATCAGGAGTTTTCACACAGCCTCGGGCGCGAAGCGGACGCCGTCGGATTCGCATAATAAGCGGTCTGGAACAACGGCCACGGGCCGGAGCCGACTGGCAACTTACGGCGGCCAAGAAACGATAGCAGACGTTTAAAAAGCGCGATGGGTCGTCAGGCGGACTGACCTTCCTGTCCATGACAGCGCGGTAGCCGGCCTGTCGCTGGGCGCGCGCAGACGGCCCTGCCCGGGCGGCAGCGGTGCGCCGAGATGTTCGGCGCGCAGCTCGGACATGAACTGTTCCCACAGGGGAGGGCCGCCCTCCTCAAGGAGAATGGCGCGGATGCTGAGCTCCTCGCTGACCGGCAGCCATTTGCTGCCCCAAGCGCCAAGGTGGGCCATGATCGGCACCAGCTCGATGGCCATTTCGCTGAGACTATAGATACCCTTCTGCTTGTGCGTGGGGTCATCGGCTCGCGTCAGCACACCGAGTGCCATCAGCGATTTCAGCCGGTCCGCGAGAATGTTGGAGGAGATGCTCTCCCCTCCCGTTCCATTCAGGCCCATCCGCGAGCAGCTTGAAGGCAAGATTCAGGAGCGGTACGGCAAGGCCTAGGACGAAGTTACCAAGGATGTCGACGACTGGTACACCGCCAGAACTGGTGATTTGGCACACGTTCCCAAGAGAATCGGCAGTACGCTGCCGGGGCCTTTGTGTGCCTAAGAATGGGGCATTCAGTCTGCCGTCCACACGAGACCGGGCAAATGTAGCCACCAGTCCCGCGTGAACAAAGTGCATGGCTCAACAGCTACAAGGCCGGAGCCTCGATGACGGCGCAGGCGATACGGTCACCCGAATTGCCTGACGGGTCTGTCACCATGTCGTCTGGATCGGCGTGGACGACCAGCGCTGTGCCATCCGCGTCGAAAACATAGGCCGGATCGCCTTCGGTCAATGAGATCATATCGGTTGTGAGATCGACAGCCATGGCTCCGTCTTGGGCTCCTGTGACATTGGGTAAATCTCCGGCATGCGAACCTTGCGGGTTTTCCAGTCCATGCTGGTGATCGGTCGGATTGAAATGACCACCTGCCGATTCAAAGGCACCGGCAGGATCGCAATCGCCGACTGTATGGAAATGGAAGCCATGTTCGCCGACGGGTATACCTACCAGATCGCCGGCTATGCCAACGCCGCCGTCGCCCTGGGTCAGCGTCACCCTGCCGATTTCTGTTCCTTCGCCATCGATGAAACTCGCGGTGGCTTCCTGAGCATATGCGGGAACCGTCAGAAAGAGGATGGCGGCCGGCGCCAGAATAGTGGTGATTTTCATGAGTGTGATGCTCCTGATCGGGTGGGACGCTGGATGCACAACATCGGAGGGACCGCCACCGTTCCCGCAGGGATACACTCGGAACGCCAACGGTTGCAGCAGCCAGCTTCCTCAATGGTGAGGCGTACGGGGCGACGGGTGGCAAGAGAATAGCCTAATGCCGGGGGCTAGAAGAGCCGGTTCTTGGCTACTTTCAGCCGAACAGTTAGGCCTTCGGGAACCAGTCACGCAAGATCTCTCCTCCCAACTGGCCCTCAACTGTGCCCTTGGCAAGAAGCGTTCCGAAGCCTTCGCTTTGGCTGGGCCCGGTCACGATCGGGCCGCCGCGCTCGCTCCACGTCACCACGAAATACTCCTCGTCCTCGCTGCAAGATATGTCCACGCCGCCGTCATCTACGGACAGGGCGCCATATTTCGCGGCATTGGTGGTGAACTCGTGCAGCAACAATGCAAAACTCGTCACGGCGGCGCCTGCAAGCGATATGTCCGGCCCCTGTATCAAAACGCGCGCCCTTTGGTCTGCTGCGACCTCGTAAGGTGCGGCGATCTTCTGAACGAGAGTGTGCAGGGTCGTTATCTGATCATTATGGCCCGCCAACCCAGTTGAGCGGCGCACGGTCAGAGAATGCGCCTCGGCAAGGGCAGTGAGCCGCGCAGATACAGCCGACGCCAGCTCTGTGGCGGTTTCTGCGGAACGCGCGCTGAGCGAGACGACGCTGTTTGCAAGCGTGAACAGATTCTTGATCCGGTGATCCATTCCCTCAGCGGTAGATGCTGCTGCTCCTCCCCGCCTTGGCGCGCGTGACTTACTCGGCCGAAAGATCAAAATCAACGGCAAAAAGACCAGTCATCGTCTCTCCATTGCCAGGCATTCTTCTGGCGTTGTGGCGCTCGGAAAATGACGACGTTGCTCTGTCTCGTCGAAGTCAGCGCGCGATTAGACATGCCCGCTCTACGTTAGCCTCGCTGCGGCCAGCAGGCAGGGATATCACACCACTGACACCACAACCATCGCTTCTTCGGCGGCGTTCGCGGCCAGAGCCGAAACGATCACGGCGGCATGGCCCTTCGTGGGCCATTAAGGCAAAAGCCCCAGCCATTGGCCGGAGCTTTTCTCATTTTTCGTAGTGTGTACTGGCTTACTCGGTCTCGAGGGCCGCGCGCAGTTCGGCGCCGGCAAAGTCCTGCGCCTCCTTGGCCTCCGGCACCACGCCCGCCATACCGAAGAACTCGTGGGTCACCCCGTTCCAGTTCTGGTATGAAACCTCAACGCCGGCCTCGACAAGCTTGTCACGCAACAGCGTGCCGTCCGAATTGAGCGGATCGATCTCGGCCGCCACGATGGTCACGGGCGGCAGGCCGGCCAGATCGGCAGCATCGATCAGGTCGATACGCGCATCTTCGGTCTCGGTCTTGTCGTTCAAATAATGGCCGATAAACCATTCGATATCGGCGCGGCCTAGCGGAATGGCGTTCTGGTTGGCGACATAGGATGGCGTTTCGAGGTCGTTGCCCGCCACGGGATAGACGGCCAGCACAGCATCGGGCATCGTCAACTGCTGGTCGCGCGCGGCGATGGCCACGTTGAGCGCCAGATTGCCGCCAGCGCTTTCGCCGGCCACGGCGATGCGCTCGGCATCGCCGTTCCACTGCTGCGCATTCTCCACCACGTATTTGTAGGCGGCGATCGCGTCGTCATGGGCGGCCGGGAACTTGTCCTCTGGGCCCTTGCGATAATGCACGGAAACGACGATGGCCTTGGCCTGGTTGGCAAGTGCCCGCCCGCTTGCGTCATAGACCTGGGGATCGGCAATCACCCAGCCGCCACCATGATAATAGACGATGACGGGCAGGGCCTCTCCACCCTCCTCGGTGCCGACCGGCCAATAGACGCGGGCGCTGAGTCCGCCTTCGGCGCCATCGACCGTCACGTCTTCAACCTTTGCGACTTCCTCGGGCGTGGGTGGCATGCCCAGCTTTTCTTCGGCCACGGCATTTGCCGCATCGGCAGGCGTCGGCTGGGTGCGGGCTTCTTCCACCGAAAGCGTGTACACCGGCTTGGCGCCCAGTTCCATCAGCTTGGTGATGACTTCGGCCATCTCTGGATTGGCACGATCGACCGTGCCGCTATCGTTGCTGGTGGCCACGGCCGGGTCGACCGGCAACGGGGTCTCCTGGGCAACTATGCTGGGGGCGAGCATGAGACCGGCAAGTGCCGTGGAGATGAGTAAAATCGAGCGCATTGAACAAGTCCTTTGGTTGAAGACGGTCGTTAGACAACGAAGAAAACTAGTTGGCAGGACGCTCCTGCACGGGGCGGTCGAAAAGGCCGATGATCTGGCCCTTGGCGAGCACATGGCCCTCCATGGCCGCAATCACCTGCTCACGGGTCGCTCCGGGATCGACCGGAAGGGCCGAGAGATCGAGGGCAAAAACCTGGAAGTGATAGTGATGCGCCGGGTCCTCGAGCGGAGGCCGTGGCCCGAAATAGCCGACCTGGCCGCGGCTATTGGTGCCCTGCTTGGCGCCCTTGGGTTCCTGCAGCACCGGATCGGCCGCCAGGCCCTCGCGGATGCCGGTGGCCTCGCCGGGCACATCGAACAACACCCAATGCACGAAGGGCTTAGGTTCAGCGGCGTCAGGATCGTCGGCGATGACCACGAGAGACAGGGTGCCTTTGGGAATGTCGCCCCAGTTCAGTGCCGGTGAGGCGTTGTGCCCGTCGGCCGAATGGTCGATTGGCATGACTTCGCCATCGGCAAAGCTATCGGCCGTGACGGTCATCGTACCCTCGGCTTCCACCAGGTTGAGAGCGATGTCAGATACGGGCGGCTTGGCGGTGACATCGGGCGGCGTAGCGGTCGTGGTGTCCGCGACGTCCTCGGTGCCGTCATAGCTGATGCGATAGACGATGCCGTTGAAGTCGTCGGCCAGCAGCAGTGACCCATCTGGTGCTTCGGTGACGCCGGCCAGTCGACCCAGAAAGCCATAGCCGCCGTTCGCGTCCTCGATCAGGAAGCCTTGTGCGAAATGGTCCCAGCTCTTGGGTTGGCCGTCTTCGAAGTCGACACGCGAGATTTCGTAGCCGCTCGGTGGCCGGCGGTTCCATGAGCCGCGCATGGCCACGAAAGCATCGCCGCGATACTCTCCTGGAAAGGCCGTGCCGGAATAAAAGCTCAACTGCATCGGCGCGCTATGGGCGGTATAGCCGACTGCCGGCTGCTGGCTGCGGTCGGCCCACTGTTCCAGCGTGATCCCCTCAGGCGGCGCCATATGCGGGTTGGGATTGCTGAAATCGTAGACATAGGGCCAGCCATATTGCTTGCCCTGCTCGATGTGGTTGAACTCCTCCTGCTGTTCCTCATCGCCCAGCCAGTCGATGCCGTGATCGGCGCCATAGAGCTGGCCGGTTGTCGGCTCCCAGCCAAAGCCGATGGTGTTGCGCAGGCCGGTGGCGAAGATGGTCCGGTTCTTGCCGTCAAGGCTGGCGCGAAGGATGGTCGCGCTTTCCGGTCCTGTCTCAACGCATTCGTTGCAGGTTGAGCCGACAGTTATGTAGAGCATGTCGTCGGGGCCGATCGACAGCGTGCGGTTCGCATGCTGGCCGCCATCGGGCAGGTCGGCGATGATGCGGGTCAGTTCGCCAAAGCTGCCGTCCTCTGCCACCGGGGCGGTATAGACCTCCTTGACCGTCGCCAGATAGACCGTGTCGCCATGGAAGGCGATGCCATGCATGCCAGGGCGGGCGGCAACGATGGTGAAATCCTCAAAGGCTCCATCCGTGTCCGCGTCGTTGAGGCGGATCACATCACCCTCGGTGCGGCGCGTGGCATAGACGTGGTCGCCATGGACGGCGAGCATGCGGGTATTGCCCATATCGCGGCCGGCG
>Ga0123337_10003955_pt1 | contig 15329 bp, 12 predicted proteins | sample frozenSSSSmetaG_FD_89792 | JGI IMG/M metagenome (GOLD analysis project Ga0123337, IMG submission 89792) | Glacier valley bacterial and archeal communities from Borup Fiord, Nunavut, Canada, to study Microbial Dark Matter (Phase II) -... | ecosystem: Environmental > Aquatic > Freshwater > Ice >... | reverse complement strand
AGAAAAATACTCCCACCAGAATTCCATTATAAACTAATGAGTTTGAAAACCATTTCTTATTGATCATGCCTTTTGATTTGAAATAGTCCTGATCTCAGAGAAAAATACATCTTGATATAAAAAAATGAAGGAATAATGTAAAAGAAATACCATTAATTTCCCCCCCCCCCTCAACTTCTATTTTAATTACATGAACCTTGCAATCCATGTATTGCAAGGTTCAATAGGAGCCTGGTTTAATCCAGTGTATTTACATTATTTAGATCTTCAAATGCCTTGTTCAGGCGAACTTTCACTGATTCTTCGGCCTTTCTTAACCAAACCCTTGGGTCATAATATTTTTTGTTAGGTACATCACTGCCTTCAGGATTGCCAATCTGATCTTGCAGATATCCTTCTTTAGCTTTGTAGTAATTTCTTATACCATCCCAGTATGCCCACTGAATATCTGTATCAATATTCATTTTAATAACGCCATATGAGATTCCTTCTCTGATTTCTTCAACAGTAGATCCTGAACCACCATGAAAAACCAGGTTTAAAGGAAGTTTTCCTGTATTGAATTTCTTTTGTACATACTCTTGTGAATTATGCAGGATGATTGGCTCAAGTCTTACATTACCTGGCTTATAAACACCATGCACATTACCAAATGATGCAGCAATCGTGAAATTCGGGCTTACCTGTGAAAGCTGCTCATAGGCATAAGCAACATCTTCTGGCTGGGTATAGAGCTTTGAATTATCAACATCTGAATTATCAACCCCATCCTCTTCACCACCTGTAACACCCAGTTCGATTTCAAGAGTGATACCAAGTTTGCTCATTCTTTCAAGATACTTTTTGCAGATTTCTATGTTCTCATGCAAAGGCTCTTCTGAAAGATCAAGCATATGTGAGCTATACAGTGCATGACCATGAGATTTAACATGTTTTTCACTGGCATCAAGCAATCCGTCAATCCATGGCAATAGTTTTTTTGCAGCATGATCTGTATGCAGTATAACAGTTGCACCATACAGATTTGCCAGTTCATGAATATGAATGGCTCCGGTTATTGCACCAGCAATTGCTGAACGCTGGTTTTCATTTGAAAGTGCTTTGCCCGCATTAAACTGGGCACCACCATTTGAATACTGTATGATTACAGGGGCTTTCAGATCACGGGCAGTTTCCATCACTGTGTTTGCGGTACTTGAACCAATCACATTTACTGCAGGTAAGGCAAAGTGATGCTCTTTCGCAAATTTGAAAATCTCACTTACTGCGTCTCCCGTGGCGACTCCAGCAGGAATGTTTGTTAAACTCATTAGCTATTATTTAAGATAAAATTGTAAAATGTTCTAGCGCCCTGCTACTTATCGATTTTTAGCGGGGCCTTTTTAAATGGGTGAACCCTCGGAATATTAATTGGTTATCAATAATACTTATTCCTAAAACAATTCCGATGCTTTTTCAAATGCTTTTTGCAAACCAGCTATATTTTTGCCTCCTGCTGTCGCATAAAATGGTTGTCCTCCGCCGCCGCCATCAATCATCGGTGCTAATTGCCTGATTAATTGAGAAGCATTGATTTTCTGTTTGATTATAAGCCCGTCTGAAACTGCAATACTTAGCAACGGCTTACCATCAATGACTGTACCTAACACCAGTACAAGATTTGAGAATTCAGTTTTAAGCTCAAATGAAATACTTTTCATGGCTTCGGCTGAAGGTAGCTGCAAGAGGTAAGAAACAACTGAAATCTCCCTGTTGACGTCAATAAGTTTACGAATTTGCTCTTTCTCAGCTTTAGCTTTTTCGATAAGATCCTTCTCAATTTCTTTTCGCATGGCCTGAAGAGTAACCTGATTTTCTTCAATTGCCCTGACCAGATCAAGGGGGTTTTTTAATAACAGTCGAACCTGTTTGAGAATACTATTCTGCTCTTGAATATAATCATAAGCCACAGAACCCGTAATTGCTTCAATACGTCTGATTCCAGTTGCTACCCCTGCTTCGGCCACGATTTTAAAGAAACCTATAGTGCCGGTTGCCGCAATATGTGTACCCCCGCAAAGTTCTTTAGAATAGTTTTCTCCAAAGGTTATTATGCGTACCTCTTTCCCATATTTTTCACCAAATAATGCAGTTGCCCCTTGTGCTACAGCCTCATCAATTGGAACATTACGTTGTTCTCTGAGTGCAATATTCTCACGCACTTTTTCATTTACCAGCTTTTCTACTTCAGCAAGTTCTTCTTCACTGAGCTTTGATGAATGGGAAAAGTCAAAACGCAGATGGGTTGCATCAACAAGTGACCCTTTCTGCTGTATATGACTCCCAAGAACCTTCTTTAAGGCTGCCTGTAAGAGATGAGTGGCTGAATGGTTGGTGGCTATCGCTATTCTTCTGCCACCATCAACGGCTGCTGTATATACCTGATCAGTAAATAAAGGAGGTGTTTCTGTTAAATGAATGATCAGGTTATTTTCTTTTTTTGTGTCGACAATCCTGATTGCTTCCTTACTATTTTTCAGCCAGCCCTGGTCACCTAGCTGTCCTCCGCTTTCAGCATAAAAAGGGGTGATATCGAGAACCAGTTGATATAGTATTTTACCCTTGGCTTCTACCCTGCGATAACGAAGAATTTTTGATGGGCTGATTAATGAATCATAGCCTATAAACCCAGTAACCGGGCCATCCTGAATAATTGTCCAGTCACCAGCTTCAATAGCGGTGGCATTGCGTGCTCTTGTACGCTGCTTTTCAAGTTCTGCATCAAATACAGGCATATCAAGTGCCCAGCCTTTTTCACGGGCAAGAAGTTCGGTCAGGTCAACAGGAAAACCAAATGTGTCGAACAGTTCAAAGGCAAAAGCCCCTTCAACAACCATTTCAACAGCCTTATATTTTTCAAATCGGTTAATTCCTGCTTCAAGTGTTCTTAAAAAAGCATTTTCTTCTTCCTGAATTACCTTTTTTATAAATATCAGCTGATCTGTCAGCTCATTAAAAACACCTAGAAAACCTTCAGCCAGAATATCTACAAGCGTATATAAAAAGGGTTCACGCACATTTAGATAGGTATAACCATACCTTACGGCCCTACGAAGTATACGTCTGATAACATAACCTGCCCCTGTATTAGATGGCAGCTGTCCGTCGGCAATACTGAATGAAATAGCCCTTACATGATCGGCAAGTACCCGTAAGGCAATGTCGATGGTTTCATTTTTTTCATATTCAACCTCACGCTTCTCAGCCATAAAGCGAATCATAGGCTGAAATACATCAGTATCATAGTTTGAACGCTTTTTCTGAATCGCCATACACAGGCGCTCGAAGCCCATACCTGTATCTACATGCCTGGCAGGCAAATTGATCAGTTTACCAGAGCTTAACCTGTTAAACTGCATGAATACCAGGTTCCAGATCTCAACCACCTGTGGATGTCCCTGATTAACCAGACTGCGACCTGAAACAGCAGCTTTTTCAGCTTCTGTGCGTAAATCAATGTGGATTTCTGAACATGGGCCACAAGGACCAGTGTCACCCATTTCCCAGAAATTATCTTTGCGGTTGCCATCAATAATCCGGTCTGTAGCAATAAATTCTTCCCAGAAGCCGAAGCTTTCAACATCTTTTTCAAGGGCAAGTTCAGCATCACCTTCAAATATAGTAACATAAAGATCTTTAACCGGTAATTTATAAACTACGGTTAAAAGTTCCCAGGCCCAGGCAATTGCTTCTTTTTTAAAGTAGTCACCGAAACTCCAGTTACCAAGCATTTCAAAAAAAGTATGGTGATAGGTATCAATGCCTACTTCTTCAAGATCATTATGCTTGCCCGATACACGCAGGCATTTCTGAGTGTCAGCTATACGTTTAAACTCAACTACACCACTACCCAGGAACAAATCTTTAAATTGATTCATCCCCGCATTTGTGAATAATAACGTAGGGTCGTTTTTTATAACAAGGGGTGCCGATGCAACTATCTGGTGCTGCTTGTCTTGAAAAAACTGTAAAAAGGTTTTCCTGATTTCACTTGAAGTCATAATCTAAATTAGTGTACAAAAGTAGAATTCATTCCTTGATACTGTCATCTCTTTTCATTCATTCTTACGTTCATGTTTTAAAAAAAATCACAGCTTAAAAGACAGGCAGATTATTATATTTGTTTTATAGTTAAAGTAATGCCATATAAAGAACGGGAAGTCAATAAGTTATATTTTTCAATCGGTGAGGTTGCAAGCTTATTGCAGGTGAATGCCTCATTGATAAGATTCTGGGAAAAAGAATTTGAGGTACTTAATCCAAAGAAAAATAAAAAAGGAAACCGGATGTTCAGTCAGGAAGATTTACAAAACCTGAAGATCATTTATGGGCTGGTAAAAGAAAAAGGTCATACCCTGCAGGGTGCCCGCGACTACCTGAAAACAAATCAGGGTAAGGCTACTGACAAGCAAAAGGTGATTGATTCACTGATGCAGCTAAAATCTTTTTTACTCGAATTTAAAGACTCAATCAATTAATGTCTGCTCTGTTTAATATTTCTTTATTCTTACTTTTTTACGTTTATATTGGTTATGGTCTGCTTGTATACCTGCTGATAAAGTTTAGGGATGCACTAAAAGGTAATTTTAAAGCCCATGAAAAATCAGGCACAGTATTTACTGATTTGCTCCCTGTTACCCTGATCATTGCAGCATATAATGAAGAGGCCATTTTGACTGAAAAGGTGAAGAATTGTTTTGAACTTCAATATCCGCCAGAAAAGCTTGAAATTATCTTCGTCATTGATGGTTCTGAAGATAAATCTGAGGAAATTTTAAAGAACTATCAATCTGTCGTTTGTCTTAATGCACCTGTCAGAAAAGGTAAAACGGCTGCATTAAACCGGGCAGTAGAAACTGCAAAAAATACTATTCTTATTTTTTCTGATGCTAATACGATGCTAAACAGTCGGGCACTGATAGAGATTGCCAGTAAATATGATGATTCTAAGGTCGGAGGTGTAGCAGGTGAAAAAAAAGTAATGAAAACTGGATTTACCGATTCTGATGAAGGTGAGGGTTTATACTGGAAGTATGAGTCAATGCTAAAAAAATTAGACTCATCACTATACACCGTTGTTGGGGCAGCCGGAGAACTCTTTTCAATCAGACGTCAACTTTTCGAAAAGTTAGACGAAAGGATCATACTTGATGATTTTGTTTTATCTATGCGAATCAATTTGAAAGGATATACCGTAAAATACGCAGAGACTGCCTATGCGATGGAATTACCGTCTGAAAATGTTCAGGAAGAATTAAAAAGAAAAATCCGAATTTCTGCTGGTGCTTTTCAGGCAATGCTGCTTCTATTGCCCCTGTTGAATGTTTTTCGTTTTCCTATGGTAGCTTTTCAATACATATCACACCGGGTTTTGCGGTGGACCATATGCCCCCTTTCTTTAATGACCTTACTGGCTTCTAACTTTTTTTTACTTCATTCTTTATTTTATCAACTATTTCTGGGGGTACAAATTTGTTTTTACCTGGCCGCTCTGATTGGTTATACATTGGCAAAGCAATATAAGAAACCCGGACCTTTTTACGTTCCCTACTATTTTTGTGTAATGAATTTTGCCTTGGTAGCAGGATTTTTCAGGTTTATTCAAAATAATCAAAGTGCCATCTGGGAAAAAGCTCAGCGAAAAGTAAGCTGAGCTCAGTTCATCAATTTTTTTTATAATGTGTCTATGCTAAAGCGGTCGATAAATCCTTATCAGAATGAATTCTCAAATCCCTTTAACCGGAATATAATCTTTGCAGAATTATTACTGATCATTGTTATATCGTGTATTCCGCTGCTGATCACCTTTCCCTACCATATTAATCTTTTTTTATCCTGGGAAGGTGCATATCGTTTATATCTTGGACAGATCCCGTATAAAGATTTCGGAATACCTGTAGGTTTCGGCTACTGGTTGATTCCTGCATTGTTTTTTAAGATTTTTGGCCCAAACCTGTTCACGTTAATTTACGCACAGACTTTTATAAATATAATTTCTGCCCTTGCTTTCAGATCTATTTTAAGGTCAATACAAGTTGAGCCAGGCATGAGACTGATTGCTATATTGGTTTACCTCATTTCATTCTCTTTTTTTAATTTTTTACCGTGGTATAATCACTCGAATATTGTCTTTGAGTTTATCGGGATGGCCTTTTTGCTGAAATTTATCTTCAGGCCCGAAACCCCCAGCCGTATGCTTTTACTGGCAATGGCTGCGTTTTTTTTCGTTCTTTCAGTTTTCACAAAACAGGATGGGGGTGGCATGGGTGTCATACTTGCCTATCTGCTACTGCTAATTAATCTGTTTTATGAAAGGAGGATCGTTAATATCTTATATTTTACTGGTCTTCTGGCCTTAATTCTAGCTATTTTTATCGCCCCATTTATCCAATATCATATAAGTTATTGGTTTAATCATGGCCAGGCTCCTCATAGTTCCCGTATTTCGATTCCTGAAATCATGGAAACTTTTTTGAGTGCATCCGAGTTTATCAAGTTCTATTTTATGATGGTGGTATTGCTGACAATTTTTTCTGCAAGCCGTTCAAGTCGCTTTTTTAGAGAGCAGAATGAAACTATATGGCTGGTGCTGACTCTGGGTATTCTGGGTGAAGCTACCATTTACCAGGTTACGAGCTATACCCCTGGTGATATGAATATCTTTTTTCACAGCTTTGCCATCGTTTATATTTTGGGGCATCTGGGGGTAAACAATGAATTTAAAAGTTTAAGGTTGGTCATTTTAACAAGTTTGCTGGTGCTTCTATGGTGGTCAGGAACATACTATAGAAGTTTTAACAAATACATAAACAGATTTTTGCCTCAACCTAGCAGTAGCTCAATCAGCATTACTTCGGCTACAGGTAAGTCAGATGGAATTCATGAAAACGTCATTAACAGGCACACCTATATCCTTGACCCGGTAGATTCATTAACTCTAAGAGATACAGCCAGGTGGATAACTAGTCCGACCATGCCTTCATTCAGAAAAGTACTTTTACCCCCACTTACGGTAAAAGGGATGGATGATATTAGCAGGCTGAAGGTGCTGTCAGGCAAAAGAGATATACTGGTTCTGAATATGACAGAACTCACCCCGCTTGAACGTGATCTGCACTTTAAACTCGAGACCGGATCAGATATTCCGTTATGGCATCACCTGGGGGTTGGTATGTTTCAAAAACAAACAGATATGTTTGCTTCAAAGATAAAACATAACTTTTATCCCCTGATTTTATTTGAGTATATCCCGAATCTGAATAATTTTTATCCATTCAGGCTAAGAGATACTATCGGGAAATATTATGTAAAAGTAATGCAGTTTCCAGCACCAAGACGGCCCAATCTAGGTTCTGTAATCGAGGTTTATGAACCTAAAACGGGTCTTGATATTATAAAAAAGCCGCAACCTTTGACATTACCCATTACAGGTCAATCGGTTCTGACACCGCTGAAATAGTTAATCAGCCAGCAGATTCAGCATCGACCTTACATGCACCTTTGGTGAAAAACAATAGCTTAAAAATTTATCATTTTTAAAAGCTATAATATATTATTTATTTATAAATTTAAATAAATAGATATTAATGTCTAATGCTGTTAATCCATTACGTTTCCCCATTTTAAGAATCCTTCTATCCTATGTCATGGGTATTACAATAGGGATCATTTTTTTTCCTGAATTCCTGATGTTTTACATTGGCGCCACACTTGCGGTTTTTTTTGCAATGCTCCTGCTTTATCTTATATTCTATCAGCAGATCAAAACGCTGAGATACTGGTACCTGCCGGCATTACTTGTTTATCCGTTTTTTGTTGTTGCCGGTATTTTTCTCACGCTCTTAAATGATCCACGTACACGGTCCGATTATTTCCCGAAACAGCATTTGAAATTTCTGGTGATCACCGCCGATGAGCCAGGCTATATACATGGTAAGTTTTTACGGTTTAAAGCTGTTGTCAATGCTGGCGCAACAGCCATCAATATAACCGCTATTTCACAATCAGATTACAGGGAGGCAAGTGGTCTTATTATGATTAGTATGACCGATACTACCTGGCACGTTAATAATGGAGATGTCTTTCTCATTCCTGATTCGGCAAACCTGATTTCAGGCCCCAAAAATCTGGCAGGCTTTGATTACCAGTATTTTGAAGGAATTCATCAGGTTTTTTATCAGTGTACTTTATCGGCAGGTGAATTTATACCCCTTCCTGCCAGACATTCTTTGCGTTCCTGGGCATTTGGTTTACAGGCAGTCTGCGGTCAAATCATTGGTAATTACATCACTGATGTATCTGCTGCTGCATTTTTGACTGCCATGATCGCTGGGTTAAGAACAAATTTACCACCTCAGTTATACACCGCATTTAGCCGAACCGGTACAGTGCATATTATCAGTATTTCTGGCATGCATGTACAAATTGTCTATTTCTTGCTTGGTGGGTTGATCTTTTTGATAAGAAAAACTAAAAACAGGGGTTTGATTTTATTCAGAAAACTTTTTCTGACCGTCCTTATCTGGATTTATGCAATGATCAGCGGTTTCTCTCCTGCAGTTTGCCGTTGCGCCCTGGCCATTACCCTGTTGATCTTTACTGAAAATATGGATAGAAAAGTTGCGGGTCCGCTTATGCTATCTCTTTCAGCATTTCTTATGTTGCTTTATCAGCCCTGGCTCCTGGCAGATATGGGATTTCAGCTTTCTTATATGGCTGTTGCAGGCCTGCATTTATTTCAGTCTACCATCAGACAGCTGATCTATTTCAATCATCGTCTGCTAAGAGAAATCTGGAATCTTTGTGCTACATCTATTGCAGCTCAACTACTTACATTCCCGCTATGCCTGTATTATTTTCATCAGTTTCCTGTTTACTTTTTACTCGCCAATCTGTTGATCATACCCTTAACAGGCCTTATATTATATATAGGTCTGGCTCTTGTGACATTTTCGTTTATCCCTGTTATAGGAAGAATGATAGCAAGCCTGTATCATATCCTGTATCTATTAATGAACTACCTGCTCAATAAAATTTCTACTTTGCCTGGGGCGGTTATTGATAATATATATCCAGATATAATGACAGTTATACTAATCATGATGGGAGTTTTTCTAGTTCTCAGGTATCTAGAATTTAAAGAAATAACCACCTTGAAACCATTGATGGTTGTGGTTAGTCTGCTTCTGGCTGAAAACTTCTATTTTACCCTCTATCACCTTAAGCAGCATGAAATAGTATTCGTTAATTCAAAAGAGCCTATTGGAATTTGTATTCTGGATGGCACTCAGGCATTCATTATCAATCCCAGCCTTCCTGATTCAACTGTTTACCAACGTGTATTCAGGCCTACTCTGGCTAGCCGGGGAATACAGCAGGTCGTGTTAGTTAATTCAAATTTTAAAAATGACCACCTGTTGATAAATTCAAACATGATCAGTTTTTATTCGGCAGAATTAATGATTCTTAAAACCCGGCTTAGTAAAAATACCGTAGGTTCTGGTAGCCCCGACAAGAAATGGAAATATTTAACCAACACCAAGAAAAACAGAATCCGATTACTTTATATTACTAATTTCAGGGCTGGCGATTCAGGAGAAATTAATTATTTCGATCCAACTTTAATAATTGCTGGTAGCAATATGAGAAGGGCGATACTTGTAAGCCTTTATGCATTTACTGATAAAAAATCCTGGCCTATGTATTCTGTAAATAACCAGGGAGCATTAGCAATTACGTTAAAATGAATAAGCCCATAAGACTGGAAAAATTTTTAATTTCGAATTAATGAAATCAATACAAATCCTTTTATTTGGCTACCTTACATTACTTGGTGTAGGTATTTCGGCCCAATCCAAAACGGCCTTTGAAGGCAAATTACTTTATCATATTAGCTACCCTGATACTTCAGAGAACAGTACGGTAAGCGGTTATGCTTTTCCAAAAGAATTAACTGTGTTTTCAAAAGGCCCACAACTTAAAGTAGAGATAGTCAGTCTATATGTTCACAGCACTGATTTTACCAACTTTAATCTTCGGAAAACGCTGAGTTACCTAGAATTGCCAGCAAAAAAAGTAAGTATTGAATCAAATTTAGACAGCCTTATCTATCTGGCATACCAAAGAACGCCCAATCATCTTGAAAAAACCACTATTACCCGCATTATCCAAGGGCATACCTGTTTAAAACTGATTGCACACTTCGACAATAAAGCCATTCAGGATGCAGCCATCTATTACACTCCCGATTTCACTTTCTTACCAACCATTTACACTTTAGCCTTTAACAGTGTTCCGGGTCTGATTATGGAAATCAGTGAGAATTATCAAGGTGTCAATATGCAGATTAAAATAAAGAACCTTGAGCAAAGCCAGCTTCAACCTTCCGTTTTTATTCAGCCTTCCGGATTTAAATTAACCCCCGTTACCCAGTTGTTCAATACCTTGGCAAAGCCTTACTAATATGTAACTGCCCCCAAAAAGTATCGACTTTTTTGAAGGGCAGTCAAACTATAAACTTTTTTTAATACCTTCAATCCAACTCTTGAATAGCTTTTCTTCTACTGCACATACCAGACCGGCATGCTTTTCCCAATCAGGTGAAAATTGCCTGAGTTGAACAATCATTTCCTGTAAATGTCCCTCTTCTTCGAGTATGATTGACTTAACAGTAACCTTACTTCCCTGAAGTGTGAGTTCACACTGATAAACCGGATATAGCATATCAGCACGTAATTCTATAGCATAGGTTACAAGCAGGTAACTGGCAAAACGCAGGGCAGAGCCGTTTAGGTCGAGTGTCTTTTTAAGATACCTGCTCACATAAACATCAAGAAGATTCAAGTAAGTATAACTATGACCCGGAGCCAGTAAATAGTCTTCAGAATAATCTGGACATGCGTCAAAACCCAGTTTTTCAATTTGCTTTTTTAAATAATAGGCGTGACGGGCTTCTTCAGCTGCATGCTTTAAGATCATCAGGTTAACAGAAATGGTATTTTCAGAGGCAGAAATCTTTCTTGCGCCAGTGTTTTCAAGAAAAGAAAGAGAATTTAACCACTTTGCATGTAATGTATTATCGGCAACTATTTTTTTTAAAAGATCTTCCATAGATTTAAATTGTATTTAATGCTTCCTGAATCTTTTCATAGATATAATCCAGGTCTTCGATGCTTACACAATACGGTGGCATGATATAGATAACATTCCCGAGGGGTCTGAGAAGAATTCCCTTCTCCAGAAAAAAATGATAGATTTTATTGCGAAGATCATGAAAATAAGAGGTCTGTTCACCTGTATTCCAGTCAAAGGCAATGATGGTTCCAAGGTGGCGTAAGTTGCTGACTTTAGGATGACCACTGATTTCCTGGGCAAAAGCTGCATGCTTTTGAGAAATTATTGAAATATTTTGTTGAGAACTGCGCTTCAGCAACAATTCAAGACTAGCAATGGCCGCTGAGCAGGCAAGTGGATTGGCCGTATATGAATGACCATGAAAAAACGTTTTACCCTTGTCATCAGACAGGAATGCATCATAAATAGACGCGGTACAGGTTGTTGCACCCATTGGCATTGTGCCACCCGTAATACCTTTCGATAAACAGATTATATCTGGTTTCTGAATCAGGTGATCAACGGCAAAAAGTTTACCAGTTCTCCCAAAACCTGTCATAACCTCATCAGCAATTGTTAAAATACCCTTTTTACGGCAAATTTCGAGCATCTGGTTCAAAGTCTCCGGTTCATACATATGCATGCCCCCAGAACCCTGAATTAGCGGTTCAAATATAAAGGCCGCTACAGAATCATCGAGCTGAGCCTCAAAAATCACCTGTTCTTCACGGGTGACAGGAATATCAATAAATTCTACCTGAAAGAGCAGTTCATTATAAGGTGCAGTAAAGGTACTTCTGGCACTTACTGACATCGAACCAAACGTATCACCATGATAAGAATGATTCAGGGCTATTATCTTGGTTTTGGCTTTGCCCTGATTATACCAGTACTGCAGGGCCATTTTTAAGGCGACTTCAACCGCTGTTGATCCATTATCTGAGTAAAAAACCCTGGCCTGATTAGGGGGAAGAACTGAAAGCAGCATTTCTGCATACAAAACAGCAGGTTCATGTGTAAAACCGGCAAAAATCACATGCTCAAGCTTCAAAAGCTGGGACATCATTTTTTTGATAATATAAGGATGGCTATGCCCGTGCAGATTAACCCACCAGGAAGAAACAGCATCTATGTATTGCTTGCCGGTATCATCAGTCAGATAAGCACCTTCACCACTGATAATCGGAATAGGGCTATCTGCATTAAGCATTTGAGTAAATGGGTGCCAGACAACTTTCTGGTCTCTTTCGGAAAGGGTTAGCAATGAATCTTTATGCCCGTATTCGTTCATGAATGTTTTTGTATATCTTTTTTTAAAAGTTTAATTACGTACTGCTCTGTTTCAAATGTCATTTCTAACGGTTCTAATTCAGCTAAACTAACCCAACGAAAAGATTGCATTGCTGGCTCATTACCCGTAAAATCAAAAGGTATAACACTGGTTTTAAATGCTGGGGCTTCCAATGCTTTTATCAGATAATAAACACTGATAACCTGGGAATCATTAAAAATAGATTTGACAAAAAAATCAGTGGTATAAAAATGCCGGATAATTTCAACGGGTAAAGTACATTCTTCTAAGAATTCCCTCTTGAGAGCCTCAATAAGCCCTTCTCCGAATTCAAGCCCTCCACCAGGAAGTTTTGTGAATTTTTTTTCATGTTCAAACTCATCACTTATCAGTAGGCGCTGGTCTTTATCGATGAGAATTCCGTATACTCTAACATTGAATATATTCATTACTGCAAAACTAACAGAAAACTACAGTTTCTTTGACTGATAGCGGTAGCATTGATATCAAATTTTATAGATTTTACGATGTTGATTTAGTTCAGTTTTTCCAAGCTCAGCCTCATCAAAATGATTTACATGACTGACGAGTCTGTCGATTGTCCACATGAGATCAATTGTTTTATCTGCAGAACGTACTAAACAATCTTTTTTTCGGCAAAAATGGCAAAATTGCGGTAAACAGGGGTCAACCTGTACAAAGAGTTCAACATCGGCTGAGCTTTCACTGTTAACATATAATTCGATATCTGCTACTTCCTGGCTCATCTGTTTGATATCAAAATAATAAGGCAGGGTAAGATGACAGTCGACATGCAGGTTTTCACCATATTTCTGAACACGCATATTATGAACATCAATCCAGTTATCGCGTCTGTTTAGATTTAGTGTTGCGATTAACTCTTCAACAGTATGTGTATCGGCTTCATCCATTAAGCCTGCAACTGACTTACGGGTAAGCTTATAGCCATTATATAACATGAACAGACCAACGGCCAAAGAAATTAATATATCAAGAAGGATAAATTTGGTAAAATGTATAATCAGCAATCCTGTTACGATGCCAAAACTTGAAACAACATCGGAAACAAGATGTTTTCCCTCGGCCTGCAAAGTTATAGACTGGGTTTTTCTACTTATATTTATCAGGTATCTGGCCATTATCAGATTTACCAGGCCCGTTAACCCGATAAGCAGTGAACCAGCGAGTAAATTCTCAAGGTCTGGCCTTGTGAACCAAGCAAATATGCTTTTCACTAATATTGCAACTCCGGCGCTAATTATAAGTGCACCTTCGAAGCCAACTGCAAAGAATTCAATTTTACCATGACCATATGGGTGATTTTGGTCTTTCGGCTTTGCGGCCAAATGTATACTGTAAAAAGCGAAGGCACTGGCGACAATGTTAATGATGCTTTCAGCAGCATCGGTAAAAATGGCGTTTGAAGAAGTAAAAAAATATGCCCCAAATTTGGTGGCTGACATTAAAGCAGAAACAATCAGGGTAATGAGAATTGCTTTTTTTCGGAGTTTCTGTTCCAATTAATTTTGTTTTACTGTAAAAGTATTAAAATATTTGCGCAGAATTTTATTTCAACATCTAATGGATATAATATCAGAAAGGATTAAGGGCTTGGAAGAGTCACAAACAATCAAAATGGCCAAATTAGGCCGGGAACTTGCGGCCGAGGGATTCCAGGTGGTAAACCTGAGTTTTGGCGAACCCGATTTTCAAACTCCTGATCATATAAAGCTGGCAGCAAAGCAAGCTATTGATGACGGTTATACGCACTATACACCTGTTTCAGGTTATGCGGAGCTACGTATGGCCATCGTTGAAAAATTCAAAAATGAAAATGATCTGTCTTACGGTATTGAAAACATAGTTGTTTCAACCGGGGCCAAACAGTCACTGGCTAATGCACTCTCCTGTTTGGTGAACCTGGATGATGAAGTAATTATTCCAACCCCATATTGGGTATCCTATTCTGAAATGGTAAAACTTGCAGAAGGAAAAACAGTATATATAAATACGACTGAAAAAACTAACTTTAAGATCAGTGTTGCAGAGCTAGAAGCAGCTATAACACCGAGAACAAAAATTTTCATGTTCTCGTCACCCAGTAATCCTACAGGATCACTTTATTCTAAAGCAGAACTTGCAGCATTGGTAACAGTTTTTGAAAAAAACCCGCAGATTTACATCATCTCTGATGAAATTTATGAGCATATAAATTATATAGGTCATCATGAGAGTATTGCCCAGTTTGATTCAATTAAAGACAGGGTAATTATAATTAATGGTGTCTCAAAAGCATTTGCAATGACCGGATGGCGTCTGGGATATATGGCCGCAACAAAAGAAATTGCCCAGGCTTGTGACAAATTACAAAGCCAGGTAACGTCAGGTACATGTTCTATTACCCAACGTGCAGCCATGGCAGCACTGAGCGGTACAATGAAGCCTACATATGATATGAGAGACGCTTTTAAGTATCGTCGTGATTTGGTCTACAAAGAATTGCAAAGCATACCAGGTATGTATACAATTCTACCTGAAGGAGCATTTTATTTCTTCCCTGAAATAAGTTCATTTTTCGGTAAATCTACTGGCGAGGTAAAAATTGCAAATTCAATGGACCTTTGCATGTTTCTTTTACATGATGCACATGTTTCAACAGTGCCAGGTGAAGCCTTCGGAAATGATAATTATATCCGCATGTCTTATGCTGCAGCAGAGTCTGAATTACTGACTGCTTGCAGGAGAATAAAAGAAAGTCTTGCCAAGCTTGAATAAAAGATAAAAAATAAAAATCAGGACGTCAAAACTAAATTCTGCCGCATTTTTTATTTTGCCACTAAGTAGGTCCCAGTTATGATTGCTGGTT
>Ga0123337_10003954_pt1 | contig 15331 bp, 11 predicted proteins | sample frozenSSSSmetaG_FD_89792 | JGI IMG/M metagenome (GOLD analysis project Ga0123337, IMG submission 89792) | Glacier valley bacterial and archeal communities from Borup Fiord, Nunavut, Canada, to study Microbial Dark Matter (Phase II) -... | ecosystem: Environmental > Aquatic > Freshwater > Ice >... | reverse complement strand
TTAGAAGGTGTAAGCCTGAAATTACGGCGGGCGTGTGGTGGGTATGTGTGCAGATAGCTTGCGGAATTTCTTGACTTTTTTGGTTACTTTTTGCGTTAAGGCAAAAAGTGACAAATCATAAGAGCAAAAAATGTTGTTTTCGTTATTTAAACGGCAAATTACCATTATAAATTAAACGCCTATTTCAATTGAATTATTTTAGATTATGAATTATTTAGAAAATTTAAAAGAAGGAGTACGAGCCATTCAAGGTAATATGCTTCGAACAATTCTTACAGCTTCAATTATAGCCATTGGTATAATGGCTTTAGTAGGAATTTTAACTGCTGTTGATGCTATTCAAGCATCCGTTAATAGTAATCTATCATCACTAGGAGCGAATAATTTTGATATAGAAAGCTTTCAACCTTGGAGGCGAGCAAGGAGAGGTATGGAAGAAAAAACTTTTCCACCTATCAAGTATGAAGAAGCTATATATTTTAAAGAGAGATTCAATTCATATAATTCTGTTACTTCACTTTATTCAACTATAAGCGGTAACGCTGAATTAAAATATAAATCAAAAAAAACTAATCCTAATACTAACATTATAGGTGGTGATGCAAATTTTCTTCAAATAAAATCTTATAATATTAAGAGAGGAAGAAACTTTTCAATCACTGAAATAGAAAAAGGTGCCAATGTTACTATTTTAGGTGACGAAATTGCTAGTACATTATTTAATAAAGAATATCCAATAGGAAAAACAATCTCAGCATCGGGAAACCATTATAAAGTTGTCGGAGTTTTAGAAAAATCTGGTAGCTTAATGGGTGGTGGGGGTGCTGATCGTATGATTGTTTTACCATTAACCGCTGCCCGTACCTTAGTAACTAATAGAAGTGTAACTTATGATATTACTTCATCAGTTAAAAACCCTTTGGAAATGAATGATGCCATTGCAGAGGCTACGGGTATAATGCGACAAATAAGGCATGACAGACCAGGAAAAAATGAATCTTTTAAAATATCAAAAAGTGATTCAATGTCCGCAAGTTTAGATGAAGTTGCAGGTTTTTTAAGAATTGGAGGTTTTTTAGTTGGTTTTATAACTCTTTTAGGAGCTTCAATTGGTTTAATGAATATTATGCTGGTTTCTGTAACAGAACGAACTAGGGAAATTGGAATTCGAAAAGCTTTAGGCGCAACTCCTAAAAGAATTCGCCAACAATTCCTTGCCGAAGCTATAATAATTTGTCAATTAGGAGGATTAACAGGTGTGATTTTAGGCGTATTATTTGGGAATGGAGTTGCAAAACTTTTAAATAGTAATAATTTTATTATTCCCTGGGGTTGGACCATTTTCGGATTAGTAACATGTATTTTTGTTGGATTAATTTCTGGGTATTATCCAGCATATAAGGCTTCAAAATTAGATCCTATTGAGGCTTTGAGATTTGAATAAAACTAAAACATGGTTTATATTTGCGTAATGCCTTGTAAGTTTTAACTTAAATTTCCATTTTTACTTTTATTACCTGATTTTATTGTTTTTTTATTAATTCAGTGAAAGAATAAAGTTGATTTAAATACCATAAATATCCATTGAAACCTTTTTTTATAATATTATTTTGTGTGAGTTCTTTTGGAATAATTAAAGCAGATGATTTAGTAATATCTGGTATTTACCATGGACAAAACTTATACATTCAAAATCCTTCTGTAGGCAATAAAGTTTATTGCACTAACGAGGTTTTTATTAATAATAAAAAGGTGATGTCGAAAATCACAAGTAGTATTTATGAAATAAATCTATCATTTTTTAAAATTAATGATTCAGTAACAGTTGTTATTTCTCATAAAAGTGGTTGTACCCCAAAAGTTTTAAATTCAGATGTCCTTCGGCCGCTCCCAAATTTTCAATTTATTTCAACCAACATTGATACGGATGTTATGAAATGGACAACAACAGGAGAAAGAAAAACAGATACTTATCAAGTTCAGTATAACTCTAATAGTACTTGGCTTACGCTACAAACAATTTCAGCTAATAGTACTGGAATATACTCTACTCCTATTCAACATAATGTTGGAAATAATAATTATAGGATAAAATATAGCCAGCTTGACGGAAAAGTTTTATACAGTAAAGAGATGTCTTTTATAGTTAAATTCACTGCCCATAGATCAGAACCTGTTACTTTTTATCCTAGAAACGTTAAAGATAAAATTTATTTTTCAAGAGAGATCCCTTACGAAATTAGGACTACCACAGGCAGGGTCTTACGTCGTGGACGTGCAAAATCATTAACTGTCGATGACCTTACCACGGGTGTTTATGTTTTATCATTCGACAATAAAAAAGAAAGATTTTTTAAGAAATAATAAAATCTCTCCCCTTGAAATTTTATATAGTTTGTAAATTTTGCGTTAAAAATTTAAAATTTTAATAATTTTTTTCTTTAAAATTTATCTTATCGAAAAAAAACATATTTCTATCTGCAAAAAAGAGAAGCTTATCTAAAAGTTAATTATACAAGCTTACCATTAACTATATTTGATATGTAAGAAATACTTAACGCAAGTTAGGTTTTTTCTTTCCATAGCTGGTTGAAGGATCTTGGGGTCAAGATTGGTGTTCAACACATCGTCTCCCCCAGGTATCTCATTTTAGTATTTTATTTGACTAATCTAGTTTTACTACTACTTTTTTATATAACAAGAAATCCTGCTGATGCAGGATTTTCTTATTTACTTTCTTAAGGCTCTAATTATTATTTTTTATTGCTATCCACTTTTATTCTTTCCTCCCTGTTTGCAATTTCCCAAGCTGTATAAAATACAAGCCTTGTAATTTTTTCCATTTTTTTAAAATTTATTTTTTCAACATCATCCGTTGGTTTATGATAATCTTCATGGACTCCATTGAAATAAAAAATTACCGGAATTCCGTTTTTTGCAAAATTATAATGGTCTGATCGATAATAAAAACGATTAGGATCGTTTTCGTCATTGTATTTGTAATCAAGAGAAAGATTTGAGAATTTTTTATTTGCTTCCTCACTTATATTATGCAATTGGCTCGAAAGTTTATCAGACCCTATTAAATAAACATAATCCGGATTATTTTTATGTGCGTCATCTAATCGGCCAATCATATCAATATTTAAATCGCAAATTGTATTAGCAAGAGGAAACAAGGGATTTTCAGTATAATATCTTGAACCTAATAAACCTTTTTCTTCACCAGTAACTGTTAAAAACAGAATACTTCTACGGGGTCCATAACCTAAAGATTTCCCGACACCAAATGCATCTGCTAATTCAAGTACTGCTGAAGTACCTGATCCATCATCGTCGGCACCATTGTTAATTTGTCCATCTGGGTTAACTCCAATATGATCATAATGAGAAGAAATAATTATCAATTCATCTTTTTTATCAGATCCCTCTACATAACCTACCACATTTTCTGTTTTGACTGTATCAATTTTCCTTTCAGAGAAAATTTTAACTGATCGATCTGGAATTTCTGTTTTTTTACCTTTCGAAATTCTTTTTATTTCATTTTTTATTTTTCTGGATTTGATTTTAAAAATATTTTTTAAGGCATCCATTCCTTTAAAATAGAAAATGCCATTTTCAACCGCAGGTGTTCCATTTTCATAGGTAAGTACTCCATCTTTTAAATATGATGAATATTGATTTATAAACGAATCAAAGTCTTTTTCATCCTGCAAAGCAAAAACTAATTTTGCGCCTTTCGATCTTGCCAAGCTTGCTTTTTTTCTCCAATTATTCGCCCATTCTATACCTTCAATTGTACCTGTAGAAAGATAAATACCTTTCTTATTTTTTGGTTCTCCAGCTAGTATCAAAACAGCCTTTCCATTTACGTCTTTATCTTTATAGTCTGAATATTTATCTGTTTCAATACCATAACCAACAAAAACTACATCTGTTTCAAATTGACCAGACATATTGGTATTCCCAGTTATATAAAAATCTTTCAGGTATTCATATTTCTTATCAGTGGTTTGAATTTCCACTTTACCCCAACTTCTTTTAATTAAATAAAAAGGTTGGTAATAACTTGGTCCATCATTAACTTTTATTGGAACAATGGGTTGCAAACCTGAATAAAAAAATGAACCTGCTATATAATTAGCAGCCATTTTTTGACCTATTTTTCCAGTTTCTCTCCCCTGCATACTATCTGCAGCTATGATATGCAAATGCTTAGACATATCTTGTTCTGTAATTCTTTCAGCAAGTTCTTTTGCCTTCGATTGATAATCAGTTGCAGGATTATATTGAGGTTTATAATAAGTAGTTTTTTCTTTTTGAGATTCTGACTTATTTGTTTTATGGATATTTTTTTTATTTACCTGAGCCTTTAAACTGAAACCAAATAAAAGAGTTAAAACAATTAATACTTTTTCCATTTTATTTATTTTTGAATTAAACTTTTTATACTAAATTTTACGCTTCTTATAAATATATATCCGTGATCAACGAAAACACTAAATGTACCAAAATGTTTTTTAAGGATAACGTACCTATCTTTTAAAGATTTTATAAGATTTTTTTTTGAAAATCCTCCTGTTAAATATTTACAGATAACTAAATGCGTATTTTCTATCTGTTTTGCTTTCTTTAAACAATTAATTTCCCAATCAATATCTGCACTAAAGGGGTGATTTAAATCATAAAGTGGGACAATAGATTTTCGGGCAATAAATGCTTGGTGGCAAACTACCATACCGAAACGAAAATCTTTCCAACTTAAATTTTCTGGTAATAGATGAGGTGTAATTATGTCTCTTAATCCTTCATGCTCTCCATTATTGTTTACAAAAAGAGCATTTCCATAATAAATATCTGCATCTAAATTTTTAAAAATTTCCTCGGTAGTATTTTCGTCAAATATTTCATCACCTGCATTCATAAACCACACATATTCGCCATTTGCAGCTTTCAAGCCTTTGTTCATTGCATCATACAAACCATTATCAGGCTCGCTTATAATTATATCAATGTCATTTTTATATTTCTCGACAATAATTAAAGTGCCGTCGTTGCTTGCTCCATCTATAATAATGTATTCTATATTTTTATAAGTTTGATTTAAAATACTAAAAATCGTTCTTTCTAATACTTTTTCTGCATTATAGGTAATGGTTATTATTGATACTTTTGGATTTTCATTCATTCATTTTTTTTGAGAAGTTTTTGATAAACCTGTATGTATTTTTCTGTATTTAAGTTTTCAGAAAACGCTTTTTCTGCCTTTCGCCTTGCTGCCATTTGAATTTCTTCATAATTTTCAGAATATAAAATAGTTATTAAACCATTATATAAATCTTCAATAGAAAAAGCTTCTGCCAAATATCCATTTTCCATATGATCAATCATATCTGGCAAACCACCTGCTCTAAATGCTACTACGGGCAAATGACAAGCTAGCGCTTCCGATGCAATATTTGGCAAATTATCTTCTACATACGGCAAAGCAATTATATCGCAAGCACTATAAGCATTAATAAGTTCCTTTGAAGATAGTTTACCCAATAAAGTTACTTTTATTGGAAATTCAGAAACAATTACCTCATCAGCTTTACCAAAAATCACTAATTCGATTTCATTTAATTCTTTTTTATTATCGTTTTTTAAAATATCTAGTGCCTTTTGCAAATAATTAAAACCTTTACTAGGGTCGCTTGCATTAGCAGCACCATATAAAATCAATTTTTTATTTTCAGATAAATTAAGATTTTTACGTGCATCAGATTTTTTAATAGATTGAAAAAATAAAAGATCTATGGGATTGTGAATGGTTTGAATTGAAAAATTTCCTAAAAGTGCGCTGGTTCTAATCACACCATTTAACCAATTGCTACAAGTAACAATTGAGAAAGGTTTATTTCTAAAAACATTTATTTTTTTTTCAAATACCTTCCATGATAAATCATGATTGGATGGATGAGCAAGCATTGGACAATTTTGGCAATGAGTTAAATAATTTTTACATCCCTTTGATGAATGACAACCACCTGTTGCTGCCCACATATCATGGAAAGTCCATAAAACTGGTTTATTTAGTGCGAATATTTTTTGTAGTGATTTTAAAGATAAAAATCCAAAATTTATCCAATGCAAATGAATTATATCTGCATCTTTAATTAAAGGATGATCAGAAATATCTACACCAACATTTGCAGGAGAGAAAGCAAAACGAACGGATTTACTTTTTTCGAATGGAATAAATAAAAGCCTATCTATTGAAAACCTTAAAAAAGAAATTTTTTTTTGAAGAAAATGATTACTTAAAGGGAAAACTTTTTCATTATTTTGAGAAGGGATATGAACTAACATTCGGCTTTCAATTCCTTTATTTAAAAGAGATTTATGCAATCTCACTGCTGCTATAGAAGCTCCACCTAAATTTTCAAATGTACTAACAAGTGTAATTTTCAAAGGGTTATTTTGCTAAATAATAGGGTATTAAAAGATTAAAAAAAATGTTTGAAGACTTTCTAAAAAATAAATTTTAATCACAAAAATTAAAAATAAATATAATTATCAGTTTATCAATATTAGTATATTCATAATTTAATAGAATATATAATTTTAAGTGTCGTATACAGTATTAACTGGATGAAAAAAATACAGGGTTATGTTAAAAAATTAATTTTCCGAAGCTTTATTTAATCCAGTATTGGGCAATTTTTGTTTTTATAGATAATGGAATAAACTTAGCAATTAATTTTCTGAGCCACATAGGGAAAAAGCTGTTTTTCGGAATATTAGTAGTATAAAAGTCTTTAATCCTTTTTCTAATTTCTTCGGATGGTATTACTGGTATTTTACTAACCGTTACATATTCAGTAGTATTTTTATTCAAGTATTTTTTAGTAAACCCTTTATGCACACCAGAGCCGTCGTTGCCTATATTAGTAACGAGAGATTTAAAAGGAAAAAGAATAAGTCCGTTTTTCAAAAAAACTGAAGCTTGCCATTTTATAGCCCAGGTTTTTTTTGAACCAATTAAATTTTCATACAAATCATTATAAAAATCATATGAGCCATCTAAATTAAATCTTTTCTTACCTTCGGGAAGAGAATCTATTCTTTCAATTAATATTTTTGGATCCGTTTCTAAATGATCCCATGCTCTCTTCCAGGTTGCCCAACCCCAACAAGATAGATCTTTTAAAAAAAATGATTCCGAATTCACAACATCTTCAGTAAGTATTGGTAATAAATTTCCTGAAACTTGCATTACTTCATTTTCATTTTCATACAAGGTCAATGCCTCATTCATATACTTTAGAAAACCCTTGGTTAAAACCAAATCATCTTCTAAAACAATTATTTTTCCGTATTTATTAACTATTTCAGTAACACCAGAAAGTATAGAATCAGCAAGTCCTTTATTAATATCTGACTCAATAATTATCACTTCTTTACACCAATTTTTTTTCTTTAAAACCTCTCTGGTTTTTTTTATTTTTTCACTTTCAGAAAGATTGGCATTTGCAGGTGGACCATCTGCAAAAATATATAATATAGAATCATTAGCTAAGTCATTTTGAAATAAACTTTCTAATGTTTTAAGTGTATGTTCAGGCCTGTTATAAACAAAGAGTACAATTGGGGCAAGGTTCATTTTGCAAAATAAGGATAAAAATATTTATTTTTTATAGCTATATTTTAAATCAAGCATACTTAACTGATGTAACGCAAATTATTTGCAATAATTTTTTCCATACTTGTTCTTTTAGATTAAGTCATATTTGTGTTTAAATGAGTGAGGTATTTGATTTTAGAATTACTTAAAATTATGAATATACTAATATTGATATACTGATAATTAAAAATATTTTTTAATTATTGCGATTGTTTTTATTTTGTTTTTAGGTTAGGGATTGAAGTGGAAATCCTTTTTGTGAGGTACGAACAAAAAGATTGGAGCGTAAAGCCCGGGCCGAAGGCAACCTCCAAATATTTTAATTTTTTATACCAGAATAAAGTTTAAAATAAAAACCATAATTAATTTTATATTTAATTAATCAAATTTACATGATTGTTAGTCTTAAATATTAACATCAGTTAATTAATTCTAAAAATGATATCCTTTATATTCTTTAGTAAATTCTTCTTCTGCAATTTTAGGGTTTAATTGAAGGTTATAAAATTCGTATTGTTCAAATAAACCTATATCATCATACATGGTTTGTAATATTGGTAAGTAAGTGTTTTTATCAATATATAAAACAGTTTTCCTCGCATAAGCATTTGGTATTATAATTATCTGACCAGGCTTAACATCTTCAAAATTTTTAATTTCTTTATTTTTCTTCAAAATCATATAATCGCTGATAAAAAATTTATATGCGATATCTGTAACACTTTCCCCTTTCAAAACTGTGTACTTAATATATTTAAATGGAGTATAATCAACAATAACTTTATAGCAATCCTTATTGTCAAATTTAATAATACCCTGATATAAAAATATATTGTCAATATCTTCCATGGTTTTCCTTCTCATAAACGAAATTATTTTACTGATATAATCAAAACCCACTTCATAAACCGTATGGTGGTTTCCTTTTCTCATATTGCTCCCGTATGGATCTAATTTTACATTTATAAAAGGAAAACCGTTAGGATTTATATAGGCATGGCCATTGTTCTTTCCAGCAATCCATAATAATTCAACACCTTTATTTGGCTTTTGGATATAAGTATAAATTTGCTTTTTAAGGCGGTTAAACTTTACATCTTGTTCACCATATTTCATTTCGCCATTTATTCTTTCAGCTTTTTTTAAAGTGAATTTCAAGGTTTCAATTTTATCGATTGCAACAAACATTTTATCAATAATCGTTTTGCTATTTTCCTGAGCCTTTAAATTAGGATATAATAGAACAAGAAAAATTAATAATATTTTTTTCAAAGTAGAAATGAAATAAAAAACCATATAAAATATTTTCTTTAATACCATCTTTGACAATCAAACGTTTATTATATGATTAACAATATTCTTATTTATATTTAATAATATTCAAGATAAAAAATTAATTAAAACCTATAAATATAAACGGCATTTATTCAATTTTAAAGCTATGTTTATATTTAAAAAAAACTGAATGATTATTTTTGCGATATTGCATATTATAATTAAAATCGCTTTGAAAATTTAATTTTTAATGTTGAAAATGCTACAATCTTTTTTTGAAGCAGTATTTTAATAAAATTTTACAAAAATTAATAAAATGAGTTATAGTAGTATAAAATTTATAAATAAAGATAAATCTGATTTTTTCTCCGCTTTAAAAGAGAAAATAGATGACTATTTTATCAATAATAGTCTATCAAAAACAGGTGGGAATAAAATGTTAATAAAGGCAGTTTTTATGCTTAGTCTTTATTTGATTCCTTATTTTTTAATAATTTCTTCATTATTTTCTATGGCAGGAATGTTTTTGCTTTCAGTACTAATGGGAGTAGGAATAGCAGGGGTTGGAATGAGCATAATGCACGATGCTAACCATGGTTCATTTTCATCAAAAGAATGGATAAATAAATTATTCAGCTATTCAATTGTATTGCTTGGAGGGAATATTTATAGTTGGAAATTACAACACAATACCCTGCATCACACTTATACTAACATTCATGAAGTGGATGAAGATATTACAGGTAAATTTTTATTAAGATTTTCCATTGAAACCAAATTAAAAAAAATCCACAAGTATCAGCATATCTATGCTTTTTTTTTATATGGATTAATGACCATTTCTTTTTTAGTGAAAGATTTCAGACAAGTTTTTCATTTAAATAAAAAATCTACGAATGACTTAATTAAACCTTATCCTTTTAAAGAATTGATAAATTTAATTACAGGAAAGCTTTTCTATTTTACTTTTATCATGGCTATACCCATGTTATTGACTCATATTAATTTTTGGCAGTGGCTTTTAGGTTTTATGGTAATGCATTTTACGGCAGGATTAATTTTGAGCATTATTTTTCAGATGGCGCATATTGTAGAGGGGGTTGAACAACCATTGCCAGATGAAAAAGGGAATATTATGAATGCTTGGGCTATCCATCAACTTCAAACTACCTCTAACTTTTCTGGAAATAATAAAATTCTATCATGGTTTATTGGCGGATTAGATTTTCAGATAGAGCATCATTTATTTCCAAATATATCTCATATTCATTATAGAAACATTTCAGGTATTGTTAAAAGTACTGCAGAAAATTATGGAATTACATATAACGCTAAAAAATCTTTGGGACATGCCATTATTTCTCACACTAAAATGTTGAAAAAAATGGGTAATGAATTAAATTTTTTAATTAGAGAGAAAGAGATTGCAGCAGTAGATTTAATGGTGCTTGAAGAAGCTTAATAATAAAAACTGCATCCTGAATATTATTAAGGATGCAGTTTTTATTTATCAATATATTAAAATTTCCATCTCACAAAAGCTTCAATAGCTTCATACTCTGCAAGACCTAGTTGGTTATATAATTTAGCAGTTGCTTGATTCCTATCTTCCGCCCTCTGCCAAAACTCTCTATCATCTTCTCCTTGAAAAACAACTCCATCTTTTTGTGATTGATGTTTAAATATTCCTAAACGTTTTCTCATCACCTGATCAGGACTCATAGGAACTGCCATTTCTATTTCATACACTCCCCACTCTGCCCAAGCGCCTCTATAAAGCCAAACCCAACAATCTTTCATGAAATCTTCTTTTTTAAGTCGTTGAATGGCTTCCATAATTCCATCCAAACAAACTTTATGTGTGCCATGTGGATCTGCTAAATCACCAGCAGCATAAATTTGATGAGGTTTAATTTCTGTAATTATATTCTCAATTATTTGAATATCGGTTTCTCCCAACGGATTTTTTTGAACTGTTCCTGTTTCATAAAAAGGAAGATCTAAGAAATGAATATTTTCCTGAGGTATGCCTACAAATTTACAAGTTGCTTTTGCTTCTCCTCGTCTTATTAATCCTTTTACTTTTCTAAAAATATCAATATCAACCTGGCTGTCTTTTTTATTTTTTAAAAAATTTTCAACTTCACTAAATAATTCTTGTGATTGTCTATTTTCTATATTAAACGCATTATTAAAATCTAAAACAAAATCAACAAATCTTCGACCTTCATCATCAGCCACAGCAATATTTCCTGAAGTTTGATAAGCAATATGTACATCATGACCTTGATCAACTAAACGTTGAAATGTGCCACCCATCGAAATAATATCATCGTCAGGATGAGGGCTGAAAATAATTACTCTTTTTTTTGCCGGTGTTGCCCTTTCTGGTCTGAACGTATCATCTACATTAGATTTTCCTCCAGGCCAACCTGTAATTGTATTTTGAAGCTGATTAAAAACTTTAATATTTATTTCATAAGCACTACCATATTGTGCTAATAAATCACTCAAACCATTATCGTTGTAATCTTTATTAGTTAGTTTTAGTATTGGTTTTTTTAATGTTAAAGATAAATGCGTTATTGCTTTTTTAACCATTTTTTCATTCCATACCACGTCATCCACCATCCATGGGGTTTTTATTCTGGTAAGTTCTTCTGCGGCAGTTTCGTCAATTACAAACAGTGCATTCGGATGCGTTTGCAAAAAAGAAGCAGGATTTAATTCACTTACAATTCCTTCTATGGCTCCTTTTATAACATGTGCTTTTCTTTCACCCCATGCAAGTAACACAATTCTTTTGGCATTCATAATGGATGAAATACCCATTGTAATTGCTTTTTTTGGAACCAAATGTTGCCCACCAAACTCTGTAGAAGCTGCAATTCGTGTGGTTTGATCTAAAGTTATTAACCGTGTTTTAGATGAAATAAGAGAACCAGGTTCGTTAAAAGCAATATGACCATTACTTCCTATACCTAATAATTGAAAATCTATTCCACAAGCATCTAAAATTTTTTGTTCATAACTTTTACAATCTGCATTCAATTCGCTTACTGAAATATCGCCTCGAGGTATAAAAAAATTTTCTTTAGGGATATCAATATGGTCAAAAAGATGTTCTTTCATAAACCTGTGATAACTGTGAATGGAATCCGGACTCATTGGAAAATATTCATCCAAATTAAAACTTACCACATTGCGAAAATTTAATCCTTCATTTCTATGCATTTTAATTAATTCTGCATAAACTGTTTTAGGTGAAGAACCCGTTGCTAAACCTAACACACAAATTTCACCAATTTGTTGTTTTTCTCTTATAAGATTTGCGATTTCATTTGCAACCCACTTGGAGGCCATTTTGGAATTAGAATGAATAAGTGTTGGTATTTTTTCATACGTGATGGCATGACCAACTAATTCTTCTGTTAGTGCAGATAAGGCAATATCAGTAACCATATGTGTATTATATAAAAATATGAAGATGCAAATGCAAAATAAATATAAAAAAATAAAATATTTTTTTATATTTAATCATTTTAAAAAATATTTTTATTAATTATGGAAATTAAGAGAATAAATTTGTAATTACCTTATAGTAGGACCATAGTGTTATATTTGTAAAAAATATTATTTTATATATATGTCGGAGTTGAAAGAATCCATTGTTGAGATAAAAAAAAATAGAATAAAGCAACAACTACTTAAAGAACTTTATATAAAAGGTCCAAATACTGTTATAGAAATTTGTAAATTTATAAATTCGAGTCCGCCTTCTATTTCTATGCTATTCAGCGAACTAATGGAAGAAGGTTGGGTAATAGAAACTGGAACTGGTTCCTCGAAATCTGGAAGAAAACCAACATTATATGGATTAAACCCATCACATGGTTATGTATTAATTTGGAGTATAAATAAAATAAAAAGTAAAGCCATTTTATTTAATCTTAAACATGAAATAGTTTCTATAAATGAATTTCCATTAAGCTTAGAAAACAACTTATTTTATGCATCATTTTTGCTCGATAAAACCAATGATATCCTATTTGAAAATGGATTAGACACAAATAAATTTATTGGAGTTGGCATTAGTATGCCAGGTTTAATTGATAAAAACAATGGGTATAATTTCTCTTATGAAAATACTGAAGAAAAATCTTTAAACGATTTATTTACAAAACAATTAAAGATTCCTGCCTTTACTATAAATGATGCAAAGGCAATTGCATTTGGAGAAAAAAGATTTGGACTTGCAAAAAATTATAATAACGTATTAGTAGTAAGTATTGATTGGGGCGTAGGCTTAGGCATATTGGTTGATGGAGAGGTTTTTAATGGTACTTCAGGTTTTTCAGGAGAGTTAGGCCATATTCAAGTAAGGAGTACTGGCGAACTATGTACTTGCGGAAAAATTGGTTGTTTAGAAACGATTACAACAACTAAAACCTTAATAAGAAGAGTAAAGGAAGAGTTAAAAAATGGCAAAGTTTCAAAAATAACAAAACTTACTAATGGGGATTTTGAAAAGATAAATGAAGATTTAATTATCACAGCAACTCATGAAGGAGATGAATTGTGTATTGATTTATTTCATGAAATAGGAACAGAATTAGGCAAAGCTTTATCTATCGCTATTCATTTATTTAATCCAGAATTAATTATTATTGATGGCTTATTAGCAAGGGCAGATAAATTTATTACTATCCCAATTGAACAAGCTATTAATAAATATTGCTTAATTAATTTTAAAAATAATCTCAAAGTTAAAACCTCAATATTAAAAGAAACAGCTGCCTATTATGGTGCCTATGCCTATGTAATGGAACATGCTTTCGAAACAATAGGTCTCATTTAAAAAAATTTTACCAAAGTTTATTAAAACAAAAAGAATATCCAATTCGTAATGAATTGGATATTCTTTTTGTTTATATCCCGAACAATTAATTGAACTTTATTAATTTATTTATTAATATTAATATACCTTCTTAGTAAGTATAAATACTTACTAAGAAGGTATATTATTTGGTATTATCAATAATAATATTAATAATATTTTGTAAATATTACAATATCACTATATAATATTTAAATAAAATAAAAAACATAGAAAATTATTTTTATTTAATCTAGGTTAATAAAAAATTATTTTTTTTATTTGTTGGGTTAATGAATTTCAAAATTTTCAATTAGTCATTTATTTTATTATAAAATTTTCATTTAAATAGCTCTATACAGAAATCATTACAAAAACAATCTATATAATTCATTATTTAAGAAGCGATATGGGGATGCAAATATAATAAATCAGAAAAATGCATTTGGAAAAAAAAATCGCGCTATTCGATTATTATTTATTAAATGGATTAAAAAAATAATTGTGAAATATCAAATTTAGTAAAGAAAAACAATATGCAACAAATAATGCGGCTGTTCTAAAAGCTGTAACTTTACTTGGTTTACCTGATACTGGTGGTACACCATTGTGGTGAAATAAATAAAGTTAAATATTTTATGGTTAAGTAATTATTTAAAAGGTAGGTTTATAACCTGCCTTTTATTTTTTAAATCAAATCCCTTAAGAATATGAATATAAGAAATATAATGCTTTTAATTTCTTTATCATAGTAGTTTTAACCTCTTGCAATTCTAATTATAAAACGATGTTTTCAAAATTAAATAACTTTGATAATAATGGAACACTCGACCCTATTATAAGTTATTATGTTGGAGAAAATAGCTACCCGTTTGCATCCCGAGATGACATGGTTGAACAAATGCCTTTATTAAAAAAGAAATTTACAGATTATAAACTCTATCCAAACGCTTCGGTTAAATATTTTTTTACTGATGACCAATTAAAAAATTCCCAAATGCTTAAGGCAGAAAAAGTTAAAGCGTATTATCTTGAAAATAAAAACAATAAATTTGAATTTAGGGAATTACCTTTTCAAGCTCAATTCTCTCCAGTGTTTACCATACAATCATTAGATATTAATAATGATGGGAATCTTGATATAATTCTTGAGGGAATTTATCAGCATCAAGGGCAAAATTTGGATATTATGATGCATCATATGCGCAACTTTTATTGGGTGATGGTAAAGGGAATTTTACTTATTCAAATCAACAAAAATCTTGATTAAAAGTAAAAGGAGATGTAAGGACTCTACAAATCACTAAAAATAATTTAGGAAAGAATTTAGTAATATTTGGAGTAAATAATAATAAGATTGCGATTTACAATTTTTAATCGCAACTATTTAATTAAATGATTGAAATAGGCATTTAAGTATTACATAAATAATTTGAAAATAATAAAAAGAAGCAAGATATGAATAAAAGAAAGCAAGAATTAGAAGGTGTAAGCCTGAAATTACGGCGGGC
>Ga0123337_10003953_pt1 | contig 15333 bp, 11 predicted proteins | sample frozenSSSSmetaG_FD_89792 | JGI IMG/M metagenome (GOLD analysis project Ga0123337, IMG submission 89792) | Glacier valley bacterial and archeal communities from Borup Fiord, Nunavut, Canada, to study Microbial Dark Matter (Phase II) -... | ecosystem: Environmental > Aquatic > Freshwater > Ice >... | reverse complement strand
TGAGACCGGAACAAAAGAACGCGATGAGTATGAGCATGAGCTTCGGATGGATATATTGGGCAAAATGATAAAAGCAGTGAGGCAGGAGCGCAATCTTACACAGGAAGAACTCGGGCGGTTGGTAGGTGTTCAAAAAACCCAAATTTCAAAACTTGAAAGTAGTGCCAACAGCGCAACTATTGATACCATTTTAAAGGTTTTTAAAGCTTTAAAAGCTGAAATTAATTTTAATGTAAAGATTGAAGATAATTTTATAAAGCTTGCTTGATTATATAGCTCCCTGATAAATCCGGGAGCTATATTAATTTTAAATCCTCACACCAGTTCCATCTTTTGCCTAATCAACGTGTCATCGTTATGAAAAACAGGAATCGGGGCAGCATCTTCTTCTACAACTACATCACCTACCACAGGGCCATGATTAGATAGTTCGCTTCCTTCTTTTTTAGATTTTAAGATAGGCCACAAAAATTGTGCATACCATTCTTCGTTTTTATAATGTTTAATGCCATATGCTTGTGGATATTGCCTAGTAATAAGACCAGTGCCAAAGATAATATCCCACAAAAAGAACATATTTCCAAAGTTGCCCTTATAATGTCCAATACCATCATCATGTGAGTGAGCATGATGAGTAGCAGGAGTGGAAATAAGTCGCTCAAGTATCCATGCAAATGGGTGGAGCCATTTATTGTCATAGAGTGGTTTGTCCCATTTAATGCTAGAATGTGCAAAGGTCGTAATAAGGGATTTCAAGCCTTTTGCAAACAATGCAGGATAACCAAGACCCAAATAAACCAATGTGGTAGTTAAATAAATCTGTGAAAAAAATATTGTATAAATAATATTCTGTCTGCTTGCCATGGCCATGCCCATATATGGTGCAGAGTGGTGGGTACGATGAAAGCGCCATAAAAAAGGAACTTCATGATGTAGACGATGGTACCAATATTGAGTTAGGTCGTCATAAATACAAATAATTAAAAAACCCCAAGCAAAAGGTATCCAGTCGAAAGCATTTTTCATGTCAGGCAAAACCAATGGAAGAAATTTTAATCCGAAATAAGCTACCAAAGGTTTTATCACAAGTCGAGGTAAGGCAAAGCATACAATATCTAAAATTTTTTCATTTTTATTCCAATGGCCGCCATAAAGACGAAATGAAAATTCAATGGTACCTAAAATTAAAATGATGGCCATAAGACCCCAAGTATCGAGGTGCTGAAAGGTATCTTCTATAAATTTATCATGGTTATTTGATGAGTTTTGAATTAGAGTTTTTTTGATTTTTAATCCACGGTTTTTGTCCGCTTAATGAAAATGTGAGAAACATTAATATAAACGGCAGCGCGTAAATGAACAAACTGATGAGAGCATTTTTGAAAATGCGCGCTAATATTTCGGGTTGAGTCTTCATTTGTCTGTTAAAGTAATTTTTGAATGGCAAATAAGCTTATAAGAAAAATTGTAATTGGGACTAAACCAACTACAATACCAACCAATATTTTTTTGGTTAACAGGAGCAAATCTGAAAATGTGATCATAAAAATAGGTTTAAGGTTAGAATATTTTTATTTTGTATTGGCTAATGGTATGGCATCAAGTGATAAAAAACCATAATGGTGATTATATTGGCTACCGCTTGTAAGTATATAAGTAATGAACTTTTTAATAGCAGTATTTTGTAAAGAATTTTCTTTTTGAAAATATACTGTTACATATTCAGTAGGAATCGCGGAAGGTTTGGTGGTCTCTATGTTTTTTAATAATTCATCAAGTGTTCCATAAATTTTTTCTTCTTTATCCAGTTTCCCGTTTTCATTCAAATCTAAAGGTATCACAGCAAGACCATCATTTACTTTACGGCTGTTCAAATCGTATATAAAACCTAAATTATTGTAAGTAATGCCATTGGGATCTTTTTTAACTTCATTAATCAAGCTGCGATCGTCACCTTCAACTTTTGTGCCTTTAATATTGGCTTGTTCTAATCCATAATGATTAGCAAAAGCAATTGGTGCACAGGATTGTTTTTGTCTTGTATAAATACTTGCGGTACTTTTATCCTTAGAATCATTCTGTCCGTTTTCTTCAAAAAAAAGTTTTTTGATATCCTTTTCCGACAGTCCGTGTTGTTGGTAATAAATTAATTTCGGATTTAGAATATTAGTAACGGGCAACAAAGCGTACCTCACTACATTAATATATTCATAATCATTTTTAAGTTTGTCTTCTGGGATCTTATAGGAACTGATTGATAAATTTGATTTTTCGGTAGTTTTCTGTGGCAATATTCTTATTTCTATACCGGGGTTAATTTTTTGATACTCTTCAATCCATTTTTCAAAAAGAGGATGAGTAAGGCGCGTACCACTGATCAGTATTTTTTCTTTATCAGTGGATTGTGAATATACATTATTTGATAGGGTTTTACTAATAAAAGAAAAGCGATGCTTATTTTTTTTAAAATTTTCATGATATTATAATGTTGTTTTTTATGAGATAGGAATAAAATCAAGTCAAGGCCTTTACAAGCCTGCTTATAATTAATTGTAGAAAAGAATTATTTAATAACAACAACAACCAAAAAATAGGCGGTTAAAGAAGATATAATATATATATGTTCTTAAAAAGATAAGAGAAGTGTAAAGATTAATAAAATGTAGAAATTTTGATTTCATATTCTCTACTAATTTGATAGACAAATATTAAACTTACTTATTATAAATCCAAATAAAATTTAGATTATGGAATATTTTTTAATTATTTTAATACTGAATTAATTTTTGTGAATTTGTTTTACTATGTCATACAAGTAGATACAAGAATTTGAAATCCTTAAATTTTTTTTCTGTTTAGTTTAAGATCATTTCTAAAATTTGCATTTTCAACTGCTTGTTTTAATTTTTTCACTACTTCCGGAAATTGCTCAGATACATCTTTTTGTTCAGAAGGATCATTTTGAAGATCAAACAACATTAATTCTTTAGGAGCCACACCTGTTTTAATTCCCGGAAACTGATTGGCTTTCGGCTGTTCAAAAGGTGCGAGCAAGGTAACTCCATCTGGCCAGCGAGGATCTATCCAAGATGAATCGGAAGGCAATTTTGTTGGTTCAGGTGAATGGAGGTGTAATTTCCATTTGCCGCTTCTCACCGTCATCATATCATCTGCATAGAAGGAAAACAATACTTCGTGAGGACTTTTAGCTGAAGGTGATTTTAATAAGGATGAAATATCTTTTCCATCCAATAAAAGAGACTCAAGTATTTTTATTTTAAGAAGTGAAGCAAGGGTTGGGAATATATCTATCACACCTGTCGGTTCATGATTGATATTACCTACTGGTAACACATTTTTCCATTTAATTAAAAAAGGTACTCTTATACCCCCTTCCCAGTTTTGAGACTTCATGCCTCTTAAACCGCCAGTACTTCCACCAAACCAAGGACCATTATCCGAAAGAAAAATAATGATAGTATTTTCTTCAAGGCCGTCCTTTTTTATTTTTTTTAATATTTCACCCACCGACCAGTCGAGCTCCCGCACTGCATTGCCATAAAGGCTTTCTTTAATTTCAGGATTGTAAAAATCTTCTGACACTGCAAGGGGTTTGTGCGGCATGGCCTGAGGGAAATACAGAAAAAAAGGTTTTTTTTTATTCTTTTCGATAAACTCAATGGCAGCATTTGTATATCTTTTGGTAAGTGTGGACTGAACAACAGGATATTCAATCGTCTTTTCATTTTCCATTAATATCACAGGGCGCATATCATTGGAGTATGGTATACCTAGGTATTCATCAAAACCATGACGTGTTGGAAAAAATTGTGGTTTATGACCAAGGTGCCACTTACCTATAATTTTAGTTGTATAACCTTGTTGTTTCAGAAGCTCACTTAGAAGAAGTTCTTTGTAAGGTATGCCTATCGAATCACCACCTCTATAAGTTTGAAAGTTGTTAGCTTTTTCAGGGTTGGGGTTTTTGGTTAGCGTATGTCGAATGGGATACCTGCCAGTTAGTAACGAAGCACGAGTAGGGGCGCAATAAGGAGTAGGAGTATAAAAGTTGGTTAACCTTGCTCCTTCCTTAGCTATAAGGTCTATATTTGGAGTTGACCATTTTGTTTGACCATTTATTGATAAATCACCATATCCCAAATCATCTGCTAATATGATTATAATATTTGGTCTGGTGGTCTGACAGTTTGTTTTAATTGAAATTAAAACAAAAATTAACTGTAGATAAATTAATTTTATTTTTAACATTTAAGATTAATAGTTTTAACTTTCTAAACTCTTTTGAAGATTTTTAACTTTAAAGGTTGAATGAATTGCTGAATATATTTTATAAATAAAAATCTTTAAAAATGTAAATTTATCATTTACAAAATTTATAAAGTTTAAACCTATCATGCAGAATTATTCATACATGATAGGCTTAACATACTTATGGATTAGCAACTTTTGTTTTCTTTTTCTTTAATTCTTCTTGTTCAATAATTCTAGATTTTGCGTATTCAATATCTATTAGCGGATAGATATTATACTTTGCAGCATCTTCCTCCCAAAGCTTTTTCAATTCTTTTAACTTTTCGGGATTTTTCTTTGCCAAGTCGTTTCGTTCATTAAAATCTTCATTTAAATTATATAATTCCCAAGTTTCATTTTCCGGGTCATTAGGCATTGTATTAGTTGGTTCGCCAGTATATTTAAATACTTCTAAGGTATTTGGGTGGTGGGCTGCGGAAGCTTTCCAGCCATCTTTATAAATAGCTCTGTTGCCGAAAATGCAATAATATTGTTGTGAATGTCTTGAAGGCGCACTCTTATCTGTAATTGAATAAGCGAGACTAGTGCCATGCAATGTATCTTGCTTGTAACCTTTAATGCTTTCGGGTTGGCTAATACCTGTCAATTCAAGTACAGTAGGATAAAGATCAATTAAATGAGCATATTGATTACGTGAAGCACCTTTATCTTTAATTAATTTAGGTGAATAAACAATAAGCGGATTGTGAGTAGCACCTTCAGCATTGGCATCGCTTTTCCAAAATTTGAATGGAGTATTTGTAGCTTGTGCCCAACCTAAAGGATAGTTGGCCACAGTAGCTACATCTTTACCTCCTATTTTATCATATTCACTTAAAATAGATTTTTTATACTCTTCACGGTTTACAGGATCTAAACCAAATCTTGTTGATTTACTAACAACCCCGTACTCGGAGCCTTCTTTACTAGCACCATTATCCCCTATTATCAAAAATATAATTGTATTATCTAATTGGCCTGATGATTTAAGATGAGAAATTAGCCGTCCTATTTCAAAGTCGGTATATTCCAAAAATCCTGCATATACTTCCATAAAACGAGCATACAAATGTTTTTCCTCTGCGGGCAAATCCTTCCAAGCTTTAATATATGAATTACGTGCAGGCAGTTGTGCATATGCAGGTATCACACCAAGTTTTTTCTGATTTGCAAATACTTTTTCACGGTATGCGTCCCAACCTTCGTCGAACTTTCCTTTGTATTTATCTGACCATTCTTTATCAACCTGATGAGGTGCATGAGCAGCACCAGGTGCATAATATAAAAAGAACGGTTTTTCAGGAGCCAAGGATTTTTGCTTTGAAATATAACTTATTGCTTTATCAGTTAATAAAGCATTTAAATGATGGCCATCAGGAGTAATATGTTTATTATCTTCCACTAAATCTGGCTTGTATTGATCTGTTGCGCCTCCTAAAAATCCAAAATTATGATCAAAACCTTTTCCAGAAGGCCAACGATCAAATGGACCTAAATCTGTAGTTTCTTCATCAGGCGTAAGATGCCACTTACCTAAATGATAAGTGCTGTAACCATTTTCTTTAAGTACTTCTGCAATGGTCCCTTTTTGAGGTAAGATGTGACCGTTGTAACCTGGGAAATCTCCGGAAAGAATATAATGGGGAAACATTCCCATTCCCACTGAATGATGATTACGCCCGGTTAATAAAGCTGAACGAGTAGGCGAGCAAATACCGGCTGTGTGGAAGTTTGTATAACGCAATCCATTGTTTGCCAAGCTATCAAAATTTGGTGTATGAATCAGTCCACCAAAAGTACTGGCAGCTCCATAACCAACATCGTCTAATATTATCCAAACAATATTAGGCGCACCTGCAGGTGCTTTTTTTAAAAAATCTATTTTATATGGTTGTGAATTTTTTACTGATTCACTTATTTTTCCTTTCCATTGTTGGTCGGGTTGCTGGCTATAAGCCACCAGTAATGAGGCCCCTGAGAGGAAGACAGATAATAGTTTTTTGAGATGTTTCATTGGTTTGATTTGGTTTATTATTTAAATAGATATATGGTTAATTATCGGCTTATTGATAGCCTGGATTTTGTGTAAGTCTTTTATTTAAATCAAGTTCTTGTTGAGGGATAGGATGCAGTCGGTGTTTCTCCCCAGCATTCTGTTTTCCAGCTGCATGAAGAGTTTTTACAAAAATTGAATTTCCGCTTGCATCTTTTTCACGTACCAAGTCAAACCAGCGTTGGTATTCAAAAACAAGTTCTAATCTTCTATCCAAATATAATGAATCCCTGAACTGATCTTTTGTAAGCCCTGAAGTAAGGTTAGGTAAACCAGCCCTGTTGCGAACTTTATTTAAAGAATTGTACGCTTTGGAGGTTGGACCATTTAACTCATTTTCCGCTTCTGAATGGATTAATAATAATTCTGCATAACGGATAATAGCTACATTGGCTGCGGATTCACCTGTTACTGCGGTAGAATTAGGATCCCAGGTTTTATTAAAATATGGCGTTGAATCAAGCTTGCTTCCTTTAATTGCAGGGTCATTTAAGCCTCCATAAAGCTTGCCATTGGCAGGGCTTTTGTAATTAGTAACAAATGTTACGTCCCTTCTTTTATCACCAGGTTTATAAAGTTTAAAAACGCTAAAAAATTTATCCTTGCCTCCAGGTTTTGTGACATCATCAACAGTATAAAAACATACTTGATCTGTATAAAAACCTGCTAAACCTGGCACTTGAGCACGAATTGAACGAGGGTTTTGAAAGTTGCCCTGCGTGAGTGCACCATTTGATGTGGCACTGGATTTAAACTGTGCTGAAAAAATATGCTCAGAATTATTTTTGAAAGCTGGCAGAAAAACATTCGAATAATTGACTTGCAATGCATAATTATAAACACCAGAACCACCATCAGCAGGAGAAAGTACCTGCTCAGCTGTAGTTACAGCATCTTGATAATGTGCAGAAATGTTTAGTGGAAGTGATGCTTTGGTTAAATAAACTTTTGCCAATAGAGCGAGCGCAGCTCCTTTAGTTGCCCGACCTACATCAGGTGCTGAATAAGAATTGGGTAAAACAGAGGCTGCATCTATAAGATCTTGTTGTATTTGTTGATAAACCTGAGGAGAAGGAGTACGTTCTACAGCATAATCAGCAGCAGTTATACCGGTTTGTGTAGCGGTTATGAGAGGAATATCACCATATAATCTAACAAGATTAAAATAATAAAGAGCCCTCAAAAATTTTGTTTCCCCAAGTAATCTTTGTTTTAAGTTGGCGTCAAAGTTTATTGTTGATATTTTTTCCAGTGCTAAATTTGCTTTTTTAATAGCAGCATAGTGTTGTTGCCACAGCTCATATACCCTAAGATTAGTTGAGGTATGGAGATTATTAGCCATTGATCGAACATCAGGGTTTGTGGCACCAGGTCCCGGAAATTCATCATCTGCCATAAAATTAAGCCCTGTATTAAATAATGTATTATATGGGGATTGTAAAGTACTACCACCAGCATTTAAGAGGTAATAAACAGCACCTACTGCATTCACTGCGTCGGTTTGGGTTTTATAAAAATTATCTGTTTTGATAAATCCTTCCGGACTTTCTTCAAGAAATTTTTTGCATGAACCCAATGATATAGAGAACAATATCAGAAATGATAAATAAATTTTTGCTTTCATATATTTAATTATTTTTTTTTAAAAAAGATTTAAAGAGTAAGACTTAAACCAGCCAAAACCATTTTAGAATTTGGGTATACACCATTGTCGATACCTCTATAAATAACCGATTGACCGTTTGTACTCGCTTCTGGATCAAAACCTGTGTATTTAGTCCATGTAAAAATATTTTGTACTGAAACATAGATCCTAACATTTTGCAACTTGGCTTTACTGGTAAGAGACTTAGGTAAAGAATAACCGAGAGAAATATTTTTTAACCTTAAGTATGAGGCATCTTCAATAAATCTGTCAGAAATAGTAACTGCAGGATCTTGATAAGCTTCTTTAATACTTGTATTTGTGTTGTTTGCAGAATAACGGTTCAACATTACCTTAGATCCGTTATAATAACCAGTACCTAATTCTAGAATAGCTTCGTTGTTATTATATAATTTCCCTCCAATACTTGACTGGAAGAAAATTGTGAGATCCAATTCACCAGCGGTAGACCGATACCTGAAGGTGTTTGTAAATCCTAGATTTGTACCAGGCTGATTTTTAATTAATATTCTGTCACTAGCTTGAGTAATCACACCATCTCCATTAATATCCTTATATTTTTGCCCACCTTCGGTTTTATTGGCTTGTGGAGTTAAAGCTCCTGAACCGGCTTCTCCAGCTTTTATCAGCCCATCTGTTTGGTAAACATAAAATGAACCAACAGGCGCACCAACCTGTAATACCGATGGTAAACTAATATTTGGAATTACTCTATTTACGCCAGAGCCAAGACTTAAAATTTGATTGGTATTTTTGGAAAAAACCAATATGCTCTTCCATGTAAATTTTGGAATTGATACGTTTTGACTGTGGATTGATAGTTCAATACCTTTATTTTCAACCGCACCTATATTTTGATAAATTGAAGAGGCCTGACTTGGGTTTGTATTGGGATCATAAAAAGATAGACCGGAAGTTCCTGGAACGGTTGCATTTAGTAAAAGATCCGTTGTTTTCTTATAATAATAGTCAGCAACTATGTTTATGCGATTATTAAAAATCCCCAAATCAATACCAAAGTCAGTTTGAAATGTTTTTTCCCATTTTAAATTAGGGTTATTTACAGAATTTGGTGCATATCCTTGCACATTAGTATTTGAAAAATTGTACCTGTATGGCGCAATCTGTGATATAGATGAATAAGGATCGATATTTTGATTTCCAGCACTACCATAACTAAGTCTTAACTTAAGAATATTTATCAAATTAAGATTTTTAATAAAGTCTTCTTCATGTAAATTCCATCCAAGAGCTGCTGAAGGAAAATATGCCCATTTATTACCTGACCCAAATCTTGATGATCCATCGGCCCTGAAAGTTACCGTCACCAAATATTTTTCATTGAACGAATAATTTATCCTTCCTAAATAAGAGGCTAATTGCCAGGCTGAAGCATTAGAACTGGGTTGTCTTAATCCTATACCGTTTTGAAGAGCGTTATAACTCAGATCGTCAAAGGCAAAAGTACCTGAAGAAGCGGTAAAACCCTTCGTATTATAAGTTTGAGCTGTAAATCCAACAACAGCATTTATAGAGTGCTTATTATTAATATTTTTTGAATAGCTAAGCGTATTTTCGTTCAACCAGCCAGAAGTATTTGTACTTCCGATAGTAGCAATGCCGCCCGTACCTACTCCGCCAGAAGGATTTCCTTCGTAAGTAGTATTAGGTAAATAACGGTTTTGCTTATTATATATAAGGTCGGTTCCTAAAAGTACTTTAAAAGCTAAGCCTTCCCATATTTTATATTCACCTGAAATATTACCTAATACGCGAGTGGTACGCGTTTCGTTTAATTGATTTAAAAGTGAATTTATCGGGTTTTGAAGCGGGGAATCGGTTGAAGTATTTTTGACATAATTTCCCAACGTATCATAAATAGGGATAGCAGGTGCAGTTAGCAACAAATTAGGCACTATGGCTGCAGGTGCAACTTCACCTATTATAGAACTTGCTGTAAAATAAGTGTTAATTTTAAACTTATCGTTAAATTCATGTTCAAGATTAAGCCTTGCAGAATAACGTTTAAAGCCTGTATTTAATAATATACCATCCTGATTAAAATAATTACCTGAGATAGCTATTCTTGTTTTTTCACTTCTAGAAAGAATTGACAAACTATGATTTTGGATAGCTGCTTGCCTGAAAGCTGAGCCTTGCCAATCTGTACCTGCTCCTGTAGTATCATATTTAAAACCACTTGCAGCAGGCAGTATAGGAGATTTACCATTAGGTGTATTCTGAAAAGCATCTTTGCGAAGTTGCCACCATTCACCACCATTCAACAAAGGTATGGTTCGAATTACATTTTGGAAACCATAGTAACCATCATAAGTTATAGCTGATTTTTTACTGTTACCTTTCTTTGTTGTGATAATTACAATTCCATTAGCTCCTCTTGAACCATAGATAGCCGTTGCCGATGCATCTTTCAATACTTCTATGGATTCAATATCCGATGGATTTATGCTTGACATTGGGTTTAATTTCGGACCGTCTGTTACACTTGCATCCGTAATTCCGTAATCATTATTTACAGGAAAGCCATCTATAACATATAGGGGTTCAGAAAGGGAAGTGATGGAATTGTTTCCTCTTATTTGAATACTCACGCCACCACCTGGTTGACCGCTGGTTTGTGTTACTAATACTCCTGCTGTTGAACCTTGCAAAAGTCTTTCAGGTGAACTAACTGGTTGCGTTTTTAATTCTGTTGGAAGTGTGGCAATTGAACCAGTAATGTCCTTTCTCTTTTGTGTTCCATAACCCACAACAACCACTTCTTCAAGGTTGTTGTTAGATTCTCTAATGGATACTGTTACATTTTCATCTTCTTCATATACCTCTACCTCCTTATTTTGGTAGCCTACATATTGAAATAGGAGTGTAATCGGAAGAGGATTTTTGGAGACGATTTCAAACTTACCGTTCTCATCTGTAAGTGTTCCATTCGAAGTACCTTTTATAGCAATAGGAACAAATGGAACTGGTTGTTTGGTTTGAGAATTAACAACATTGCCTTTTATTTTAACCTGAGAATATGTAGCCGAGGTAAATGCAATAAAAAAAATTGAATAAATAAAAAAATGTATAAACTTTTTCATGGGTTTAAAAACAGTAATGAAAGCGTAAAAAATTTGTATGGATTAAATTTATAATAGCAGCATGCCATTTTTTGGGCATAGCAATACCATTTAAAGCTTTTAAAGCATTTTTTAAAATAATTTTTTAGAAGTTGATATTAACAACAACAGCTAGCAGAAGCCGGAAGGGGAGAGCAAAAAAATAATGTATTTGATTGATGGTTTTTAAAATCAATAACACGGGATGTAAATATTTTGATCATCGGGTTATAGTTAGGATTTGAAGATTTAAAATTGCCATATATCTGGTTTTTGTATAAAAGCAATGCAAAAGTAAAACAAGAATTTTAATATGCAACAAATCTCTACTAAATTTATAGGGATAGTTGGAAATTAATTTTTGACCTTTATTTTTGCATCATTAAAATATAATTTTTTACAATCTTTTATTTATTAATTATTCATTAAAATATTTCAAATGTTGAAAAAGTATTTATTTTCCCTATATCTAGGCTTTACCATTTACTTTCTGCTTTTAAATTCATGTCAAATAAAATCGGTTAAAAATGAAGCCATACTTAAATCTAAAATCTTAAAATCTGATCCTACCATTTGCCATGTACCTCTGCCAAAAAGAATTTCAGTATTAAGTAAAACCAATACCAGTGAAATAATATCAGTTAAAGGTTCTAATGTTGTTATGGTTTGGATAGAGGGTGGTAAGTTTAAAATGGGTTCGGATAACAATCAATCAAGAAAGGATGAATTACCAAAGCATGATGTGAAGGTTGATGGATTTTGGATGGATACACATGAGGTTACCAATGCTCAGTTTGCAGCTTTTGTAAAATTAACTCATTATATCACCACTGCAGAACTAAAACCTGATTGGGAAGAATTAAAAAAGCAATTGCCTATTGGCACACCTAAGCCGCCTGATGCAGTTTTAGTACCCAGTTCATTGGTTTTTTTTCCCACAGAAAATCCTGTAGAGTTAAATGACGCATCGCAGTGGTGGCGATGGACGGCTGGGGCTAACTGGAAACATCCGGAAGAGCCTTCGAGTAATATTGTAGGAAAAGATAATTGGCCCGTTGTACATATTTCATGGGACGATGCTGTTGCTTATACAAAATGGGCTGGAAAACGCCTTCCCACTGAAGCAGAATGGGAATGGGCAGCCAGAGGAGGAATAGAGAATGCTGTTTATCCTTGGGGAAATGAGCATGTTGAAGCCGGAAAACCGAAAGCAAATACCTGGCAAGGTGAATTTCCTCATATTAATACTAAGAGAGATGGATTCACAGGAGCAGCTCCAATTAAATCATTTCCTCCTAATGGTTATGGATTGTATGATATGGCAGGTAATGTTTGGGAATGGTGTTCGGATTGGTACCATGCCGATTATTATAAAACAATCTATAAAATAGGAGGCGTTAAAAATCCTAAAGGTCCTGTTAAAAGTTACGACCCAGATGAGCCTCTCGTAGCCAAAAGAGTACAAAGGGGCGGATCATTTTTATGTCATGATTCTTATTGCAGCAGTTACTGCGTGTCAGCCAGAATGAAATCAAGCCCAGATACAGGCTTATCTCATACAGGATTCAGATGTGTTAAAGATAAGTGATTTATAAACTTATATAACAACTACAAAATTTCACTATTTCTTACAATTAAAATAATATGCAAAAATTTATACTTGTTTTTTTTATTAGTTTTTTTAGCTCGTTTTTTGTTCTTTCTTATAGTCAAGTTGTTCAGAAACAGGTTGAAACCAGAGAACAACTATGGTTAGGTTATTTCAACCAAACGAGGATCAGCAACAGGTTCGGTATTTGGGCTGATGTACATTGGCGAACAACAGATGATTTTATTAAACAAAAATTTCAATTTGTCACTCATAATGGTCTTACTTATTTCATTAATGATAATGTAAGGTTAACAGCAGGTTATACTTATTCATATTTATACCCTGATAATGTGCAACCTGGTAGACCTGAACACAGACCTTGGCAACAAATATGGTGGCGACAAAATTATAATAGATTTCAAACTTTGCAGTGGTTAAGATTTGAGCAAAGATTTAAAAGGAAGGTTGAAAATGGAGAATTGACAGAAGATTATAATTTTAATTATAGACTTCGTTACAATTTTGCACTAAACATTCCTTTAAAAGGAAATAAAATTGAACCTAAAGTGCCATTTTTTATAATAATGGACGAAATATTTATAAATGCTGGCAAGGAAATAAAATATAATTACTTTGATAATAACCGCTTTTTTATTGGCTTTGGTTATCAGTTAAGTAAACAACTAACTTTTCACTTAGGCTATATGAATTTATTCCAACAAGAGGCTAGTGGATATAAATATAATAATACCAACGCCATTCGGTTTTATGTCTTCCATTCTCTCGACCTAAGGAGAAAAGAAATAAAATAATTACAACAAAGTCCAAACAATAAAAATCAATATTGATAATTTATTTGACAAAAAATAAGAAAGATATAACTTAAAAAATCTTTTGTCTACTAAATTTGTAGAGTTAAAATAATTCTATTTACTTTGTAAAAAAATATTTTCAATGAGAGCGCTTATATACATAAAAAGACAATTGCATAAAAATGATTATCTGATTTATAAATTAGTCAATTATTGTTGTTACTGCCGTTAAATATTAATTCCATCAGCAAAAGGCACTATTCTTAAAAATTTATAAGATTTAAAAATTTAAAAAAATGAAAATATTAAAATATATAAAAATTATTGTTCTGTTAATTACATTTTCAACATCATTTGCTCAAACATCTAAAAACGGAAAAGTACTAATCACAGGAACAAGGTTTACATACCCATTGGTTGAAAAATGGATAAGTGAGTTTAAAATTAAATATCCAGATGTTGAGGTAAAAATATTACCCAGGGGATTAACAACACCTGAAAGTGGCAATATTGTTATTAATGCGCATAAGTTATTACCCAATGAAATTAAACAAGGTTATACAACAATTAATATAACTAAATATGCATTGCTTGCAGTAGCTAACGCTAATAATCCTATAATTAAAGAGTATGCAAAGGGTTTAAAAGAGAAAGATATTAAAGATTTATTTTTTGAAAAAGATGTTCTTGAAAACAATGAAAAGGATAAAAAGAAAAAAAATAAATTCCAACCGACTATTTATACAAGGGAGCAAAAAGCTTGTGCGCCTATCACATTTGCTTCACATTATGGATTTACTCAGGACAATATAATTGGAAAAGGAATTAGTGGTGATGATAAACATCTTATCAATGCTATTTTAAAAGATTCAAGTGGCTTAACGTATAATGTGCCGGTTTTTATTTATGACCTTGCCTCAAGAAAAGTAAAGCCTGGTATTAAAGTAATTCCATATGACTTGAATGAAAACGGCAAGTTAGATGCCAATGAAAATATTTATGAAAATCTGGATGAGTTAATTACTAATCTCGAAAGTGAAAAAAATTCAGCCATTCCCATTGAATATGTAAATATTTCATATCCTAAAGTAATCAATACTGAAAATAATAATCTGGGTCTTTTTATAAATTATATATTAAATGAAGGTCAGAAATTTAACCATCAGTTTGGTTTTATTGAATTTGATGAAAAAACACTGGCTAAACAGAAAGATATATTAAAAACTGCGACTGGAAATTAATTAACGAATAAAATAAAACGAGGATTTTAAGTCTCAGTTGGTAAACACCTGAAAAGGTGTAAAATATCATAAGCGTCCGTTTGTTAAAAATCAAGCGGACGCTTCTTTAAATATAGGTACGTAGTGGATACTACGACCAGAAGGGGAAATTGTTTCTATTTAAACAAAATATATGCAATAATTAGAGTTATAAAAATATTAAATACCTGAGCAATAAGAAAGGCATAAAAGGGTTTCTTTCCATTAGCATTAATAAGGTCGGAAAATTTTGTTTCTAAACCGATACTGGTAAAAGCAAGGACAAACCACAAGGTTTGAATGTTTTTTAAACTGTCTTTCACGTTAATAACGATTGCTGGGCTAAGAAAAAATGAAAATAAAATGGATGCAGCCAAAAATCCTATCACGAATTTTGGAAATCTTTCCCAAATTAATCCCAGCGTTGGTTTAGTAACTTGACCATCAATAGAATTTTTATTGGCATAAGTCCAGTAAATACTAATCGCGAAGGCTGCAAGACCCAACAATACATTTTGC
>Ga0123337_10003951_pt1 | contig 15347 bp, 15 predicted proteins | sample frozenSSSSmetaG_FD_89792 | JGI IMG/M metagenome (GOLD analysis project Ga0123337, IMG submission 89792) | Glacier valley bacterial and archeal communities from Borup Fiord, Nunavut, Canada, to study Microbial Dark Matter (Phase II) -... | ecosystem: Environmental > Aquatic > Freshwater > Ice >... | reverse complement strand
GAAGCCGCGATAACGAAGAATGAAACGTTTTAGAATCGAGGTCGTCGCCTCGCGGTGCATTTCCGTCGACCAGGCCGAGGGCAGTTGCAGCGTAAGTTCAAACGGCTGGAACGGCAGATCGTCCGCCAGCGAAAGCGGACCGTCTTCCACGACCGCCTCGGCCGGCTCGGTCACCCAGCGCACAGCCCAAGGCTCCACGTCTTCCGACGAAATGATTTCGACGCCGACCGTTTCCAACGCGTGACCGCGCAGGCGAATGGTGACCACGTCGTCATCGGTGTCGGCGGTTTCAACCCGCACGAATCCGTAGTAACCGCGGCCCCGGGCATCCTTGGACAGGAGATCCAACTCTGGCGCGGGCGGATGACTCCACGAAGCGCCCGTCAACCCGCCGGAGTCGCCATGGATCAGGCCGGCCACGTCGGTCAGCGGAAAGAACGAAAGGTTTAAACCCCGCGCCAGTTCGGGCTGGAGCGCGAGTCGCTCCACGAAATGCAGGAGCGCCAGCGTGCCGCGCAGATCGCGGGCATCGAAGCCGGCGTAAAACGCGAGCCGCAGCGACTCGTCCGAAGTGTTCGGCCCGAAGTAAACAAAACGGGGAACGTGATAATGCCTCGCCTGCCGGTAGAACGGCCCGAGCGGCGAGGCGAAGACGTATTGGGAACGGTGCGCCAGCGCGTAGAGCGCAGTGAGACGTTCGTTGAATTCGAGTGAGGGGGACAGCAGGCCGGACGGAGCGAGGGCACGCGTCACCGTCTCAAAACGTGAGGAGATGTGGCTCATGATGATGTTGTTTTAAAAAACCGGGGAGAGGCGCCTAAGTGCCCTCGTGAACGTCGTCAGGCGCGCTCCCCACGGTATTGGTTGATGAATTACTTCTTGAGGTAGATTTCGTCGAAGACGCCGCCGTCGGCGAAGTGGGTTTTCTGGGCCTTGGCCCAGCCGCCGAACAAATCGTCGATCGTGAAGAGCTCGATCTTCGCGAAGTTGGCCGAGTATTTGGCAAGAATCTGCTCGTTGCGCGGACGGTAGAAGTTGCGCGCGGCAATCTCCTGGCCCTCGTCGGAGTAGAGGTATTCGAGGTAGGCCTTGGCGACCTCGGTGGTGCCCTTTTTCTTGGCGACTTTGTCCACCACGCTGACGGTCGGCTCGGCGAGAATGCTCACCGAGGGAACGACGATCTCGAACTTGTCGGCGCCAAATTCCTTAACCGCGAGGTAGGCCTCATTCTCCCATGAGATGGCTACGTCGCCAATGCCGCGCTGCACGAAGGTCGTGGTCGCGCCGCGCGCGCCGGAGTCGAGCACCGGCACGTTCTTGAAGAGCTTGCCGACGAATTCCTTGGCCTTGTCATCGCTGCCATACTTCTTGAGGGCGTAGCCCCAGGCCGCGAGGTAGTTCCAGCGGGCGCCGCCGGAGGTCTTCGGATTGGGGGTGACGATGGTCACGCCTTTTTTCACGAGGTCATCCCAGTCCTTGATATTCAAGGGGTTTCCTTTGCGGACAAGGAACACGATCGTGCTGGTGTAGGGGGCGCTGTTGTTGGGCAGGCGCTTTTGCCAGTCCTGAGGCAGGAGCCGGGCGTTTTCGTAGATCGCATCGACATCCGCCGCGAGCGCGAGGGTGACGACATCGGCCTTGAGGCCGTCGATCACGGAGCGGGCCTGTTTGCCCGAGCCGCCGTGCGACTGCTTGATGATGACAGTGTCGCCTGTCTTGGCTTTCCAGTAGGCGGAGAAGGCGGCGTTGTAATCGACGTAAAGCTCGCGGGTCGGGTCGTAGGACACGTTCAGGAGCTCGATATCCTTGGCCATGGCCGCGCTGGTGAGCGCCACGGCGGCGAGAAGGGTGGTAAGAAGTTTCATAAAACGAAAAAGAGAGGATTGATAAGGCCGGGCGAAGGACCGTCCTTCGCCCGGCCAGAGAAGAAAGAGCGTTAGAAGGTTAACTGCAGGCGGGTGACGAACGCGTTTTCGTCATGCGCGATGACAGCCGTGGGGGCAGGAGCCGCCCCGGGAGCCAAATCGAATTGAGTATGGAAGTAGTCGAACGACGCACGAACGGTTTTGCTGAGATACCAGTTCAAACCGACGCCGTAGGCGGTGAGTCCTGAAGCACTCGTGTTGATGTTGGCAAGACGCGTGGCGGCAGGTCCGGCGAAGGCACCATCGTCAATGTCAGCATGTTCGACACGAGCCACCACTTCGAAGGCACCCCATGTGCCGTCAGCGAAGCTGAAGTTCGTGGCAGGAGTCACCCCTTTGTAGCTGGCATCTTCACCGGTAAGGACGTAGCCGGCCGAGACCTGCCAAGCCGTGTTCTGCAACTGCTGTTTGTTCGTCGCAGCCGGAGCGGTCGTGCGCACGTTGCGGGCCTCAACAGAAGAGACCACATACTCGGCCATCAGGCCGACTGGCCCCTTGTAAAAGTAGGCTTGGGGCGAGATGCGGGAAACGTTGCCGTTGGCAACGGCACCCGAGGTGACGGGAGCGGCCGTGGTCGCGGCGTTGTAACCGAACCAAGTCTGCTGGCCATCCGTCTTGTAGCTGCTTGTGAGACCACCGGCATTGTTGTTTTCCTTGCCGATGCTTCCACCCACACCGAAGCCAAGGCCTGCAAAAAACGAGTCCTTGTCGTTCTTGAAGGGCTGGGCAAACAGACGGGCGGCAAAGTTCTTGTCGTTATTGCCGTCGGTGTTGGTGCCGTTGCTGGTGCCGTCGGGAACGCCGTTGAAGAGGCCAGCCGCATAGCCGAGGGTGTTGTTGAAGAGATCGCCCCAGAGCTGCACGCCGATGTCGCGGTTGGGCACGAATTGAGAAACCACCGAACGCTCGGCGAAGAAGGCCACGGCATCCGACTGGAGCTGCTCAAGGCCGACCGGCTCGCGGAAACGACCGGCTCGTATCTGATACTGGGGGTTGTAGTTCAGATTGATGTAGGCATCGAGCAGCGTGAGCGTGCCGTTGCCGCTCGTTCCACCGAACTCGGGCACGATCAGGTATTCGTAGTTCTTCGCGAAGCCGCCCTCGAAGATGAGGCGGGCGCGGCGAATGAGGAAGGCGTCGTTGTTGTTCGGACCGGCTTGGCCGCCTACGAAGGAGCGGTTATCAACCTGCACGAGGCCATGCAGCTTGAGGTAGTTGGCGCCGTCAGCGGACGTAAAGCCGATGCCTTTGTCCGTGAAGGTGATCTTGGCCTGCTTCTTTGCTTCGGCCGCGGCAGTCTCATCCTTGATCTCCGTGTTGCGCTCGAGCGCGCGGAGTTTTTGGTCGAGCTGGCGGATCTGCTCGCGCAGGGCGTTGAGGTCGTCCTGGCTGGCAGCCTGGGCGTGAAGGGTGGACGTCGTAAGACCGACGGCCGTGATGGCGGTGACCAGCGCCGTGCGAACGGCGGAGGGAATGGTTCTCATGTTAGTTGTAGGTCTGAAGCAGGGAATTCTCCAGGGATCTGGTCGAAGGTCCGGGTTATAATGGTGTGTGTCTATTTGATGAAACCGTCTCCGGTGTGACCGGTAGGCGGAAAGGGATACGGCGACGGCGCGGGATTACTCCGCCAAGTCGCTCTGGCCGGGAAGACGGGTCTTCTCGGTGCGTTCGATCTGCGTGACTCGCGAGTCATGCACGACGATCTGGACCACGCCGTAGCGCAGTCCTTCGACCTTCTGGCGGACGATTTCGAGCCAGGCGGGCGAAAGAATTTCGGAAGCGGAAATTTGATTTTTAGCGGTGGTGCTCATGCGAGGTCGGGCTAAATGCTGTAATCGGAAAGGAGATTGGAGAGAAGGCCCTCTACGGGCTTTAAGTCGGGTCTATCGGCGGATCGGGTGGCGGATCGGCGAGCGGCCGGCGCGTCTGAAAAAGGAAGAGGCACATTATCGCGACGCATCTTGCGAAGGGTCACCTCGACCACGTCGGCCAACGTGTAGCGGTCGAGAATCCCGGCGATGGCATTGCGGACATCCAGCATCAACATGCGGAGCCCGCAGTGCGTCTCGTCGGGGCAACTACACTTCTCGTAGGCCGTGTGGCTCACGCAGCCGATCGGGGCGAGCGGGCCGTCAATCAAGCGGACGATGCCACCAATGGTTATTTTGTTCGCGGGCCGCGCGAGGCGGTAACCGCCAAACTTGCCGCGCTGGCTTTCGATGAAGCCCTCTTCTTTCAAGAGCTGCATGATCTGCTCCAAAAACTTGATCGGAATCAGCTCCTTGGCCGCCAACTCCGACACCTGCACCAGCGGACGCCCGACCTCGGCGGCAATGCCAAGATCGATCAGAGCGCGGAGGGCGTATTCGCCTTTTTTTGAGAGCTTCATTGATACGACTGAATGAAACTACATTAAATCAGTAGGGTTTAAATTCAAGCAAAATCCTATGTTAATTGATAAACTTAGTTTTTATTTTTATCACGTTAATATTCATTATTTTAAATACATTCATTTTTATATCCTAATTAATTTAGGAATTAAATCGAACAATGCTTTTTCGTTTATGAACGATTTAGCACTTCCTTATCTGTTAAGGGGAAGATTGCTCGATATCTCCCGCGAAGACCGGCTGTGAAGTTCCGTCAATTGTCGATGTAGCCTCAGGACGTAGGAGCCCGAGGCACCGGCGCTTGAGATAAACGAAGTGGTCACTCGTCAGCAGCGCCGGCGTGCGCGGACGCGGCAGCTCGATACGGAAATCCGCCATGATGCGCCCCGGGCGCTGGGAGAAGACCAGCACGCGATCACCGAGAAAAAGCGCCTCGTCGATGTCGTGCGTGACAAAGAGCACCGTGATCCGGTGTTCCGCCCACAGCTCCAGCAACAGTTCCTGCATCTGGAGACGCGTCTGCGCATCGAGCGCGCCAAATGGTTCGTCCATGAGGAGCACCCGCGGCCGGTTCACCAGCACCCGCGCCAAGCTCACTCGTTGCTGCATGCCGCCCGACAGTTGAACAGGAAAATGATGATGAAAATCCGCCAGTCCGACTTCGCGCAGGATGTCGGCGGCGATGCGCTTGCGCTCCTCGCGCCCTACCCCGCGCATCTTGGGACCGAACGCGACGTTGGCCAAAACTCGTTTCCACGGGAAAAGCGTGGGCTGTTGAAACACCACCGCTCGTTCCGCGCCGGGGCGCTCCACGGGAAGTCCGTCCACGAGTGCCTCGCCCGAGCTAGGTTTCGTAAAGCCCGCTAATACGCCGAGCAGCGTGGATTTACCACAACCCGACGGACCGAGCACGCTCACAAACTCTCCCGGAGCGATGTCAAAGGACGCCCCTTGCACGGCCTGCACCGCATGCCGGCCCGTGCCGAAATGCACGCCGACATCGCGCAACGAAATCGCGCCCGTCACCGGTGAAAAACCATCGCGGCTCATGGTAACGCGCCTCCCGGACGATACCACGGCGTAAGTTTTCGGCCCGCCCAGCGCAGCAAAGCGCTGCTGCCCATGCCGAGGACGCCGATGACAACCATGCCCAGCACGATGTCCGGGTAATTTTGCAGCGTGTAGGCCTCCCACGTGTAGTAGCCGATCCCGAACTGCCCTGAGACCATTTCGGCGGTTATCAACGAGAACCACGACGTGCCCATCCCGATGCTCAAGCCCGTCATGATCGAAGGCAACGCCCCGGGGAGGATCGCCTCGCGGAACACCGAAAACGGTCCGGCTCCCAGCGACAGCGCCGCATCGACCAGTTTCCGGTCAATACCTTCCACTCCGTGAATCGTCGCCAGCAGGATTGGGAAAAACGCGCCGATGAACGTGATGAACACCATGCTTTGCTCGCCGGTCGCAAACATCAGAATCGCCAGCGGAATCCACGCCACCGCCGGGATCGGGCGCAGAAGCTCAAACGGAGACAGCAGGAGGTCGCTCACCAAGCGGAAACGCCCGATAATCAAACCCAGCGTAACCGCCAATACCGCCGCAAGACTGAATCCGGCAAAGATTCGCAGCAGGCTGTTGCCTACATGGGAAAGCGCCTTGGGCGAATGGATAAACCCCCACCCTGCGCCGGCCACCAGACTGGGCGCAGGCACGTTTTCAAAACGCACAAGCAGGAACGTCCAGCCGTGACGTGAAGCCAGTTCCCACAACGTCACACACGCCGCCAGTGATACCAGATGCAGCGCCCAGCGCGGCACCGAAAAACGAAGCCGGCCACGCGACGTAGTTTCCACCGGTGCCACCGGGCGCGTGGTATGCACACCGGTGGATTGCGGCGAGGACTCCACTTGAATCGCAACGGCCATGGGTGTGCTCAGAGCGCCTTCACGGTTTCGTCGAAGGTCAGCACGGTGCCGCCGTGCTCTTTCGCCCAGAGTTCCGCCTGCTCTTTCAGCAGGAAGGCCGACAAATGCCCGTCTGTTTTCACGAACCAAGAACGCTCGGCGAAGAGCTTGTTCCCGCTGTTGCGATCATGGAGGAACGTCACGCGGATCGCCTTCTCTTCGCTTGAGAGCACCCGGCGCGCAGCCAGTGTGGCTTCCGGCGAACTGTAGAGCCGCACCTTGGGTTCGCCTTTCACCCAGAGTTGTCCGGCGAGATGGGCATCTTCCACCGTCTTGCCGGTATCGACGGCGACGCCCGTGAACGGCAGCGCGCCGTAGTCTTTGAGCCGTGCATCGTAATCCAGTCCTTCGGCCTTCGCCGCCTGGCGGATGAAGCGGTCATCCACATAAGTGGCGACGTCGATTTCCTTGGTCAGCTTCTTGAGAATCTTGAGCGTTTCTTGAGCACGGCGAATCGCGTCCACAAACTCGGGCTTAAGCGTGTAATCGCGCGTCTGGATACCGTTCGGGCCGTGAAATGCGTAATAAACTTCCGCATCGATGCCTGTCCACGCGGCGAGCTTTTCCGACACGCCTTCGGGGTCGGCGCGGTAGATACGGTCGGCTTCCAGCGTGGCGCGAAGGTAGGCGACGACGATCTCGGGATATTTTTCTGCGTAGTCGGAGCGCACCTGCACGCCGTGCGTCGTGGTCACGCCGGTCGAGCTGCCATCATAGATCTTGCGGGCGATGCCCCGGAACGGGAACAGCTCTCCGAACGGAACGAAGTCGGCGTGCGCATCGATCTGGGCGGACTTCAACGCACTGCCGCCCACTTCGGGCGTTTGCGTGACGATGGTGACATCCGTGTTCGGATCCCACCCCAGATTCTGAACCGCCCGGATCAGCATCGCATGCGCAGTGGAGGCGAAGGGCACGGAAATGCGTTTCCCCTTCAACTCCGACAGTGACTGCACGGGCGAATTGACCGGCACGAGGATGGCGTTGCCCGCGCCGTTGATGCCTCCGGAGAGCGATGCGATGTAGATCGAGCGCACACCGTTGTCCTTCGCCGCGAGCGAGGTCGCGCCGACGATCGAGGGGAAGTCGGCCATCTGCACAATATCGAGCTGGTTCGCCAGATACTTGGTGTTGAGCTGGCCGCCAGTCGGCTGATTTTCCCAGATGATCTCGTAGGTGGCGTCCTTGTATTTTCCGTCGTGAGGCAGGTATTTTTCCAGCAACTTCAACTCGCGAACGAGCGGCCCGCCGGTGGCGCAGTTGATGGTCGTGTCCTGCGTGCCGATGGCGACGCGGATGGTTTCGGCGTAAAGGCCGGACGAAGCGATTGCGGCCAGAAGGACGGCCGCAGAAAGACGAAGGGAATGTTTCATAAAGAAATCCAAGATGTCTTGTTTGGAAACACTCCCGTCGCCGGGTCGCGCTTCCCGAAAGGGAAGATTATTATTGAGGAAAGAAGACGACAGGCTCCTTGGTGAAGCCGACCTCGATGAGCTGGGCGGAGCGTTTCAGCGCGAAGGCGTGGATTTCATCACCGGGTACGATGCTCACGGTGCCGGGCGCGGATTTGTAGAGCGGGTTGAACTTGGCGACGGCGGCCACGGCCTCGGGTTTCTGGCGCAGGTCCTGGGCGAACCACGCGGCGGTCTCCGCCGGATTGGCGATCACGTATTCGACGGCTTCGGTGATGGCGGCTTGGAGCTTCGCCTCAACACCGGGGTTTTCCTTGAGGTAGTCCGTGCGGGCGATGGCCCAGAGATGATGGGGCCACTGTTGGATTTCGCGGCCGCCAAACTCTTTTTGCAGGCGCTGTTCGAGCGGAGGGCGGGCAAGAACGGCATCGACCAATTTCTGCTGGAAAGGCCCGGCCTGCTCGTTAGGCGCCAGGTTCTGCAGTTTCACGTCAGTCGCGGGGTTGAGGCCGGCGGCCTTGAGCGCGACGAGAAGATCGACGTGCGAGTCGGAGCCGAAGGGCAAGCCGATGGTTTTTCCCTTCAAATCGGCGATGGTTTTGATGTCGCTATCACCCTGCACGATGACGCCGTGGATGGAGCTGCCGAGCACGGCAACCACCGTGACATAGCCGGGCTTTTTACTGAGGAGCGAGGCGGTCGGCACGAGCGAGGTGAAAGAGATATCGAGGTTCTTCGTGGCGAGCGCTTCGGCTTGCGGCGGTCCGTATTGGAAGAAGGTCAGCTCGACATCGAGGCCGTGCTTTTTGGCGATGCCGGATTCACCAAGCGCCTTGGCGATCTGGCCGTGAAGGGCGCTGGCGTAGCCGATGCGTATCTTGGTGAGCGGTTCGGATTGGGCGAACGAAGCCGCGGCGGAGAGCGCCGCGGCGAGGAGGATTGCGATGGATTTTTTCATGGATGGGTTGTTCTTTGAGCGGGGAAAGTGAGATCAGCCGTGGGTGAGCGTGCGGCGCCAAGGGAGGACGAAGCGCTCGGCCTGGCCGAGCAGTGTGGTCATGAACGCGCCGACCACGCCGATGACCAGCATGCCGACCAAGACGTGCGGCGTTTCGAGATTGAGACGGCTCATCTGGATGAGGAACCCAAGGCCCGACGGCGCGGCGATAAGCTCGGCGGTGACGACCGCCATCCAGGACTGGCCAAGACCGATACGCAGGCCGGTCCATACCTGAGGAAGCGAGCTCGGCAGATAGATACGGCGAATCATCGACCAGCGGCCCGCGCCGAGGCAGCGGGCGGCGTTGAGGTGATCCGTTTCAACAGAGACGCCGCCAGAAAAAGCATTGATGAAGATCGGAAAAAACGACGCGACCGCGGTGATGAAATACGCGGGCTTGTCGCCGAGGCCGAACCAAAGAATCGCGAGCGGTATCCATGCGATGGGAGGGATCGGGCGCAGCAGCGTGATGACGGGCAGGAAGATGCGGCGGAGGGTTTCAAAATAGGCGAGCACCAGCGCGAGCGGCACGGCCAGACCGGCAGCGATGGCGTAGCCGACAAGCACGCGGTGCAGGCTGGCCCGCAGATCGCGCAAGAGACTGCCGTCGTAAAGGAGATCGCGGAATCCGCCGAGCACAACGAGCGGCGATGGCAGCATGAGGGCGTTGTCCACCAAGCGTGCGGAGACGGCCCAGACAGCGATAAAACCACCGACACCGAGCGCAGGCCAGAGGATGGATCCGAGACGTTTTTTCATATGCCGTCTCCTGCGTTGTTGAAGTGTCGGCGGCTCTCATCACGAATGATAGCACTGATCTCGGCGCGCAGATGCGCCAGACGTGAATCGTTGCGCGTTTCTGCCGAGCGCGGGCGCGGCAGATCGACTTCGATGATCTCGCGCACGCGCCCGGGTTGCGCGCCCATGACGACGACACGGTCGGCCAGAAAAACAGCCTCTTCCACATCGTGAGTGATGAAGACGACGGTGTGCGGTTTCTTTTCCCAGATGCCGAGGAGCAGCTCTTGCATCAATTCACGGGTGAGTGCGTCGAGCGCGCCGAAAGGCTCGTCCATGAGCAAGACGGGCGGCTCGGTCGCGAGCGCACGGGCGAGGCCGACGCGTTGGCGCATGCCGCCGGAGAGCGTGGACGGATAGGCGTCCGCGAAATCACCAAGACCGACAAGCGAGAGATGGCGGCGGGCGAGTTCGCGCGAATTGGGCAAGCCGAGTTCGCGCGGGCCGAAGGCGACGTTGTCGAGCGCCGTCATCCACGGGAACAATGAGTGTTGTTGAAACACGACGCCGGCGCGAGCCGAGGGGCCGGTCACGGAGGAACCATCAATGGTGACTGTGCCTTCAGTGGGTTTGACGAAACCAGCGATGGCGTTGAGCACGGTGGTTTTTCCGCAACCGGAGGGACCGACGAGGGCGATGAACTGGCCGGGATGGATGCAGAGGTTGACGTCCTGCACGGCGGCGGTGGCACGCGAACGTCCCGTGCCGCCGTAGCGCACTCCGAGACCTGTCAGCCTAATGAGGCCTTCCTTGGGAGGAAGAGCGCGGGCGGTGACATCAATGGCGGTGGACACGGCGGACATGTTGACGAGGTCAAAGCACCAGTCCGTCTGTGGTGAAACGACGGGCGATGGCGAAGCGTTGTTTCCAATAGAGGGGCGCGCGTTGTCCGCTGAGAAACTGGGCATCCCAGTCGAAAGGCACGGCATCGGGCGCGGGAGTCCACACGCCACGCTTGCGACGTTCTTCGCGTTGATCGGCGAGCCAGTCGTTGTAGCTTTCGTAAACAACGTGGCCTTCGGGCGCGTCGAGCGTGGCGGCGCGGATGCGTTGATCCAGTTCGTCCCAGAGCACGATGTCGGCGGTGGTGATCGTTACGGGTTTCACATCGACGGGATAACCGGCGGCAAGCAGCTCCTCGCCCGCGACGGCGGCGAAGATTTCCTGATCGTAGATGCTGAGCTGGCGTTTGTAGATGCCGGTGTATTGGGTGGAAACGGGCTGGCCGAGCGGGCGGTGATCGCGGGTGCGGCCGCGTCGGGAGGCAATCTCGCCTTTGTAAAAATCAAGGAGCGCGGGATCGTAGGTTTCGCCAAGGAACGCGGTCACTTCACGCAGCACGCGCTCTGGTTCGGCGACGAGTTCCTCATAGCGCACGTCAAGCCAGGTGTCGGCAGGCAGGAGACCGCTCAGGTGGGCGGCTTCGCGCTGGGTTCGTTTCCAGATGGAGGCGGCGGAGTAGATGTTGCGCGGACCGAAGGCCGAACGGAGTTGCTCCACGGCGATGTCGCGCCCGTCGCGCACGAGATTGATGATTTTCGCGCCAGGAAAATCGGCAAGGATCTCGCGAACATAGAAGAGATGGTGAGGAGTCTTCTCCCCCCAGCGCGGTTTGCCGGTGGCGCGTGCGAAGGTCTCGATGATGACGCGCACGGCCTCGGCGAAGGTGGGTGCGGTGGTTTGCGCGATAAGTTCATCCACGATCGTCGCCGGGTTGAGCGGCAGACCTAGGAGCGGCGTCTTGAGACCAAAGATCATCTCGGAGACCAGCGTCCGAAAATTGGTCGGCTGCGTGAGATCGCCGTAGGTGTGAAGAAACGCGCGAAAACGCGTGTAATACCAAGTGACCTCGGGCACGGCGAGGCGTGGGTGCTCGCCCAGCATGACCATCAGCAAGGTCGTGCCGGAGCGTTCGTTGCCGACGATGAAGAATGGGGCGTTGGTCTGGCTCATGGTTGCGAAAGGGATTCGAGGGCGCGACGGGCTGTTTTTTGCACGCCGGTGTCAGGGTCGTTGAGGAGGGCTTCGAGCGGTTCGCGCACAGCGGAGTCGCCGGTCGCGCCGAGCGCGGTGGCAGCGGCCATGCGCACGTCGGCAAGTTCATGCGCAGTGAAGCGCAGGTATGACGCGACGGCGGGCACGCGGAGTTTTCCGAGGCTGAGGAGGGCTTCGCGCACGACTTGCCAGCGGGAATCGGAAAGTGCGGCGATGAGGCCTGTCTGCGTCTGTGCGGAGGGATAACGACCGAGCGCGATGGCGGCTTCACGGCGCACTTGCCAGTCGTCGTCGGCGAGCGCGGCGAGCATGTCGCCGATGGTGGTTTCGGCCTGAAAAAATGCGACGGCACCGACGGCAATTTTACGCACATCGACCTCGGAATCGAAGAGCGCAAGTCGCAGCGCGGGGAGCGTCGCCGGCGCCTGAAGGTGCGCGAGAGCGATCAAGGCCTCGCGGCGCACGATGGCGGAATCGTCCAAGACGGCGACGAGCAGGGCCGGAAGGGCCTCAGTGCTGCGAAACTCCCGCAGGGCGTGCAGAGCGGCGGTGCGCACCGCGATATTTGAGTGACCAACGCCGACGATCAACGGAGCCACCGCGTCGGGCGTGCGGAACTCGCGCAGCGCGGAGGCGGCGGAATCGGCCACGTCGCGTTGTTCGCCGGCGATGAGCTCCAGTAGCGCGGGAATAGCGGAGGCGTCACCGACTTCTTCGAGTGCCTGCACGGCGAGACGGCGCACGACGGCGTCGGGATCGGCGAGCAGGCCGAGCAACACGTCAAGCGGCACGGCTTCGAACGAGTCAGTGAGTTCGGTCAGGGCGACGCGGCGCGCGACGACATCGACGCTACGCAGGCGGTCGGTCAATGAAGAGGAGGATGCGGATGCGCTCATGGTTTTATCAGCGCAGCAGAAACGGCATTTTCACCGTGATGGCGTTGGTGGGGCAGTCCACTTCGCAGGCGAGGCAATACCAGCACTCGTCGTATTTCATGTGGGACTTGCCACTGGCGGCATCGATGGCGAGGCAGTCCACCGGGCAGGATTCCACGCAGATATGGCAGCCGGTGATACACTTCGTTTCGTCCACGATTACGGGCACATCGAAGGTGCGTAGCGTCTGGCGATTCGGCGCTGAGAGCGCAGCGGCTGCGGCTTCGCGTTCGTCGGCAAACTTGAGGCGACCGGCGACAACTTGGCGGCCGGGCGCGGTGGAGGCGGAGGGGGATTGGTCGGGAGAGCTCATACGGCGACTGGAACGGGATCGGCAGCGGGGATGCGGAGACGGCGATAGCTGTCGAGTTCGTCGTCGGGAATCTGAACGATGTAAGGCGCGACAGGGCGTTTGGTGACGGTTACCTCGCCCGTCGTGACGGAACGGGTGAGCGCGGAGTGAACGAACCAGTTCTCGTTATCGAGTTCGGGATAATCCTGACGGTAGTGATAAAGGCCCCAGCGGCTCTCGGTGCGGAAGAGCGAGGCGCGCGCAGCCATCTCGGCGCAGTCGCGGATAAAGTGGCACTCAATGGCACGCATGAGCTCGTGCGGATCGGAGGCGCTGAGTTGGTCGAGTTCGGCTTGCGCGCGCATGAAGTAATCGAGTCCGCGTTCGTAACGGTGCGCGCTCTTCGGTGGCTGGAGGTAGTCGTTGACGTGGCGGCGGAGCTTATACTCGAGGAGATGCGGCTGGATACCGTCCTTGCGATGCAACGGCGCGAGCACGCGGGCGCGTTCGGTGGCGATCTCCGGTTCGTTGAGCACGGGTTCGGCACGGTCGCGGGCGTAGGCGGCGGCGCTGCCAGCGGCGATTTTCCCGTAGGTAAAAGCGCCGAGCATATAGTTGTGCGGGACCGACGCCATGTCGCCGGCAGCATAGAGGCCGGGGATAGTGGTTTCGGCGCGGTCGTTGACGCGCACGCCCGAGGCACTGTGACCGCTGCACAGGCCGATCTCGGAGACGGCCATCTCAACGAGATCATTAGCGTAAGCGTGTCCGCGTCCGGCATGGAAACGACCGCGACTGGGGCGCTCGGTAGTATGGAGAACCTGCTCAATCTCGGTGACGGTCTCGGGAGCGAGATGGTTCATCTTGAGATACACGGGGCCGTTGGGACCGGTAAGCTCGCGATAGAACTCCAGCATCATCTGACCGCTCCAGTAATCGGAAAGCATGAAGCGGTGCCCCTTCGCGTTGACGGTGAAGCCACCATAAGGACCGCTGACGTAGGCGCAGGCGGGCCCGTTATAGTCTTTCAGCAGAGGGTTGATCTGGAAGCATTCCAGATTGGCCAGTTCGGCGCCTGCGCGGAACGCAAGCGAGTAGCCGTCGCCGGCGTTGCTGGGATTTTCGTAGGTGCCGCTGAGATAGCCGGAGGCCGGCAAACCAAGGCGACCGGCGGCACCGCAGCAGAGGATCACGGTTTTGGCGCGAATGACCACGAACTCACCCGTGCGCACGTTGATGCCGGTGATGCCGGCAGCGCGACCGTCTTCCAGGAGTATCTTTGTCGCCATGACACGATTCTCAACACGCACGCCGACACGGCGGATGACGCGGGTAAGGATTTTCTTGATGTCGTAGCCCTCCGGCATGGGTAGGACGTAGCTGCCCTTGTGGTGGACTTTTTTGACGTCGTAGTCGCCGGTGGCGGTTTTCTGAAATTTTACGCCCCAGCGCTCAAGTTCCTGAATCATCGGATAGCTCTCACGAGCGTAGGCGAGAATCGCGGCCTGATCGACGATGCCGTCGTTGGCCAAGGTGATCTCGCGCACATATTGTTCGGGCGTGGCGTGGCCGGGGATGACCGCGTTGTTCACCCCATCCATGCCGAGGGCGATGGCGCCACTGCGTTTGACGTTGGCCTTTTCGAGCAGAAGGACGTGGCCGTTGGGCAATGCTTCCTTGGCTTTGATCGCGGCTACTGTGCCGGCAGTGCCGCCGCCGACGACGAGCACGTCTATGGTTGGAAATTGTGAAAGGGAATCGGACATAACGGAAGACAGAGGGAGAATCGCCCAGCAGCTTCCGGAGGTCCGGTCAGTCACCTTGCAGGTCGCAAACCTGCAAACCATACTGATTCAATCAAGATTAAATTAATAATCTTTATAAACAAACTTAACTAAATGAGTTAAATTGTTTATTTTAAGCATTTAAAATCACAAAATGATCCGCAACCCGTCATGCGCAAACTTCACCCCGGAGGGAAACGTAGCCTCCCACTCGGCGTGTTCCGTGAGATGTGTGATATGCGTCAGGTAAGCCTGCGGAGCACCGATCTCGGCCGCTGCTGCCAGAGCCTCGCTTATGCTCATATGCGACGGGTGCTCCAGCGGACGCAGGCCATCGAGCACGACCGCATCCGAACCTCGCGCAAACTCGACCGCCTCGCGCGGGATCCGCTTGCAGTCGGTGTAATAGGTAAACTTCTTCCCGCTGCTGCGCTCCGTGAATACCAAACCAAGCGTGTTGACGCCTCCGTGCGGCAGCAGCGTGGACTGGATTGTGCCCTGCGGCAGTTCCAAGACGACGGGCATCTCGATGAGTTTGAAAGCGGGGTATCCCTTGGAAATAGGCCGCTCCATGATCGTGTAGGGATAGATGGAGAGCACGCGGCTCATCCCCTCGTTCGTCGAGTAAACCGGCAGCGCCACTCCGCCCAGCAGGTCGCAGAAACGCCGCAGGTCGTCCATGCCGGTGATGTGGTCGGCGTGCCCGTGGGTGAGAATGAAAATATCAACCCAGCGGATGTTTTCCCGCAGGCATTGCAGGCGGAATTCCGGCGCCGCGTCCACTTGGATGTGCAGCCCGTCCATCACGACATGAATGGAGGTGCGCGTGCGCTTGTTGCGCGGGTCAGT
>Ga0123337_10003948_pt1 | contig 15356 bp, 19 predicted proteins | sample frozenSSSSmetaG_FD_89792 | JGI IMG/M metagenome (GOLD analysis project Ga0123337, IMG submission 89792) | Glacier valley bacterial and archeal communities from Borup Fiord, Nunavut, Canada, to study Microbial Dark Matter (Phase II) -... | ecosystem: Environmental > Aquatic > Freshwater > Ice >... | reverse complement strand
GTTGCCGAAATCGAGCAGATAGAGCAGCGCAGCGGCCGTGTCACGGGCAGTGCGGGCGGGCGGCGGGCTCTGCAGGGCCTCAAGGGCAGGACCATAGGAATTGCGCACCGATTCCACGCCGTCGGAGCCGTCGCGCATCAGGATCTCGTAATTGGCCACCTGGTTGCGGAATTCTGTGATGAGCGCGGCGAGGCTGGGGGTCTTGGTCTTCATGTGCGTTCCACGAGTTTGCGCGTCCACGGTTTGCGCGATAATGCTCACCCACATGGTCGTGCCGACGGGGTCCGGAAACAAGTCAGGAAAAACCCCCGAACCGGGTGAGCCGGGCGCCGGACGAACCGACCTCAGGGCGGGTCGTGGCGGCGCCGGAAAAATTTTGGCCGACAGCAGAAGGATAGAACAGGATGATCGAGCGGATCGAGACGGGCATTGCGCCATCGGCGTCGCCAGTGAGCGACGCCATCAAGGCCGGACAGCAGGTATGGCTGGTGGCCATTGCCGAGGATCCGCAGAGCGGCGCGATCGTAGCAGGCGGCATCGAAGAGCAGACCAGGCGGACCCTGCAGAACCTCGATATCGCGGTGCGGGCCGCCGGCGGCACGCTGGCCAATATCGTGCAGGTACAGGTGTTCCTGATCGACAGCAGTGATGCCAAGGGGATGAACACGGTCTATGCCGAGTTCTTCCAGAAGCCCTATCCGGTGCGGGCGACGGTGGTGGTCAAAGAACTGCTGGCCGCGGGGCTGAAGGTGGAGATGCTGGCCACGGCGGTGGTGGGCTGATGCTGCTCAAGGCTGAACTGCTCGAACAGATCAAGGCCGGGAAGGTTGACCTGATCTTCCGCCGCTGGAGCCGACCGACGGTCAAGGCCGGGGGCACGCTCAAGACCAAAGTCGGGCTGCTCGCCATCAAGGCGATCACCGACATGGCACCCGAAGATGTCACCGCGGCCGAGGCGCAGCGCGCCGGGTTTGCCGACGTAACCGCCTTCCGCAAGTGGCTCGACACGATGAAGCCGGGGCATCTGTTCCAGCGCATCGAGGTCGGGTATCTCGGCGACGCCTAGAACGGCGTCGGCGCCACGAAGGTCATGAAGATGCCGGTGGTGGGGTGGGTGAAGCCGAGTTCGGCAGCGTGCAGCTGCAGGCGGTCGGCGGCTGCGAGGGCGTCGGCGTCGGCATAAAACACATCACCCAGAATCACATGGCCGATAGCCTTCATGTGGACCCTGAGCTGGTGGGTGCGCCCGGTCAACGGGTGCAGGCGAACGCGGGTGGCATTGGCTTCGCGCTCGATGACCGTCCATTCGGTCTGCGAGGCCCGGCCATTGTCGAAGTCGACGCGCTGGCGCGGCTTGTTGAGCCAGTCGGTGGCCAGCGGCAGATCGACGAGGCCGGAATCCTCCTGCATGACCCCGGCGACGCGGGCGATATAGGATTTGGTGGTCTGGCGATGCTCGAACTGGCTGCCGATGCGGCCATGGGCGCGCTTGTTGAGCGCCATGACCAGAACGCCCGACGTGTCCTTGTCGAGGCGGTGGCACATGCCGGCGGTCGGCCAGGTCTGGCGGGCCCGGTGTTCGAGGCAATCCCACAGTGACGGATCCTTGCCGGGCACGCTGAGCAACCCGCTCTGCTTGTCGAAGACGACGATGTCGTCGTCCTGGTGCAGAACGTTGAGATAGGGCTCAAGCGGGGGGAAATAATTGGTCAATGTTGGCATGGGTCCGAGCATGGCGCCCTGTAGCAGAAGCGCCGGGGTTTGGGCAAATGCCGCACCAGCGGCGCCTGGTAAGCCAGGACGGCGGGTGGCGGGCGCCTGGATCACAGACATGTGTGGGGAACGACCAGGGCGCCAGCCCGTTGTGTCTGTAGAACATTCACAGGAGACGACCATGCACAAGGATGAAGTCGAAGGCGCTGGCAAGCAGGCCAAGGGTGCGGTCAAGGATGCCGTTGGCGGTCTGACCGGCAATGAAAAGCTCCAGGCCGAAGGCAAGCTTGACAAGGTCGAGGGCAAGGTTCAGTCCAAGGTCGGCGAAGTCAAAGACGACGCCCGCGACGCGCTCAAGAAGTAAATTGCTCTCCGGCAATCAGAAAGCCGCCCCTTGGGGCGGCTTTTTTGCGTGCCGGCGTCGGTCATGCGCGTGTCGCAGGAGCCTGATTGTGCAGTAATTCCAGTGGAATGTGACAAGCGACATCCATATGGTCGGGCGATGGAGACGAAGATCTTTGATACCGCGCTGGGCTTGTTTGGGATCGGCTGGACCGATGCCGGGGTCGCCCGCGTGCAATTGCCGGGACTGGATCGGGACGCGCTGGCCGCGCGGATCAATCGCGATGGCGCCGTGCCCGGCGTGCCGAACCGGCGCGTTGAAGCGGTAATCGAGCGGATCGAGGATTATGCCGCGGGCGAGCGCGTGGCGTTCAGTGCCGCCGATGTCGACCTGGCGGGTGTGCCGGAATTTCACCGCCGGGCCTATCAGGCTTTGCTGGCATTCGGCTGGGGGCAGACCACCAGCTATGGCGAACTGGCGCAGGCCCTGGGCGACAGGACGCTGGCGCGGGCCGTGGGGCAGGCGATGGGCGCCAATCCTGTGCCACTGCTCGTGCCCTGTCATCGGGTTCTGGCCAGCACTGGCAAGCCGGGCGGGTTTTCGGCGCCCGGCGGCGCGGGGTCCAAAGTGCGCATGCTGGCGCTGGAGGGCGTGTCGGTAGGTGCGCCGGCCGGCCAGATGGCCTTCGGGTTTTGAGCATGGGATTTGGCTTCACCCATCACGCCGGTATTCAGGCGCAGGTTCGGGCGATCGCCGTCGAGCAGATCGCGGAGGCGCTGGCCGCGTGCCGCGGCGACGACGACCTGGACAAGGTGGTGCATGGACTGCGGCGGCGCTGCAAGCGGCTGCGGGGGCTGATGCGGCTGATCGAGCCGCATTTCAAGCTGGCAAAGCGGGAGGACCAGTGTTTCCGCGATGCCGCGCGATGCCTCTCTGGCACGCGGGACGCAGCGGTGATGGTGGAAACCTTTGCCGATCTGCTGGCGGCCGAGGGCCAGCGGGATGGCGGTGGGCGGTTCGAACCGGACCGGGGCGCGGTACTGGCGCAATGGCTTGCTGGCCGGGTTGACCAGAAGCAGACGGAAGGCGACAGGGCCGCCTTGCTCGCGCCATTCGTCGCGCTGTTCGAGGCGGCAGGGAAACGCGCCAGGCGCTGGTCGCTATCGGGGCAGGGCTTCGCGCAGATCGGCGATGGACTGCAAGACAGCTATCGGGCGATGCGCGACGAATTGCGGCGGGCCGAGGCCGAGCCGACAGCGGCCGTGCTGCATGACTGGCGCAAGCACACCAAATATCACTGGCACCATGTCAGCCTGTTGCAGGCAGCGGCACCCGATCTGCTGCGGCCGCGCAAGGAGTCACTTGACCGGTTGGGCGAAATGCTTGGCGACCACCACAACCTTGCGGTGCTCGACGACCTGCTGGCGGGGCAGGACGATATAAAAGGGGTTCGCCAGGCCATTGCGGCGCGGCAGGATGTGCTGACGGCTGGCGCCCTGACACTGGGGCGGCAATTGGCGGCCGAAAAACCCGTCGCGCTGCGCGATCGCTTCGAGCATTATTGGCACTTGCTGCCAGGGAAGGCCTAGACGTGGCAGAAGAGATTGAGCGCAAGTTCCTCGTGGTGTCGGATGGATGGAAGCCTCTGGTCACGTCCAGCTCGCTGTTGCGACAAGGCTATCTGTCATCCAATGCCAAGGCGACCGTGCGGGTGCGGACATGGGACGACCAGAAGGCCCGGCTGACGCTGAAGGGCGCGTCCCGGGGCATGGTCCGGGCCGAGTATGAGTACGACATCCCGATCAGCGATGCGCTGGAAATGCTGGCCATGGCCGAGCCGCATGTGCTGGAAAAGCGCCGCCACCTGGTGCCGTTCGGGGGGCTGCTGTGGGAGATCGACGTGTTCGAGGGGCGGCATGAAGGACTCATCATTGCCGAGGTGGAACTCGACGATGAAAACCAGGTCGTCGTCCTACCCGACTGGGTCGGGACGGAAGTGACCGATGACGACCGCTATTACAATGCCAGCCTGTCGCGCAGTGACGCGATCCCCGCGCCCGGGCCCGCCTGAGGCGCTGCCGGCAGGCGGAGGAGACGTCGTTCACGGCGTGATGAACGGTGTGTTCAGAGTCAGAATACCCGCCTATCCCATTGAAATTCTTCGCTTTCGTTCCCATGTGAGGGGCTGAAAAGGAGAATATGATGTCCCAGGATTTTACCGGCAAAGTGGCTTTCGTGACCGGCGGTGCTTCCGGCATCGGTGCGGCCGTGGCGCGCCAACTGGCGGCCCGCGGCGCCAAGGTGGTTGTGGCCGATCTCAAGCTGGAGCCGGCGCAGAAGCTGGTCGATGAGATTGTCGCCGCCGGCGGCCTTGCCACGGCGGTGGCGGTTGACGTCGGTCAGCCCGAGCAGGTGGAGAAGGCGATCCAATTCGCCGTGGACACCTATGGTGGTCTGCACCTGGCGGTGAACAATGCCGGCATTGGCGGCGTAGCCAAGCCGACGGCCGACTATACGCTGGAGGAGTGGCGCAAGGTGGTCGAGATCGACCTCAACAGCGTGTTCTATTCGACCAAGTATGAGATCCCGGCCCTGCTGGCCAGCGGCGGGGGCGCCATCGTCAACATGGCGTCGATCCTGGGCACCAATGGCTTTGCCAGCGCGCCGGCCTATGTGTCGTCCAAGCATGGCGTGGTCGGGCTGACCAAGGCGACGGCCATCGACTATGCCAAGCAGGGCATCCGCGTGAACGCGGTTGGACCCGGCTTCATCGAGACGCCGCTGCTGGGCGACAATATGGACAGCGAGGCCATCAAGGGGCTGCGCGGTCTGCATCCCATGGGTCGGCTGGGCACAGCCGATGAGGTTGCAGCGCTGACGCTGTTCCTGCTGTCGGACGATGCCTCGTTCATCACCGGCAGCTATCACCTGGTGGATGGCGGCTACGCCGCGCAGTAAGCGGCGGATCAAAGCAACAAGGCGGGTCTTCGGGCCCGCCTTTTTTGTTGCCTCGTGCCCGGTTGGCATGGATAGAGGGGCGTACAGCACAAAGCCCGAGTCATGACCAAAGCCAATTCCAGCGCTGCCCTGTGGCTCGCGACATTTTCCCTGATGGTGATGGCCGGCATGTCCGCGGCCATCCACGAAGCCGCCAAGGTGGCGCCGGTGGGGCAATTGGTGTTCTGGCGCAGCTTTGTAGCGCTGCTGCCGATCGTGAGCTATGTGGCGCTGCGCGGCCAGCTGGGCCTGTCCCTGCGCACAAAGGTGCCGCACAAGCACCTGATCCGCGGGCTGCTGGGCTGCGCGGTGATGTTTTTCTCGTTCATTTCGCTGGCCTATCTGTCGGTCGGCATGGCGACGGCGCTGAGCTATCTGGCGCCGATGCTGTCGATCGTGGCGGCCATGGCGCTGCTGCGCGAGCGCCCGGGCGCGGTGATCTTTGTCGGCGTGGTGCTTGGTTTCCTGGGCATCGTGTTGATGGTCTATCCGTCCCTGGTTGGCGACAGCGTACGCGATGGCACGCTGATCGGAGTAGCGGCCGGGCTGGCCATGGCAGCGACCAATGCGTTGTCGCGGGTACAGGTGAAAGATCTGACGCGCACCGATCCGCCGGCCAGCATCGCGCTGTCCTTTGCGGTTATCTGCAGCGTGGTGGGCCTGGCGACGATGGCTTTTGGCTGGGCCGAGCTCGACGGCAGGGCCTTTGCGCTGCTGATCGGCGCGGGGCTGCTCGGCGGCATGGGGCATGTACTGATGATGGAGGCGGTAGCCCGGGCGCCGGTGTCGCTGCTGGCCGCCTATGAGTATAGCGGCATTGTCTGGGCGTTCCTGTTCGACGTGACGCTGCTGGGCGTGGCGCTCGACGCCTGGTCGGTGGCAGGCGCGCTGGTGGTGGTGTTGGCGGCGGCCCTGGTGGCCTATGGGCAGGTCGGTTCAGCGCCAAGCTGGTGGCGGTTTCTTAGGGACGCTGGGAGGGCCCGCAGTTTGGATCAATAGCGGCGCCGACGCGTTGCCCTGCAAAGGGGAAAACAACGCCATGGATATCCTGCCGCCAGAGCTGCTACATCTTATCACCAGGACGATCGAATGGTGCGGCATCGCCATTATTGTCGGCGGGCTGGTATTCGGCACGCTGCGGTTTGCGGTGCTTGCCGTAACGGGGCAGGCCGACGCGCCCGGCTTTCGGCGCTATCGGGCCGATATCGGCCGCGGGATACTGCTCGGCCTCGAATTTCTGGTGGCCGCCGATATCATCGCCACCGTGGCGCTTGAGCCCAGTCTTGAAAGCCTGGCGGTACTGGCCGGCATCGTCATCATCAGGACGTTTCTGAGTCTGTCGCTGGAGGTCGAGGTCTCCGGTCGCTGGCCCTGGCAGCAGCCCCCGACGGAAGTCCGGGAGCGGCAAAGCACCAAGTGATGCGATTGCCCGGGCCTGATGCGCATGCGGTGCCCCGGAGGGGCGCGGCCTCGACGCTGGCCGCATTTGACTATACCTGGATCACCTGGGCCCTATTATCGAACAGCCGGCGCGCGTGGCGCGAGCAGGAGAGAGACTATGCTGATCAATGCAGCCGATTTCGAGGCCATCAAGGCGGGGCGGGTGGACACGGCGTTTCGCCGCTGGGTGCGGCCCAGCGTCAAGGCGGGCGGCACGCTGACAACAGCGGCCGGCGTGCTGGCCATCGAGGCCGTGGAGGCTGTGGCGTTGAACGGGGTGACCGAGCAGGATCTCAAGCGGGCGGGATTTGCCGACCGGGCGGCACTCGACGCCATGCTGGGCAACCGCACGGGCACGCTGCATCGGATTCGCCTGCGCTATGTGGGGGCCGATCCGCGCGCCGCCTTGCGCGAAGCCAGTGCGCTGTCCGAGGCGGATGCAGCTGAACTGACCCAGACGATCGAACGGATGGACGGGGCGACGCCTTGGGTGCGGGCTACGCTGGAACTGATCGGGGAGCGGCCCGGCGCGCCGGCCCAGGAGCTGGCCGAAGTGCTGGAGCGGGACAAGACCAAGTTCAAGGGCAATGTCCGCCGGCTCAAGTCGCTCGGCCTGACGGAAAGCCTTGCCGTGGGCTACAAGCTGTCGCCACGGGGCGAGGCCTGGCTGAGCCGGGCTACTGCCAGCGCTTGAAACTCTTGAGGTGCCCCAGGGCGCCGACGGCGGTGCGCACGATCTTGTCGACGCTGTCGGTGACCGGGACCACGAGGACGTTCTCGCTGGCCGGGTCGGGGACTTCGAGCGTGGCGAACTGGCTGTCGAGCAGGCTGGTGGGCATGTATTCGTGGCTGCGCCTGGCCATGCGCTCGGCGATCACCTCGCGGCTACCGTCGAGATAGACGAAGAGGACCGGCTCGCCGGCCTTTTGCGTGATGAAATCGCGATAGGCGCGCTTGAGGGCGGAGCAGGCGCCGACGGCGACGCCCTTTTTCTCAGCGGCTTCCTGCAGCGCGGCCGATAGAGCCTGCAGCCAGGGCCAGCGATCGTCATCGGTCAGCGGGGTGCCGGCGCGCATTTTTTCGACATTGGCGGGGGGGTGATACTGGTCGCCATCAAGGAAGGGCGCGTGCAAAGCCCGGCCGAGCGCCGCGCCGACGGTGGACTTGCCCGATGAGCTGACGCCCATGACGATGATGATGCGCGCGGGGGTGGTGCTCATGGCTCACACCGTCGCCGTGAAGGCGCCATCGACATAGAGGATGTGGCCGTTGACGAAGGCCGATGCGTCCGAGGCCAGGAAGACCACGGCGCCGCCGAGTTCTTCCGGCTTGCCCCAGCGGCCCATGGGGGTGCGGGTTTCGACCCAGTCATTGAACTTGGCGTCCTTGACCAGGGCCTCATTCAGTTCGGTGGCGAAATAACCCGGCGCAATGCCGTTGACGTTGAGGCCGTGGCGCGCCCAGTCGACGGCCATGCCGCGCGTCAGATTAGCCACGGCGGCCTTGGAGGCGGCGTAGGGGGCGATGGCCGCGCGTGAAACGCCCGACATCACCGAGCAGGTATTGATGATGCGGCCATGGCCGCGGGCGATCATGTACCGCGACACGGGCTGGCTGACATTGAAGACCGAGGTCAGGTTGGTGGTGATCAGCTGGTCGAACTTGTCGGGCGGAAAGGCCTCAAGGCTCGAGCGGAACTGCATGCCCGCATTGTTGACCAGGATATCGATGGGGCCGATTTCGTCTTCGATATGGGAGATGGCCTCGTTGGTGCTTTCCCGATTGGTGACATCGAAGGCCACGGCCTTGACGCTGGCGCCGGTGGCGGCGAGGTCCTGGGCAGCGGCGCCAAGTGCCACGGCGTCGCGGGCATTGAGGACGATAGCAGCACCCGCCTCGGCCAGCGCCTTGGCCATGGCGAGGCCGAGACCCCGGCTGGAGCCGGTGACCAGGGCGCGCTTGCCCGTCAGATCGAAGGGAGAGGACATCAGGGGGTCTCCGGATAGAGGGCAAAGCGGGAAGGCTTGCCTGCCTTAGCAAGAAAAACTACCATACAAGACAGTGATTTTGGCCCAATTTTGCTTGAAGACGGCTTTCTTCAGGCGGCGTATTGTGGTCAGGTTCGCCGCCGCGCGGCAGGCGTTGCGCGCATCTTATGCGAAATTCTCGGAAGGACTGCTAGTATGTCGACAGCGGATATCGGCCTGATCGGCCTTGCTGTGATGGGCTCCAATCTGGCCCTCAACATCGCCGAAAAAGGCTACACCATTGCTGTCCACAACCGCACGGCGTCCAAGATCGACGACTTCGTGGTCACGGCCAAGGAACAGGGTCTCGACGGCAAGGTGATCCCCAAGGCGGATCTGACCGACTTCATCCAGGCCATCAAGGCGCCGCGCTCGATCATCATCATGGTCAAGGCCGGCAAGCCGGTCGACGAGATGATCGAGCAGCTGCTGCCGCTGCTCGATAAGGGCGACGCGATCATCGAATGCGGCAATTCCCTGTTTACCGACACGCAGCGGCGCTTTGACTATCTCAAGCCCAAGGGCATTGGCTATCTCGGCGTCGGCGTATCGGGCGGCGAAGAGGGCGCGCGCCACGGTCCCTCGATCATGGTGGGCGGCTCCAAGGAGCAGTGGCACAATGCCGAGCCCGTGCTGACGGCGATTGCCGCCAAGTTCAATGGCGAGAGCTGCTGCGCCTATCTGGGTGAGGGCGGCGCCGGCCACTTCGTCAAGACCATCCACAATGGCATCGAATATGGCGACATGCAGATGATCGCCGAAGTCTATGGCGTGATGCGCGATGGCCTGGGCATGACTGCGGGCGAATGCGCCGACGTGTTCAAGGAATGGAACAAGGGTCCGCTCAACTCCTACCTGATCGAGATTACCGGCCATGTGCTGGCCGCAGTCGACGGCGAGAGCGGCAAGCCGCTGGTCGAGCTGATTCTGGACAAGGCAGGCCAGAAGGGCACCGGCGTCTGGTCGGCCATTGCGGCCCAGCAGATGGGCGTGCCGGCGACGGCCATCGAGGGCGCCGTGGCGGCCCGCTCGATCTCGTCGCGCAAGGATGAGCGCGTGGCGGCCGAAGCGCTCTATGGCAAGCCGAACCGCGCCAAGACCGATGTGACGCTGGCCGACCTCGAGCAGGCTTTGCTGGCCGGCAAGATCGTGTCCTATGCCCAGGGCTTTGCGGTTATCGCCAAGGCCAGCGAAGAAAATGGCTGGGCGCTGCCGCTGGCCACGATCGCCAAGATCTGGCGCGCCGGCTGCATCATCCGCTCGCGCTTCCTCGACCAGATGTCGGAAGCCTATGCCAAGGGCGGCAATGTCAATCTGCTGGTGGTGCCGGACTTCGTGGCGCTGATGCAGGATGCGCATCCGTCGCTGCGGAAGGTCGTTGCTGCGGCTGCCGTCGGTGAATTCCCGATGATCTGCCTATCGGCGGCGCTGAGCTATTTCGACAGCTATCGCCAGGCGCGCGGCACGGCCAACCTGATCCAGGGTCAGCGCGACTTCTTCGGCGCGCATGGCTTCGAGATCGTCGGCCGCGGCACCGACCTGCATGGCACCTGGCCATCGACGCTGGGCAAGTAGGCCTGGTGATGATTTAACGGGGGCACCAATCGCAGGATCGGCGCCCCTTTTGCATTTCTACTGGAATGACCATGGCTACCCGCAGTTTCAAACAGGCGCTGAGCCTTCGTTGGCGTCGAATCTGGCTGCCGCGGTGGCGTCGCCGGGGTCTGTTTGTCATCGGTGGCATCTTCGTGGGGCTGGCGGCGGTGGCCATGGCCTTCATGGCCGATGAAGCGCAGCGCCTGTTCTTCTTGGCGCAGCAGCAATGGCCCTATCTGCCGCTGCTGGTAACCCCGACAGGATTTGCGATCCTGGCCTGGGTCACCAAGCGCCATTTCGATGGCGCACAGGGGAGCGGCATCCCGCAGGTGATCGCGGCTCGGCAGATGACTGATATGGCCGCCAAGCAGCAACTGGTGTCGCCGAAGCTGGCGGTGGCCAAGATGTTCCTGCTGACAGCGGGTTTACTGTTTGGCGCTTCGGCAGGGCGCGAGGGGCCCACCGTGCAGATCGGCGCCTCGGTAATGTTCTTTCTGGGCCGGTTTGCGCCGCACCGGCAGCCGGGCCTACTGCTGGCCGGCGCGGCCGCCGGCGTATCAGCAGCGTTCAATGCGCCGCTGGCCGGGATCGTGTTCGGCATAGAGGAAATGAGCCGCTCGTTCGAACTGCGGACCAGCGGACTGGTGCTGGGAACGGTGATCGTGGCGGGCCTAACCTCGCTGGCAATCCTGGGGGACTACACCTATTTCGGGCGCTCCAATCAGACGCTGGCCCTTGGGGCGCAATGGTTCGCCATACCCGTGGTGGGCGTGGTGTGTGGACTGGCCGGCGGCGGGTTCAGTCGTGTCGTGATTGCCTTTGCCTTTGGTCTGCCGGGCAAGGCGGGACGCCTGATCAAGCAGCATCCAGTGCTGTTTGCGGCGACATGCGGGATGATCGTGGCCGTGTGCGGCGTGCTGACGGACGGCGTGGCCTTTGGCACCAGTGCCGAGCAGGCCAAGGCGATTCTGGCGGGCGAAGAAGTTACCGGATTGTTCGGGCCGCTCAAGCTGATCGCCACCATGGTCACCGCCATCAGCGGCATTCCGGGCGGCATTTTCTCACCGTCGCTATCGGTGGGGGCAGGAATAGCCACGCTGCTGCAGGACGTATTGGGCCTTCCCATCGGCGCGCTGGCTATCATGTGCATGGCTGCCTATCTGGCGGCAGTGCTGCAGGCGCCGATCACCGCCTTTGTCATCGTCACGGAAATGACCGGCAATCACGCGCTGATCTTTCCGGTGATGCTGTGTGCGGTGATTGCGTCGTTCGTGTCCAAGGGAATCTGCAAGGAGGGCATTTATCATGCCCTGGCCCATCAGATCCTGCACAAGGCTCAGAGCGCGCGGAACATCACATAGCTGTCGACATAGCCGAGGCTGGGGTGGTTGAACGCTTCGGGCAGGGTACCGACGATGGAAAAGCCAAGCTTCTGCCAGAGATGGACGGCGGGTTCGTTGGTGGAGACCACGAAGTTGAACTGGATGCCGCGGAAGCCCTGGGCCCGGCAGTAGTCGATCGAATGCTGGCAGAGAGCGCGGGCGATGCCGCGACCGCGGGCCGCCGGGGCGGTCATGTAGCCGCAATTGGCGATATGGCTGCCGCCGCCGAGCTGATTGGCACGCACATAGCTGGCGCCCAGGATGGCACCGTCTTCTTCGGCGACAAAGTTGCGCTTTTCCGGCGAGGCGAAATAGGCGCGGGCCATGTCCTCGGTGCCGTCGCGCGGCAGGGAGAAGGTTTCGCCCGCCCGCATGATGGGTTCCATGATCGCCCAGAGTTGGGGCCAGTCGGCGTCAGTAGCGGGGCGGATTTGCATCGCGATCTTCATCTTCGTCTTCGATGGGGGCTACCCGAACCTGGCCTGGTGCCGGCATCTCGGGCACATGGGGGTGGTCTGCCAGGCTGGGGCGATAGCTCAGCTCAAATCGCCAGGCGGCCAGGCCGAAGACGACCAGCGAAATTAGCACGGCAATGGCGCAGGCGATGAACGGGGCGCCGGGGAAGTAGTGTCCGGTTTCCGGGGCGCTGGTATAGTAGGAGAAGATCTGCGTGGCGCCGAGCGGGCCGATGATGGTCGCCAGCGAACTGGCCGCGTTGACTGCGCCCTGCAGTTCGCCCTGGCTATTGTCCGGCACCTGGCGCGACAGCACGCCGTTGATGGCGGGCGGGGCCAGCCCGCTCACGGTGCCGACGGCGATGAACAGGTAGAGCTGGTAGACATCGGCCGAAAAGGCAATGCCGGCAAAGGCGGTCGCGGCGAAAAGCAGGCCGACAATGCCGACCGCCGGCTCGCCGATGCCCTTGGACAAAGGCGCGGCCAGGACGGCCTGGCTGAAGGCGAAGCCGATGCCGAAGGCGCCCAGGGTGCGACCAATCGAGGAGGAGGTGAAGCTGAACACTTCCACGGTGAAGTAACTGAAGATGGTGGGGAGCGCCTGCGTGGCCAATTGCAGGAAAAACAGCACCACGAGCAGCCAGAGGACAGCGGGATATTTGCGCAGGGCAACGACGGCGCCAAAGGGGTTGGCGCGGCGAATGTCGAATTTGCGCCGCGAGGCCTTGGGCAGGCTTTCGGGCAGCACCAGGAGGCCAAAAAGGAAATTGGCAAAGGCGAGGGCGGCGGCGGCATAGAAGGGCACGCGCGGGCCGAATTCGCCGAGTTCGCCGCCAATCACTGGGCCGATGATGAAGCCCAGACCGAAGGCGGCGCCGATCAGGCCGAAGCGATGGGTGCGTTTATGGGGCGGGGTGATATCGGCCATATAGGCGGTTGCCGTGGCCAGGGCTGCGCCCGCAATGCCGGCAATGATGCGGCCGATGAAGAGGTACCAGACGAAGGGGGCGATCGCCATCATCAGGTAGTCAAAGGTCAGGCCCAGCAAGGAGGCCAGCAGGACCGGACGGCGACCGAAGCGGTCGGACAGATTGCCCAGTACCGGCGAGAAGACGAACTGCATGAAGGCATAGGTGAAAACGAGATAGCCGCCGATCACCGCCGCATTGGCCACGCTGCCGCCGGTCAGATCCTCGAGCAGTTCAGGCAGCACGGGGATGATGATACCGACACCGATCATATCAAGCAGGATCGTCACCAGGATGCAGGTGAGAGTCAGTCGTGAGCGGGTCGCTGCTTGCATGCTCGGGGCTTAACCGTGGGTTCTGAAGGGGGACGGACGTGTCGCGCAGTTGACACAGGCGATACGCCCAAAGCAAGGCCGAAGGGCAGGGGAAGGTTGCGTGCCCGGCGCCGAAATCGGCAATCAGCGAGTCCGGCCAAGGGCTTGCGGCGAGGTCCTGTCAGCCAGATTCCGCGCCAATTGGGTATGCGCAGCATAACCATAAAGCCAATCGAGCCGGCGCATATGACCCTCGCCGCCCTGGGCAGTGATAGCCAGATCCCGCGCCAAAGTGAGCGGCCAGCTCATTTGGAAAATCCTGCCATTGGTCGCGCTGGTGCGGGCAACGCGAGCCACGCGGGCCTGACGCGCCTGCTGATAGAGGGCCAAGGCATCCTCGGCGCGGGGCGTGTTGATCAGCAGTGGCGCCAGCACGGCGGCGTCCTCGATGCCCATGGCGGCGCCCTGGGCTTGGAAGGGCACCATGGCATGGGCGGCATCGCCAATCAGGCCGATATTGCCCCTGTGCCATTCAGCCGCCTGCACCGTGAACAGGGGCCAGGGGGTCCAGCCATCACCCGCAGCCTGCAGGATGGCGCCGATGCGGGGGCTGTCGGGCGTACCCTGCCGCAGTGGCTGTGCCTTGCCCGCGATGCCGGGAACCGGCTTGGCAAAAAGCGCGATATTGACCTGGCCGCGGTGCGGCAAGGGGTAGCACACCATGTGGTAGGTGGGGGCGAACAGCACCGAGACGCGATCGAGGGCGATCTGGCCGGCCAGCGAATCGGCGGGCAGCAGGGTGCGCCAGGCGATGCGCCTGCCGTCCTGGGCCGGGGGGCCGTCCAGCAGGGTGCGGCGGGTATGGGAATGGACGCCGTCGGCGCCGATGAAGGCGCGGCCGCGGCTGGTGCGCGTCTGGCCGCCGGCCTCGTCGATGGATACGGTCACGCCATTGGCGTGCGAGACCACGTCCCAGCTACGCACGCCGAACAGGATATCGATATTGGCGAAGCGCCTTGTGGCCTTGTAGAGCGCGTCGACCAGGTCGGCGCGGTGCATGACCACATAGGGCGCGCCGAACCGCTCGCGCATCGGCTGGCCCAGCTTCAGCGTCACCAAAGGGGTGGGGCGGCCAAAGGGGTAGATGTCGATGCCGGTCGGCTCGAGGCTGCGGGCGGCAATGGCGTCGTCGAGGCCCAACTGGTCGAGCACGTGGCGGGCATTGGGGCTGATCTGCAGGCCGGCGCCAAATTCGGAGATGACGGGATGGCGTTCGAGCACCACCACGGTGGCGCCGAACTTGGCCAAAGCCAAGGCCAGGGTGAGGCCGGCAATGCCGGCGCCGGCGACAAAATAGACCTGGCCGGTACCCGGCATGTCAGTCAGCTCGATTTCAGGCTGCGTCGGCCCGGTAGATGGCCGAAAGGGGGCTGGAGGTGCCAGCTTCCAGGCGGGAATTGAACACGTAATGAGTCGAGCAATAGGGGCAGACGATTTCGCTGTCCTTGCCCATGTCGAGATAGATGTGCGGGTGGTCAAAGGGCGGCAGGGCGCCGATGCACTGGAATTCCTTGGACCCGATCTCGATCTGGCGAAGACCTTCGGTATTGTGGAAATGAGGCGTAGTGCCGTGTGCCATCGCAAAGAACCCGGAGCGGTGATTGATTTGGCCGGACCTTAGTCCAAGGCCGAAGGCAAGGGAAGGCTTGCGCAAACCAATCGGCACTTGATTTCACGCGCCAAAGCCGCGAACTGGGCCTTTGAGCGCGCGCCTACAGCATCTGGTGAGAGACATGCCCACTTTTCTATCCGACGGCCTGACCCTGAGCTACGAACTTGCCGGTGCGGGGCCGGCTGTGCTGTGCATTCACGGCTTTGCCTCGAGCGGGCAGGTCAACTGGGTCGATGTGGGCTGGGTGGAGACGCTGGTCGGCGCCGGTTACCAGGCCATCACGCTGGACAATCGCGGGCATGGCGCCTCGGACAAGCCGCATGACCCCGAGTTCTATCATCCACAGGATATGGCGCGGGACGCCGTGGCGCTGCTTGATCACCTGGGAATCAAACAGGCGGCCGTGCTCGGCTATTCGATGGGCGCGCGGATCGCGGCCTTCATGGCGT
>Ga0123337_10003946_pt1 | contig 15365 bp, 14 predicted proteins | sample frozenSSSSmetaG_FD_89792 | JGI IMG/M metagenome (GOLD analysis project Ga0123337, IMG submission 89792) | Glacier valley bacterial and archeal communities from Borup Fiord, Nunavut, Canada, to study Microbial Dark Matter (Phase II) -... | ecosystem: Environmental > Aquatic > Freshwater > Ice >... | reverse complement strand
TGGTTGAATTGATGTTACTAGCGGCTACCGGTCCTAGTCATGAAGGTGAAATATACAATGGAGGAACAGGCAGCAAGACTGAAATATTAAATATGGCGGAAATCATTATACAGGCCACTGGATCAACTTCCAATCTTGTGTTTAAACCGGCAAGAAACTGGGATAAGGTGAAAGACCGAATGAGCAATACTTCCAAGTCAGCCAAAGGCCTTGGTTATAAGCCAAAGGTTGGCATCAAGGAAGGACTTGAAAAAACCATTAAATGGTACAAAGAGAATTACGATAAAGTACAATCGTTAAAAAACTATTTTGAATAAAGACATGGATCACCATCAACCCAGAAAAGTATTAGTTGTTTTACCTGCATATAATGAGGAAGAAAATATTGGTGAATTATTAAGCCAGATAAGGTTTGCACTTGAAGAAGACAGCAAAACAATTTATAAGGTTTTTGTCGTCAATGACGGCAGCAGAGACAATACCCAGAAAATTGTTGAGGAAATGGCCAAGGAAATGCCCATAGAATTAATTATTCATGAAGTGAATCAGGGTCTTGGTGCTACCATAAGAGACGGTTTGTATAGAGCAGTCAATTATGCTGGCAAAAATGATATTGTGATTACTATGGATGCGGATGCGACACATAATCCGGGTCTGATTTTGAGATTAATCCGTATGATCATAGAAGGACATGATGTGGTGATTGCCTCTCGTTTTCAGACAGGAGCCAGAGTAATAGGCCTTGTATGGTACAGAAAACTACTCAGCATTGTAGCCTCCATTATTTTCAGAATTACCTACCCGATAAGAGGCGTAAGAGATTATACCTGCGGATATAGAGCTATCAGGGCGGATGTGTTAAAAAAAGCCATTGCAGAATACGGTGATAAATTTGTTGACCAGGATGGTTTCCAGTGTCTGGTAGATATACTCTTAAAACTAAGAAAAAGAAAGCTGCTTTTTGGTGAGACACCTTTGATTTTGCGTTATGATCAAAAGGGCGGCATGAGCAAAATGAATGTCGGACGAACGATTAAAAACACACTGATATTAATTGTAAAACGGTTTTTTGTAAAATAATATTATGGCGAAACAAGCAGCAATATCAAATCAGACATCAAAAACATCAAAAAAAACAAACAGCAATCAGGCTGTATTTCTCGAAAAAAACGCATTTAAGATAGTCATCATACTTGCTGTTATTGCTTGTGTAATCAGGTTGTATCGCCTAGGATTCCTGTCTTTATGGGTAGATGAATATATGCATGCGATTGCAGCCATCAAAGGACAATTTAAACACGGAGAAAATAACGGGATTTTATTGACCTGGTTCAACACGATTTTTGCCTTTATTTTTGGGCATAACGAATTTGCCATGCGATTGCCCGTGGCATTGCTAGGAGCCGCACTCGTGCCGGCTATTTACGTCTTAGGGCGTGATATTGCCAATAAAAAAGTAGGTCTTATGGCTGCCATTCTTGTAACAGTGTCTTTATATCTTATTTTCTGGAGCAGGGTCGATAGGCCCTATGGCATGGTAGCCACCTTTTATATCCCATTATTGGTGTCTTTCTGGTGTATGCTGGAAAAAAAATCTGAAAAGGAAAATTTTCTGAGCAAAATGGGGATTAATGGGAAATACCTGCCATATGTATTGATAGCATTGGTGCTATCAATGATGAGTCAGTTGATTTGTTTTCTATTTGTTTTTTCAGCAGGCTTTTATGGCAGCATGGTGGCGATTGACAATTGGTTGCATAAAAAATCAAGTCCAATGAAACTGGATATTTATAATATCCTTTTCTATTTAAATGTGATTGCGGTTGTTTTGCTTTTGACACCGGCAGGTAACAAAATGATGCGACCTATTATTGAAATTTTCTTACCCGGTAATATGGCATCGCTTATATTGCCCAACCTTGATGCAGCAATAGCCTCATATGGCACGGCTACATTTGCGAAGTCCTTTGATGTGTATGCAGATGTTATCAGTGCAGATTTTAAGGCCATTCCAATACTGGGCTCTCTGGGATTTCTTTTTGCCTTAATCAAGAGTAGAAAAACCGGATATTTTTTAATCTCTACTTTTGTTGTGCCATTTTTGCTGATGAGTTTTGTTTTTCGCGATCCGTGCCATGCAAAATATCTGAGTTACATCTACCCTGTATTCCTGATTAGTGCAGCCTACAGTCTCTATTTTATTGCATTTACTCTTGTACCTTATATCAGCAAATCATGGAATGAAACCAATGCGTCATATATGAGAACCTGCACGATTGTGTTTATTGGTCTGACCTTCGCTTTTATGCAAAGAAAAGAAATCAGTAAGATGTTATTGACTGAAGCTCATGGCAATGTTGTCGACAAACGCATTTCCGAGATACATTTTGTCAACTGGAAACAACCCTGTGAGTTTATCAAAGAAAACCGCCAACCCAAAGATGTGATTATGGCTACAGTTCAGATGGCGCCGAGGTTTTATCTGGAAATGGATAGTGTTGTATGGTTCAGGCAAATGCATCTGGATGGAAAAACAAAAAAATATGTCCCTAATTTACCTGATGGCAGGAAGCTGAGTGCCTACACATACGATCAATTGGTAAAAACGTATCAGGAAAATCCAAGAGGTTGGTTACTCGCTGACTATTATTTTGATAACGCATTAACAGATCCAAGGGCAAAAGAATTTGTAGAGCAGAATTTTACTTATCATTTTGATGCCTGTAATGATGGAGCTGTTAAAGTATTCAGTTGGGATAAGGCCAAACCTAAGGCATACAATGGTGCATTTGTGATTGAGCTGGGTAAAAATGTGAATCAGATGGGCTCACAGCCGTTTAGCATCAATATCAATAAAGCAAGCTTACCACCCAATGTCAATATGTATTTTCTGAGTCAGGGAATCGATAGTGACAACGAAGCTTTTGTAGTCATTAATGGCGAAAAACAAGTGGCAATTAAATCCAATGGAAAACCTTCACAAATAGATGGCAATATGGTGACAGTCAGCTCTTCATTCTTTAAAGAAGGTGTTAATCAGATACAGTTTTTTTATAATACAGAAGAAGAAAACCAGGATATCACAAAAGGGTTTGTCATTTATAACTTCGACCTGAGATAAAACAGCTTATTTGCCTTAATTATTCGTTTTATTCTTTGATAAAAAGTCTGCTCGTCGTGTAGCCGTTTTGTTCTATCACAATAGAATAAATCCCATTAGATAATTCCGAAAGTTCAATCTGCTCCTGATTCCTACCCATCATTACCAACTGCCCAAGATGGTTGTAGATGTGATATGTAAATTCAGCAGGATGTTTCAAATCCATATGCAAGACTGAATTGGCTGGATTGGGATAAATATTAAAAGTAAAAATGTCCGGATATTTTAGTGAGGCGTACCTGGATACACAATTATTGTAGTGAGGCTTGTGGCTTGCAGTATCAATGATAATGTTTTCATCTCCCGCTTTATAAGGCAGATATGAAAAATAAAACAGCATCATTTCATCCGTGGTGTTTTCACCCAGATAAACATCTTCTGGTGGACTGTTCGGATTTTCGCTGTTATTGTTGGTATTATCGTAAGTTCCTTCGCCGTACAGTTTTGTTCCGAAAGGTATTCTTATAGGTTTTGGAAAATCATAAGAACCCTGCCAATGAAAATCCCATTCCGGAATATTGACCAGTGGAATTGTATCACCGGCTAATGTCACTCCATAAGCCTTTAAACTTTTGCATATCAAGTGTCCATGTGGACCCACACTCAGCAGAGTGACTTGAATAGGCACTGTAAACTCCTGATGAAAAGTTTTGACGGTGTTTTTTGGAATAAATAAAGGGCCATCTACCATATTAGTTGAATGGTTTAAAACAGGTGCATCAGAAATATTTCGGACGGAAGCCGTTGTAAACAGGAAATTGATTTTTGTTGAATCTGTCTGAGCTGAAGAATAATGCGGGTAATGGATTTGAATCACGATTTTTGCTGTTGGCGGTAAGCGTTTGCCCATGCCATTGGGAACAAAAATAGGACTTGCTCCGGGAACCCATGTGCCAAGTAAAACAGCGGCATTAGTGCCCACACCACCTGCTGACGTATAGCCTGGATCAGGGTCATTGGCGTCCAGGGTTGAAGTGACACCGGTTGTGTCATAAAATACCTGTGCATGATGAACAATACTTTTATTGCCAGGGATAATTTCTATTCCCGTGATAAATTTCTGAACAGAAAAACCTGTAGGTAATACAAAACATCGGTATAAATCTTCCGTAATACTCGGCACTGTAAAAGTTGGAATTTGAACCGTCAGATCAGGGTTGGTAATCACTTCAGAATAATTGTAAACAGGCGCTGTTGGCGCATTACCCATATTGCCCTGTTGTTTGCCGTTATTAATCCAATCGATAATCGTTGTTTTTTCCCTTTCACTAAGACTTCTTTCATGGGCCATTTTTCGGAAAGAATTATCTACCGGCCATGGCGGCATCTTATTGTTTTCTACCTGATATTTGATAGAAGAGGCGTAAAGAGAAGCCGTTGTATAATCAAGAAGCGAAAAAGGTGCCGCACCTTTTGGGTTATGGCAACTGGTACAATGTGAGTATACGATGCAGGCTACATCATCAGCCCAGGTGGGCGTTTGAGCCTTGATGGAAACAAAAACAAAGAGGAGAATTGAAAAGAGTATAGTTTTAATCATTATTCAAAAATACTAAAAAATAAACTGAATGCAAAATATACCAAGCTATCTGGTTTGGGGATATGGATGAATATACGTCTGCATGTGCAGAAAATTCTGTTGTTTCATGCGTAAATATTCTTAATTTTGAAAAAACAAAAAGAATGAAAATAGATCTTAAAGCCGACCTTACCATCAGGGATATCAAAACAACATTTCATGAAACATTTAAATTTCTGAAACTAGAGTTTTTTAGTGATAAAAAGTCAAAAGATATCGGTTTTTCAAAAGATCTGATGATAGATAATGAAACCTCTTTGCAGGATTTAATGCACCCATTCAGAGAAGGATCTGTGCATTTAACCGGCAAAACAACTGTTAAGGCATTTGAGCATGAATGGATGGAAAAATTTGGTTTGAATGTTCAGGTTTTCAGGAAATCAGGGCTTTTATACCTTGAAACAACTTCCACCGATGAATGGACGCTTGAACAACAAAATAATGAGGGTGAGACAGCTTCGAAGCTTGAAGCCGGTGAGGCACCAAGAGATGAATTGGATAGAGACCAATGGGAATAAATCATTTTAAGGGCTTTTAGACCATATTTGGTCGAAAATTATCTTGATTTTCTGCCAATATGTCAGTTTGATGTTGTATTTTTGCTCCCCCTATGCAAGAAACACAAGTAAAAGCATACACAGATTCAAAAATTTCAGTTTCAGGAAAACACTTTTATATTGAGAGCTATGGCTGTGCGATGAATTTCAGCGACAGTGAAATTATTGGCTCTATCATGACAGAAAATGGCTATACGCATACAAATGATGAATTTGCTGCGGATGTTGTGTTTTTAAATACCTGCGCTATCAGGGATAATGCTGAACAAACGATAAGACACCGTTTAAGGCATCTGAGAAACAATAAAAAGAAAAATTCAGATTTAGTCATAGGCGTCTTGGGATGCATGGCAGAAAGACTTAAAACCAAACTTCTTGAGGAAGAAAAACTGGTGGATGTGGTTGCGGGTCCTGATGCTTACAGGGATTTACCCAAGTTGGTAGCAGAGGTGGAAGATGGCAATAAAGCCATCAATGTGCTATTAAGCCGTGAAGAAACCTATGCAGAAATATCACCGCTGCGATTAAACACCAATGGGGTATCTGCTTTTATCAGTATTATGAGGGGCTGTGACAATATGTGTTCATTTTGTGTCGTGCCTTTTACCAGAGGCAGGGAACGCAGCAGAGACCCGGAAAGTATAGTTCAGGAAGCTAGAGATCTCAGCATGAAAGGTTATAAGGAAATTACACTCCTCGGTCAGAATGTTGATAGTTATCTATGGTTTGGTGGAGGTCCGAAGCTTGAATTTAAAAATGCCGGAGAAGAAGAAAAAGCGAATGCCGTTACATTCAGTAAATTGCTGGAAATGGTGGCATTGGTCGATCCGGGCATGAGAATCAGGTTCAGCACCTCACATCCTAAAGATATTGGTGATGATGTGTTATTCACCATATTAAAATATGATAATATATGTAATTATATTCATCTGCCGGCGCAAAGTGGCAATTCAAGAATACTGGAACTGATGAACAGAACCTATTCCCGTGAATGGTATTTAAGTAAAGTAAGCCGCATCAGGGAGTTGATTCCGGATTGTGGCATCAGTTGTGATATTATTTCGGGATTTTGTTCCGAAACCGAAGAAGACCATCAGGATACACTTAGTCTGATGGAAATCAGCCGCTTTGATTTTAGTTATATGTACAAATACAGTGAGAGACCGGGAACACTGGCTCAAAAGAAAATGTCTGACGATGTGCCTGAGGAGGTAAAATCAAGACGTTTATCAGAAATTATTGCCTTACAAAGCCGCATGTCACTTGAGAATAACCAGAAGTATATAGGTAAGGTGGTCAGAGTTCTGGCAGATAGTTTGTCAAAGAAAAGTGATTTGGATCTTGCAGGAAGAAATGACCAGAATGCGAAAGTGGTATTTCCTGCGGAAACATATAAAATCGGCGATTTTGTCGATGTATTGATAGAAAAAGTAACAACTACAACTTTAATAGGGAAAGCAGTCAGATAATGGATTTACAAGCAATTAAAAACAGATTCGAAATTGTAGGAAATTCTCCGGCACTTAATCATGCACTTGAAACTGCCATCAAGGTGGCTCCAACGGATATGAGTGTTCTCATCACTGGAGAAAGTGGTGTGGGAAAAGAATCCTTTTCAAAAATCATCCATGCATTAAGCAACCGCAAACATGGCAATTTTATTGCTGTTAACTGCGGTGCCATACCGGAAGGCACTATTGATTCCGAATTATTTGGTCATGAAAAAGGGTCTTTTACCGGCGCTACAGATGCCAGGAAGGGATATTTTGAAGCCGTTAACGGAGGAACAATTTTTCTGGATGAAGTAGGCGAATTACCTCTAGGAACTCAAGCCAGGCTTTTGCGGGTGCTTGAAAACGGAGAATTTATAAAGGTAGGTTCTTCCAAGGTGCTGAAGACAAATGTAAGAGTGGTAGCCGCCACAAACAGGGATTTATTGGAAAGGGCATTACAGGGGAAATTCAGGGAAGACCTTTATTACAGGCTTGCCACAGTGCCTATCAGGGTGCCAAAACTCAGCGAGCGCAAAGAAGATATCAATTTATTGCTCAGAAAATTTGCCACACTTTTTTCGGAGAAAAATCATTCACCATTAGTGCAATTGGATAACGAAGCACAGCAATTGCTTGCCAACTATAAATGGCCCGGCAATATCAGGCAGCTAAAAAATATCACAGAGCAAATTTGCGTTTTGGAATCTGATAACAGTCCGGTATCTGCGGATATACTTAGAAAGTATTTGCCGGACAATGGAAATAATAATCTACCACTGGCCTTTAATACGACGGATAGTCTCTCCGGCCAGGGATTTAGCGAAAGAGACATTTTTTATAAGTTTCTGATTGAAATGAAAAAGGATGTCAGTGACCTGAAACGCATTGTGATGGGACTGGTCGAAAACAGCGGTAATAGAGAAGAGTTTATCAGAAATAACAAAGAGGATATACAACATGTATTGTACAAAGAGCAGTTTTATGATGAGCCATATGAAAAGCCTGTGATTTTGCCAACCGGCAGTGTACAGCCTATCAGAAATAATGTCATTGATGTGCAGCATGTCGAGGAACAGGATGCCTCTAATCTGACTATAGCGGATCAGGAATTGGATATGATTCGTCGTTCATTGATTAGAAATAAAGGTAAACGGAACAGGGCTGCCAGAGAGCTTGGTATCTCAGAGCGCACTTTGTACCGAAAAATCAAGCAGTTTAACCTCGAATCTATATGATAGCGCGCAATTATATCTTTTTTCTCCTGAATCTTTGTTTGTTGAGTGGTTGCGGATGTAAGGTCAAATACGATCTCAAGGGTATTAATATTCCATCGGATGTAGAGAATATCAGCATTAAATACTTTACAAATGAAGCTTCTTATGTGAATCCAACTTTAAGTCAAAGATTAACGGAACAGCTGAAGGATAAATTTCTGAAAGAAACCAGGTTGGCAGTTGTGGCCAGTGAAGGTGATTACAAGCTTTCAGGTTCTATCATCGATTACAAGACTGAACCGGTAGCGACAAATTCCACCGCAGGGGCTACGAAGAACAGGTTTTCCATGACTGTAAAAGTCGTTTTTGAATGTCCCAAACACAAGGATATGAACTTTACCGAGAACGTCTATAAATTTCAGGAATTTGATGCTTCTCAGAACTTCCAGACATTGGAAGCCTCTCTGTCGGATGAAGTAAGTAAACAAATTATACAGGAAATATTTAACAAAATTGCCTTAAAATGGTAACTATAGCATGAACGCGCAAAAATTAAATGACATCTATAAGGATATTCATATCGCAGAAAAAAGTGATATAGAAAGTATTAAACAACTGACAGTTGATTATCCGTTTTATCATTTGCCGTATGTTGTTTTGGCCAAATATTATTACGATACCAGACATTATAAGTTTGAGGATATGCTGAGACAGGCTGCCATGAGAGTTAAGGACCGCAAGGAATTGTACCATTATATTCACGGTCATGTCAATGAGACGGTATCGGTATCGGCAGCAGAGGCTCCGGCGTCAGTTGATCCCGACTACATGAAATTTGAAGAGGAGGAACTGATGCTTGTTTCTGAAGAACCTGATGCAAGTGAAGATCAAGTGGTTCTGTTGAATAAGCTTGGTGCTTTACAGGGTGAAATAAATGAAGAAATAAATGAAGAAATAAGTCTTTCGGACCAGGATTCAGAGGCAGAAATTTCTCAGGAGAAAAAAGCTGGTATCAGTGATTTTCTGGAGGATTTTAGTTTGTCGGAAAACGAAAAACCTGAAGAATTTGTTTTTGAAGGCAAACATGACAACATCAACCTGATTGATATTGCAGTAGATAATGATCTTATCGGAGAAGAAATTGCTGCTGAATTCTCTTTCTCAAGAACTTTTCAGAGAGAAACAGAACAAGAGGAGCCGACGGAAATAGAAGTCAAGGAAGAGGAATTGCAGACTGAACAAGGGCCGACGTCTCAACCTATAACAGCATCTGAAGAAGATATAATAATTGTAGCTCCCCTCAGCCGGAATCAGGATTTAAGAAAACATCCTGTATATCAGGTTGAAACCTTTGTGCACGAGGGGCAGCAGAGAGAAATGGAAGATTTATCTCCGGAAAAGGACTTTTTTGCCTGGTTGCAGCATCCTAGATATATCAGGGAAATCAAGGAAAGTTCAGAAGAAGAAAAAGAAGAGAAACAGGATAAGAATCTCGACCTGATTGAAAAATTCATTACGATCAATCCACAGATTTCAAGACCTAAAAAAGAGTTTTATAATCCTGAGAACATGGCAAAGAAGAGTGAAGTGGTTGATTTAGAATATGTTACTGAAACTCTGGCCAATATATATTTTGAACAGGGAAATGTCGATTTGGCTGTACGGGCCTATGAAAAATTAAGTTTGCAAAATCCCTCAAAACAAGCGTACTTTGCATCCCTTATTGAAAAAATCAAAAAAGAAAAGAAATAAATTATGTTAAGTATAATATTAATAATTGGTTTAATTGCGGCGATATTGGTGATTATTATCGTATTGGTCCAGAATCCGAAAGGTGGAGGATTAGCCGCCAATTTTTCTTCAAGTAACCAGATATTTGGTGCCCAGCGCACTTCTGAAGGTGTAGAAAAACTCACGTGGATTTTTGCAAGCGTTATCTTATTGGTATCTCTTGTGGCGAGTTCATACAACGGTGTTTCTAAAGGTGGTAAAACAGAATCTGCTACAGATTCTAAATTGGAAAAACTAATCGATGCTCCGGTTCCTAAAGGCAAGCCGGTTCCTGCACAACCTGCTCCAACACAGCAGCCTCCAGTCGATCCAACTCAAGGTACCCCTGTTCCAGCTCCAAACCAATAATCTGCAGTATCGTACTCTAAGTTTTATTGTACTTTATCAAAGTTTAATTGCTTTCTCCAAGTTTGATCCATTTATCGAATTGATACTAAGCTTTGCAGCAAGCTAAGTTGAAGTTCTTATGCCTCATTTTGAATTGGATAAAAGTAAAATGTGATGTTTTATAAAAAGCTTTTACAGAATCAGGGAATAGCATAAGCGATACCGATTTTGATATTTTTATTCAGAATCTGACCTCCGTGGATTCCTTTTCTGTCGAAGTATTTAAAGCTGAGATCCGGTTGCAGGTTAATTCCAAATTTGCCTTTTAAAAGAAAGGAAAAATTGTTCTGCAGATAAATTTGGTTCCCTTTTGTACTTAGTTCCTGCTGATTTCCGGCATCAACAAACATATAGTCATATCCTGCCAGCGTGGTATATGTGAGCCATGATTTAAGTCTCACTTTAATACCCACAACAAATCCAATATTAAAAGCATCAATGATGTTTTTTGCTTTAGATGTGGGTGAACTGTAAAATGTTCTGGAATCCAGATTAACACCGAGGCCCAGACTAAATTCATCCGATTTAATGACGTTATATCCATAAGTGGCTGTAAATACTGGCAAATCCATCCCAAACACCTTGTTGGTATCGTTAAAATTATTGGTGTCCTTACTGCCGCTGAGGATATATCTCGCCAGCCATGTAGCATCCATTCGGAAAAATTTATCCTTGCTGAACTTGATATAATTGAATGTTAATCCGGATGTGCTGACGTTCTTACCGCGTTGGTTAATCGCTTGCGGAACAGCCCCTGCCTGGAAAAAATTCAAGATAGAGATTTGTTCTTGTGCTGCAGCACAAAATGCATGTAATGCGATAACTAAAATGGTAATACGCTTCATAAATTATTTTTGGACAAATATATCATAAATTATATAACTTCATCAATAATGCAAATGCGCTAATAAGGACACTCAGAATAAAATATTTTATTTCACAAGTGTAAACCACTCACTACTAACTGTTTGTTTTCTCAGACGCCAGGAATTAGGAAAAAGATTATTGATGCGGTTTCCGGCGAATTTGCCTAAACCGAGAGGCACGCCCATATAAGTGAGCAAAGCATATCCTTTTTCCCTGCCCTGATAAGGAAGAATATTATTGGCAAGATATGATAATGCCTGAGCTTGATTTAAGTCAATTTCAGGCATTGCCTGGCGTTCGAGTAATGTCGAGAATGGCAGGTATTCAGATGGATAATAGTTTTTATCCTTTATACGGCCAACCTTAGTGCCTATGGCATAACAATACAGGTTGGAAATGTGCGCGGAATAAAACGACATAAGCACCTCTGGGACGACTAAAATATGTTCTTCAAATTCATAAAACTCTGCAGCACTGTCAATCAGACTTTTTAGTGTATGATCAGGCTTAAAAACCTTTAGTTTATTCTTACCCGCCTCTTTGCATTCTATATGGTCAGTATATTGTTTTTGAAGCAAAGCAATATAAAATCCTTCGCCTTTTATTTGATGTGGATAACACTGGAACCTGCTATTGGTTTCGCCATTCAGCGTGAATGTAACAGGCATAAATCCTTCACTGCATAATCGCTCTAGCTGCTGCTCATTTTCACCGGGATTATAAGTGCATGTGCTATAAATGAGATATCCTTCAGGTTTCAGACATTTTTTTACAGCATCCAGAATTCTTTTCTGTCTCATTTCACATGTGGACACATTTTCAAGATTCCATTCATCCATGGCATTGATATCCTTCCGGAATAGTCCTTCACCGCTGCAAGGTGCATCGACCAGTATGATGTCAAAAATCTCGCCCAGATGTTCAAACTCACTGCTGTCAGAATTAGTAATGATAAAATTGGGATAACCCTGCTTGACCATGTTTTCATATAAAACGGGCACTCTGGTCTTAATCACTTCATTACAAACAAGCACATCATGCTGGTCCAGCATGGAAGCAATATGTGAAGATTTTCCACCGGGAGCGGCACAGAGGTCAAGAACTTTTACCGGATTTTTAATGGCTTGTCTAGCGGTTAGAAATGCCTGTTCAAGCATCATACTGCTGGCCTCCTGCACATAATATGCTCCTGCATGCCACAATGGATCAGATGAAAATACAGGGCGGCTTGGTAAATAATAACCGTTAACACACCAAGGCACCTTTTCCAGTTCTGCTTGGATATTCAATTTAAGCGGATTGATTCGAATAGACACCGGGGGCGTTTGTTCAAGGGATGACTTGAATTTTGAAAAGGTTTCCGGTCCTAATTGGAGCAGCATCCTTTTTGAAAAATCCTCTGGCAGTTTCATTTACGTGTTAAAGTGATACCAGTCAGGATAAGGGCCATTCCTCCAAGCTGAAAAACACCTATGGGTTCGCCAATAAACATACCCCACATATAGGCAAAAACAGGAATAAGGTAAGTAACCGAAGCCGCAAACAAGGCCGTTGTTTTTTTTACTAACTGGTTAAATACAATCAGTGACGCGGCCGATCCGATGACACCTAAAACAACAATATATAAGAGGGAGGGAAGAGCTTCAGGTTGCATTGCAGCTTGCAGCGTATGGTTTGCAATGCCAATAATAAGTGCAGGAATGGCTATCAAAGTCAAGGGTACCATGCTGTTGACAATAGGGGATAAATGATGCAGTTTGGATTTAATGATATTCACATTAATGCCATAGAGTAATGCAGCCAGTATCACTTTAGAACAAGGTATAAAATAGGAGGTCTGGAAAGCAATACCACCCTTACTTTTTGACAAAATTAAAATCAGGGCACCGGCTAAGCCAATCGTAATGCCAAAGACCTGCCTAATTTTAAATAGTTGCGAAAATATCAAGACACCAAATATCAAAGTAAAAAATGGTGTCATTGCATTTAATGCGCCGGATAATGAACTTGGAATCTCAGTGCCGGCACTTGCAAATAAATATGCGGGAATCAGGTTGCCAAGTGTACCTGACAAGGCTAAAAACATCCAGTCTGTTTTTTTAAGGGCTTTGTATTCCCTGATAAAAAAGAAGACTGCAACACTTCCTGCAAAAACCAGCCTGAGTGAAGCCAATTGCATTGCCGTGAAAGATTCTAAACCCTTCTTCATCAGAATAAAGGCGCTTCCCCAAACAAATCCAAGAAATAATAAGACGAGAATGGTTCTTGTGTCAATTTTCACGCCGCAAAAGTAAGATTAATTTAATAGGATAACTACCTTGTAAGAATAATATATTCTGAAATCACACGACTTAAGAAAGCCTCATGATTATCCGGAATTCTCTGCAACTCGAGTATGGATGCAAGTTTTTTTACCAGTAAAACCATCGCTTCAGAATGAGCGGCATTTTGATAAATTCTTTTTCTATAAAGCAGGTTTTTAATCAAAATCACATCTTTTTCATCCAGGTTTTTTGCCAAAGGATACTGAAAATCATAATTATCCTTGCTGTTCAGGTTAAGCTTTAAAATATCATTCAGACTGAATCCATAATTACTTTTTTTCCGGATGATACTTGTTCCGGCAAGTATATCACCAATTCTCTGTCCGTTCTTATTGCTTGCTATCAGCAGCATTGCAATACTGCCTATTGAAGCATAGATATCTATCATTCGCATGGACCAACGACTAAAATAGTCGTAAAACTCCAATTCATCTCCGTTGAGTTTAATGACCTTAATACCTACAGCCAGCTTTCCTATTGTTTGACCATTGCCTATCAGTTCACTGATTAAGGTATAAAAACCAAACCAGAAGAAGACAAATATCTGTATAATGGGCAGGCCGTTTTCGTGGCCTTCAGATATGACGCTGGTAGCCACAATGGCAAATACCACTAGCATAATGATAAGGTCTATGGCATAGGCAAAAATTCTATGCCCAACTCCCGCGAGCTGATACTCTATCTTAACATTTTGAGAGGTATTAATTTCAATAGTTTGCATGCAAAGTCAAGAAAATCAATACTGCTCGTTTTCGTTCGGAAAATCTTCAGATTTAACATCTCGGATATAGTTTTCAACCCCGAGCTTAATGTCTTCATAAAGGTTCAGATATCTTCTCATAAATCTCGGACTGAAATCTTTGTTGATTCCAAGCATATCATGTAATACCAGTACTTGTCCATCCACTTCACCTCCGGCACCAATGCCAATCACAGGTATTTTTAGCATGCCTGCCACTTGTTTGGCAAGCTCAGCCGGAATTTTTTCCAGCACCAAGGCAAAACATCCGGCTTCCTGCAGCAGTTGCGCATCTTTTAACAATTTATCGGCCTCTTCTTTTTCAACAGCCCTTACTGCATACGTACCGAATTTATAAATACTTTGCGGTGTTAAACCCAGATGACCCATCACGGGCACGCCTGCACTGATAATACGTTTTACAGATTCAGATACCTCTTCTCCACCTTCCAGTTTAATTGCATGTGCTCCACTTTCCTTCATGATTCGTATGCTGCTGTTCAGCGCTTCTTTGCTGTTTCCCTGATAAGATCCGAATGGTAAATCGACAACAACAAGCGCGCGCTTAACGGCTCTGATAACAGAAGATGCATGGTATATCATCTGGTCGAGTGTAATAGGGAGTGTTGTTTCGTGTCCTGCCATCACATTACTGGCGCTGTCACCAACAAGTATGACGTCAATATTTGCATCATCGATGATTTTTGCAAGAGAATAATCGTAAGCGGTCAGCATACTGATTTTTTCTCCCCTTCGTTTCATTTCCTCAAGGGTATGCACTGTGACTCTTTTTGCTGATTTTATTGGTGTTACAGACATGGTTTCAAACGTACAATTAATTTTTTGAAATATGAAATATCAATTCGGCGGTCATGATTTTAGGAACGAAAGAAGAATAAATTTAATCCGTCAAAACCAGGTTAAAACCCTTTCCAGCCTTGTGCTTCAAGTTTGTGTTTAATATTGCCCTTACTTATCAGGTGTAAGCCTTCACCTGCAGCTACGGCGTGACCAATGATGCTGATTTCCGGTTGCCCTTTTATTTTTTCGTAATCCGCTTGTGGGATGGTAAATAATAATTCGTAATCTTCTCCACCGTTTAGCACAGCGGTGGTAGGGTCGATACCCAAATCGATAGCACGTTGGTATGCAAGCGGGTCTATCGGGAGTTTATCTTCATAGATGGTAAAACCAATATCACTTTGTTTTGCCAGATGATGCAGCTCGCTGGATAAACCATCACTCACATCAATC
>Ga0123337_10003945_pt1 | contig 15369 bp, 14 predicted proteins | sample frozenSSSSmetaG_FD_89792 | JGI IMG/M metagenome (GOLD analysis project Ga0123337, IMG submission 89792) | Glacier valley bacterial and archeal communities from Borup Fiord, Nunavut, Canada, to study Microbial Dark Matter (Phase II) -... | ecosystem: Environmental > Aquatic > Freshwater > Ice >... | reverse complement strand
TAGTCAAACTGTAATTTAATATTAAACAGCAAAGGTTTTCTTATGGTTGGAATTACCTGTAATGCCATTGCAGCCGTAGATTTATAAGCATGTATTAACACGGGAACACCTAATAATGAACCTCCGAAATATCTAACTATCACAACAGCAACATCTGTTAATCCCTTGCTTTCAATTTGACCCAAAATTGGTTTTCCTGCACTGCCGGATGGTTCTCCATCATCGCTTGATCTAAATTTATTTCCATCTATACCTATCTTATAAGCAAAACTAAAATGTGCGGCTTTGGGATGTTCCTTTTTTAATTTTTGAATAATGGGCTTAAAATTTTCAACTCTATCTAAAGGAAAAGAATAACCAATGAAAGTACTTCCTCTATTCTTAAATGATGCCTGACCTTCCTGCTCAATCGTATTATAGTGAGTCATTATTATTATTTAAAAAATAATCTATTCTGTCATTAAGAATATCGTGTGATGATTCTAAATTTTGATGATGTAATAAAGGCGCATTTATACCCTTGTTTAAAAATAAAACCGTATTTGTTATTACTCGAGCCTCATCCCATAAACCGGCATTAATATATAATTGAAGTGTTTTAGTTCCACCTTCAATAATTACTGAATTTATCTGCCTGCTGTGTAAACATTCCATAACAGCATCTATGGAAGTTTTTTCGTCATCAATTTTATAGAATTCAACATTATTTTTAACCGTTGACAATTTTCTGTTAAAAATAATTGTATCGGCATCCAAATTAAAAATATTTGCATTTTTTGCAAGTTTATTGGATTCATCAATGATAATTCTTACAGGGTTTTTTCCTGTCCAGTTTCGTGTAGATAAATGTGGGTTGTCAGTTTTTATAGTGTTATAACCAACTAAGATTGCAGCTTCCTGAGAACGCCATTTATGAACCAACCGATCTGTATAAGTATTACTTATTTTAGTTTTCAATAAATCCTCTCCGGCAATAAAACCATCTTTACTTTGTGCCCATTTTAAAATTACATAAGGACGTTTTTTGGTATGAAACATGAAAAATCTTTTGTTTAAAATTCTGCATTCACTTTCTAAAATTCCAACATCAACTTTTATTCCTGCTGCCTGCAATTTTTTAATTCCTGCACCGTTTACTTTTTCATAACTGTCGGTACAACCAATTACAACATGTTTAATATGGTGTTTGATAATTAAATCCGCACAGGGAGGCGTTTTTCCAAAATGAGCACATGGCTCCAATGACACGTAAAGAGTACATTCTTTTATTAATTGTCTTTCACATTCTTTAACACTGTTTATACAGTTTACTTCCGCATGAGCCTCTCCAAATTCTTCATGATAGCCTTCGCCAATAATATTGTTATTATTTACAAGTACTGCACCTACCATTGGATTAGGAGCGACATTACCCGCACCTAATGCTGCAAGTTCAATACAGCGCCGCATGTATATTTCATGTTCTATCACCCATCAAAAATAAGCATCAAAAAATAAAGTAATTTTGCTTAAATGACTACCAAAGACCTATACAACAAATATCTTACTGAATTAAAAGATTTATATCAAACCGGAGAAGCTACCGCAATAACAAAAATACTATTTGAGCATTTTGCAAAAATTTCCGGATCAGACATGATTTTAAATGCAAAAAAGGTACTTGATGATGATATTGAACATTTGTTACAAAATGCTTTATTGCAATTAAAAGATCATGTGCCCGTTCAATATATTATCGGGCAAGCGTGGTTTTATAATTTAAGTTTCGAGGTAAATAATGCTGTTTTAATTCCCAGATCTGAAACGGAAGAACTTGTTTTGGAAGCAATCAATTTTTTAAAAGACAAAGAAGGTAAAAAAGTGTTGGATATTGGAACCGGAAGTGGCTGCATTCCCATCAGCATAAAAAAAAATATACCTAATGCACTTGTTACTTCCATTGATGTAAGTAGAGCCGCAATAAGTGTCGCAATAAAAAATGCTGTAAATAATAACGTTGAAATTAATTTTTTGAAAATAGATTTTTTGGACGAAGGGAATTATAAAGACTTAGCCGAATTCGATTTAATTATCAGTAACCCACCTTACATTCCTGAAAATGAAAAAAATATTTTAGATAAAAATGTAGTTGATTTTGAACCGCAGTTAGCTTTGTTTGTGCCGAACAAGAACCCATTAATTTTCTACAAAAAAATATTGATTTTTGCAGAAAATCATTTAGCAAAAAACGGAAAAATATTATTGGAAACGCATGAAGATTTTGCCATAATAACTTCAGAAATTTTTATTGCAGCAAAGTATGAAGTTGAAATAAAAAAAGATATGCAAGGAAAAGATAGAATGTTGCTTATTTATCGCTGCCAGTAACAGTTGCAGATGTTGTTGCGCCGAGCTTTCGGGCAATACGCATAACTTTTACAATTTCTCCCCATTGAGAAACTGAATCTGCATTTATAACCACTGCAGGTTTTACGCTGTCGCCTTCATTTATATATTTTCTAAGAACAGATTCCAACGAATCAATATTGATTTTTTTTGAGCCAACAAACATATTTTTATTTTTATCAACACTTACCACCACACTTTGCTTTTGCTTAGTATCACTCTTAGCTTTTGGTACACTCATCTTTATTACATTGGGGTTAGCCAATGTAGATATCATTAAAAAAAACATCAATAAAATAAACAAAATATCATTCAACGGACCGGTATCCACTTCTGAATGTTCATCTCTTAATTTGTTTCTTCTTAAACCCATGGAGTTAATTACGAATTACGAATGTGTGAATTACGAATTATGTACTGTCTTGTATCTTTAATCTTTTGTCTTGCCGCTAATGTCTTACATCTACCTCGTTGGTTCCTGCAAAATATCTATAAACTCACTACTTGCATTTTCCATTTTATTTGCCATTCTGTTAACCTGAGTATCTAAATAACTATAGCCTAAATATGCAAGCATACCAATAATTAAACCACTTGCAGATGTTATCAGTTTTATATACATCGCATCTGCAATCTGGCTTATAGAAGGATTGCTGATTGTGGCAAATTCTTTTAATAATATAACAAGCCCTACGATTGTTCCAACAAAACCAAACAAGGGTGCTATACGTGCAATAACAGAAAGTATGGTAATATTTTTTTCCATTTTATATAATTCCAACTTCCCAACATTCTCCATACTTTTTTCAATGGCATCAATTGGTTTGCCTATACGCTGTATTCCTTTATCAATCATTCTGCTGACCGGATTGTCTTTATTTTTTGCAAGACTTCGGGCGGCTGAAACATTGCCTCCGGTTATCTGGTCTCTGATGATGCTCATAAAATTTTCATCAGCAACATTGGCTTTTTTTATCACCAATAGTCTTTCAATAAAAACATATACCGCAAGTGCAAATAAAATTCCAAGAGGAATCATTATCGGTCCGCCTTTGCTCAACATACCAATAACAGATTCTGATTTTGCAGTAGCAGCCGCAACTGCAGCAGTACTGTCTACCTGTAAAAAAATATTAAACATATTTTGAAGGGTTATTTAGATGTTGTCTTAGTAATATTCTTATTCCTTCGCAATTAAAGGAAATTAAAATAGAAAAGCTTAAAAGAAATTGTTAATCTCCAAAAAATTAAAATGCCCCGTTTTTTAAACGAGGCATTATAAAGCGTTTTTAATATTATTTATTATCCTGTAGTTGCTGCATAGCCATAATCTGTCTCATTGTTTTTTCCATCCCATCACTGCTTCCATCAAGAAAAATTACATTCCCTTTTCCATATTCAGCAAAGTTTTTAATTGCCTCAACCCACATGCTGAATAAAATCACATTTGTATCAAGGTTAGCCTGTTTCATTTCTGTTGCTGCCTGGCTCATACCCTTTGCTACTTCTTCGCGGAACAGCGCCACGCCCTGACCACGCAATTGTGCGGCCTGTCTTTCTGCTTCAGCAGCAATTTTAATAGCATTACCCTCTGCTTCTGCCGCTTTTGTTTTTGTAATTAAAAGTGCCTGACCTTCATTTTCTGCAGCGGCTTTTAAGTTATTACTGGCCACCACTTTACTCATGCTCATTATAATTGCTTCGTCAAAAGTAATATCGTTTATCTGCAGATCCTGCAAATGATAACCCCAACTTTCCAAAGCTACATCAACCTGCTCTTTTACATTTTCAACAATATCTCTTCTTACATTTAAAACTTCTGCCTGTTTTTTTGTTGATACAAATGCACGAATGCTTCCTTCCACCGTTCTTATCAAAGCCTGCATTAAATCTTTGTCGCTTATAAATTTAAACGCTACTTTTTGAATTGTATCTTCCTGCTCGTTTTGTACAGAATACAACAACATCGATTTAAAATAAACATTTGCCTGGTCCACCGTTACCGCCTGAAACTCAAGTTCAACAGAACGGTTTTGAATACTTACTCTTTTAAATATCTGATCTATAAATGGAATTTTCCAGTTAAGCCCGGCACGTTTAATTCCTGCATATTTACCTAGTCGGGTTATTACTCCGATAGTGCCCTGGTTAATGGTAAACAGCCCGCTGGAAACAATGGCTAAAATAGGAATGAGCCACCAATAATCTCTTAGTAAATCCATAATACGTTGGTTTTTATTTAGTAGCAAGGTAGGTAATAAACATCAATGATAAGTTTGAATATCTACATCAAATAGTTATGCTAATTTTGAAATAGTTAATAAGAATGAAGATGAAAGTCGTAGGTTTTTCTTTTATAAAAGATGCAGTAAAAATGCAGTATCCTATTGAGGAAGCAATACGTTCTATTTTGCCTTTGTGCGATGAAGTTATTGTGGCGGTTGGTGCATCTACAGATGGCACTAGAGAACTTGTAGCAAACATTGATAAGAAGGTAAAGATTATAGATACTGAATGGGACTTTACATTGAGCGAAAATGGAAAAGTGCTTGCTTCAGAAACCGACAAAGCATTTAAACAAATACCTGCAGATGCTGATTGGTGTGTATATATACAAGGCGATGAAGTTTTGCATGAAGATGGGTATGAAGAAATAAAACATGCCATGCACAAATGGAAAGATAATAAAAATGTTGATGGACTTTTATTAAAGTATCGTCATTTTTTTGGCTCATATGACTATGTTGGTGTAGAATCCCACTGGTATAGAAATGAAGTAAGAATAATAAAAAATAGTAAAAATATTTACTCCTACAGAGATGCTCAGGGTTTTAGAAAAGATGACAATAAAAAACTGAATGTAAAAAAATTAAATGCTTTTATACATCACTATGGATGGGTGCAAAGCCCCGAGGTAATGAAATCTAAACAGGACTATAAAAATAAAATTTATCACAACGGCGAGTATGATGAAAACAATTTAGTAGTGCCTGATGATTATGCCAACAGTCTGGTTAATGCGCTAAAAATTTATGACCATACACACCCAAAAGTAATGCAGGCCCGCATTGACAATGTGCATTGGGTTTTTAATTACAACGAAACAAAAAATAAATTGTCTTTAAAAGATCATTTTAAAAATATAACTGAGAAACTTTTTGGAGTAAGGTTATTTGATTACAGAAATTACAAGGTTGTATAATAAATTTTAACCTTAATATTTTTAAGAAAGCTAAAAAAGATTTATTCCCGACCGGCTGCGGGATTGAAGTGGAAATACTTTTGTTAGGCACGAACAAAAGATTGGAAGGCAAAGCCCGAAATAATGATCCAAAAAGCTTTTCAGTTTACAGCCCCAAACCAATCCCAAATCCCGAATTCGTTATTAACTTTTCTCCTCCCACACCATGCACAAATGCACAATTGTTTCTGCAGCTTTCATCATATCGTTTACGCCAATCCACTCCTGTTTGCCATGTATGTTTTGCATGCCGGTAAAAATATTAGGGCATGGCAAACCCATGTAACTTAAACGGCTTCCATCTGTACCGCCACGAATATTTTCCTGTATAACCGCTAGTCCACTGCGTTTGATAGCTTCAGCAGCATTGGCAACAACCTCGGGATGCTGGTCTAAAATCTCTTTCATATTTCTGTATTGCTCAGTTTGCACATATTCCATTGTAACACCTGCATATTTTGCAACTACTTCTTCAGCTATTTTTTTTAGCCTGTTGTGGTGGTTAAGCAAACCTTCTCTTGTGTAATCTCTCACGATAAAACCGATGGTCGTTTTTTCGGCAATACCATTTACAGAAACCGGGTGCACAAAGCCTTCCCGCTTTTCTGTACTCTCCGGATTCCATTCGTTTTTAGGGAGCACATCTAAAATTTCTCCCGCAATTTTTATAGCATTTTTTAATTTATTTTTTGCATACCCCGGGTGTGCAATTACACCGTTAATAGTAATGGTAGCGCCATCTGCACTAAAAGATTCATCTTCCAAACTGCCCGCTTCTCCGCCATCTAGAGTGTAACCAAACTGCGCACCTACTTTTTGCATATCAATTTTTGCTACACCTTTTCCAACTTCTTCATCAGGCGTAAAAACAATTTTTATATCCCCATGTTTTATGGTTGGGTTGTCCATTAAATATTGCGCAGCCTGCATAATAATTGATACACCGGCTTTGTCATCGCCACCCAATAAAGTGTTGCCGCTTGCTGTAATTATATCGCCGCCAATTTGCGTTTTTAAATAGGGAGATTTTGCTACGCTTAAAATTTGTGTAGCATCATCAGGTAATGTAATATCAGTACCATCATAATTTTTATGGAGAATTGGTTTTACATTTTTACCGCTGCAATCCGGCGCTGTATCTACGTGTGAGCAAAAGCATATTGTGGGAATATTAAGTTTTTCGCTGTTGCCTGGTATTGTCGCATATACATAACCAAACTCATCAAGCTCCACATTTGAAAGCCCCATTGTTTGTAATTCTGCCGATAATATTTTACTTAAATCTTTTTGTTTTTCTGTTGTTGGAAAACTGTTGCTCTCCGGATCGCTCTGCGTATCAATTTGCACATACCGCATAAATCTTTCAACCAAAGCCTCTATATTTATCTGTATCATTATTGTTTTTTTTGTAAGTGTAAATTAGTAATTCGCTTGGTAACCTCAAGGACGCTAAGGCGCAAAGTAAATTTGATGGACTTTAAATAATATTTTGCCATCACTAAAAATTCACAATAAGAAAGCAGCCATAGGCTGCTTAAAAATTTGCGTCTTAGCGCCTTTGCGAAAAAATTATTGACCAATCTCAACTAACTCAATATCAAAAACTAATTCTTTTCCTGCTAAAAAATGATTGGCATCTAAAATAACTATGTCGTCTTTAACTTCTTTTACAACTACCGGAAAGGGTTGTCCCTGCTCATCACTAAGGGTAAGCTGTTGGCCAATTTCCAGCTTCATATCTGCAGGTACATTCTCTTTGGGAAACTCAATAATTGCTGTTTCGTCTATTTCGCCGTAGCCGTCCTTTGCTACAATATTGATTGTTTTTTTATCGCCTACTTTCATACCCGGCAATGCCGCATCAAAACCTGCAATCATTTGCCCTGCACCAACCGTAAATTCTAATGGAGCTTTACCGATAGACGAATCGAATTGCTCACCATTTGCTAGCTTACCTGTGTAATGCACTTTTACCACATCACCGCTTATAACTTCTGCCATAATTGTATTTTTTTAATAATTATTTTATAAGGATGTAATTTAATTAATAAGAACATGCAGTCATTTAAAAATATACCGCAACTTTATAAAATGAAGCTACAATTATTATTTATTGCCCTTTTAGGAATTATTAATTTAAATGCCACCGCACAAAATCGAAAAAATCAGATTATTACAGGAGCTGATAGAATGGAAATTTATTTACCATTACTAAAAGGCAAGAAAGTAGCTGTTTTTGCCAACCAAACAAGTACAGTTGCCGGTTTACACTTAGTAGATACTTTAGTAAAACGAGGAATAAATGTGGTAAAAATATTTGGACCAGAACATGGCTTTAGAGGCACTGCAGATGCGGGTGAACATGTTGTAGATGGCATTGATAAAAAAACCGAATTACCTGTAATAAGTTTATATGGCAATCATAAAAAACCGACCGAAGATGATTTTAAAAATGTAGATGTAATGGTTTTTGATATACAGGATGTGGGCGTACGATTTTACACATTTATATCATCTTTGGAATATGTGCTGGAAGCCTGTCTGGAAAATAAAAAATCGCTTTTAATTTTAGATAGGCCAAATCCTAACGGTTTTTATGTGGACGGACCGGTGTTACAACCTTCGTTTAAAAGTTTTGTTGGCATGCAATCTATTCCTATTGTGTATGGTATGACGATGGGTGAATATGCTTTAATGCTTGCGGGGCAAAACTTATTATCTGACAAGGCAAATAAAAATTATAGCTATAGAAAAAGCATTGAAAATACCGGTGATATTTTTTTGGTAAAAGTAATTGCATGCAAAAATTATGATCACAACAGCAAATATGAATTGCCTGTAAACCCCTCTCCTAACCTTAGAGAAATGCAATCAATTTATTTGTACCCTAGCACCTGTTTTTTTGAAGGAACAGTTTTAAGTGAGGGCAGAGGGACGGATAAACCATTTCAAATTTATGGGCATCCCACGTTGCCAAAAAATTTATTTTCTTTTACGCCAAAACCAAATGAAGGCGCTAAAAGCAGCAAATGTTTTTATCAACTCTGTTATGGCTGGAACTTATCGGGAAGTATAGATGAAACTTTGAAGAAAGTAAATAATCGTATACAATTGAAGTATTTAATTGAGGCCTATAAACTGTTCCCGGATAAAGACAGTTTTTTTCTTGCAAATAAGTTTTTTAATAAACTTGCAGGAAATGATATTTTAATGAGTCAAATAAAAAAAGGAACATCAGAAAAACTTATTAGAAAAAGTTGGGAAAAAGATTTGACTAAATTTAAAGCAACAAGAAAAAAATATCTATTGTATAAAGATTTTGAATAAAAGACTCTCATTTTATAAACTCTCCCACATAAAGTTTCGGAGCTACCTTTACATGTATGGTTGATAATTTTAAAGATTTACGAATTGTTTTTATGGGTACGCCTGAGTTTGCTGTCGCAAGTCTAGATGCGTTGGTAAAAGTAGGTTGCAATATTGTGGGCATAATCACGGCTCCTGATAAGCAGGCGGGCAGAGGTTTACAGCTTCAACAAAGTGCAGTTAAAAAATACGCAGTAGAAAATAACTTACATATCCTTCAACCTGAAAAATTAAAAGATCCTGCGTTTATTGAAGCCTTAAAAGAATTAAAAGCAGACGTACAGGCAGTCGTTGCATTTAGAATGCTTCCTGAGATTGTGTGGGACATGCCACCACTCGGAACAATAAATGTGCATGGTTCTTTACTGCCACAATACAGAGGTGCTGCTCCCATAAATTGGGCGGTAATAAACGGCGAAAAATTTACAGGAGTTACAACTTTTAAACTTCAACAGGAAATTGATACCGGTAACATTTTGCTTTCAGAAAAAATAGCCATTGAAGAGGATGACAATGCAGGAACTGTGCATGATAAATTAAAAGAAGTGGGTGCAGCTTTGCTGGTTAAAACTATCCTATTAGTAGCTGATGATAAGCTTGTCGAAATACCACAACAGAAATCAGCTGAAGAAATAAAACATGCTCCAAAACTTTTTACCGAAACAGGCAATATTGACTGGAATAAAAATGTAGAAGAAATTTATAATCTTATTCGTGGTTTATCGCCCTACCCTGTGGCATACACAAAACTTCATAGTAAAGTCCTAAAAATATTTGCAGGAGAAAAGTTATTAGACAAATCAGACATTTCACCGGGCACATTTAAGACAGATGGAAAAAACTTTCTGCAATTTGCGGGCGCAAATGGTTACATCAATGTTACCACAATACAATTGGAAGGAAAGAAAAAAATGGAAATAAAAGAATTTTTAAGAGGATACAGATTTCCAAAAACAGTAACCTAAAGACCTGATCAATAATTTATTTTACAATTAAAATTTGTGCTGTTATCTGCTCCCAAAGCGTCTGCTGCAGCACTGCTTATCCTTACAGTTAATTCATTATTCTGTTTTAAATCAGGCATTACATCAAGGACTTTTGCGTAGACAAATTTTCCATTCGCAGGGTTGGTAATTTTTACAATGCTGTTTTGCTCTGCTATATTGTGCAGGCAATAATATTTCCCATCTTCCCAGCCACTGGTACTTTTAAAAATTCCTGCAGTACCACTTTCCCCCTTGCCGGTATTATTAAATCCAGATTTAAAAAATCCTTCTTTATCATTGCTGCTTGCGGTTATTTTTTCTGTAATTACAGTTTTTGCAGCAGGCTTTTCTATCACAGGCTCAGCTTTTCTTTCGACTGCAATTTCCTGTTTCATTTTTTCTTTACGCTCTTCCACCTTAGCTATTTCTTTGGGCTTTGTTATCACTTTTTCTTTTACAACAACTGACGCAACATCTTCTTTTGGCATTTTTGTTCCCTTTTGTGCAAATGCAGAAAGCTCTTTTTTTACCTTTAAATAGCCAACAATTAAATTTTGTCCTTCATTGAGATCATCTGAACTTAAATTATTCCATTTTTTTAAAGATGCTGCAGGTACTTTACCAAACTTGTTGCTTACTTGAAAAAGCGTTTCGCTTGCTGCAACTTTATGATATACAGGAACAGCAATTTCATCTACTGCAACATTGTTTGTTTGGGTAAAATTTGTTGGTTTTAAAGGAACTTTAATTGTCTGTCCAATACTTAACCCATTTTCCAAAGTAAGTTTATTAAATGGCGCAACATCCTTTGGGCTTATGTTATAGAGCCTTCCTATACTGTAAAAATTCTCCTTTGGTGCTGCAGAATGATTAATATAAATGTTAGAACCGGAACCTTCAACTATCAAAGCGTTTTGTTGTGCTTCTGCAAAAAACGGAAGTAATAATAATATTAAAATGAATTTTTTCATAACAGAAATATATATTAATTATTCAGATTTAATTTGAAATGTTTAGTTACAAAGATGCAAAATTCGCTGCATAAATACACAATATTACTTGTTAAGAAATAAGAGTCCCTTTAAATGATTTTATAAATATATAGCAAAGAGTTATAATGCAAATAGGTTAATGTATAAAACACATAAACTAATAAATAAAATTAATTCAGAATGCAAAACTAAAAAGGTTTTTAGCTGGATTTGTATAAACCAAAAATATTTTAACCCTTCTGTTTTTTGCTCTCCCTTTTTCAGTGGTATTCTCCGAGACAGGAAATGTAGATGCTTTTCCGTAAGCAAAAACATCTTCTTTTAAATCAGGTCTTTTATTTAGAAGATAAAATTTTACGGCATTGGCTCTTTCATAGGATAAAGTGATATTACGCTGTTCAGTACCTGTACTGTCTGTATGACCTTCAATTGTTATTCCTACAACTTTTTTTGTTTCCAGATTAAATATCAAACTATCTAATAATTTTTTAAATATAGGTTTTAAAATAGATTTATCTGTCTCCTAATAAACGCCGGGTACAGTAACGGTGTCAGTAAAAATCTTCGCCTCATTGTCTACCAACACAAGTTCTGTATGTCTCAGATTTTGATTGTATAGCTTATCTGTGTTTAATTTAAAATCAGAACAAATTGCTTGTGGTATTACAGGTTCAAAAACGATATCATCAATAAAATAAAAAACATCCCCTCCCTTATTCATTCTTTGGTAAGGGGAAAAATCAAACTTTTCTTTAGCAAGATTACCTAACAAACAAAATTTTTCTTCACCTGTGGCTGTATAATTTTTTTCAACATAATTCCATCCACCAAGTTCATTTACAATATCCTCGTCGGAAATATGTATGGATGATTTTACATTATCTGCAGAAAAATTAGCGGAGGTAAATTCATTTTTCTGAAAATAAAAATCCATTCCATAAAAAGTATTGCCCGCTGTATTTACATAAAAAGAAAGTTTATAATTTTTCCCTTTTTGTAATGGGCAGCAAAACATTGTATAAACAAACTGTCTTTTTTTTTGAGGATCGTAAATATTTTCTATCGGTAAAATAAGTAAGTCTTTTCCGCTAAATGGCTTGGGGACTATGTTTGGGGTGAAAAGTGGTGTGGCAGATGGCTTTATATAAAACCATGCTTCAGAAGCACAATCCTGATGGTATTCTGTACAGTTATTTAATTGCTCAAAATCTGAATTGGCAAAAAGATTCTGAGCTTTTAATTGAGGAGAAGTAAAAATAAATATGAAGAAAATAATTGGCAATCTTAAAAAAAGATTTTTTTTATAAAAGAGCCGATAAAATAAAATCCGATAAAAAGCCTGAAACATGTATAAAATTACAATCCCAAATGTTATGTAAAACTTAAATGAATTTTAAGTTGCTTTTACTTCTGCGCACAAATCCTGCAATACTTTTTTTGCATCACCAAACAACATAGAAGTTTTTGGTTGATAAAAAAGCGCATTTTCAATTCCGGCATAGCCGGGCTTCATACTACGTTTGTTTACAATAACGTTTTTTGCATCTTCTACCTCCAAAATAGGCATACCGTAAATTGGTGATGCAGGATCATTTTTTGCCGCAGGATTTACCACATCATTTGCTCCTAAAATCAACACTACATCGGTAGTTTTAAAATTACTGTTGGCATCTTCCATTTCTTCTAACTTTTCGTAATCCACATCAGCTTCTGCTAAAAGCACATTCATGTGCCCGGGCATACGCCCTGCTACCGGATGTATTGCATAAGAAACCTCTACGCCTTTATCTGTAAGAATTTTTTCCAACTCATGACAGGTATGTTGAGCCTGAGCTACAGCCAAACCATAACCGGGAACTATTACTACTTTTTTTGCATAGCTCATCAACATTGCCGCATCGCTTGTTGAGACTTCTTTGTAACTGCCACCTTCCTGTGTAGAACCTGCCGCTGCGTTGCTTCCGCCCCAATTTCCAATAATGACATTCAGCAAACTTCTGTTCATTGCTTTGCACATTAATACAGTAAGCAAAGTACCCGCTGCACCCACCAAAATCCCACCGGTAAGCATGGCTTTGTTGTTGTATAAAAAGCCGCCACACGCTGCAGCCACACCAGTTAACGAGTTGAGCAATGAAATTACCACAGGCATATCAGCACCACCAATTGGCAGTACAAAAAACACCCCGTACAAAATTGCCAGACCGAATGTTATGTAAAAAAATGTAGGCGCCATAGCCGGTTCTGCCAGATAAGTAAGCACTGCACCAACTAAAATAATAAAGAATAAAACGAGATTAAAAATATGCTGTCCTTTAAAACTGATGTCTTTTTGTTTACCACTCAATTTTAAGTAAGCTATAATACTGCCGGCAAAAGAAATACTTCCAATCACCAAACCTAAAACGATTGCTATAAAATGCCCCAATGCAATTTCAGCTCCGGCAATATGATTAAATTCTATCAGTGAAATAAGCATTGCGCAAGCACCACCCATGCCGTTAAATAAACTTACCATTTCCGGCATTTGGGTCATCTTCACCGTGCGGGAACTCACTGCTCCCAACACAGAACCAATTATTAATGCAACAAACATCCAAGGCAAATTACCTAGGTGTTCTCCATTTGATGCTTGATATAAAAATACGGTTCCAAAAATGGCAACGCCCATTCCCGCAGCTGCTATAAGATTACCTTTGCGTGCAGACTCGGGCCGGGATAACATTTTTAAACCTATGATAAAGGTTACAGATGCTACGAGGTAAATAATATTAAGTAAAGATGAAAACATTTTTTAAAAATGAAAATTATTAAATGAATTATATTATGAATTTTTTTATGGATAATCGATTTAATGGAAGCTGAACATTTAATTTATGCAATAACTTGAGATCATTTTATCAACTATCAACTATCAACGACTAACTATTTTTTCTTCTTAAACATTTCCAGCATACGATCGGTAACAACAAAGCCACCTACCACATTTAATGTTCCTAGAACGACAGCTAAAAACCCAAGTATAAGTGCCAGATAATTATCAGCTGCTGCTTCGCCCATTACTATTAAAGCACCGATAACCACAACACCATGTATTGCATTTGCACCGCTCATTAAAGGTGTATGAAGTACACTTGGTACTCGACCAATAACTTCTATACCTAAAAAAATCATCAAAATAACCATATAGATTATCTGTTGATTTTCATCGAAAAAAGAAAAAATTTGTTGCATAATATTTTTAAGAATTTAATAGAAATGTTTTGAATTAAATTTTTGTTGTTTTACACAGATAATAAAGACAATACTCTCTCATTAGTGACAACACCGCCATGTGCAACACAGGTTCCTTTTACCAAATCGTCTTCAAAGTTTAAATTAATAGCACCTTCTTTATTAATGATAAGCTGTAAAAAATTTAAAATATTTTTTCCGTATAATTTACTTGCATCGCTTGGCATGGCAGCTGCTAAAGCAGAGTTTCCAACAATGGATACACCATTAACCATAACCGTTTCATCATTTTTGGTATAGGCTGTATTTCCACCTGTAGATGCTGCAAGATCAATAATAATAGAACCGCTTTTCATCACGTCGATCATGTCTGCTGTAATTAAAATCGGTGCAGTTTTACCGGGTATTGCCGCAGTTGTAATAATGATATCGCTCTTGGCTACACTCTCTGCGATTCTTGCTTTTTGGCGAGCCATAAATTCGGCTGATTGCTCAACAGCATAACCACCGGCACCGGCTGCATCAGCAGCCCCTTCTACTTCTACAAACTTTGCCCCAAGGCTCATTACCTCTTCTTTAACCTGTGGTCTTGTATCAAAAACTTCCACCACAGCGCCCAATCTTTTTGCAGTTGCAATTGCCTGTAAACCTGCAACACCAGCACCCAATATCAACATTTTTGCCGGTGGAATACTTCCTGCTGCGGTCATAAACATTGGGAAATATTTTGGGAATAAATTGGCCGCCAACAATACTGCTTTGTAACCTGCAATATTAGCCTGGCTGCTCAGCACATCCATGCTTTGCGCACGGGTAGTACGTGGCAACATATCTATACTGAATACTGTAAAGTTTTTTTCTGCCAACAATTTTGTTTGCTGTGCATTAAATAGCGGCTGATAAAAACCGAAAAGAATTTTTGCTTTGCAAGCAGCAATATCTTCATTGCTTAGTGGACTTATTGATAAAATAATATCTGCAGTTTGTAACACTTCATTTCTTGAGCCGACTGTGGCACCTGCGGTTTGATATTGAGCATCGGCAGCAAAGGCATTTACCCCGGCGTTATTTTCAATCATTACATCAACATGTTGCTTTTTTAGTATCACAACATGCTCAGGTAATAAAGATGCTCTTGTTTCTTTGCCTGGTTCTTTTAAAACTC
>Ga0123337_10003943_pt1 | contig 15371 bp, 11 predicted proteins | sample frozenSSSSmetaG_FD_89792 | JGI IMG/M metagenome (GOLD analysis project Ga0123337, IMG submission 89792) | Glacier valley bacterial and archeal communities from Borup Fiord, Nunavut, Canada, to study Microbial Dark Matter (Phase II) -... | ecosystem: Environmental > Aquatic > Freshwater > Ice >... | reverse complement strand
TGGCTGCCAACCACGCCAATCTGGCGGCTGGAGCCAAGACCGTCCAGGACCTCGGCCTCAAGTGGGTCCACCTCGACATCATGGACGGTCACTTCGTGCCCAACCTCAGTTTCGGCCCTCAGACCGTGGCTGCGTTGCGCAAGGGATCGTCTCTCTTTTTCGACACGCACCTGATGCTCGACGAGCCGCACCGCTACATCGAGGCTTTCGCCAAGGCCGGCTCCAACCTCATCAGCATCCATATCGAACCCGCCTACGACCACGCCGCCACGCTCGCCCGCATCCACGCGCTCGGCTGCCATAACGGCATCGTGCTCAACCCCGGCACCCCCGCAGAAGCCATCGAACCCTTCCTCTCCCAAGTTGACCTCGTGCTCGTGATGACGGTGCAGCCGGGCTTCGGTGGACAACCCTTCCGCCGCGACATGCTCCAGAAGATCGCCCAGATCGACCGCTGGCGCCAGGAACGCGCCCTTTCCTTCCGCCTGGAAGTGGACGGCGGCATCGATCTCGCCACCGGCCAAGAGTGCCGCGCAGCCGGCGCCGACACCTTTGTGGCCGGCACCTCGTTCTTCGGCGCCGCCGATCAAGCCGCCGTGGTCAAGGCCGTCGCGGCCTGGTAACCTTTTAAATGAAACAATATCACACGTTCTGGCGGCGCACGGGTGCTCTTTTAATAGACGGGCTGGTGTTCTCGCCGCTCACCCTTGCGCCCATCGTGATGATGACGATCCATCACGGTATCAGTTTAGCCGCCTACCTCGCCCTGAGCGGACTCACCACCGTGGTTTCCGCCGCTTACTTCATCATCTTGCCGGCGCTTCGCGGCCAAACCCTCGGCAAAATGGCCACCGGCGTCCGCATCGTGAAAACCGACGGAGGGGCTATCACCGTGAAGGAAGCCTTTCTGCGCTATCTACCCGGATTGCTGGTCGGTCTGCTAATTTCCATTCCCACATTCATCTGGCTTTCGGGCCTGCCCACCATCGATATGGCGTCCATGAGCGCTCTGCCCGCGTGGATCAACTGGATCAACGGAGCCTGGCTTCTGGCCGAGCTGATCACTCTCCTCTGCAATCCGCACCGCAGGGCCATCCATGATTTTGTCGCCGGCACCGAGGTGGTCGTGATCAAGGCTCTGCCGTCCGCGGACGATGAGCCGCCAGTGCCGACCTCCGCCTGAGACGGCCTTACTTTGTCTTCCGCGCCATCTCCTCTGCCTTCAGGTATTGGCGGCGGAAATGGTTGCCCAGCTCGTTGGCGAGATTGATTTCGTCGACCTTGTTTTTCGACGCGAGCGCCGCCTTGATGCGACCGCTCGCGATCTCGTAATCCACCGCCGAGACATCCGCAAACACCGCCAGCGCCTCGGGCGGCATGCCGGCATCGGCCAGCGCTCGCCAGGCCTTCTTCAGCTCCGGCTGGGTGTCCAGGCACATCACGCGAACCACAAACGCCAACTCGCGGAAAAGTCTCCCCGTCCACTGCGGACGGTAGATGAGCCGCTCCTGCGAAGCGTAGGGCAGTTCTTCCGGATCGCTCCGCAGCGCGGCGATGCCGGGAATCTCATAAAAATCTTTCCTCACCGGCAGCCGTCGCAGCGCAAAATATTCCGGCCCACCCGGAGCACCCACCTTCAAATCCCATAGTTTCTGCCCCTCCATCGTCAGCGTGAACTCGATGAAGGCGACCGCCACTTCGCGATGCGGCGCGCCTCGCATAAGCGCGATAGGATCGACCGAGGCCACCGCGCCGCCTGTCGGGGTAATATAGATTAGCCGGTCGTCCGCACCCCGCCGCCGCACCGCCTCCTGTTGCTGGCGTCCGTAGAAATCGATGCACATGCCCGCCGCGCAATCACCCGCCGCAACATCAATGGGAACCTTCTGTGCAGAATCGGTGAAATAGCGTGCGTTCGCCCCGATGGCCTGAAGCAGACGCATTCCGGTGATCCACCCCTCATGCACCGCCTGTTTTTCAATATCCGCCGCATTCGCTGCAGGATTCGCCGCCTGCAACTCCAGCAAACGTTTCTGCATCTGCTGCTGGACGACGTTTTCAAAAGCCTTGTTGATCGAACCGCTCTTCGTGGGATCGGCCAGCGCCACCTCTCCGAATAATCGCGGATCTTTCAAGTCCTCCCAATGCGCGGGCGTCTGCGCAAGCCCGAGCCGGTTGAGCGAGTCTCGATTCGCGATGATGCCGAACGAACTCAACACCGTCCCGATCCAGCGCCCTTCCTTGTCCCAATATTCCTCACCGGCAAAAGTCCTCGGAATCACGTCATCCGTAAACCACTCCGGGTGCAGTTTCATGATTCCGCTGTCCACGATCCGCCCCGCCTGCGCCTGGCTGGAGAAATCATACGCCCCGCCTCCCCAAAAAAGATCCAGTCCGCTGCCCACGTTAGACGCCAAAAACGCCGCCCGCGCCTCGCGCGCCTCAACCGAGGCATCGGCTGGCAGCTTCCCGTTGGCGAAGGAGGTCAGCACGTCGTTGTTCCACTTTTTATGCAGCGTGTTTACCCAGTGATTCTCGAAGGAGGCGACGTATTCGCCATTGATGTAGCGGGCGATTTCGGACGTGCCGCCGATCAACCGCCAGTCGATCACCGCCGTCCGTCCGGTGCGCGCCTTATACCAACGAGTAAAGGCCCGCGCGAACTCGTAGCGGATGGCTTCGTTGTGCGGCGTGATGATCACCACCGTGTCGTCGGCTCGTGCCGCCGCCTCCTGCTTCGGACGCAGCGCAAACGGAAGCGCCAGCGTCACCACGAGAAGCAGAATGATGACCGCCGTTTTAAACATCGCTCAGTTTCCGCCCGTCACGCCACGAGCACCACGACATCCTGCGCCTCGACGCTGGCGAAAAGATCGCCTCCGTCCGAGGCACCAAGAAAACGCGGATTCAGCTCATAGATTTTCAACGTCTTCCCACCGCTCACAAAATCGTATTGGGCGACTTCCCCGAGGTAAACCGCATCGCCGATGCGCCCGCGCACCGTGTTGTTGGTGCGGGCTTCGCGGCCGAGCGTCCAGCACTCGGGCCGCACCGACAGCGTAACCGCGTCTCCCACCGCCGGCTTCAGCGCCGGATCACCCAAGACGCCGTGAAACCGGCCGATCTCCGTCTCAACCACCGTGAATTCACCGTCCGTGCCCAACACGCGGCCTTCGATAAAATCCGTCTCTCCGATGAAGTGCGCCACTGTCTTCCTCGTGGGCCGGCGATACACTTCCTTCGGCGAACCGACCTGCAAAATATTGCCGCCTTCGAGAATCGCCATGCGATCAGAGATCGAAAGCGCCTCCTTCTGGTCATGGGTGACGTAGACAGTCGTGAGCTTGAACTCTTTGCACACCCGGCGGATTTCCGTGCGCATTTCCAAGCGCAGCTTGGCATCGAGATTGGAAAGCGGCTCGTCGAGCAACAGGCAGCGCGGCCGGATCACCAGCGCGCGCGCCAGCGCCACGCGTTGCTGCTGACCGCCCGAAAGTTGGTTCGGCTTGCGCGCGGCATACGATGCCATGCGCACCGATTCGAGCGCCTCGCCCACCCGCCGCTTGATCTCGTCGCGCGGCACCTTGCGCTCCTCCAGACCGAAAGCGACGTTCTCCGCCACCGTCATGTGCGGCCAGAGGGCATAACTCTGAAACATCATCCCGGTGTTGCGCTTATGCGGAGCCAGCCGGGTCACGTCTTCATCACCAAAAAATATGCTGCCCTCCTCGGGAATGTAAAAGCCAGCCATGCTGCGCAGCAGTGTGGTTTTCCCGCAACCGCTCGGTCCCAGCAGGAAGAACAACTCGCCCGGCTCGATGATCAGGTCGAGATTGCGGAGTGCCACGGTCGGCCCAAACCGCTTGGTGAGATTTTGGATTCGTATGGAAATCATGCGGAACAGCCTCGGTTGAGCACGGGGAAACAAGATTTCACCGGAGGTTGGGGTGTGTTTGGTAAATAAACCAGGCCAGCGTGAGCGAGAAAAGATGCTCGGCCAAGGCGACCGAGGCGGAGGCGGGCCAGCGGCCCGTGCCGTCGAGGGCAACGCCGGCCCAGCATCTTTTCTCGATTCACTCGTAGAGCGTTAGCGATGGTCTGATTTATTTATCAAACACACCCCAAGTCAACGGCGACGCCTTGTAAAAGTTACACGACAAGCCCACGAACCCCTTGCCCTGCGCCACTTGAAAGGGCACAAACCCAATTTCCTCCCATGACCAAGGCCTCCTCCTTTCCTCTCCACGCCGATTTGGAGACCGTGCTCGTATCGGAAAAAGACATCAAAAAACGTGTCAAGAAGCTCGGGGCCGAAATCGCATCCGCCTACGGCAACGAGGAGATCACCGTCGTCTCCATCATCAACGGCGCCATCCTGTTCACCGCCGATCTCCTGCGCGAAATACCCAACCCCATCCGTCTGGATTGCATCCGCATCGCCAGCTACCGCAACGACACCAAGTCGCACGGCAAGCCGCAGCTCCTCCAGAGCCTCACCCTCGACATCAGCAACCGCCATGTGCTGCTGATCGACGACATTCTCGACACCGGCAAAACCTTCTCAGTGGTCGTGAACATGATCCAGAAACTCAACCCCGCCAGCCTGCGCACCTGCGTGCTCCTCGACAAACGCGGCCGCCGCGAGGTCGAGTTCGAGGCTGATTTCGTGGGCTTCCAGATTCCCGATAAGTTTGCCGTCGGCTACGGCCTCGATTTCGCCGAACGCTACCGCAATCTCCCCTGCATCGGCGTGCTCAAGCCCCATCTGCAAAATCCGCCCGAGTGGGCATGATCGCAGCCGGTCAGCGGGCCTTCTTGAAGTTGCCCGCTCCGCGCCCGCGCTTCGGATAAGCCGCGCCCTTGGAGCCGACCTTGGCCGCCTTCCGATAGTCGCCCGATTTCAACGCGTTGATCTGGTCCCGCAGCAACGCCGCGCGCTCGAATTCCAGCTTGCCCGCCGCCTCGGCCATTTCGTCCTCCAGCTCGGCGATGACCGCCTTCACATCCTCCTCGCTGCCCTCGGCCACCGCCGCCTCGTCGTTCGTTTCTCCACTGCCGTCGTAAACATGCAGACTGCTCTGCGCCGAACGCTTCACGCTGCGCGGCGTGATGCCGTGCTCCAGATTGTAGGCGATCTGTTTTTCTCGACGTGCCAACGTGACTTCCTGCGTCTTCCGAATGGAATCCGTAATCTTGTCCGCGTAAAAAATCACCCGCCCGTCCTCGTGCCGCGCCGCCCGTCCTGCCGTCTGAATCAGGGAAGTTTCGCTGCGCAAAAACCCTTCTTTGTCCGCATCAAGAATCGCCACCAGCGCAACCTCGGGCAGATCGAGGCCTTCGCGCAGCAGATTGATTCCCACCAGCACGTCGAAATTCCCCAGCCGCAGATTTCTTAAAATCTCTACGCGCTCGATCGCATCGATATCCGAGTGCAGATACTCCACCCGTATCTTCGCCTCGCGCATGAAACTCGTGAGATCCTCCGACAGACGCTTCGTCAACGTCGTCACCAGCACGCGCTCACCCTTGGCCGTCGCCCGCTTGATCTCCCCGATCAGATGCTCGACTTGGCCCTTGGTTGGATGAATCACGATTTCCGGATCAAGCAGACCCGTCGGCCGGATCACCTGCTCCGCCACCACCGCCGACTTCTCGATCTCAAACTTGGCCGGCGTAGCCGACACGAACAACGTCTGCTCCGTGATCGACCGGAACTCCGCAAACGTCTGCGGACGATTATCCAACGCCGACGGCAGCCGGAAGCCGTAGTTCACGAGGTTGGATTTGCGCGCAAAGTCACCGTTCGACATGCCGCCGATCTGCGGAATGGTCACATGGCTCTCGTCCACCATGAGGATAAAATCCTTCGGAAAGAAATCCACGAGGCAGATGGGACGTTCGCCGGCCTTCCGCCCCGCGATGATGCGCGAGTAATTTTCGATGCCGTTGCAGAACCCCATCTCCTGAAGCATCTCCAAATCGTAGTTCGTCCGCATGCGGATTCGCTGCGCCTCCAGAAACTGACCGTTCTTCTCGAAGAAGGCCACACGCTCGTCCAGCTCCGCCTTGATCTCGCCGATGGCCCGCCCGAGCTTGTCCTTGCTGGCGACGTATTGCGTCGCCGGATAGAGATCGAACATCTCCAGCGGCCGCGTCGTCGTGCCCGTCGTCGGATCAAACTCGCTCAGCGCCTCGATCTCTTCGCCCCAGAACTCCACACGCAGGCCGAGTTCCAGATAAGCCGGCATGATGTCCACCACGTCGCCACGCACACGGAAGCTGCCGCGCTTCAGCTCGTAGTCGTTTCGCTCGTAAAGGTTGTCCACGAGCCGCTGCAGCAGCACCTCGCGCCCGAGCGCCTCGCCCTTGCGCAGCGGAATCCGCATCGCCTGAAAATCCTCGGGTGAACCCAAGCCGTAGATGCACGAGACGCTCGCGACCACGATCACATCGCGGCGCGACACCAGTGAACTCGCCGTCGCGATGCGCATGCGCTCGATCTCCTCGTTGATCGACGAATCCTTCTCGATGTAAGTGTCGCTGGAGGCCACGTAGGCCTCGGGCTGATAGTAGTCGTAGTAGCTGACGAAGTATTCGACCGCGTTTTCCGGGAAGAAATTCTTAAACTCCGAGTAAAGCTGCGCCGCGAGCGTCTTGTTGTGAGAGATGATGAGCGTCGGCCGGTCGCACTGCGCGATGACGTTGGCCATCGTGAACGTCTTGCCCGAACCCGTCACGCCGAGGAGCGTCTGGTCGTGGTTGCCCGCTTTGATCGACGCGACCAGCTGGGCGATCGCCTGCGGCTGGTCGCCCGTCGGCGCATAGTCCGAGTGGAGTTTGAAAAGCGGCATGAGTGTTCAGAACAAACTCAGAAGTTCGCCCATCGCCAGCTTTCAAAGCCCAAAAAGCTTCAGAATCCTCCTGCGCCATGAAGACGATTTTATCTCACGCTGCGCGCCCGGGGTTGCATACACCACGAGGCCGTGTCCCGAGAAACCCGCCTCAAACAGTCGAGTCGCCCCGATGTAGTAGCGCCAAAACGAAACCGCGCGCACCGGACGGCTCTCCAGATTGGGCGTAAACGCGGCCACCTTCGACTGCCTCACCCTGAACACCGGCACTGGCACGTCCGCATCCTCCACCAGCCGCTCGGCCCGCAGCGTGTCATCTCCGGCCAGAATCAGCTGGCAAGGACCGATGAATTCAAAAAAACGAAACTGCCCCGCCATCCACGCCTGCCAGTGAAATAACCTCCAGTGACGCCGAATGACCAGCGGCTCCACCGAGTTGAAAATCAGCCCGGCGAGAAACGCCGGACGCAAAACCAGCGAGCCGCCCTCGGGCACATCAATCACCTTGAATCGGTCCGCCACCATCTTGGGACCCGCCAGCGTAATCCGGCGGCCCCCGGCATTACGGACGTTGCGCACCTCGATCAGGTTGAAAAATCCGCACGCCAAGCTCGAAAACGGAAACCGCCAGCTCATGAGCAAGCGTGTCTTCTTCATCAAATCATCGTCCGCCGTCGCAAAGAATTTCTTTTTACCGCGAAACACCGCTCCCGGCCACAAGGCGCTTTCGACCACCTCCGCGCCCGCGCCAATCGTTGAAAACGCGGCCGGTTCTCCCGCCAATCGCAAAGGCCGTCCTCGTGCCACGACCGGCGCCAGCCCGTAGTAAAGTCCCAGACATACGAGAGTCGGCACGAACAGATAGACGATCAGGATGGCCGCGACATAACACCGGCCCCGATACCACGCCTCCTTCAAATAATGCGCGTCCAACGAAGTGCCACGATCCAAGTCCTTCAGCGTCCGCTCGGCGGAGGCGAGGTCCGCCACGGCTTCCTCATGCGCTCGCCCCTTCAAGACCCGTTCGCGTCGCAGGTGCACGAGCTCCGTGTTGATTGATTTTTTGAGGGCCTCCATCCGCTCGCGTTGCGCATCATTTGCCCGCTGCTGCGCGTGATTCCAGATAAGGCGGTCCCACGTGTTGTCCAATTTCCGCAGCGCCTTGATCACCCGTCCGGCCATCAACGCCCGTTGCTCCTGTCCCGCGATCATGGCATCCAGTTCCGCGATCTGCTTTTCCACCGCAACGAGATCCCTCGCGCAATGTTCACGGTAGGCCACATGCACGCCACGGGCGTTTTCATAGCCATCGGTATCCTGATTAAAGAGCCACAACCCGGTCGTCACGAAGCCGGCCAGCGCCACCAGGACCACCATCACCAGCTTTCTAGCCAGCCAGTAACCAAATTTTGAAAAGGAAGAGGACATGCGGGTATCTCCCATGTGAAAGTGAAAGCCCGCGAATTTCAACCCCCTCATGCTCGCGGCCTAAGATTTGCCCTTTTACCATAAGCAGCTAGCCTCAAGCCATACCCCCATGTCCAAAGTCATCATCTCATCCCTCTACGACTCCGACACCTTCAAGATGGCCTGCCGCCAGTTCGATCAGGCCGCCGACGCCATCAGCCTCCCCGAAGACATCCGCGACCGCACCAAGTATCCCCGACGCTGCGTCGCCATGGCTCTCCCCGTGAAGCGCGACGATGGCACCGTCACCGTCTTTGAAGGCTACCGCGTCCAGCACAACCTCTCCACCGGTCCCGCCAAGGGCGGCATCCGCTTCCACCAAAGCGTCACCATCGGCGAAGTCGCCGCGCTCTCCATGTGGATGAGCTGGAAAACGTCCCTCGTCGGCCTCCCCTACGGCGGCGCCAAAGGCGGCGTCATCGTGAATCCGTCTCTCCTCTCCGAAGGCGAACTCGAACGCCTCTCCCGCCGCTACATGCAGGAGCTGATTCCCTTCATCGGCCCGCACATCGACGTGCCCGCCCCCGACGTCGGCACCAACGAGAAAATCATGGGCTGGATGATGGACACCTACTCCAACCACATCGGCTACCACTCCCCCGCCATTGTCACCGGCAAACCCCTTTCCCTCGGCGGTTCCCAGGGCCGCCGCGAAGCCACCGGCGCCGGCGTGGCCTACCTCGTTAAACTCTACCTCGCCGACATGGGCATCCCGATCAAGGAAGCCACCGTCGCCATCCAAGGCTTTGGCAACGTCGGCAGCGAAACCGCCCTAGCCCTCGCCAACTACGGCGCAAAAATCATCGCTATCTCCGACTACACCGGCGGCATCTACAACGCCGGGGGCATCGACGTGACTAAGGCAGTCAACTACGTGAAATACCAGAAAGTCCTCAAGGACTTCGACGGTGGAGAGCCCCTCACCAACGAGCAGTTGCTCACCCTTAAGTGCACCGTGCTCGTCCCCGCCGCGCTCGAACGTGTCATCACACCCGAGATCGCCCCGCAACTCCAGTGCCGCCTGCTCGCCGAGGCCGCCAATGGCCCCACCACCAATGAAGCCAGCAAGATCATCGAAGAGCGCGGTGACATCGAGCTCATCCCCGACGTCCTCTGCAACTCCGGCGGCGTGATCGTCTCCTACTTCGAGTGGCTGCAAAACCTGGAAAATTACTACTGGGGCCGCGACGAAGTCCTCCAAAAACTCTACGCCATCCTCGATAAGGCGAAAGACTCCGTCGAATATCAGAAGCGCAAATTCAAATTCAGCCGCCGCCTCGCCGCCCTTACGCTGGGCATCCAGCGCGTCGCCGAAGCCAAGCAAAGCCGCGGCCTGTTCCCTTGATTCCCTTCGTCTTTTGCTCTTGACCCTTCGTCCAAGCGCTAAAGCGCGATAAAACACGCGCCCATGACCACCGTGGGCACCAGCGCCCCCGCCAGCAGCCCCAGCGGAGAAATCCCCTCCGGGAAATACCGCTGCAAGATCGACTGCCCGGCTGGATTCGGCGCGTTTGCGATCACCGTGAGCCCGCCACCAGTCACCGCTCCGGCCACCACGGCATACTTCAGCGCATCCGTGAAGCCCGGCACCAGCGTCGCCAGATAAGTGATCGCCGCGTTGTCGTTAACCGCCGTCAGCAACGTCGCACTCAAGAACAGTGGAATCTCCCCGAGGCTCTTCAGCACCGGCTCGATCCACCAGCCCTGCAGACCTCCATGCACGACCAGTCCCGCCAGAAAAAACCCCACCAGCAACGGCGCCCGCAAATCGAGCCGCCCTTGGTGGTGCGCCGTGGCCTGCGAGAAAGCCAAGAAGAATAAAAACATCGCGATGAACAGCGCCGGATAATGCGCAAACCCGACGATGGCCGCCATGAACACCAGTTGCACCACCGTCACCCACACCGGCACCGCCCGCCCCTGACGCTTGCCGGATTCCTTTTGCCCGGCCTTTGCCTGGCCAAGCGACGCGATTTCCTTCCGGAAAATCGCATAATAAATCAGCGTCGAAATCACGATTCCCACGACCGCCTTCCAGCCAAAGTTCACAAACATGTAGGCCATGTCCCACTTCCACGGCGCCGCCACCATCAGCACCGGCGGAGCCGCGAAATGGGTCAGCGTGCCGCCCACCGAGATATTCACGAACAACAACCCGAGCGTCGCGTAGCACAGCTTCGGAGACGGCCTGTGTTCATAAAACTGACGCGCCAGCAGCAGCGCCGCGATGGTCATGGCCGCCGGCTCCGTGATAAACGAACCCAGCACCGGCGCGATGATCAGGATCGCCAGCCACCACGCTCCCGGCGACTCCTTGCCGACCGAGGCAACCACCCGCAGACACTGCTCGGCGAGCCGCAACACCGGCCGCGTAGAGGCGACCGCCATGATGACCACCACGAACATCGCCTCGGTGAAATTCACATGATGCCCGGCGTAATCCACGGCCGTTGTCCATCCCTTGAAAACCGTGATCGCACCGACCAGCACGATCGCCCAAATGCCAAAGACCGCCTCCACCTCGCCGAAAAAATGCAGCACCTGCCCTTTGAAACTCACTGCATCGGGATGCCCGTCGTGGTCATAATCACCCGACCGTTCGGCCGTCTTGAGCTCGGCCTTGTGCGCAACCTCTACCTCATGCGCCCAATGCCGGAACTTCGCCGCCAAAAACGTGTGCACGATTGCCAGCACAAAGATGACCGTCGCCACCAGATTGAACGGCTCCGCCTGCGCGCGCCCCACGAGCACATCCCACACACTCGCGCCCGGCGCATCCGCATAAGACGACAATGCCTGCGGGAAAATATCCGCCACCGTCGTTATCGCCGCTTCACTCATGGCAGCACCTTCGCCAGCTCCGCCAGCGACGTGATGAACACCGTCGATTCACGCTTCACCTTTTCGCGCGCCACATAACGGCCAAAGCCGACAAACAGATCCACCACCGGCTTCGTCTCCAGATCGCTCACCCCATCGCCCACCATGACGATCCTCGAAGGATTAAGCTCCGCCCGCAGACGATTTACCATCTCCGGCTTCCCGCCTGAACGCGTCGTCGGATAAGCTTCGTCAAACCCGGTGTAGTGCCCCTGCTCATCGAAAAACAGATCCACCGCCTCGACCCGCTCGATCCCCAAAAAATCCGCCAGCGGACGAATCACCGGACGAAACCCGCCGCTCAAAATCATCGGCGTCCAGCCGGCGGCGCGTGCCGCTGCCAACGCCTCGACCGCCGTCGGTTCCACCGTTTCGATGTAAAGCCGCCCGATGGCCGCAATGTCCTTCTGCTCAGGCTGGATGATCTCCAGGCGGCGTCCAAAGACCGCCTGGATCGGGAGCTTTCCGTTCATCGCATCGTTGGTCATCGCCTCGATGCGGGCAAAGGTCTCGGCCCCGCGCGCGCGGCCAAGTTCGTCGATACCCTCGATGGAGCTCAGGGTGCTGTCGCAGTCAAAAATGAGAAGCTTGGCGGAAGACACAGCCGCCACGAAAACGCCGCACGCCGATGCGTGCAATGTGTTTCCTGAATGGGCTACAGCAGCTCGCCCTGCACGCCACCTGCCGGCTTCACTCCCAGAAACGGCCCGTAGCGTTCCAGCCAGTCGTCCAGCTTGTCCGTATAATATCCGGGATCATACGGAGCCGTCGTCGCGTCATACAGCGCCACCGGACGCGCCCGCTGCCAATCACTCGTTTTACCTTTTTGTTTCGGCGTGATGTAATACGCCACCCGCTCGCCCATGCGCGGACGCGGATTCATCTGCAACGCCGCCTCCGCCGAGGCCCGGCGCGGCTTGCCGCCCTCGGCGATGAATCGCCCGTAGGCATCCGGGTTCATGCCGAGCACCTCCGACTTCGCCACCTCCAAGATAGGCATTTGGCGCGAGGTAAGCCGGGCTCGATAATCGTCCACCAGACCCAGCGGTGAATCCCCGCTCGCCCCAACCAGAAAATGCACCAGTTGGTTGCCCAGTTTTTTCAGGAACGGCTCGATCCCGCGTGAGCGCAGGGCGCTGCCGCGGATGGTGATCTTCTTGCCGTCGTAGAGAGCGTAGTTCTTCGCCTTGTAGCTCCACATCGCCGTGTATTTCCCGTCGTATTCCAGCTCGATGCCGGGTGGAAGAATCCCCGTGACCTTCGCCAGCAACGTGTCCGGCTCGTCGAAATAGCGCTCGGTCGAGAGATAGATACCGTCCGTGTCCGCCTCCAGGATGGTGCAATCGTGCTTGGTGAACTCATCGATCAACGCCTGCAGCAGCTCGCGTCCGCGCCGCGTGACCTCGGCCGCCAGTTCGCCGTCGCCGAAGCGCGCTCCCGAGAAACCGAGGTAGCCGTAGAACGAGTTGATGAGGATTTTGAAACTCGTCTGCCGCGCCTGATACTCGGCGCGCAGATCGGCGTCCTCGGAAGTGCGGGCGAGCTGTTTATATTTCAACCGGTATTCGCGCAGGGCTTTGAGCAGCGGAATAAACACGCCCAGCGTGTCGTTCTTCGGATTGCGCCCGATGGACATCAGCAGGCTCGGATAAAGCGAGGCCACGTCGAAATGCAGCACGTGCTTGAACACGCCCTCTTGAAAGCTCCGCGTGTAGCCACCTTCAAACGGCGCGACTTCCGGCGGCACCGGACATGCCTGCCGTGCGTGGTAATACTCCTCCAAAAACAACAGATCGATCTTGCTCGTGGTGCCTCGCAGCGTCGCCTCCTGAAGCAGAATCGGAAACGTCTTCACCTGCTCGAAATACGTCGGCAGCAGCAGGTCGGCGACCCCTTGGGTTTCGCGCAGATCGTCGCCGAGGTAGGCGAGAAACGTTTCACGGTCGTCCAGGAAGGCGGCGTGGATCTTGTCGCCCGCCAGATAGGTGCGCTCGTCATCGTCCTCGGTGATGCCGAAGTAAGCGGCCACCGCCTTCAGCCCGTAGGAGGTGAGCTCGCGGGTGGTGATGTCGTATTGCTGCACGAGCAGGTAGGTATCGACCACGGTGCGGCCCGGAAGATCGCAGCGAGGGAAATCCACCATGCGCTCGGCGATCTTAAGGCGGCTGTTGCGAAACGACGCCTTTTGCCCGAAGCGGCCCCACGCGCAGGACACCTTGAGCCGCTTCGCGCGCTGACGCAGGTAATCCAAATCGAATTTGAAGATGTTGTGCCCCTCGATGACATCGGGGTCTTCCTCGGCGAGCGCAGCATTGAGCGACTCCAGTAGACGCTTCTCGGCCTCGTCCGTCATCGCCTCAAGCACGAGGATGCGGTTGCGCCCGCCGAAGCGCAGGCCGATGGCCAGCACGCGATCCTCGGGCTTGGTCGCATCGCTGAAGCCGCCGTCACCCGATCCCGTCTCGATGTCGAGCTGACAGCGGCATAGCTGCCCGAAAGACAAGTCGGCGAAGAGCCGGATTTTTCGCTGGAGCAAAAACTGGCTTTCGAGCGGCTTGATCGTGTCCACGCCGCCGGTGTCCTTGGCCGCTTTCAGAAAAACATCGAAGGCCTCCAGCGTGTCCGCGTGGGCCAGCCGCGTGAACGTCCCCTCGCCCTTAAGCGTCTCGATGCTCACGCCCGCCGTTTCCGCCGTGACCACATCCTTCAACCACGCAAACGGCCGGAGTGTCTCGACTCGCGTTTCGCGGGTGCCATCGGCCTTGCCCACCGCCGTGTGAACCCGTCCATCGTCATCCACCCAGACGCCGCAAAGAGTGCCGTTCATGGGTGCGATCAAAAAACCGCCGCTCAGAGCTTAAAGCGGAGATAGTAAACCGTGAAGATCCCGAGAAAAAGAAACGCCCCGATGAGCCCCATGAACAAGCAGGCCTTGTCGCGCTTCCGATACCCGATGCCCATCAGTGCGCTCACGCCAAGCCAGGCGATGAGCTTGAGGACGACCCAGGCGGAGAACTGGTTGCCATGGAGCTTCGCGAGGAGACCGAATCCGCTGACCAGCATGAGCAGGCTGGCGATACCTGTGATCATGAGAACTTTCTTCTTGGTCTCAGGCGCGCCTGCAAAACCGTAAAACGCGCCGGCCGTCAGGGTAAGGAGCGCGAGAATGTGGATGATTTGGTAAACGACAGGGTTCATGTTAAAAAGAGGTTGGCAGTGAAAGCAGGTGGCTGTCTAGAAGCGATGCGAAGCACGACCGCCTCAGGCTTCTTTCTCCTTCGGCACGACGGCTAGCGTGTCTTTGTTGGCCATGTAGTGCGGCGACATGATCTGAATACCGTGTGCATTGAAAACGTCTTGGATGCTGGCGTGCAACGCGGCCAGCACCCGGTTGCGCTGAAGCGGGTCGATGAGGCGGGCGTTGATCTGATACTCGGCGTAGAAATCCGACAGCGCCGTCTGCTGCACGAAAGGCTTGGGTTCAATGCTGAGGCCCTCGGTGCGCCCCGCCGCCTCGATGAGCATCGCATGCACCTGCCTCCAGGGCGTGTCGTAGCCGATCGTCACGGTGGTATGCACCAGCACGCCGCCATCGGCGGAGAAACGGGAAAAATTCTTAACCGTGGTGCCAAGAATAACTGTGTTGGGCACATGCAGCTCCTCGTTTTTCGGGGAGCGAATCTTGGTCGAAAGAAAACCCAGCACTTCCACGACACCCTCGTAATCGCCTATGCGGACATATTCCCCCGGTTTCAGGGCCCGCGAATACATCAGCACCAGCCCGCTCGTGAACTGCCCGATCACGCTGCTGGAACCGAGCGACACCAGCAGGCCGATGAACACGCTCATACCCTTGAACGCCGCACTGCTGCTGCCCGGAATGTAGGGGTAGATCATCACGACCGCGAACAGCCAGACCACCACCACGATTATGCGCTGGGTCGCGCGGGCGGCCTCTTGCTCCATGCCGGCAAACTTGATGTGCCCCGTGGCGATGCTGCGGAAAAACGCCCTCACCAGGCCGACCACTCCTCGCGTGATCAGCAGGATGAACGCAATGACCAGCAGGTTGGGAATGGCATGCACGAAGGTGGAACCCACCCTCAGCACGAGGCTCCAGAGATTCTCCTGCAAACCGTCACCCCACGGCTTGGTGTAGGGAAAACATCCAAG
>Ga0123337_10003939_pt1 | contig 15378 bp, 13 predicted proteins | sample frozenSSSSmetaG_FD_89792 | JGI IMG/M metagenome (GOLD analysis project Ga0123337, IMG submission 89792) | Glacier valley bacterial and archeal communities from Borup Fiord, Nunavut, Canada, to study Microbial Dark Matter (Phase II) -... | ecosystem: Environmental > Aquatic > Freshwater > Ice >... | reverse complement strand
CCGGATGATCGAGGTTGCATCAGCGCCCATCGAGGCAGGGTCGGTCGGCACGACGGCGCCGCCGGAGAGCGCGAATTTCAGCAGATCGTTCGAGCCAAGCCACACCGTGGTGATCGTCGGTTTGAGCGCGATTGCCGCTTGCAACTGGGTCACGTTCTGACCGAAATTGGCAAGGATCGGAAGAATGTTATCCGACTCCGGAAACACCACGCCCGAGAGCGCACCGATCGGTCCGGGCGGCGCCGTACATGGCGTCGTCGGCTGGATTTGGAAGAGCGCTTCGTGCATCGTTTGACCCGGAACCGCGACGTCGAACGGCGTGGTGCCCGGATTGATGCGCGTATTGAGCGCCGTTGAGAACGTGAATGCGTTTGCGTTTTGCGAACCGCAGCTCGTGGTGATCGAGGTGAGACCGCCGGCCGCGGTCGGCACGAGAATCTGCCCGATGCCCGGCGGTGCGATCAGCGGCAACGGCGAGATCGCAGGGTTACCCGGATCGGCGCCGGCGTTGAGCTGCGACCAGAGCAACGCCCAGAAACCATGCGGCTGCGTTGCTTGAACGTACGGATACGGGGAACCGGGGATGGGATTGGGAGCAACGTTTGCGCCCATGAGTCCTTGCGATTGCACGCCGGCGGTGAGGCTGTCGCCCATACCGACGATGCGAACCGTCGATTGAACCGTCGGTGGGAGCACGTGCGAGGAACCGGAAGAGCCGCCGCCGCTGCACGCGGCAAGCGAAACCACGGCTGCGAGTGCCGTGAACGCGCGAACGCGCTTGATCATTGTTGTCTCCATCATAGCGGGATCACCGAGGGCGTCCCGATGCCGAACATGATTTGCACTTGCGAGGACTTGAGACCGCGCAGGGTCGGCGCGACCTGATTTGCTGCGCACGGCAGCTGCTGACAGGTGAGCGCGGTAATGCCGTTCGGCGCAATATTCGTCGGTTGCCCGGCGCTTACGACGATTTGGAAGAACGCCATCTTGCCGACTTTATGCGAGACACCGGTGATGAGCGTCGGGATATGCTGCGGATATTCGTCGTTCGGCAGGTAGTTCGCAAGCCGCGAGGGCTCCAAGAAAAACGTCGTGCGGTCATTCGCGCGATATTCGAGATACGCAAGCTCGAAGAGTTGCATGTGGTTGCCGACGGCGTTCGCGCCGTTGATGTTGAGGTTCCACTGCGGTGCGATCGTGAACGTGCCGAACATTTTGGACGTCGAAAGGAACGGCAACGTGAAGGCAACGATCTTCTGCTGAACGGTGCGCAAGCGAACCGTTTGCGGCAGGCCGTTGACTTCGATCAACGTCTCATCGCTGTGTCCGCCGATCGTTCCGCGCCGAGCGATGTAGCCGGGCGAAACGATGAGCGGCAATTTACCGCCGATGAGAAATAAGTTTTGCGCGACCGCCGTGAAGATCGAATTCTTCACGGTGACGTCGGCCGGATTCTGCGAGAGATCCTGCAGCGCGACGGGTGAACTCAATCCTTGCAGATAGAGCGGAACCACGCCGCGATCGAATCCTTCGGGATATTCTTGAAGCTGGTAGTACCCCGCTTGCACGCGCAGTTTGCGCGAGAAGCCGTAGCCGACCGCGGCATCGACGCCGCCAGGCATCTTGGCGTTGTAGCCGATGTTTCCGAGCGGGTACGCGATCGAGCCATCCAGCGTGTAGGTAAAACCGGTGGGAAGACCCGGCGTTTTGAGCGGCCGCTCTTTTTGGCCGACGGGCACCGCCTGTGCGGTCTGCTTCGCCTGCATTGCTTCGCGGATGGCTCGATTTGCCGGTTCGACAATCTGGGTTCGCATGGCTTGGGCGTCGATGATGTCCGCACGCGCGGCGACGGGAGCAAGCAAAAGGGACGAGACGGCAAGAGCCGTCGATATTCGAGCGAAAAATCGCACGTAGACCTACCTTTCGATAAACGAATCGGGGACTGTTCCCGCTGCGTGAAAAGAATCTTTTTTCCACCATCGAAGGAAGCGCGTGAATGGCACATTCAAGCGAGACCCTCGTTACCTTACTGCGTCGCTCCCTCGTTGAGATGCCGCGCACGGCACTCGCCGAACGCGTCGACGGCGAATGGTCTCTGCTTTCCGCAAGCGAGATGCTCGAGCGGGTAGAAGCGGTGGCGCTCGCGATTCGAAGCCGGGGAATCGAGCGCGGATCGCGCATCGGACTCATGGCCAACAACTGCGTCGATTGGATCGTCACGAATTTCGGCATCCTGAGTTCAGGCTGCGTGACGGTGCCGATCTATCCGACGCAGGCCGCCGATCAAGTCGAGATGATCCTCGCCGACAGCGATGCAAAACTGCTCTTCATCGATCACCCTGTTGTCGCCGAGCGACTGCAGGCGGCGAACATCACGCTTCCACCGCACGTCGCCTTTGCCGATCCGCTCGGGCTGCCGGCCCTCGAAGCGCACGGTATGGCGCTGCGCTCCGCCGATCCCGGACGGGCGGCCGTACTTGCCGCCGAAATCGCGCCGAGCGATCTTGCGGTTCTCATCTACACCTCGGGGACGACGGGGCGCCCCAAAGGTGTGATGCTCTCGCACTTCAACATCGCCTCGAATGCGATCGACTCGTTCGATACGGTCGCCGACATCATCCTGATCGGTTCGCCCGTGCTCTCGATGTTGCCGTACGCGCACATCTACGAACACACCAACATCTTCGGCTTCTTCTCACTCGGCGCGACCGTCTACGTGACGCATACGCCCGAAGAGTTACTGGACGATCTGCGGAGCGTACAACCGATCTGCACCTTCGCCGTGCCGCGCATTTTCGAACGCGTCCTGATCGGCATCAAGGCAACCGCGAAAAAAGCCGGCGGCGTTCGCGCAAAACTCGTGCCCTGGGCGCTCAACGTCGGGCGCGACTACATGCGGGCAAAATACGGTCGAGGCGGTAAGGGCTCCCTCCTTTCGCTGCAGTACGCGCTCGCGCACGCGCTCGTACTCAAGAAACTGCGACCGATGCTCGGTCTCGATCGGCTCGTCTTTTTCGGCAGCGGCAGCGCGCCGCTTCACGAAGACATCGCCTATACGTTCGCGGCAGCCGATATTTCGATTCTCGAAGGCTATGGATTGAGCGAAGCGGCTCCGGTCGTGACGTGCAACGATCCGCACGATCCGCACATCGGAACCGTCGGCAAAGCGATCCCCGGCGTCGAGCTCAAACTCGGCAACGATGGCGAATTGCTCGTGCGCGGACCAAACGTGATGCAAGGGTATTATCACGATCCCGAGTCGACGCGCACGACGATCGTCGATGGATGGCTGCATACCGGCGACATCGCAACGATCGATGCCGAGGGCGTCGTCAAGATCACCGATCGCAAGAAAGAACTGTTCAAAACATCGGGCGGCAAATACATTGCACCCGCACGCGTCGAGTCCGCGCTTCGTCGCTCGGCGTTCGTGAACCAAGTGCTCGTGCTCGGCGCCGGTCACGCCCATCCAGCCGCGCTCGTCTCACCGAATTGGCCCGCCCTCAAAGCGGAACTCGGCTTGGATGCCGACGCGCCGACGGCCGACTGTGCGATGATGCCGAGCGTTCACGATTTCCTCACGCGTGAGATGATCGCGCAAACGGCGGACCTTGCGAGTTTCGAGCAGATTCGTTGGATCGGCGTCCTACCGCGCGATCTCACGGTCGAAGACGGCGAACTCTCGCCGACGCTCAAAGTGAAACGACGCGTCGTCGAAGAGCGCTATGCAGCGCTGATCGAAACGACGTTTGCTGCGGGTGCTCAGCGGTAGTCGGGCGCCCGCCGTTCGCGGAAGGCGGCGATCGCCTCTGCGAAATCTTCGCCGTTGAGAAACGCGGCGTTCCAAGCCGCCGTGTACGCAAGCCCTTCGTCGATCGTCCGGCCTTGCGAGGCGTTCATCACCCGTTTGATGCCGCTCGTGGTGAGCGGCGAATGCGCGGCGATTTCCGCCGCCACACGCGCTGCGTGCGCGTGAACGTCGTCCGCAATCGCATTGAGCAATCCGATTTCATACGCGCGCCTCGCATCGATCGTGCGACCGGTGAGCGCGAGTTCGCGCGTGTTGCCCTCGCCGATGATGCCCGGCAGTCGCTGCAAGCCGCCGAGATCGGCGACGATTGCCAGCTGCACTTCGCGCAGCGAGAATTGCGCGCCGGGCGTGGCGTATCGCAGGTCGCAGGCGGCGATCAACTCGACGCCCGAGCCGATGCACCAGCCGTCGATTGCCGCGATGACCGGCTTGCGGCAGCGTGCGACGGCAGAGAACGCGTCCTGCATACCGGCGAGGATCGTGAGGAACGTTTCGCGATCGCGCCCGGTCTGGACGCCCCCCGGGCGAATCGTCGGCTCGCCGAGCATCGCAGGCAAATCCAACCCATAGGAAAAGTGGTCTCCGCTGCCGCGAATCACGATCGTGCGGACATCGCGATCGCCATCGAGGCCGTTCATTGCCGGGGCGAGCTCGCGCCAGAGCGCCGGTCCCATCGCATTGCCTTTGCCCGGTCCCCGCAAGACGACCGTCGCGACGTGACCGTTGCGCTCGATCGCGAGCGATTCGGCGAGGGTATTTTGTTCCATCAGGCTTACTCCACCGCTCACGCACAACCACGAGGTCGCACATGAACGTCGCAAATCGTACTGCAGACATCGGGACGATCCCGGGCCTGATGATGGATGTCCCGCTCACGATCCGCGGAATCCTCGATCATGCCGTCCGCAATCACCCCAAGCGCGAAATCGTTTCGCGCGACGGTGCCGGCATGTTCCGCTATACGTATCGCGATTTCGGCGCGCGCGTCGCCCAATTGGCAAACGCCCTGCGACGAATGGGCATCAAACCCGGCGACCGTGTGGCCAGCTTTGCGTGGAACACGCACCGTCATTTGGAACTGTACTATGCCGTGCCCTCGATCGGCGCGATCTTGCACACCGCGAACATACGGCTCTTCCCCGATCAAGTCGGCTACGTGGTCGAACACGCGGACGATAAGGTGATCTTCGTCGATGGTTCGCTCACACCGGCGATCAAAGCGGCGATCGATGCGCGCCCGGCGCTTGCCGAGCGCGGCTACGTGACGATGGGCGATGCGGCTGTCGCACTGCCGAACGCAAGCGACTACGAAAAACTCTTGGCTGCCGAGAGTACCACGATCGTGTGGCCGCACATCGAGGAGTCGGCAGCCGCCATGCTCTGCTACACATCGGCGACGACCGGCGACCCGAAAGCCGCAATGTACACGCATCGATCGACGGTCATTCACGCCTTCGCCATCGGCCTCAACGACGTTTTCTCGCTCTCGCAAAAAGATACGGTCTTGCCGATCGTTCCGCAATTCCACGTCAACGCGTGGGGCTTACCGTTTCTCGCGCCGATGGTGGGTGCGAAAATCGTGATGCCGGGCGCGGCAATGGATCCAAAAAGTATCATCGAGCTGATCGAATCTGAAGGCATCACGTTCAGTGCCGGTGTGCCGACGGTGTGGCTCGCAATTCGCGATGCCTTACAAGCGCGCGGCAAAGGACTACCGACGCTCTCACGCGTTGTGATCGGCGGCTCCGCCGTGCCGCCACGACTGCTCGACGATCTAGAAGATCTGGGCATCCGCGTGATCCATGCGTGGGGCATGACGGAGATGTCGCCGGTCGGCACCGTTGCGTACCTCAAAGGCGAACTCGAATCGCTGCCCGTCGAAGACCAGCGCCGGAAAAAGCTCAAACAGGGCCCGTTCTCGCCGATCGTGCAGTGGAAAGTCATCGACGATGACGGTCAGGAAGTCGCGCAAGACGGTCACGCGCGCGGCGAACTCTGGGTGCGCGGCCCGGCCGTTGCCGCATCGTACTACAAGAACCCCGAGGCGAGCGCAGCGGCGTTCGTCGACGGCTGGTTCAAGACCGGCGATATCGTGACGGTCGATGACGACGGCTACATGGAGATCGTCGATCGCTCGAAAGATTTGGTAAAATCGGGCGGCGAGTGGATCAGTTCGGTCGAGCTCGAGAATACGCTCATGGGGCATCCTGCCGTGCGCGAAGCATGCGTGTTCGGCGTCCCGCATGCCAAGTGGCTCGAACGGCCGATCGCTGCGGTCGTCAAACGCGACGGCGCCGATCTCGATGAAGAAACGCTGCGCGCGTGGCTCGGCGAAAAAGTCGCCAAGTGGTGGCTCCCCGATCGGATCGTTTTCGTCGATGCGATTCCGCGCACGGGCGTCGGAAAATTCCTCAAACGTGATCTACGCGAAACGTATAAAGACTTGCTGCTGAGCTAACGCGCCGTGTAGACGTACGCCGAGAGCGGAACGTCGACCGGGCCGGCGCCGTGGCGCGCCTGGCCTTCAGCCGTCAGCGCCGCAACGATCGCATCGGCCTTGCTCGCGTCGCGTGCCTCGATTTCCATTCGCAGCGGCGAGCCATGAACGAAGCCGAGCGCGATATCGCCCCACGAGGCGCTACGCGCGCGCGCTTCGACGAGCGTCGCGACGATCGTCGTGAAGCCCGCTTCACGCAGCATCGCCTCGAATTTCGGCGGATCGTCGTGACCGTGCGGAGTTCGTTCGAAAAAACGCGGCGGATCGCTTGGAAACGTTTCCGCAGCGACATCGACGATCATGCGCGCGGCCGGGTTGAATTCGAGCGAGCGCCACACGTTGAAGAGATACGTTCCACCCGGAGCGAGAACGCGTCGAACTTCGCGCAGCGAGGCGAGGATGTCGGGAAAGAACATCACGCCATACTGACAGACGACGCAATCGAATGCACCCTCGGAAAATGGGAGCGCCATCGCATCGGCTTGCTGCCACCGGACATTTTCGGCCGTAACGTTCCGTTCGCCGATCGCCATCATTGCGGGGTTCAGATCGGTCGCCACGATCCGCACTCGCGGGACGGCGGCGACAATCGCGCGCGTAACGATTCCGGTTCCCGCGGCAATTTCGAGCAGCGCGCTCGGTGCAAGCTGCGCTACACGGGCGGCGAGATCGACGGCATACGGCTCGAACAGAAACGGTCCAAGATAGCGATCGTAGTATTCCGGAATGGAACCGGCAAAGGTAGAATCGTTGTTTGCCATAGCGTCCTTCCGCTTTAGCCTGAGGGCTCGCGCGGGTAGAGAACCATCTGCGTACAGCGGAAAAGCGCGATCGTTTTCCCGCCGCTCTCGTCGGTGACGAGCGAATCCCACACTTGCGTCGTGCGACCGCCGTGCACGAGCGTTGCAACGCACGCGATCGCGCCATCGCGGGCCGTGCCGAGAAAATTGCTCTTTAGCTCGATCGTCGTAAAGTTCTCGGCACCCGCAGGCAGGCTCGCAAGACAGCCATAGCCGGCCGACGTATCGGCCAGCGCCACGACCGTCGCAGCGTGCAAATACCCGTTCGGTGCCATGATGTCGCTGCGGAGCGGAAGCCGCGAATCGATGCGACCGTGCGCGACGGCGGTAATTTCGATCCCGATGAGACCCGGCAAACGACCGCGGCCGCGTTCGACGAAATCCGCTACGGTTAAGAGAGGACGTGCCATACGCGCGAATGCTCGCACGTATGGCTCAAGCCCTCTACCGCTGGGTTGCCTTCTGGGGGCGGACGGCGTCCGGTCGGAGCTTCGCGGTCATCGGATAGCCTTCGACTTCGCGCGGTTCGTCGCTTGCGCGTACGACTTCGCCGCGTATCGTTTGCGCTTGCGGCGTGCGCAACTTCATGATGGCTTTCCCATTACCGTTCCCAAGATTCAAGATCGAGTCACTCATGTACCACGTGTACCCATTGGAACGCGCATCCATCGTGACGCCGCATACGTTTAGGTCGGGAGCACAGCGGAAATCTTTTTCCGCAACCAAAAATATCGGTAGTAGATGAAATTCCCGGTCAGCGAGCAGAGAAATGCCACCGGGTACGAATACCAAATGCCGTTCAGACCGAGTGGCCCCCGCGAGAGCAGATAAGCGACCGGCACTTCCACTCCCCAAATCGCGACGAGCGAAATAAGCGTTGGCCACAGCACCGTACCGCTCGAACGCATGATACCCGAGATGACCGCGCTATTGCCGAAAATCGCATAGCTCCAGAGGGTAATCATCAAGAGCGAATGCGCGATGTCGAGCGTCGGCGTATCGGTGATGAACAATCCGAGTACGACCCAAGAGAAGGCGTAGACGATCGCGATGAGCACGCCCATCGTGAGGTAGTTCAACGCAATCGCCGAGCGGACGATTCCGCGCAACCGATCGAGTCGTCGTGCGCCGATCGCTTGCGCGCCGAAAATCGAGGTGGCAATGCCGACGCTGATCGCTGGGAATTGCACGTAACTTACGACTTGATTGACCGCACCGTAGGCCGCGGTCGCGCGCGATCCGAAGTGGTTCACAAACGAGATCACAGCGATCTCCGAGAGCGAAACGAGCACGAGTTGCAAACCCGTCGGGAGTCCGATACGCACCACCGCCTTGAGAATCGGCCAGTTGAATGTAAAATGACCGGCAACTTCGCGATCGAATGCAAGCGGGTGACGGCGCAAGCGCAGATACACGACGAGTGCCGCAAGCGCCACCACATAGGCGACGATCCCGGCATACGCGGCGCTGTTGATGCCGAGGCGCGGCAGTCCGAGCCAGCCTTGGATCAACGCAGGCGTCACGATGAAGCTGACGACCGTGCTTACAACCAGAAAATAGAACGGCGTCGCCGAGTCGCCGGTTCCCCGAATGAACGTCGTATACGAGAGGTAGACGAAGAGAATCGGAAACATGACGAAGAGAATGCGCGCGTAACTCGTGGCCGCGGCGAGGATGTCGGGCGGCGTTCCCATCGCGCTCAGGATCGGTTCGGTCGCAAGCGATCCGACCATCGCAACCACGATGCCGAGCGCGAGCGAAAGCGCGAGCGTCGTTCCGGCGATCGCCTTCATCCGCGCGAGGTCGCCCGCGCCTTTTGCCTGCCCGATCAGGACGGAACTGCCGCTGCCGATCCCGATAAGAAACGAAATCAAGAAAAAGACGATCGGAAAGACCGATGAGACGACCGCGAGTGCCCCAACCCCGATCATGCGACCCAGAAAAATCGAATTGAGCGTCGCACCGGCCGATTGTAAGAAGCTCGAGAGCACGAGCGGGATGAGAAAAACACCCATGGTTTGCCAAATCGGTTTGGATTCATCGACTCCCGGCATGCCGCGCATCACCCGGTCTTCGACGGGAGGACGGGGGGTTGCCCCCATCGCTGCCCGTGCGTGAGCCGCAGTACGTTGCGGGTGCGCCGCTCGCACCGCACCGCGCAACGATGATCGATCATCTCGAAGCGTGGGCAGCGCAGACACCGCAGCGCCCATTTCTTGCCGAGCGCAACGCGGCGGGCGACTGGGAGCAGATCGACTACGGAACGATGCTCGCGCGAACGAGACGCGTCGCGCAAGGCTTGCTGGATGCCGGTGCGAGTGTCGAGCGCCCCATCGCGATCGTTGCGGAGAATAGCATCGCGCACGCGCTCGCGCTCTTCGGCGCGCAATACGCGGGCGTTCCTACCGCATCCATCGCGCCGGCAACCGCGCGTGCGGGCGGCGAACGATTTTCCGCGATACTCGCGCAACTCACGCCCGCTGCGATCGTCGATTCCGATCTCCACGCCTACGACGTCGCACCCCGCGATTCGGTCGATGCGGCGCGCGCAACCATCGGTCCCGATACGATTGCCAAGATCGTTTTCACCTCGGGGTCGACGGGCGAGCCAAAAGGCGTGATCACCACGCAGCGCATGTTGTGTGCGAACCAGCAAAGCATCGTGCAGATCTGGCATTTTGCACGCGAACCACAGACGCTCGTCGATTGGCTCCCGTGGCACCACGTGTACGGCGGAAACAAAGTGCTCGGGCTCGCGCTCGCAAGCGGCGGAACACTGTGGATCGATGCCGGCAAACCGACGCCGGACGGATTTGCAACGACCGTGCGCAACCTGCGAGAAATCGCGCCGACCGCGTATTTCAGCGTGCCGCACGGACTCGCGCTCCTCGCCGCCGCCGTTACCAACGATGACCGGCTTGCGGCATCGCTCTTCGCGCGTACGGCGATCCTTTGCAACGCAGGCGCCGCCGTCTCGGAGCACGTTGCTGCACGACTGCGCGAACGCGCGCGCGCGATCGGCCGCGACGTGCCACTCGTCTCGTGTTGGGGTACGACCGAGACGGCACCGATGGCGACCGCGCTTGCCGATCTCGGCGATCCGCGCGAGACGATCGGGATCGCCGTTCCGGGCGTCACGATAAAACTCGCGCCGGTCGAGGGAGGTGACGAACTGCGCGTGCGCGGCCCAAACGTGACACCCGGGTACTGGCGCGATCCGGAGCGGACAGCCGCGGCCTTCGACGCCGAAGGCTTCTACTGTAGCGGCGATGCGGGCGCGCTCATCGATGCTCGGAGTTTCCGTTTCGATGGTCGCATCGCTGAGAATTTCAAACTGTCATCGGCGACCTGGGTGAACGTGGTGAGCGTGCGTTCGCGGTTTCTCGAGCTGGCCGCCCCGCTCGTCGAGGATATCGTGTTGAGCGGCGAGGGACGCGACGAGCTCGGAGCGCTCGTGTTCCTCGACCCGAGGGTCGCCCAAGGTCTCTCAACCGATCGAATTGCCGCGACGTTGACCGCCGCTCTGCGTGCGGCGCGCAGTCTGCCCTCGGCGACGATCGCCCGCGCCCTCGTTGCGACGCCGCCCCCCGACCAGCTCGAGCGTACCGCCAAAGGGACGCTCAACGGGCGCGCTGTTCTCGAACGCCGGTCCGCCGAAGTCGAACGTCTGCATGCGATTGCGCCCGACGCCGCGGTGATCTGGCTTGGGAGGGGTACAGTCATGGGCATGGATGACACAAAAAAGGGGACCGAGACGGACGACCGCGTTCGTGAAAATCGCTCTCCCGCCCCGGCCCCCGCCATCGACCCCAAGCACGATGACCGCAGCCCGCTCGATGTCGCATTTCCACCACCCGATAGCGTTCACAACGCCGAGCAGGGTGACCGCTGAGCGGGCGGCAACCTTTCGGTCTCTTGGAGGACGCAATGGCTGCCACGGACCTTTTTGCCGGAACCGACCGGCACGCGACGTACAACGCGGGCGAACGTATTTTTGGACGCGGTGAACGCGGTACGTTGATGTACGCCGTGCTCGAAGGCGCGGTGGACATCGTGCTCAAGGGTCGTCACGTCGAAACCATTCCGGTGGGCGGCGTATTCGGCGAGATGGCGTTGATCGATGAAGAGCCGCGCAGCGCGGAGGCCATCGCAACGGAGCGCACGCGCGTGGTCGAAATCGATCGCGATTCGTTTCTCGCATTGGTCCAGCTTTCGCCGGAATTTGCGCTCGAGGTCATGAGCGATCTCACGCGCCGTCTCCGACATATGGATTCACTCGCGAGAACGTTCTAGTGCTGCAAACGAAGCTGCCGTTTCTGCACGACCGCGCCTACATCGACGGCGCGTGGACGAACGCCGATTCCGGCGCGACGTACGACGTGCGCAATCCCTCCGATGGCACGCTGATCGCGAGCGTTCCGCGCATGGGGACGGCCGAGACCCGTCGCGCGATCGAGGCCGCGCAGCGCGCTTTCGGACCGTGGCGCAAGCGTACGGCAAAAGAACGCGCGATCGTCGTGCGCCGTATCGGCGAATTGATGATGGAGTCGCAAGAAGATCTCGCGCTTCTGCTCACCCTCGAACAAGGCAAGCCGCTTGCCGAGGCGCGGGCCGAAATCGCTTACGCCGCCTCGTTTTTCGAGTGGTTCGCCGAAGAGGGTCGGCGCATGTACGGCGACGTCATTCCCTCGCACGCCGCCGATAAGCGAATCGTCGTCCTCAAAGAACCGATCGGTGTGTGCGCGGGGATCACGCCCTGGAATTTTCCGAGCGCCATGATCACGCGCAAAGCCGCACCCGCGATCGCTGTCGGTTGTACGTTCGTCGTCAAGCCGGCCGAACAGACGCCGCTCTCCGCGCTTGCGCTTTGCGAGATCGCCGAACGCGCGGGCCTTCCGCCGGGCGTGCTGAGTGTCGTCACGGGCGATGCAGCCGATGCAGCGGAAATCGGACGCGAACTCACCGAAAGCCCGATCGTGCGCGCGGTGAGCTTCACCGGCTCGACCGAGGTTGGGAAAATCCTGATGCGTCAGTGCGCCTCGACCGTAAAGCGCATTTCGCTCGAGCTTGGCGGCAACGCGCCGTTCCTCGTCTTCGATGATGCGGATCTCGACGCGGCAATCGATGGCGCGATCGCAAGCAAATTTCGCAATGCCGGTCAAACCTGCGTGTGTGCGAATCGCTTTCTCGTGCAAGACGGCGTTTACGATGCATTCGCCGAGCGTCTCGTGCGCGCCGTGGCATCGCTACCCGTTGGCGATGGGCGCGATCCCACAGCGAAAATCGGCCCGTTGATCGATGGACCCGCGATCGCAAAAGTGCAAGAACATCTGCGCGACGCAAACGAACGCGGCGCGCGCGTCGTGGTCGGTGGATCGCTTGCGCCCGCGGGTGGAACGTTCTTCTCACCGACCGTCGTGCTCGATGTGACGAGCACGATGTTGATGACGCGCGAAGAAACGTTCGGTCCGGTTGCGGGCCTCCAGCGTTTTACGACGGAAGCCGAAGCGATCGCAATCGCAAACGACTCGCCGTTCGGGCTTGCGTCCTACGCGTACACGCGCGACATCGGGCGGGTGTGGCGGCTTGCCGAAGGCTTGGAATCGGGCATCGTGGGCGTCAACACCGGCATCATCTCGACCGAAGTTGCGCCTTTCGGCGGCATGAAACAATCGGGCTTGGGTCGCGAGGGTTCGAAATACGGACTCGATGAGTGGACCGAGACCAAGTATGTGTGCATGGGCGGGATCTGAGCCGAGCTCAGCCGATGACGAGGTTGCGCCCCGCGGCTTTGGCCGCATAACACGCGGTATCGGCAACTGCGAGAACCGCTTCCGCATCGTCGCAGAGGGCATCGAGCGGAGCGATCCCGATACTGATGCCGACACTCAGTATGCCCGCATCGCACGTAAAGCGGTAGGCCGCCACGACCGAGCGGATCGTCTCGGCGACCGTGCGCGCGCCCTCGAGCGTGCAATCGCGCATCAACAGCGCGAATTCATCGCCGCCGATGCGTGCGAACACGTCGCGTTCGCGCACGACGGTGGCGATGGCTTTGGCGACGTCACGCAACACGGAATCGCCTGCGGCGTGGCCGCAGCGATCGTTGATCTCTTTGAAGCGATCGAGATCGAGATATGCGATGGCGTGACGCGCGATGCTCGAACGCGCGCTCTCGACACTCGCTTCCAGCTCGATGAGGAACTGACGACGATTCGTGAGTCCGGTGAGCGGATCGTGGGTTGCCTCGAAGGAGAGCCGCCGATTGAGACGCACGTCGGTCGTTACATCCGCAAGCGCTAAAACGTAGCCTTGCGCTTCGCGATCGTATGAGTCGATCGGCGAAAGATGGAATGAAAGCGTCCGCCGCTTGCCGCTCTCCGCTTGGCGATCGGCATATCCGCGCAGCGTTGGAGCACCCGATTTTTTCCAAGCGGCAACCGGATCGAAGGGCTGTTCGGTTCCGGGCTCGAGAAAATGGAGGACGCTCGTGAGCGTGCGGCCGTAGGCATCGCATGAAGTGAGACCGAGCGTCGAGCACGCCGCAGCATTGACGAACTCGATACGTTCATCGCCGACCGTCGTAATCACCGCATCGCCGATGGACGCGAGCGTCACCCGCAATTTTTGGCGTTCGGAGAAGAGCGCCGTCTCGAATTCCTTACGCGCCGAGACGTCGCGCATCGTGCCGGCATAGTACACGATGGTACCGCTCGGATCGACGACGGGACGGATATCCATTTCGATCCAAACGGGAAAGCCGCCGGCTTTGTACATGATCACTTGGGTACGAACGGTCGAACCGCGCAGCAGGGCATCGCGCATGAACTCGATCCGGCGCCGATCGGTCATCGATCCGAAGAGGCACTCCGCGGTCGTGCCGATGAGGTCGACTGCCGCATAGCCGAAAAACGATTCGAACACGCGATTGACGTAAACGATCGTCGGAACGTTTCCGATACGCGGGGCTTCCAGCACGACGTACGGATCGGCCGACTCCGACACGCTTTGCGCGAGCAATCGCACGCGATCGTTGAAAACCTCACTTGGGTCGAGTTGGTCGACCGGGTGAACGACGAGCTCCGCGATCTCCGCAGCGATCGATGCGATCGTCGCGCGTGCGGCGGGCTCGATCGTGCGATCTTCGTAATCGAGAATCCACAGGCGTGCACGCGACGCGCCGGCATCGTCGACGATCGGCTTGACGAGCGCGACGGAATAGCCGCCCTCGACGCGTTCGCCGAGCTTTTTCGTCAGGACGATGGTCTCGGCATCGCCAAGCCCGATTCCATAGGAGCACGCGACGGAAACGTTTCCGTTCGTACGGCGCTCGAGAATGACCGCGGGGGCTTTCGCAACGCGCGCCGCGAGCCGAAGCAGAGCCGTCAGTCCGGCCTGCACGCCAATCGCACCGTTCGAGTATTGCCGAGCCTCCATATATCGTCTATCGGCATACGCTTGCTCCGAATGCGGCTGAGGATGCACGGAATCGGCAAACGGCCCAGAGTGCGACCGGCGTCACACGGCGGTAAAGACGTGTTCACGGCCGCTACCGACAATCGCCGAATGGAAGCGGCTACCCGATTTATAACGGCGTTCGACCCGCGCGCGAAGCGAACGATCGAATCGACCCTCGCACGGTTCGGTTCCGGGGCGGTACGGTTCGCGCAGGATGCCGTCATGCGAATCGTTTGCCTTGGCCAAGGCGAACGCTACAGTGAAGCATCTCCCGCACTACGGCGTCTCGGGGCGGGGGTCGACAGTTGGCCCGCGCCCCCCGCCGGTCTCTTCGTCGTCGAAGAACGTACGATCTATCTCCGCATTTGCTCGCCGATGACAATCGCGCACGAGTTCGGTCACGCACTCGACTGCGCGCTTGGCGGTGGCGTGTATCGCAGCACGACAGATATGCAGATCCGCGCCGCTTACGCCGCCGCAACCGCATTCGTCACGCCGTATGCTGCCTCGTCGGTCGATGAATATTTCGCCGAAGCGATTCGCGCGTGGGTTGGGGTCAACGATATCGATTCGCTCTGGCCTCGAGCAACCCGAGACAGGCTGCAAAGGGTTGACATGACGATAGCTACCTACGTGCGCGACCTCTTCGCGCGCGAGCTCCAGCCAAGATAACGGAAACGCTTGAAGCTGTTTTTGCTGCATTATCCCGGTTTCGCTCATACTTAGAACTTTTCGCTAGGCGACGCTCCGCTATCGAAGCCCGATCACCTAGCCGTGTAGATCATCAAGACGAATTCGCAATGCACTGTATG
>Ga0123337_10003937_pt1 | contig 15391 bp, 15 predicted proteins | sample frozenSSSSmetaG_FD_89792 | JGI IMG/M metagenome (GOLD analysis project Ga0123337, IMG submission 89792) | Glacier valley bacterial and archeal communities from Borup Fiord, Nunavut, Canada, to study Microbial Dark Matter (Phase II) -... | ecosystem: Environmental > Aquatic > Freshwater > Ice >... | reverse complement strand
GGGCTCAAGGTAGGTGCCGAGGATGCGGCACGGCTGGAAGATTATCTGGCGCGCAAGGCGCACTAGCCACGTGCTATTCCCTTGCCGTGATGGGCAGGGTTAGGGTGGCTGAGGCCGGAACGCCGCGGCGCGGCCTACCCCCACCCTTGATCCCTCCCCGCAAGGGGGAGGGAGACGACAGAACCGAGAATTCGGCAGGCGAGGAGACTTTGATGAGCGGTTACATTCTGGCCATCGACCAGGGCACGACATCGAGCCGGGCGATCGTGTTCGCCGGGGACCGCAGCATTGCCGGGGTGGGCCAGAAGGAATTCACCCAGATCTTCCCTAGGGATGGCTGGGTCGAGCATGATCCAGAGGAAATCTGGGAGAGCGTGCTGTGGGCGATCAAGACGGCGCTGAGCGAAGCCGGGATCGCGGCCAGCGACGTGGCGGCCATCGGCATTACCAACCAGCGCGAGACCACGCTGATCTGGGACCGAAAGACAAGCAAGCCGATCCACAATGCCATAGTGTGGCAGGACCGGCGCACGGCGGCCCATTGCGCCTGGCTCAAGAGCGAGGGGCATGAGGCGCTGGTGAGCGAGAAGACCGGCCTGCTGCTCGACCCCTATTTTTCCGGCACCAAGATCGAATGGCTGCTGAAAAATGTCGCGGGCGCGCGGGAGCGGGCCGAGGCGGGCGAACTGGCCTTTGGCACGGTGGACAGTTTTCTGATCTGGCGGCTGACCGGGGGCAAGAGGCATGTGACCGACGCCACCAATGCCGGGCGGATGCTGCTATTCGACATTGCAGCCAACCAATGGGACGACGACTTGCTGGCGCTGTTCGACGTGCCCCGGGCGCTGCTGCCCGAAGTGCTCGATTGCGCCGATGATTTTGGTGTGACCGATGCCGCGCTGCTGGGCGCCGCCATCCCGATCCTGGGCGTGGCGGGGGACCAGCATGCGGCGACGATCGGCCAGGCCTGTTTCAGCCCGGGCATGCTCAAATCGACCTATGGCACGGGCTGCTTTGCCCTGCTCAATACCGGGCAGGACATGGTGCGCAGCCAGAACCGGCTGCTCACGACCATTGCCTATCGGCTGGACGGGCAGACGACCTATGCGCTGGAAGGCTCGATCTTCATTGCCGGCGCCGCGGTGCAGTGGATCCGCGACGGGCTCAAGCTGGTCAAGCATGCCAGCGAGACCGGGCCGCTGGCCCGCACGGCCGACCCGAGCCAGAATGTCTATATGGTGCCCGCCTTTGTCGGCCTGGGCGCGCCGTGGTGGGATGCCGATGCGCGCGGGGCCATCTATGGGCTGACGCGCAATTCGGGGCCGGCGGAAATCGCCAAGGCGGCGCTGGAAGCGGTCTGCTACCAGACGCGCGACCTGCTCGAGGCGATGCGCAAGGACTGGGGCGAGAGCGGGCAGACGGTGCTGCGGGTGGATGGCGGCATGGTCGCCTCGGACTGGACCATGCAGTTTCTGGCCGATGTGCTCGACGCCCCGGTGGACCGGCCCAAGACGCTTGAAACCACCGCTTTGGGCGCGGCCTGGCTGGCCGGATCACGGGCCGGGGTGTGGCCGGGCATGGATGAGTTTGCCCAGAGCTGGGCGCTGGACAAGCAGTTCACCCCCAGCATGGATGCCAAGACGCGCGACGCCAAGGTGGCGGGGTGGAATGACGCGGTAAGGCGGACGCTGACGACGGGTTAGCGTTGGGGGGGCGTGGCGGAGAGGCGGGTGGCTTTTGTTAGGAAGCAAACGTAAGCGGACTAGACCAAATTAGGAATCATGAGACAAATCGGGGCCACCGTCCGAGGAACCAGGACGAAAACTTAGGCCGATAGCGTCGACAAATTCTCTCACCCGGCGCGGCACGAAGCCGCGTGAGGGCTGCACGGCATGGATCGGCATAGTCGTCATGCGCCAGTCTTGAAACATGGCAACCAATCTTTCTTCAGTGAGATCGTCAGCAACCAGATCCCGAGGCAGATAAGCGATCCCGGCCCCATCGATAGCGAGCTTGCGTTGCGCTTCATCATTATCGATCTCGATGCCACCGCCCACCGAAACGATCAGTTCCTCGTCGTCCGATCCGATGAATGGCCAGCGGTCCCGTGGAACAAAGTTGAGGTTGATCAGACAGCGCGCCTGCGCCAATTGGCGGGGACGCGATAGCTTGCCATGGCGGCGGATGAAGTCGGGCGAGGCGCAGCAGACAAAGTGATAGTCGCCAAGTCGTCGGGCCACCAGACTTGAATCTGGCAATTCGCCGACCCGGATTGCCAGATCGAACCCCTCCGTTATCAGGTCAACGCGCCGGTTGGTGAGATTGACCTCAAGGATGACGCCGGGATGCCGCGCGTCGAAATCGGCAAGAATGGCAGGCAAACGGGTAACGCCGAAGATGGTCGGCGCCGTTATCCTGATGCGGCCGGATAGGCTTTGGCCACGATTATTCTCTGCGAGCGCCTCGGCAGCTTCCAACACCGTTTCGGCACGTTGCAGAAACTCTCTGCCCTCGTCGGTCAGGTGCTGGCTGCGCGTTGAGCGTTCGATCAGCTTGCGCTGATAGCGCTCCTCCAGTGCCTGGATGCGTCGCCCGACCATGGCGGGAGAGAGATTGAGTTGTCGCGCTGCGGCGGCGAAACTGCCCAGTCGCACAGCGGCCACGAAGGTGCGGAGATCATCAAAGTCGGCCATTCGATACTGATACGCAATTCAGAACACTCAATTCAAGCATTTTAAGCAAAGGCATATGGATGCATACCCCTCGCAACGGAAACGCCAATCTGGAGCGACACAACATGACCACAACCGCAATCATCGGCCTGGGCAATATGGGCAAGGGCATTGCCAAGCGCCTTGCAGGCAAGACAGACCTGATCCTGGCTAGCCGAAATGCCGATGCAACCCACGCCTTTGCAGCAACCTTGCCGGCTGGCCCCGAGGTTCTCGACGTTGACGCTGCCATTCAGCGCGCCGACATCGTCGTCCTCGCGCTGCCCTTCGAGGCGGCCCTCGAGATCGCCAAGAACCCCGCGCTGTCTGGCAAGATCGTGATCGACATCACCAATCCGGTAAAGCCCGACTTCTCGGGCCTGACGATTGGTCACACCACCTCGGCCGCCGAAGAACTGCAGGCGCTGGCCGCTTCGGCCAAAGTCGTAAAAGCCTACAACACAGTTTTCGCCAGCGTCTTTGATTTGTCCGCCGCCGAGACCGCAAAGGTGCCCGTGTTCCTGGCCGGCAATGATGAGGCCGCGGTCAACGCGGTCGAGCAGCTGGTCATTGCTTCGGGCTTCGCCGTCGAAAAGACCGGGGCGCTGGACGCCGCACGGCTGATCGAGCCTGTCGCCATGCTCAATATTCGCTTCGCCTATGGCTTGGGCAAAGGCACGGCCATCGCACCCGCCTGGCAGGCGCTTTAGTCGGACTGCATCGCCCGCTCATTCGGGCGGGCGATGCCTATCCAGATCAAGGCGCAACGAATCTTTGAGGCTCTCTGCTTCAAATGTCCGCTTTTCTGTTGGAGCTAACGTCGATTGGATGACCGCAACGGGGTCGATAGCGACTGTTTCGCCGCTCCTGCCGGGCGGGTGCAGATAGTATTGGGACTGGGCGCCTCAAGCGCGCAGCTCGCGCCGGCGTCCAGCCTATTGGTGTCCCAAACAGTGTCGGCGGCGGGCGGGCGCTGTCGCACGCCCGCCTATTGGTTCTACTGCACGGAACTGATCGGCGTTGCCGCGGGCGCCGTCGCCGCTACAGAGGTTTCGGGAAGCGAGGTGATATCAACCTCGGCCAGCCGGTCCGCGCAAAGGCCTGCGGCGCCATCCACTGGTTCTTCACGATCGCCGAATGTGACCCAGCCTGCCTCCTCAAGTGTCCCGTCGCGGCTGTAGGTGCTTTCTTCGATCAGCGCTGTCAGGCTGACCCTTGCATCGGGAGAAGCAAGATAGCGTTTCACGCAGATATCGGCCGCCAACTCGGCGACGGCTTGTTCCGCTGTCAAATCGGCTCTTTCCTGAGCCGAACCACCAGTGACCCAGCCGCCCCAGCTAAACCCGATCACCATTGTCGCCACGGCACATGCCGCGCCTGTCCAGAAAAGCGTTGCCTTGCCGGCTTTAAAATCACGAAATTTTTCTGAAACGGACATCGCTGCCTCCAATCAAATGTGTTTAAGGCCTTGGCCCCTTGATGGCGGCATTGTGTCATATCTACGGCTGATGCGCGAATTTCCAATCTACTTCTATATTTGAGATTTATAAATCGACCGACTGATAATAAAATCGGGAATTTTTACCGATTGAATGCAAAATATATTATGTAAGCGTCTGCTTTTTATTTGACTTGATTTATACTTCATTCTCACAAAAACGTGACCGCACTTTGCATTTCATAGTTTTTGAGGCGCGATGCCGACAATTGCCCACAAGAATGGCGGGACGGCCAACGGCCTCAAATCCCGCGGCCCTGCGCGCAAACGCTCGAACCTGACAGCTGGCACCGCGCCGGCGATGTCCGCTTTCATACAGCCGTGCCCTGAGCATGGGGATTGAACAGGCGTTGGAAACCGACGTCCCGCGGCTCGCTGGACCAGGCTTGTCCGGTGGGCAAGCACCACCCACCTCTCACCCCGCGCGGAGCCAGGGTTGGAAGCTGCCGCCGGCGATCATGGCCCAGTAGAGCTTGCCGCTGGAGCTGCGGGCGGCGGCGAGGCCGAATTCGATGAACTTTTCGTTGAGCAGGGTCGAGCGATGGCCGGACGAATTCATCCAGCCCTCGATGGCGCCGGGCAGGTCCTTGTAGCCCTTGGCGACGTTTTCGCCGACGGCGCCGATATAGCCCGCCGCGGTGACGCGTTCGCGCAGGGTGACGCCCAGATCGTGGCTGAGCGTATCCTTGCTGGCCATGAGCCGGGCCTGGGAGCGGGCGGCATTTTCGAGCACGGGATTATAGGTCCAGGGACCGGCACCATTGGCGGCGCGCACGGCATTGATGGCGAGCAGGATCTCGGTATCGGTAAGGGTCTCGGGCGTGCTGGCCGATTTGGGCAGGACGGGAATGGTGGCCGAACAGGCGGCCAGGGCCGCGGCGGCGCCAAGGATGAGGACGGAGCGGCGGGTCAAGTCGAGCATCAAGCAATTCCTGTGGCACGCGGTTTGTGGCAGAACAATTGTGGCGCTTTGGAGTCGCGGCACTGCTCAACACCGCGATATTGCGCAGGGGGCGTTGCCAGTCCATGAAGATCGTCTGGGAAAGCTGGCAGTTCTGGGCCCTGATGTCGGCGGGCTTTGCAGCACTGACCGCGATCCTTGCCAAGATCGGCATCGAAAACATCAATTCCGACTTCGCCACGCTGGTGCGCACCTGCGTGATCCTGCTGGTGCTCGCAGCGATCGTTGCGGCGACGGGGCAGTTCCAGCCGCTCGACAGCATTTCGAGCAAGACCTACATCTTCCTGGTGCTGTCGGGCCTGGCGACGGGCGCATCCTGGATCGCCTATTTCCGCGCGCTCAAGATCGGCCAGGCGGCGCAGGTCGCGCCGGTGGACAAGCTCAGCGTGGTGCTGGTGGCGATCTTTGGCGTGATCTTCCTGGGCGAACGGCTGAGCGCTCCCAACTGGCTGGGCGTGGCGCTGATCATGGCCGGGGCGGTGCTGGTGGCCTGGCGCTAGGCCTGATCATAGGCGCTGAGCAGCAGCGGCAGCATGGTCAGTTGCCAGGTGATCGTCTCGCCATCGGCCAGCGACCAGCAGGCCGACAGGGCGGCATGGGCGCAGGCCCAACCCAGGATGCGCTTGCGATCATGGCCGAGCCGTTCGGCGATGATATCGGCCAGGGCCGCAATGCGCCGCGGGTCCTTGACCTGATCGGGCGCGCCGACCGGGTTGATGAAGGCATTGGCCAGTTCATAGGCCGGATCGCCGAGCAGACCCTTGGGGTCGATGGCCAGCCAGCCGCGACCGGAGGAGAGGATATTGTCGTGGTGCAGATCGCCATGCAGCGGAATCTGCGCGGTGGGGCGATCGAACAGTTTATGGGCAATGCCGGCGGCCCGGGCATACATGTCGCGGGCGGTATGGGGCCAGATGCGCACCTCGGTATCGAACAGCGCCTGAAAGCGTTCGCGCAGGGGCAGAAGGAAATTGGGCGCTTCGCCGCGCGGCCGCTGCAGACCGGCAACCAGGGTACAGAGCGCGATGCTGGCCTGGTCATCATGGCCGGCCCGCACGGCATCGCCCAGGGTGCCGCCATCGAGCCATTCCATGAAAATGGTGTCCCCATGGATCTCGAAGATCGTGGCGGCGCCCTCCCCGCCATACCATTCCAGCAACTGGGCGCCGCGCCGCTCCTCGACGGCGCCAAGCGGCTTGAGAATCTTGAGCACGGCAAAGTTGCGCCCGTTCTGTTCGACCCGGAAGATCGCGCTGCGGCTGCTGTCGGCGATCGGCGTCGACTTGGTCAGCGACCAGCGGATCATGGCGCGGCTGAGCGCGGTTTCGACAGGCGACTGATTCATCATGGCGGCCATTAGAGCAGAAGCAGGCGCCCGATTCGACTGGCAGCAGGGCGACCGGCGGAAAGTTGATGCCTTATGGGCCCCAATTGGTGGCTTTTGACACAAAAGCAAGCATAGCGCGCGAAAGGGCTGGGCCCGAAAGGCTTGTTAAGCAGGCTCGGGCACATGATGGGGGCTTGCAGAGGCAGGACCTGGGGAGGGCCTTCCATGACGAACCAAGAGTATAGCGACCCGCATGACGGGCGCGACAGCAGCGACGCTATCCAGGGCGGGCCCGGGCTGTTGCGACAGCTCGGCAATGGCCTGGGTGGGCTGGCCGTACTACTGCTGACCGGGCTGATCCTGATGATCGTGGTGCTGGTGAAGTCGCGATAGGGGCAGCTCCCACCTATCCTCCCCTAAGGACCCCCACCTAACCTCCCCCTGAAGGGGGAGGGACCGCGCATTGGGTGTGGCGGGATTGTGCCTCAGCCTCGACCTGTCCCTCCCCCTTCAGGGGGAGGTTAGGAGGGGGCCATAAAACTTACTTTATCCTGTAGGCGTCCTTGGCGGCCTGGTAGCTGAGGTGGCTGGCGATGTCGGCGGCGGTGGCGCGGGTCAGGCGGTTTTCGCCGACCCAGCGGCCGAGGAAGCCACAGACTTCGCGGCGCCAGACGTCGTGGCGGGCGGGGATGGAGAGCAGCGCCCGCGTATCGTCGTTGAAGCCGGCAAGATTATAGAAGCCGGCGGTTTCGACGACCTGATCGAGATAGCGGCGGATGCCCTGCGGGCTGTCGTGGAACCACCAGGGCGGGCCGACCATCAGGCTGGGCCAATAGCCGGCCATGGGGGCCAGTTCGCGGGCATAGGTGGTTTCGTCGAGCACGAACATGATGAGGCGCAGATTGGGCTCGTTGCCGCAGCGCGACAGCAAAGCGCGCAGACCGTTGACGTAGTCGGTGGTGCCCGGAATGTCGGCGCCCAGATCGGTGCCACGTTCGGCCAGCAGCAGCGGATCGGTATTGCGGCGCGAGCCGGCATGGATCTGCATGACCATGCCATCCTCGACGGCCAACAGGGCCATTTCGGTCAGCATCTGGGCGCGGAACAGTTCGGCATCTTCTGGCGTATGCTTGTTGGCCAGAACGCGGTCGAGCAAAGCCTGCTTTTCCACCAGTGGCAGGTCGGCGGTATTGGCGCTGGGCACGCCATGGTCGGTGGCGACGGCGCCATATTGGCGGAAATAAGCGCGGCGATTGCGATGGGCATTGATCAGCCCGGCCCAGGAGGAGACGTCCTCGCCGGCCAGCTCGCCGAACCTGAGCAGGTTTTCGACGATGGCGGGACGACTCGGATCGGTGACGTCGTCGGGGCGATAGGTGGTACGGACGCGGCCGATATAGCCATCGGCTGCCATCTTCTGGTGATGCGGCAGGGTATCCAGCGCGAATTCGGTGGTGGCGATGACTTCCACCTTGGCGCTATCGAGCACGGCGCGCGGCAGCAGAGCCGGCGTGGCGAGCGCGGCGTCGATGCGGTCATAGATGGCGTCGGCGGTGGCAGAAGAGAGCTCTTCCTCGATGCCGAAAGTTCCGTGCAGCGCGTGATCGACCCAGGTCTTGGAGGGGGTGCCGGCGAAGAGATAATAGTTGGCGGCAAAGAGGCGCCAGGCGTCGCGCCCCTGGGCCACCGGCTTGCCGTCCTTGCGGGGCACGCCGAGGTCATCATAGCTCAGGCCGCGGCTGCGCAGCATGCGCAGGACATAGTGGTCGGGCGTGAGGAAGAGGCTGGCCGGATCGGCGAAGCGCTGGTTGTTGGCGAACCAGGACGGATCGGTATGGCCATGCGGGCTGATCAGCGGCAGGTCTTTGACACCGGCATAAAGCTCGCGCGCGATGGACTGGGCGGGCTCGGATGCGGGCAGCAGGCGGTCTGGGTGCAGATGGGTCATGGCGTTTTCTGCCATGATCCGCGGCCGGAATCAATCATCTTCCATACAAGATCAAACTCTGTGCCCTTTTATGTAAATTAACCCCGTTAAGAGGATCGCATTCGTCGCCGGCGGAAGCGGGATTACCCTCTGCAGACGGGGTGAGAAGAGCGCAAAGCGGCGACCCACGAGCACGCCGATCCATGACGGATCGGCCGGCACAGGGACGATTGCGATGGCACAACTGGACATTGAGCATGCGCGAGACGGAATGAGCCACACGCGGCTTCAGGCGCGACAGGCAGGCTATGTGGATCACGCACAGATCATGCTGGTGGCGGCGAGCCTGGCGGCGGCCGGCATCGTGGCGGTTGCCGCGACGATGATGACAACTCTGCTTTAGACAGCGCGACTGCAAGTGCCTAATGTGCGGCCGGGGAGAGCCGGCCGCCATGCGTATTCTGCTTGTTGAAGACAATGAAGACCTGGGCGAGGCGATCGAGAAGCGCCTGCGCAGCGCCGGCCATTCGGTAGAATGGGTGCGCGATGGCAATGACGTCGTCCCCACGGCCGAGGGCGACGACTTCGACGCGGTGGCGCTCGACCTGATGCTGCCCAATCGCGACGGCATCAGCCTGATCGCCGAATTGCGGCGGCGCAAATTTGCCGCGCCGATCCTGGTGATCACTGCCCGCTCGGAAATCGACGACAAGGTGAGCCTGCTCGACCTGGGCGCGGATGATTACCTGGTCAAGCCGTTCGACCTGCGCGAGCTGGAGGCCCGGCTGCGCGCGCTGATCCGGCGCACGGGCGGGCAGACCAGCAGCACGCTGGCGGTGGGGAATCTCGAAATGGACCTGGCCGGGCTCAATGCCAGTGTCGACGGACGCTCGCTGGAGCTGGGGCGGCGGGAGTTCCGGCTGCTCGAAATCCTCGTCACCCATGTCGGCAAGGTGGTACCCAAGGAGCGGCTGATGAACCAGCTGTTCAATTTCGACGAGGCGGTATCGGTCAATGCGCTCGAGCTGCATATCTCGCGGCTGCGCAAGAAGCTCGAGCCGGCCAATATCGAGATCGGCACGGTGCGCGGGGTGGGTTATGTGGTGCGGGCGCCCCATGGGTAGAGACCGCTTGGAAACTCTACTGCGTCGGCCAACTGTCGGCGCTTTCTCCGCTTCCGGTGCTCACGTACACATGTACGCTGCGCTCCGGTTCTCGAAAACACCGACATTTGACTCGCCGCAGCGAATTTCGAAACGGTCTCTCACCACGACCACCGCTCGCCACCCTCCCCGCAAGGGGGAGGGTGCCCATCTCAATTGCGGAGGCGCCGGTGCCGGTCGGTAAGTCCTTCTCCATCCGCCGGCGCATCCTGGCGCTGGCTTTGGTGCTGCTGCTGGCGGCGGCGGTGGTGCTGATCGTCTTCATCCGCGACTATGCCGAGCGCTCGGCCGACCGGGCCTTTGATCGGCTGCTGGCGGCCTCGGCGCTGACCATTGCCGGGGCGGTGCAGGTGGAGGGCGACACGGTGATCGTGGAACTGCCCTTTGCCTCGTTCGGCATGTTTTCCGGGCGCGACCGGGTATTCTATGCGGTGGAGACGCCGGGCGGGACGGCGGTGACCGGCTATGCGGACCTGTCGGCCGACCTGCCGGAGCTGACTTCGGCGGGGCCGGTCTTTGCCGATACGATGTATCGCGGCGAACTGGTGCGGGTGGCGAGCGTGGGACGGCTGACCTCGTCGGGCGGGGACGCGGACTGGGTGACCATCCATGTCGCGGAAACCCAGAGCGAGCGCGAGGCGCTGGCGGCGGAAATCCTGGGCAATGCCATCGTGCCGGTGGTGGCGCTGACGCTGCTGGCCATTGCCCTGGTCTGGTTCGGCATCGGACGGATGTTTGCGCCGCTCTATCAGCTGGAGCAGGAATTGCGCGGGCGGGCGCCCGATGACCTGTCGCCGGTCACCGTGCCGGTGCCGGTGGAGGTGAGCCAGCTGGTGAGCGGGCTCAATGCCTTCATGAGCCGGCTGGGCAGTGCCATGGAGCGGGTGACCGGGCTGGTGGCCGAGGCGGCCCATGAGGTGCGCACGCCGCTGGCCTCGCTGCGGGCGCAGGCCGAGGTGGCCATGGATGAGCAGGATCCCGAGGCGTTGCGCCGCAGGATCGGCCGCATCCACCAGGGCGCGGTGCAGGCCAGCCAGCTGGTGAGCCAGCTGCTGATGGAGGCGACCATTACCCATCGGCTGGAAAACCAGGAGAGCGATGCCACGGTGCTGGGCGCGGTGGTGGAGGAGGTGCGGCAGCGGCTGGACCCCGACCAGGCGCGGCGGCTGGTGGTGGCCATGGACACGTTGGCGGCCGAAGCTGCCATTCGCGGCGACCGGGTGGCGCTGCGCGAAATGGTGCGCAATGTGGTGGACAATGCCCTGGTCTATTCGGATGGCGTGGTGGAGATCGATGGCACGGTGACCCAGGGCATGATGACACTGGCGGTGCGCGACCGCGGCCCCGGCATTGCCGATGGCGAAAAGACCAGCGTGCTGGAGCGGTTCAAGCGCGGCACGGCCAGCGGCAGCAGGGCGGGGTCGGGGCTGGGCCTGTCCATCGTCAAGCGCGTGGTGGAAGCCCATCGCGGCGCGCTGCGTCTGAACGACCGACCGGGCGGCGGGCTGGTGGTGGAAATCGACCTGCCGACCGTCGGGCGCAATCCCAAGGCCGAGCAGATGCGCAAGGCACTGGGGAGCCTGTCGGCCCTCGTGGTGTGCCTGATGCTGGCGCAGCCGCAGGAGGCCCAGGCCGCCGCAACGACCTATCCGGCACGCGATGGCAGCAGCGACAGGGTGCTCACCATTGTGGGGGTGACCGACACGCCGCTGTTCGCCCAGTTCATCGCCGGCTTCCAGGGCCTGCATGGCGGGGTGACGGTGGTCTATGAGGAGACGGACTCGCTGCCGCTCTATGAGCGCTATCTGGCTGGCACCATGGACCCCAAGCCGGACCTGCTGATCAGTTCGGCCGCCGACCTGATGATCAAGCTGGCCAATGACGGCCATGCCATGGCCTATGAAACGCCCTGGCTGGGCGCCCTGCCCGACTGGGCGCATTGGCGCAATGAGGTGTTCGGCTTCACCTTCGAGCCGGCGGTGATCATCTACAATCCCGACCTGATCGCAACCGAAGAGGCGCCGCGCACGCATTTGCGGCTGGCCGAAATGCTGGAGAGCCAGACCGAGCGCTTCCGCGGGAAAATCGCCACCTATGACATTGCCCTGAGCGGGGTGGGCTATCTGCTGGCGGCGCAGGACCAGGTGATCTCGTCGAACTTCTGGCGGCTGGCGGCGGCCTTTGGCCGGGTGGAGGCGCAGTTCAGCGGCTCGAGCCCGGCGATCCTCAATGGCGTGGCCGACGGCACGCTGGCGCTGGGCTTTAACGTGCTGGGCTCCTATGCCTTCGGACGCAAGGCGGCGGGGGCCAATATCGACATCGTGGTGCCCGATGACTATGTGCTGGTGCTGACGCGGGCCATGCTGATCCCGCGCGATGCGCCGTTTCCCGAACTGGGCAAGGACTTTGTCGATTTCGCGCTGTCGCCGGCGGGGCAGAGCATTGCCGCGGGGCAGACGGCGCTGGGGGCCGTGGTCAGCGGCACGCGGGGCGAATGGACCAGCGAGGCCATTGCCGGCCAGGGGCGCGGGGTGATCCAGCCGATCGGCCTGGGACCCTCGCTGATGGTCTCGCTCGACCAGCAGCGGCGGAAGCGCTTCCTCGATACCTGGAACGAGATCGTGTCGCCGGGGCGCTAGGCAGTTGCAGGGCGAACCGGGGCTGGGCAGCCATGTGTTGAACGCATGGTGGTAGCCAAAACTACGGTATTTTTGCCCAAACCCGCGCTTTCGGTGGCCAATTTGACGCATGCTGCATCCAACGCATGGCTGGGGTGTGGTTTAGGCCCTAGTATAACGGGCCGCATGGGCCCATCTGTCTGTCATGAAAGCGACCCGGCAATTCGGTTGGGTCTTTTGAGGAACCGGACAAATGAGCACCCACCGCAAGTCATTCTTTGCGACCCTTGGCACCTTCGTTGAAGTGTTTGGCAGCGCTGCTGCCGTCTCCAACGCCGTCGAGGCCGGCCGTGCTCCCAAGGCCCGGCACCTGAAGTCCCTCGGTATCGACGCCGACGCTTTCCGGTCGATCGGCAAGCTCTAAGTCTCCCCGGCAGCAGGACGCCTCCCCTCCGCGGCGACCTGCGCCGAGCCTGCCATCTGACATGAGAAAGCCCTGTTGCCAGCAATGGCATCCGGGCTTTTTCGTATCGGTTCGTATCGGCGATGGCAGGCGCTAGTCTTCGTCGCTGGCCAGTTGCCCAAGCACGGCGCCCTGGCCGCGCAGGCGGAACCAGAGCGGGATCAACACCGCAGCCGCCGCCAGCGTGTAGAGCACGATGGCGATAGGGGAATGCACCAGAATGCCCAGATCGCCCTGGGAAATCGCCAGGGCCCGGCGCAATTGCTGCTCGGCCATGGGACCCAGAATGAGGCCGATGACCACCGGGGCGATGGGATAGCCGAAGCGGCGCAGCAGATAGCCCAGAATGCCGAAGGCCAGCAGCATCATCAGCTCGAAGGAAAAGCGGATGCCCAACAGGTTGCCCGACATGGCGCCATTGGCGCCCAGCGTGCCCAGGGTGGCAAAGACCAGGATGCCGCCATAGAGCCAGGGCTTGGGAATGGCGAGCAGCTTCACCCACAGACCGATCAGCGGCAGGTTGAGCACAACCAGCATGAAATTGGCGACCAGCAGGCTGGCGATCAGCGCCCAGACCAGGCTGGCATTGTTGGTGAAGAGCAGCGGGCCGGGCTGCAGGCCGAACTGCTGGAAGCCGGCCAGCATGATGGCCGCAGTCGCCGAGGTGGGCAGGCCCAGGGTCAGCAGCGGCACCAAGGTGCCGGCGGCCGAGGCATTGTTGGCGGCTTCGGGGCCGGCGACGCCTTCAATAGCGCCTTCGCCGAATTCTTCGGGATGCTTGGTCAGCTGCCGCTCGGCGGCATAGGAAAAGAAGGTGCCGATCTCGGCGCCGCCGGCCGGCATGGCGCCGATGGGAAAGCCGATCAGCGTGCCGCGCAGCCAGGGCGCCCAGGAGCGCTTCCAATCCTCAAGCGTCATCCAGACCGAGCCTTTGACGGCCAGGATCTCGTCCTTGATGCTGCCCGAGGTGCTGGCGATCATCAGGGTTTCACCGATGGCGAAAAGAGCCACGGCCAGCGTCGTGACCTCGATGCCGTCGAGCAGATCGGGAATGCCGAAGGCCAGGCGGGCCTGGCCGGTCTGCAGGTCGATGCCGATAATGCCCAGACCCAGGCCAATGAACAAAGCGGTGACGCCGCGCAGGGCAGAGTCGCCAAAGGCGGCAGAGACGGTGATGAAGGCCAGCACCATGAGGGCGAAATAGTCGGCTGGACCGAACATCAGGGCGAACTTGACGACGAAGGGGGCGATGAAGGCCAGCGCCAGGGTGGCGATCAGCCCGGCCACGAAGGAGCCGATGGCCGAGGTGGCCAAAGCGGGGCCGCCGCGACCCTTGCGGGCCATCTTGTTGCCCTCGAGCGCGGTGACGATGGAGGCGCTTTCGCCGGGGGTATTGAGCAGGATGGAGGTGGTCGAGCCGCCATACATGCCGCCATAATAGATGCCGGCAAACATGATGAGCGAGCCGGCCGCATCAAGCTTGTAGGTGACGGGCAGCAGCAGGGCCACGGTCAGCGCCGGGCCGATGCCGGGCAGGACGCCGACGGCGGTGCCCAGGGTAACGCCGATAAAGGCATAGATCAGGTTCTGCCACTGCAGCGCAGCCAGCAGGCCCTGTCCGAGCAGGCCGAAGGTATCCATTTCAGCGCGTTCCGATCACGGGAGAAGCCGCTCGAGAGGTCCGGCCGGCAGCGACAATTGCAGGCCGCGCGCGAAGATGAACCAGACGATGAGCGAAAAGAGGATGCCGATGGGAATGGTCTGCCACAGCGGGCCGCGACCAAAGCCCTTGGCGGTGAAGGCAAAGAGCAGACCGGTGGCGATGGCAAAGCCGGCGGTTGAGAGCAGCAGGATCTGGGTGACCAGGCCCGCGACGATCCACAGCATCGGGGTGAAGCTGCCCTTGTCGCGGGCGGGAAAGCTGCCGCGCAGGGCCGAAACCAGCGTGCCGAGCGACAGCAGGACCAGGCCGCCGGCGATGACATAGGGAAAGACAGTGGGGCCGATACGCTGCTGCACCGGCGGCACGCGCATCAGGCTCATCTGCCAGATGATGACCCCGGCAATGATCGCCAGGATCGCCGCTATGACAAGCGCCGCCCCATCGGGGCGGCGCGAGAGATTGGGTGAGCCGGTGGTCATTGCACCAGGCCAACGTCTTTCAGGATGGCCGAGGTGGCTTCGATATCCTTGGCCAGCTGGGCGTCGAACTCGGCGCCAGCCAGGTACATGTCGACCCAGCCCTTGGTCTCCAAGGCCGTCGTCCAGGAGGCCGAGGTCACCATCTTTTCGATATCGGCGTTGATGGCAGCCTTCTGCTCGTCGGTGATGCCGGGGGCAGCGGCGACCATGCGCCAGTTTTCCACGACCACGTCGACGCCCGAATCCTTGAGGGTCGGGATGTCACCAAGCGGCTCTGCGCCGGTGACGGCCAAAGCGCGCAGGTCGCCGGCCTCGATCTGGGCAGCGAATTCGCCGGCACCGGAAATACCCACGGTCACCTGGCCGCCGAGAACGGCCGCGAGTGCTTCACCACCGCCCGAATAGGCAATGTAGTTGACCAGGGTGGGATCGACGCCGACGGCCTTGGCGACGAGGCCAGCAGCAATATGATCGACGCCACCGGCCGAACCACCAGCCCAGGACACCGCACCGGGGTCGGCTTTGAGCATGGTCACCAGATCGGCCATCGTCTGCAGCGGCGAGTTGGCCGGCACGACGAT
>Ga0123337_10003936_pt1 | contig 15393 bp, 10 predicted proteins | sample frozenSSSSmetaG_FD_89792 | JGI IMG/M metagenome (GOLD analysis project Ga0123337, IMG submission 89792) | Glacier valley bacterial and archeal communities from Borup Fiord, Nunavut, Canada, to study Microbial Dark Matter (Phase II) -... | ecosystem: Environmental > Aquatic > Freshwater > Ice >... | reverse complement strand
CGCGAGTATACCTGGCGTCTCTCCCCAACTCTTGGGCCAGGTTTTGAAGTCCCGGCGTGATTGCGTCTAAGTCAAGCCCGTTGCCGGGCCGGAGCGGTAAATCGAAGATGTGCTCATGATTCAGGGAACGCATCTCGGCATTTGCAAAAAGAGATTTTAGGTCAGGCTAGCGCGTGCCTGTATGAAGTGCGATCAGAAACTCTACGAGCTGTGCCTGCTCTAATTCGGCTAAGCCCGGGCTGTTCGAAGCATATAAACGGCTGCAATCCCGCGCGCCTTCTAAGTCTTCGAGCATTAGCAATCGCTCAACGGGGTCAAAGTTCAAAAGCACGGGTAAGAATGCCACAACCGCTGGTATCTTGAGCGCGTTTTGATAGAAAGCCGCTTCCACAAGAGCCCGGTCCCAGGGTGCGGGGTAGGCTGGGTACTTCTCCACCCACGGCCGCGATTGTTTAAGAATAAACGAGCGGCGGGACGTGAGAACACGCACGACGCAATTCATGTTTCCTTCACCGGCGCGCTCAACTTGTTCCACTGCTTCGTCCGCTTGCAGCCAGGCCTTCAAGGCGAGCATTTCGGCAATCTCCGGAACCGTTGGGGCCAGGAAGAATCTTCCCGGGAATCCATTCAAGGCTTCGTTAGTGTTACTCACAAGGTCCCGAAACCGAGTTTAGCGGGAAAGACCTTGAATTAGGCGCTCTTCAGCCTAGACAGTTCAAAGCGCAAAAGCGGTTCTGATTTTTGACAGAAACGCTGTGATTCTCTCGGTTGGATCTCCTGGCCCAAGCGCTTCGAATGGCACATAACCGCGGTACCCGGAACGATCAATCAAGTACTTAATTTTGCCTAAATCCGTTGATTCCTCCTTGTTGTTGCGTCCCACCTGTTCCTTGATCTGCCAGGACACGGCATACGGAATCAGCTTTTCAATCTCGGCGTAAGGGTCGCCTTGACGCAGGCTTCCAATATCCAGAATGCAGCCGAACCAATCTGAGCCAATGGCTTGGATCAACTGAATGGTCTCGTCCGCTGTTTTCAAAAAGTCATTGTGCTGCTGGATAGCAACAAGGACCCCGTGCTCTTTTCCGAATGCAGCGCATTCCTTAAAATCGGACACCATCCAGGTCAAGGCCTCCTCGAAGGAGTGGCCCTGAGGGCGTTGCGGACCTGAGAAAACTCGAATCACCGGAGCACCCAGTTTGCTTGCGACCACGATCCAGTTTTTGATCATCTGAACGTCCCGTTTGCGGACCGACGCGTCCGCCACAGAGAAATTATTTCGCACGCCCGTGCCGCTCAGGGCAACACCATTCAAGAAGGCCGTACGCTTCAGTGCGTAGACAAAAGCATCAGCAGGAACGTCGGGGTAGCCGGGGAAGTAATAGCCTGTAGCATCCAAAGCGTCAACGCCCTGTTTGGCGCAAAAGTGCACCGTATCAGCAAGCGTCATTTGCCCGCTCCGAAGTTGCTTATCGAAAGAAAAGGCATTCAGACCGAGTTTCAGTTTCACACCAGGCTCGCGGCCCACTTTGGCTTCCGCCGGGATTGGCACTGCTGCGGCGGCAAGGCTGAAGCTTCCTGCAATAAAAGTGCGGCGGTCTGTTGTCATCTGTAAAGCCTCCTGGCGGCTGACATCACAATACAACAGGCGCTTGTCCAGATGCCGCCCGGCATTTACTGGGTAATTTTCAACACCCAAGCCGGTTGACGAAGCAACTCTTCGGGCATTTCCGGCAGATTGAAGATGATCGAGTCACTTTCCGATTTCCAGACTACTGGCAGGTCGGAACCAAGTAATTCGGCTGCCTGAACTTTTAGATTTCCTGTGTTTTTAAAAGTGAATTGCCGGCCCGGCCAGCGAGGGAGGATTGCGAAAACGCTATTTCCTTTTGCGGTAAAGAATGCCTCGATAGAGGCCTTCCCTGCAGCAGGCTTCTCAGTCAGTTTAGAAACATCGTAGTTCGTTTCGAACTCTTTGTTGTAATCGACCTTGGGAACTTCACCGGCACTCCACTGCTTCGCAATCCTCCAGGGGCGAGTATCATAAATTGCGTCACCGTTCGTCTTTAGCCAAGACCCAATTTCAAGCAGCCGTTCCTCCATCACAACGGGAATCGTTCCATCCGCGGCGGGACCAATATCCAGAAGCAGATTACCACCGCGACTGACCAGATCTGAAAGCATGACCACCAACTCATGGCCAGTATGATAATTCTCCAAGCGCTCAGCCCGATTGTAGCCATATGAAAAACCCATGCCGCGGCTTTCTTCCCACGGGTGGTCGCTCCCGCTCATTCCTGGCGTGTACTCGGTCGTCCAGTAGCCGCCGTGTTTGTGGCGAGTGTCCTTTCCCCACCGGTCATTGATGACGACATCCGCCTTTACAGGCGATTCGTTGAAAAGCCAGGCAAGCAGTTCAGGGCTGTGCCATTCTGCGGAATTCATTTCCCATTCGCCGTCGCTGAAAATGATAGCTGGCTTATACCGCGTGACCAGATCTTTGAACTGAGGGAACATGTGCTCCCGAACGTATCGCGGTTTATCTGAAAGATACAGCGGGTTGTACCACTCATATAGTGAATAGTAGAACCCCATCTTCAAGCCTTTACCTCTCACCGCGTCCGTCAAGTCTCCGAGAAGATCTCGTTTGGGGCCGACCTCAACGGCGTTCCAGGGCCGGCCCCACGTGGCGCTGGCTTCCTGGCTAGGCCACAGTGCAAAGCCTTCGTGGTGTTTTGAGGTCAATGCAATGTATTTTGCGCCTGACCGCTGAAATACATCCGCCCAATGGTCAGGATCAAACAGCTCCGCGGTGAACTGCGGGGCGAAGCTCTCGTAGGGTTGGTTTACACCGTAGCGGCGCTGGTGGTAATCCCATGTTCCTGAGTAAACCGGGTTGGTGCTTTTTGCTTTCCCATCTGTCATTGCCCTCCAATACCACTCCGCGTAGGCCAGTTTGCCCGGAAGCACCGGGGCATAAGCAGGGACGGAATACACACCCCAGTGAATGAAAATTCCAAATTTCGCATCGGAAAACCAAGCGGGCGTCGGACGGCTGTCGATCGATTCCCAATTCGCCTGATATGACTGGGCTGAAAGCAAGGCAGCACCGGCAAAAGCTGTCAACATAAGTTGTTTCATTTTTCTCCCATTCACCAGTTCCCAAACGATTGATGCAGCGAACCTATCATATGCGCGGCGGAAGGATACTCGTCGTTACCTTCGAACTCCACGGCCTGGAAACGAAGTTTCGTCCAGTTTCCCGGCGTTAACCACCAGACGGCCGTTTACCAGGACATACGGGATGCCTTCAGAATATTGCGCGGGTTTTTCGAAAGTCGCTTTATCGATAATATGAGCGAGGTCGAAGACAGTAATATCGGCGTCGGCTCCCACTGCAATTCGTCCTTTGGCACTCAGGCCTAGACGATCAGCGGGCATTACTGTCATCTTCCGCAGCGCATCCATCAAAGTCATCACTTTCTGCTCGCGTACGTAACGGCCCAGAACGCGCGCGCAGGTTCCCGCCGCGCGAGGATGCCCTTTACCCTCTTCAATAATTCCGTCGCTAGCTACCATAACTGTAGGGTTGGACATGGCCGTGCGGACCACGGATTCGGGAATACTGTGAATCGCAACCATGCCTCCAGTCTTGCGGTATTGCGCGAACGTTTCGGCTGTAAGACGCGCTCCTGTCAGCGCCCATTGCAGGTCTCCATATGTCACTCCACCCATCCGCTGTTGCCACCCTTCGGCAAAAATGGCCGAAGAAATGTCGGTCATACCGGCAGTGTAGGGATAGGCCTCGGTTGTGACATCCAGACCGCGCTTCCTAGATCCTTCAATCATGTCCAAACAGAGAGACGTTTCGTTCAGGCATGTGCTCGTGATATGGACAATATGGAGGGAAGCCCCGCTGCCCGCGGTATCGGCCAAAACTTCCTGTAAAGAGTCAATCGCGCCGGGTTCCACCGGCCCGCTGCTGCGCATGTGCACGTAAGCAGTTTGCTTGTGTCTGGAAACTAGTTGGAACACTTCAAATATTTCAGCCCGCGTAGCGTCCGTGACATAGGCAATCCCCAAGCCGATTCCTAATGCGCCCTCACCCAGGCCCTGCTCCAGCAACTCAATTACCTGCCGTCGCTGGGCAGGCGTGGTGGGACCGGTGCCCTTGTCTCGTGGCAGCAGAGTCCCTGTATCGTGCAAGACTGCCATGCGGGTGGGGATGTGGCCGACCGTAGCACCGAAATTGATGAGCGCATGCCCTTCTCTCTCGGCATACCAGGGACGGACAGGCGAAACACCCACTTCCATCTCGAGAGCTGTGGTAACACCATCGCGCGCCTTGAAACGGTAACTTTCAGGCGTCTGTCCATGCGAATGTAGGTCAATAAACCCTGGGGCCACCACAAGGCCTTTGACATCCAGCACGGTCTTTCCGCTTAGAGAGCCAGTAGACACAACGGCAATCTTGCCATCCTTGATGCCGATGTTGCGGGCGGCATCAAGACCAGATGCCGGATCCATTACGCGGCCGTTGGCAATCACCAGATCATACTGCTGGGCGGAGAGTCCGGATAACGCAAAGAGTGCAAGAAGAAGCCGCATCTGCACATGGTAAACGAGTTGAACAATGGGGAACACAATTGCCGCAGGTAAGACGAATTGGTCAATGAATTCGCTACGCCGAGGGAGACCCCGGACCCCCGTGGAAGAACAGATCCGTTAAAAATACGCTCTCCTGAATCCGCCGGACAAAATCTTTGAGTGCTTTTGACAACCTGTTTCTCCGCGCCTCGTCCGCAATGTCATACAAACTATTTGTTGCACCGTCGCCTCTCATTTTGCTGGTTGGTCGTCCTCGTCGCTACCCACCGCGCGGAAAACGGCCGCCACGGAGAACCGTCTCGAAAGGTCCTGGTGCAAACTTTTAAGTTGCGGTAAAGTTGCGTCGAACGATCACGCGGTGTGTGATTATGCGGTGATCACGGCTTTCCAGATGGCCGGAATCGGAGACGACCTGCCCGGGAGCTTCCCGATTTTAAATCGCTGCTTCCTGATTTTTGCTGTGAGTTCAATTCCGCTGATCGTCACCGCCGCTGTCTGGAATCGCTGAAAGCCCAGCATCGGACGGATCCGTTGTTTTACGCGGCGGTGGTCTTTCTCGATTTCATTGTTTCGATACTGGCTCGAACCCACGCGGATTCGCAGCGGCATCATTCCTTCTGCTTTCCATTCCCAAACCGCTCGATGCGACGCCGCATCAGCATCACGAGTAATGACCCGAGGCATTCGGTTTCCGTTCATGGCTTTTTGAAAAAATTGTTTGGCGCCAGCCACGTCCTTATCATTTGCCCGATAGAGGTATGTCCACCAGCCCGTCACGTTTATCTATATCTCGTCGCAGCGCCACGGTCCGCCCACCGACCGGGCCTACCAACTCTACCGCTTTTCAAATTACGGCACGTACCGCTGAACCCATCGCAGAATGGTCGTATGCGCCAGTTCAGTGCCACGTTCGCCTCGCATTTCCACCAAATCGCGTGCACTCAGTTTGTAAGTGAGGTACCACCTGACAAATAGAATAATGACGTGCTGGTCGAAATGCCGCCCTTTGAACAGGTCCCAGTCCGCCGTCGTGCCACGCCATTATGGCCGCGGTGCCAGGGTGCCCACGAGTTTGCACCAGAACCCGTTTCCGCAGTTCGGCAACATACGACGTGTTCTGGCTCCTCTCGGTTCCAGTTGGGCCGCGGATGACGATGAGCAGCGATGCAAAAGCTCCCTGACAGTGAATATTCTGTTAGGTGACGCGCGTGAGACTTATGATCGCCTTCTTTCTGTTGGGACGGTCGTCGACCGGCGGGCTTGCGGGGGCATCTTTACGCTCGCCAGTGAGCTGACAGTCGCGTGCTGAGACGGTACCGGTGTAAGTCGTGGTAACGCGACTGCCACTGTAATAGTTCGTGGTTGTGACAGAAAAGCTGATCTTATCGCCCTCTATTTTCAGGTTGTCCACAGGCAGGTCGAACTCGTCACCGAACATGACTCCAGAGACTGCCCCGTTCACCTTTTTAAACTGAAACGCGACATCTTGTTTTTCGCCATTTCGGCCGGGAGCTTCGCCCACCCAGATACCGGACAGTTCCGCTGCGGCGGAGACGAGTTCGGCGGTAACGAAGAGTGCGACTAAGAGGGCATATTTCGCCATACCAAGCGAATCATATCACCCTTGGCATGATAGCCTTAAGCAGAATAGAGTTTCGCTATTCCATGTCCTTCAACCCTGCCAGTGTCATTGCCGTGTGTCTGCTTTTTTGCTGCGGCGCTGAGCGTCTGACAGCACAAACAGTCAAGGCCAGCTACACTTTCGACAACGCTCTGGGATTCCTCAATACTTACTGTGCGTCATGCCATGGTGGAAAGGCCAACGCCGGTGGATTGGGGCTGGCTCATTTTTCTACATACGAGTCATTGCAGAAGAGCCCCCAGAAATGGGAAGCAATGTTTACGCGGGTTCACAACGTAGAAATGCCCCCGAAAGGCGCTAAGGCTCCCACGGCTGAAGGTCGGGAAGCGTTCACGGAATGGATTCACGGAGCGCTGATCCAGGAAGCCTGCGCTGAAGGCATGACGCCGGGCCCGGCCCCGGTTCGGCGGTTGAACCGCACCCAGTATGCGTCTACAATTCGCGATCTGTTGAACCTTCATATGGATGTTAGTGGGGAATTGCCCGCGGATGGCGCGGGGGGCGAAGGTTTTGATAATGCCGCGGAGACTTTGTTCCTTTCACCGATCCATGCGGAGAAGTATCTGGATGCGGCGAAAGTGGCTTTAAATAGTGCTGCTAAAGATCCCCGGTCGCGTGCCAAGTTTCTGATCTCGAAACCGGGCGATGGCATTTCAGCTAAGCAGGCAGCGCATCAGATTCTGGAGGCCTTTTTGCCTCGGGCGTTCCGCCGTCAGCCCAGTCTTGCGGAAATGCGATTTTACCAATCCCTGTTCGATTCAGCGCAGAACACCAAGCAGTCGTTCGACGACTCCATCTTGTTCGCACTTTCGGGAGTACTGATTTCGCCGCAGTTTTTATTTCGAACCGAGCCGGCGAATCCAACCGGGGAAATGCGTTTACTGGACGATTATTCGATGGCGACCAGGCTTTCTTACTTTTTGTGGAACAGCACTCCTGACGGCCTTTTGCTAGCGCTGGCGGCGGAAGGCAAGCTGAACGAGCCCGAAATTTTGAAGGGTCAGATTGCCCGCATGCTTCGAAGCCCGAAGGCGTTCGACTTCATGCAGAGTTTTGTGGAGCAGTGGCTGGGAACAAGGGCGTTAGGGCAAAGCATACAGCTCGATGCCAAGCTATTTCCAGCATACGCGGCGGACGCGGAGTTGCAAGGCGACATCCGGTACCAACCCGTGCTGTTCTTTCAAGAGATTCTGGCGAAAGACTTATCTCTTCTCAATTTGCTGGATTCTAAGTTTACGATTACGACTAAGAAATTGCAGAAGCTGTATGGCAAGGACGTGCTGCCGCCGAAGAAAGATAGTTCCGCTCCTCAGAGAGTGGAACTGCCGGAGGGGAGTAACCGCGGCGGTTTGTTAGGAATGTCCGCGATTCTGGCAATCTCGTCGCACCCGCACCGTACCAGTCCGGTGTTGAGGGGCAAGTGGGTGCTGGATTCGATTCTGGGCACACCTCCACCGCCGCCGCCCGCGAATGTTCCCGCGCTGGAAGAACCTACAGGCTCTAAGCCGAAAACAGTAAGAGAGTTGCTTTCCCAGCACCGCGCGAATGCTGTCTGTGCAAGCTGTCATAGCCGGATCGATCCCCTTGGATTCGCTCTTGAAAATTACGATGCTCTGGGTGTGTGGCGCGCCGAAGAGGCTGGGAACCCTGTCGATGCTTCGGGCGAACTGCCGGATGGGACCAAGTTCGAAGGTCCGCAGCAGTTGAAAGCGGTTCTGCTGGAAAAAAAGGGGTTATTTATTCGGAACCTGACAAACAAGATGTTGGGCTACGCGTTAGGGCGCGGATTGAACAGAAGAGACGCCTGCGTGGTGAACGACATTGTGGCTCAAGTGGAACGCAACAACTACAGTGCGCAGACTTTGATCCAATCGATTGTTCTCAGCATGCCATTCCGTTATCAGTCGCCCGGTTTGCCAACATCCCAGGTGACATCCCAGATACCATCGAAGGCAGCAAGGAAATGACCTTATGAAGCGAACTTCTCACTTATCCAGGCGAATGCTACTGAGGGGCGCGGGTGTCGCGATAGGGCTTCCGTGGCTGGAGGCCATGACGCCGATGGCCAACGCTGGGATCGCCGGTGTACACAAGGCCCCGGTTCGCATGGCGGTGCTGTACATGCCGAACGGTGTGAACACCACAATGTGGACGCCCGAAGGTCAAGGACGAGACTGGAAGCTTTCGCCGACGCTGGAACCCCTGCGGGATTTGCAGAACGACGTCTCGGTAGTCAGCAATTTGTGGAACGCGGGCGCCAACACGGGCGACGGCCACTACGTAAAAGAATCCAGCATCCTAACGTGCACGACGATCAGTAAAACGCTGGGCTTCGATATCAACATGCATGGGATTTCCATGGATCAGGTTGCAGCGCAGCGTGTCGGCGATCAGACTCCCCTGCCCTCGCTGGAGCTTGGGATTGAGCCGGAAGCGACCGGGGTGGACGGGAATGTCGGCTATACCAGAGTGTACGGGTGCCATATTGCCTGGAGCAGCCCGACCACTCCGCTGGCGCGTGAGATCAATCCGCAATCCGTGTATGAGCGGCTGTTCCGCGCTTCCGGCCCGCAAGGCAGTTCGGTAAAGCAGGATACGTTGCTGCTCGACAGGGTGTTGGGACAGGCTAAGGATTTGCGGGGACAGGTGGGGTCGGGCGATCAGCTTCGGATTGACGAGTATCTTGATGTTATGAGGTCGCTGGAGTCACGCCTGAAACGGGCGAGCGATACAACTAAGCCGGCTTGGAAGCCAAGGGTGCCGATATCGGCGGCAGCCAAGCCTACTGACGCGCCAAAAGATCATGCGGAGCACGTGCGATTGATGCTCGATATGATTGCGCTGGCATTCCAAACCGACACGACGCGCGTGAGCACGTTCATGTTCGGCAATGCGGTCAGCGGGCAGAACTTCCGTTTCCTGGAAGGTGTATCGAATACGCACCACGAAATTTCCCACCATTCGAAAGACCCCGATAAACTGCGCCAGTATCACCTGATTAATCGCTGGCACATTGAGCAGTACGCTTATCTGTTGCGCAAGCTGAAAGGAATGCAGGAAGGCGAGCGGACGGTTTTGGATAACTCGATGGTTCTTTTCGCGTCAGCGCTAAGTGACGGCAATTCACATAATCCTCACAAGCTTCCCTTGGTGTTGGCGGGAAAGGCAGGCGGGCGCGTTCGTAGCGGGCAGCATCTGGTCTCAACGGATGACACGCCTGCGGCTAACTTGTACATGTCCATGCTGGATGCATTTGGCACGCCGGTGGAGCGATTTGCCGATAGCACGGGTCCGCTTGCCGGTGTGTTGGCGTAGAGCCTCAGCTATTGCAGTGCGGGGCTGTGTTCGGCGGCGAATTTGGCCCACTGCTCGGACTTGACCTTATCGGCTTTGACGCCAGGCACGCCTCGATAGACCATGGAAACGTTCGTTGCCGCTAACATATGTCCCGCTTCCGCGGCCTTGGTCCACCAAATTGCCGCTTCGGCATAATTCTGTTGCACGCCTTTACCAATCGCGTACATCATCCCGATCGCTGCTTCAGCCGGTACATATCCCTGCTCCGCCGCTTTGAAAGTGTTTTGGAAGGCGAGTACGGGGTCCACTGGGACCGGTTGGTTGGTCACCGGATCGCGTCCGAGAAGATACTTGCCGCCAGCGCAATACGCGTCGAGACCTGGTTGGGTGTTCTGTTTCCGGGCAGCACAAGCTTCGTAGTCTTTCCGATATCCTGCCGACTTTGCGGACACCTCATTCACCCAGGCGTCCCACCCGCCGGTGGGCTCTTTCTGCTCGGGCCGTCCTAAATCGCCACGAAAACCGCTGTCGCGGATCGGTGCAAGCGTGTTAGTGGCCATCATTTTCAGTTCCTGGTTTTGATCGCCCAGCAGCGCTACCAGCGCTTTGAAAAGCTGCGGGTCCTGACGAACACCTCTGAGTTGCAGCCTGGCAGCGAAAACGATTCCATCCGCCGCGGCAATGCGGTCATTCTCGTCCACTGCTTTTTGCCGGCCTGTGGCGAGATTCACCAGAGCTTGCTGCGCTGCTTCCGAGCGCCAGTTTGCCTGGACCGCCAGGGCGCGGATGGCCGCACGCCGGACGTTGGCCGAGCGATCCTCAACGAGCTTCGCGAGTGCGCTCATGGTGGATTCAGAGAAGATTGCATGGGAGCAGGTTTCGGCCGCGGCGGCGCGCATTTCTGGCTTCTCAGAGGTAAATAACTTTTCAACGACGCGTCCTGCAGGTACTCCGCCCACCAGTGCCAATTCCGGGAAGAATCCGTTCAGAGGAGCAGGGACGGCGCGGTTAAAGCGCTTCAACAGATCTGTTTCTTCCGGTGAAGGAGGGATATTCTTGTTGCGAAGTTTCGTAGCCCAGGCAAGTGCATCGTCGTTGCTGGTGGGGTGATAGGTGCGCGCGCCTAAGTCTTCGAATTCACGATAGATGACGTGATAGCCCTTCGCGTTTACACGGCTGTAGGCGTCGCGTACGGTAGTGATGTGATACGAGAGATCCCGCAACCCAAGCACCATGTAGAATTCAGGCGCACTGCCGAGCGGGTCGATGGCATCTTTCAACTCCGACGGCATGGTCCACCAGCCCCAACTGTAAGTGATACTCGCTGTCACCAGGTCCGGGTGAAACATGGCGAGTTCACCGGAAATTTTGCCACCTTCGCCTTTGCCGTACATGTAAATGCGGCGCGGATTAATAGGGTAGGTCTTTCGCGCCCAACTAATTAGTTTTTGAATGGGCTCGTGGTCGGCGGCTCCAAATTTCTGAGCCTGGGGACCGCCGGCCAGGAGCACATAACCGTCACGTAAGCCGAGCCGTTCAAGAGCCGCGCGGACCGGCAGGATTTCATCACCCACAGGGCGGTCGTGCTCAGGGAAGCAAAGAATCAGACCGAGCTGCTTTGCAGGATCTTTGGTCTGGGAACCGGCAGTATGTTCTGGCGCTTCGACCACGTATTTGATGATGGTCTTTCCGGCGTCATCCTTCAGTTCACTATCGGCAGCCGACAAGGCAAAAACGGCTACACAGAAGAAGCTTGATAGGAAAACCAGCGGAAGATTTTGGTGGCGCACCACGTAACTATATATCACCTAACGATCCGCGACGCCGCCGGAAGTCTGCTTTTTCAAAGCGCGGAACGCCAAGCTCTGGGGCACGAATTTGAGGTATCGTTCGATGGTTGCGGAACGTAAAATTTTGTTGCCGAGCTGCGTGTAAATGGTGGTGAGCAGCAACCAAGGCCGCTCGTAGTATAAGTCAAGGAAAATGGCGCGTTCCAATTCGCTCACGGCGCCCGCTGTATCTCCCGCCGCCATCTTTGCAACCGCGAAGTTGTGCGCCGCTTCGGCACTATCCGGGTTCAGGCGCGCTGCTTCCTGATACATGGAAACCGCCTCTTGAGGGCGATGCTTTTGTATAAGAACGGAGCCTATGGCGGAATACACCTCTGGATCTTTGGCACGGAGGGGCAGGAGAAGAGCGAATCCTTTCTGTATCCAATCGGAGGAGGCATCATGTTGTCCAGCGTAGACATAGGCGAGCCCCAAATTGCGATCCTGCAAACCGAGAGGAGTTTCACGCCAGGCACGTAAAGAGCGCGGTACCTGGGCTGTGCTGGCGTCGCTGTGGCCGGGGATTTGGATGCGATGGTCGGTATAGGCGGTGTGCGCCACTTCCGGGGTACTCTGCCGGGGCATGTGGCACGTGACGCACTCACCGGGATACGTGGTGTGCTTCTGCGAAAGGGGACCATTGTGGCAACTTATGCAGACGTGCTGAACCGAAACCGCTGGCCCGTGCGGATTGTGACAAGCTCCGCACCCTAACTTGCCGGGGCTCTCTAGCGCGCACTTACTCAGAGCAAGTTGTTCCACCTGGCTTACCACCTTCAGACCCGCGGAAGGCATGGAGGAAACATAAGTGGTGTATAAGGGATTGCGGTCTGTCCATTTGCTGCCGGGAGCAAGTATCCGTGCTTCACCCTGAAGGTGGCAGCCCTCGCAAACGCGATCCCGGTCGGCGGGGGGCACGCGCGCGGGGTTGACGAAGTGACTTGCCGATTCGACGTGGCATCGCTCACACGAGATTGAGTGAATGGGTTCACCGGGCCGCGAATTGCCCGAGGTGTGACATCTCAGACACTCAGGTTCAATGCGGCGATCGAAATCGGGAGCGGCGTGACGCTCGTAACCCGGCGATAGGTCCCATCGAGCGCGTTGAGAGAACCAGGAGATGGGTGACTCGTATAAGCGCTCGCCAAGGGTGACGGCGAAGCTTTGACCCACGCGCCCTGAACCGATTGTCAAAGCAATCGGCAACTCCGAGACAAGCTCACCTTGCTCAATCCGGTGGGTCATTCGGCCCCCTTGGGTCCGAACCGTGAAGCGGGAATAAGAAAGCTGGTGGCTAAACGTTCCCGCTTGGGAGGTGGGCGCCGCTACAGAATGAGCCATCCCCGTGAGCGCATACGCTTCTGTTTGCGCAAGGTGACAGGGACGACAATTCGTCTGGCAGTAAACCGCCATCGGAAAAACACACAGTAGCTGAAGGCACCGCACCGGCTCTAGAAATCGAAGCGAGTGCCGAACTGGATCGACCTGTTACCACCGATACTGGTGACCTGGCCGAAGAGCGGATTTGTGACGCTGGTGACAATGCCTCCAAGCGTGCTGCGGTTAAAGGCATTCAGGAACTCGGCACGTATTTGGAAGCGGGCCCGATCACCGAATTTCACATTCTTCTGCAAACCGAAATCTTCGTTCTGGCGCGCAAAATTGCGGACCTGGCCGTAGCGGAAAGCAGATGTTCCCAACGTAAGCGGGGCCGGGTCTGAAAACAGCGCCGTATTCAGGAACTTGTTGGCCGGCGCGGAAGTGGGAGAGATCTGAAACGCCTGCTTATCGAAGTTACTAACTTTCAAATTGCCAGGCGCGATGTTAGCGCGATTCACGGCTCCGTTCCATCCGCCCGAGAGTGGAGTGGAACCGCCGAAACCAAGAGGCGTGCCGCTGAAGTAATTGAATATGCCAGAGATGGACCAGCCGCCGATTACCGCACTGACAATGCGCGGCGAATTAACGAATAATGATCCTTTGCGGCCAAAGGGGACGTCATAGGTGATGAGAGCTTTAAACAGATGCGGTTGATCGTCATCGGAAAGAGCTTTTTCCAGTTTGAGATTGTAATAGTCAAGCGGGCGGCCCCCGTTATCACCCACCAGAGATGATTGAACATTGGTCAGATTTTTCGACCACGTGTAGTTGGTGTAGGCCGTGAACCCTTTCGCGAATTGCCGGTTCAGCGTGATCTGCAGAGAGTGATAAGTGGAGAAACCAAGGGGCGCTCCGTAGTTCTGCACCGTTTGGTTGCCTTGTACTTGCGGATACTGACGAAGAGCGCTGGCAACCGTGCCCTGGAATCCCGGGTAGGGATAGGAAATTCCGTTGGCAGCAGCATCAGCTGGAGTGCGAATGGCGTTGTTTAGGTTACGGCCGAACCGCTGCAGGTAGGCGGGATTCAACTGATTGACCAGAGAGAGCTGTCCCTCGCGGATTCCTGTGGATTTGTTGCCGACGTAGCCGACATCCAGCACCAGATTACGGATCAGCTCACGCTGCACGTTGAAGTTCCACTGCTGCGTGTAAGGTGACCTGCCGTAATTCTTGTCGATCATTCCGGGACGGTTCGTGTCCCCATACGACTGATTGTAGGAAGGCGGCTGAAATCTATTTGTCGGGAATCCGCCATCCCAGTTAAAAATACCGGCCCAAGGAGTTACAGGGTCAGAAGCCAACAGGTATGTGCCCCCGGCCTGCACGCTGGTGGATTTACCGAGCGGCGTTCCGCTGAACCCATTGAACAGGTCGCCTTCGAACATGATTCCGTATGCTCCCCGCAGTGTCCACTTCTCTCGAAGCCGGTAGGCGAACCCGAAACGCGGACCGAAATCGCGGTATGACTTCACGCCGAAGTAATTCTTCCCGCTACAGACGCTGCATTTGCCGGCGAAATCGTAGGCGCCCAACCGGCCGGTGGCAGGGTCAAGTTTGTCCGGGTTCCAGCTTGAAAGGCGATCGGCCACTTCTGTGAATGGAGGTTGGAATTCCCAGCGAAGGCCCAGGTTTACCGTAAGCCGGTTGTTGACCTTGAAATCATCCTGGAAGAAGAAGGCGTTGTAAATGCGGCGTCCACCTAAACCGACGGGATCGCTTAATGAGGCGCTGTCCACAATTCCCAGCAGGTAACTGGCGAACGCATAGCCAGTTTGGTTTCCAGAGAAAGTTTCGTTGGGGATAGCTGTGGCACGCGCATTAAAATTGAACCCGCCACCCTGGGTTGGACGGGTATTCAAATGATTGCGGCGAAGATCTATTCCCGCCTTCATGAAGTGACGCCCTTTCGAGAAGCTCAAAGTATCGATCAGGCCGTATCCCATATAGACCTGAAAATCATTTTGTGGATCGCCAACATTGGTGAGGCCGACGTACGGTCCGCCGCCGAAATCTATATTCGGGAACCCGAACGTGGACAGATTCTTAATGCCTAATTGCTTGGCGCCATCAATGTCTTTGTAAGCTCCGACATTCGGGTTTGCCATGCGGTTGTAGTACACGGTGAACGTGTTGAGTACACGCGTAGTGGCGCTCCAATCGTGGGAGAGGCGCACCAACTCGCTCTTGATTGTCTGGCGCCGCGCACTGGTGAGAACGCCTCCCGTGGGGTCATCCGGATTCCAGAGGCGCGTCTGATCCAGCAGAAGGCGAGGGCGCTTGTTGAAGCTAAACGAACCGGAAAGCTTATGCGCTGAACTAATGTTTTGATCGATCTTTGTCGAAAACTGATACTGATCGAACTCAGGCGTGCCGGCAAGAGGGCGGATCGCGTTGTTGGTAAGCGGGATAGTGCCGTCAGGGTTACGAACTGTGGGCAGATAGCCTTTTCTGAGGAGACCGTTAAGATTCTGTGACACCTGGCTAATCCGTGAGGAAGGAATCCTGTTACCGGGGAACATTTCTCCAATCCAGCGACCGTTGTTCAGTTGACGAAAGGTGTTTGGATCGTAAATGGCGCCGCGAAGCACCGGCCGGTCAAGGGCGTCGGTCTGTCCCGTTGCCGGCCCAAGCAGGCGG
>Ga0123337_10003935_pt1 | contig 15399 bp, 15 predicted proteins | sample frozenSSSSmetaG_FD_89792 | JGI IMG/M metagenome (GOLD analysis project Ga0123337, IMG submission 89792) | Glacier valley bacterial and archeal communities from Borup Fiord, Nunavut, Canada, to study Microbial Dark Matter (Phase II) -... | ecosystem: Environmental > Aquatic > Freshwater > Ice >... | reverse complement strand
CTTAAGCGGGGCAATAATAAACCCTTGGTATCACTTTCCAACTCGAGAATGGAAGAGCGCTGAATCTGATCGGGATTTGTACCTATTTTTACCTGAGCCTGACTTATATTTATACAGAAAAGACATAAAACAACAAAAAGAGCTATGCTGGTGCTCTTGTTTCTTTTAAATCTTTGGGGAAATCTTCTTTTCATAATTTAAAAATATCTTGGTGAAAGGGCCGTTCGATTAAAAGAGAATTCATATCTCAGGATTACTTCATGTGATCCTTTTGAAATTATATTGTATTCTGATATACTATGATCATATGCATATCCCAGATGAAGTTCAGGGACCAGTTTGAGATCAATTATTCCTACCATTGCAGTTTTATTTCGATAGGAAAAGCCAAGGCCAAGCATATCGGATATCCAGAAATTTGTATTGATATCATAGGAAATGGGACTTCCGGCTACGCCGCGGACTAAAACAGACGGCTTGATATGAAGATCATCACTAAGTGCAAAAACATATCCTGTATTAAAATAAATGTGCATTTGTTGTTTCATTTCACTGAAAGCACCGGTATTATTTTCCTTATTGAAATTATTGCGGATTAAATTTGGAGATGAAAGTCCGGCATAGAATTTCTCAGTATTGAAAAACACCCCGGTTCCAAAGTTCAATTTCAATGAATTAATATTCTGACTGAAAGATGGGTCATTTGGATCAATCACATCCACCTTGGTATAATCTGTTCTGAAATTATAAACTCCACCTTGTAAGCCAAGAGAAATACTGGAATAATCACCCGTAGGTATTTTAAATGAGTAAACTCCTTGTGCTCCCAAAGTTTTGGTGATTTCATCTCTGTCGTCAAGCAATTTTATACCAAGACCAACCCGTTTTCCATTTATTGGCATGTCAGCAGCAAAAAAAGCACTTTGAGGGGCTGTTTTAAATCCTGTGTATTGCTTCCGGAACATTGTAGTAACGCTCAAAGCATCTCTGAAACCCGCATAAGCCGGATTGATTTCGAGTGTATTGAACATGTATTCGGAAAAAAGAGGCAATTGCTGCGCAAGCAGATTTTTAGATCCTGTCAGAAATAAAATAAAACAAAATGTTAATCTGATTGCTGTTTTAAACATCTGCCTTTACTATCTGTTAATTATGATATAACCAGTCACTGGCTTTGAATCATTAAAATGTAAAATGTAATAATATGTGCCATCAGGAAGATTATTGTTAACCATTCCCTGCTGATTTCCTATTCCTTCAAAAGTATTTTTGTAATCAGTATCCCTGAAAACAAGACTTTGCCATCTGTTGTAAATATCAATTCTGACTTTATCAGTAGCTTTGAGATTCTGAATTACAAATTTGTCATTCAAACCATCATTGTTTGGTGATATACCAACAGGAACTCTGTAGTTTGCAAGCACATTTTCCTTAATAACAGATTTTGAAAAATATTCATTCAAACCTAAACCACCACTAATTGTACGCGTATTGATATATGCGCCTGGAATTGGCCCACCGGATGAAATTATTCCGGAAGTAAGTCCGGTACCATTTGCAGAATCCCACTTCTCAATATTTGACTGATACCTGCTTAGAAAACTCTTTGTTTTGTCGGCAGTAAACTGCGAACCTTCTTCTGTAGAATTATGCTGGGCACTAAGTACAATATTAGCATTGGGATCAAGACTAGTAAGTGATAAATTCCATGTTTTAGTTACGAAATTTTCATTATCCGGGTTTCCAAATATAGCCCTGTCGTAAACATTATCGAATACCCTTAGTTTTAAATCCTGAGCAATCCCCGTGTAGGTAATCAAAGCAGGCGTGTAACTGCCAACAGTTGACCCGAGCGGAAAAACAATCTGCGTATTCTGTGAACCGCTGGTTTTCCTGATCAAGGAACCACCACTGGCAGCTGTACCTGTAACGAAATATTTATTTTTGTCAAAGCCGGCAATATTGGCTCCTGTTTGCATTATTGCATTTCTGCTATTCAGAATTACCTTGCCGTTCTCGAAATTAAAGCTTTTCCTGACGAGAAGATCATTGCCCTGAAGAATTAAATTTTGAGAGTTTGCAAGAGTAATGTTGGGGAAGCCGGTATTTGCCTGTGCCGAAGTTAATGTGTTAATATTTTGAGGGAATGAAGTTCCGGAAAATCTTATCGTGCCACCTAAACCACTTAGGCCACCTAGGCTTTCATCCAATATCCGACTACCGTTCATATTGTTCCATCGCTGACCAAGAAAATTGATTGTAGACTGGTTGTAAGATCCAAGAAAACCTGAATTATTAAAATCAGAAAATACCGATACATTACCTTCAGGATGAACATAAAAAGATTCCCCTGAGTGAATAGTCATTTGCACAATTTCCTGACCCCTCAAAATGGAAGGAAGCAGGATATTTGAGACAAATAAAATATATAAAAGGTATATTCTGTTTAAATGCACTACAATCTAAATAATAACTTCAACAGGTCTGATATTAACCTGCACGAAATATAAAGCCATAATCATACCACTGGCAAAATTATTGACTCTAACGTTCGTTAGAAGACTATTTTTCACTAATATCGTGCTTCAAAACGGCAAAAACGACTTTTTTTTAATTTTAAAGAAATTTTATTTATTGTTTATAAAATATATCTAAATGGCCTGTAGACTATTATGCCCATTTTGTAGAATATTCTCTACAAAATATACAATTTAATATCACAGAAAGTAAATTTATTTTTTTTAAATTATTTCTAAAATCAGAAGAGAAAAATACTTTCAGACTTATATTTCAAAGAAAATCATATATCAGGCAGGCTGAAAAAAGGAAAATTTCCAGCCCTTTGTTCCTTTGGTAGGGCAGAATTTTAAAGAATTTAAATACAAAAAACGGAGGAGAAATGAAACAAAAAAAGCTACCCGAATGGATAGCTTTTTATTATAAATTCAGGAAGGTTAAACCTTGATTTCTACTTCAACCCCGCTTGGCAATTCAAGCTTCATTAAAGCATCAACAGTCTTGGAATTAGAGCTGTAGATATCAAGTAAACGCTTATAAGCGCATAGCTGAAATTGTTCTCTACCCTTTTTATTTACGTGCGGTGAACGCAAAACTGTAAATATCCTTTTTTCTGTAGGCAAGGGAATCGGTCCGCTTACCACCGCACCCGTAGGTTTGACGGTCTTAACGATCTTCTCAGCAGATTTGTCTACGAGATTATAATCGTATGATTTTAATTTAATTCTGATTCTTTGGCTCATTGTTGTTTGTTTATGGTTAACGTTAGAGCTATTAGTAACGGTAACCGGTTAAAATATGTGACACAAGAACCAGGAACCAAGATTCAAGACGATAAATCCATGGTCTTGATTCTTGGCTCTTGATACTTGATTCTTTTTAAGCGTTTGCTTTCTTCCCCTTCACCTTGGCTACAACCTCTTCCTGAACGTTCCTTGGAGCTTCAGCATAGTGATCGAATTCCATAGTTGAAGTTGCACGCCCTGATGTGATGGTACGTAACTGAGTTACATAACCAAACATTTCTGAAAGTGGAACAGTTGCTTTGATAACCTGTGCACCGGCACGTGTATCCATACCCAAAAGCTGACCACGACGACGGTTCATATCTCCGATCACGTCACCCATATTCTCTTCCGGAGTCAGGATTTCAATCTTCATGATAGGCTCCATCAATACCGGCTTACATTTTGGCAATGCTTCACGGAAAGCAGATTTAGCACAGATCTCGAACGACAGTGCATCTGAATCGACCGCGTGGAAAGATCCATCAATCAAACGAACTTTCATATCCTGTAAAGGATATCCGGCAAGCACACCATTTACCATCGCAGCTGCAAAACCTTTTTCAACAGATGGAATAAATTCACGCGGAATAGAACCACCTGAAATTTCATTCACAAACTGTAAACCGGTCTTACCTTCATCATTAGGCGATATAATAATCTGAATATCAGCAAATTTACCACGACCACCAGTTTGTTTCTTATAGGTTTCACGGTGTTGGGTAGTACCTGTAATAGCTTCTTTATAAGAAACCTGAGGGGCTCCCTGATTTACTTCAACTTTAAACTCACGTTTCAAACGATCCATGATAATATCAAGGTGAAGCTCGCCCATACCTGAAATAATAGTCTGGCCGGTTTCTTCATCTGTTTGTACGCGGAAAGTAGGATCTTCTTCAGATAATTTACCTAAAGCCATACCTAATTTATCTACGTCAGCCTGAGTTTTAGGCTCGATCGCCAAACCGATTACCGGCTCAGGGAAATTCATCGATTCTAAAACAATAGGATGCTTCTCATCACAAAGTGTATCTCCTGTTTTGATATCCTTAAATCCAACTACTGCAGCAATATCTCCGGCTCCAACATTTGGAATAGGATTTTGCTTGTTAGCGTGCATCTGGAAAATACGTGAAATACGCTCCTTATTGTCAGAACGCATATTGTGCACATAAGAACCTGCTTCCAGGTTACCTGAATAGACACGAATAAAACACAAACGACCTACGAAAGGATCGGTTGCAATCTTAAATGCTAATGCAGCGAAAGGCTCTTTCTCACTTGGCTTACGCACAATTTCTTCGCCTGTTTCAGGATTTGTTCCAATAATACCTTCAACATCCATTGGTGAAGGCAATAATTCCATCACATAATCAAGCATGGTTTGAACACCCTTGTTTTTGAAAGATGAACCACATACCATCGGAACGATCTTTGCATCAAGAACAGCCTTACGTAATGCATCTAAAACCTCCCGTTCGGTGATTGTTTCAGGAGCATCAAAGAATTTCTCCATCAAACCTTCGTCGTATTCGGCAACAGATTCGAGCAATTTCTCTCTCCACTCAGTAGCTTCAGCAACCATATCATCAGGAATAGGAACTTCTGTAAAGGTCATACCTTTATCATGCTCATTCCAAACAATACCACGGAAGTTGATCAGATCAACCACACCTTTAAAGCTATCTTCAGAACCAATTGGTAATTGCAAAGGAACAGCATTGCTTCCAAGCATATCCTTAACCTGCTTAACAACTTTTAAGAAATCAGCACCTGAACGGTCCATCTTATTCACGAAACCTATACGGGCAACGTTATAATTATTTGCTAAACGCCAGTTAGTTTCTGATTGTGGCTCAACACCATCAACCGCTGAAAAAAGGAATACCAATCCATCCAATACGCGTAATGAACGATTTACCTCTACAGTAAAATCCACGTGGCCCGGAGTATCAATGATGTTGATATGGTAAGTTTGATCTCTATATTTCCAGTCAACGGTTGTTGCTGCTGAAGTAATGGTAATACCACGCTCCTGCTCCTGCGCCATCCAGTCCATTGTTGCGGCACCATCATGTACCTCACCAATCTTATGGCTCACACCAGAGTAGTAAAGAATTCGCTCAGTTGTTGTGGTTTTACCCGCATCAATGTGAGCAGCAATTCCGATATTTCTTGTGTATTTTAAATCTCTTGACATTGTATTGTTTTCCTGTTAGAATCTAAAATGAGAGAATGCTTTATTTGCTTCTGCCATTTTGTGAGTATCTTCTTTCTTCTTAACTGCAGCACCTTCACCCTTAGAGGCTGAAATGATTTCTCCGGCTAATTTCTCGGTCATGGTTTTTTCACCACGCTTTCGTGAATAATTAATTAGCCATTTCATTCCTAAAGCGATTTTACGCTCAGGACGAACCTCGGTTGGTACCTGGAAGTTTGCACCACCAACACGACGGGATTTAACCTCTACCGCTGGCATTACATTATTCAAAGCTTTTTTCCAGGATTCTAATCCGTTTTCGCTTGTTTTTTTCTCTACTAATTCAACTGCATCGTAGAAAATAGAGTATGCGATAGATTTTTTACCGTCATACATCATATTATTTACAAACCTGGTTACCATTACGTCGTTAAACTTTGGATCAGGCAGTAAGATTCTCTTTTTTGGTTTTGACTTTCTCATGTTGCTTTCCTCCGTTTAATTATTTCTTTTTACCCTTAGTTGGAGAAGCTGCTACCTGACCTGGTTTTGGTTTCTTAGTTCCGTATTTAGAACGACGTTGGTTACGTCCGGCTACACCGGAAGTATCCAGAGCACCACGAATAATGTGGTAACGAACTCCTGGTAAATCTTTCACACGACCTCCACGGATTAATACAATAGAGTGCTCCTGTAAATTGTGACCTTCTCCCGGAATGTAAGCATTCACTTCTTTTCCATTGGTTAAGCGCACACGGGCAACTTTACGCATTGCTGAGTTTGGTTTTTTAGGGGTAGTGGTATACACACGTGTGCACACTCCTCTTCGCTGTGGACAGCTGTCCAACGCTGGCGACTTACTCTTGTCGACCAGAGCTACTCTACCTTTTCTAACTAATTGTTGGATAGTAGGCATTTTTTCCTTTTAGTGTTTATATAATTTAATCCCTGCATCTCAGCTTATTACAGCTTTCATTTAGGGACTGCAAAAGTAGGAAGTTTATTTTGATTTTCAATGACCTGGGTGAGAATTTATTTAGGGTTGAAGTTGAGGACGGAGGTCTGAGGACGGATAACTGGTAACTGATAACGGATAACTGGTAACTGATAACTGGTAACTGATAACTGGTAACTGGTAACTGATAAGAAAAGCAGGGCCTGTTTATTATAATATTGCCAGTCCGGCCTGGAGTTTATCCTGACCGCAGTAAGGACTTAATCCTGATGTTAAAATACAATTAAAAACACAGGCTTAAAGCCTCTCCAAAATTCTCAAATTTATCAATCTTCAAAAACCGCATCCAGATCCAATTCAAATCCGGGAAGAACTTCCGAATACACTTTTTCGCTTAAAGTAAAGAGTTTAGACGGCTGGTATTTACCATTAATATCAAGGGTATACTTTAGTAAAGTTTTGTCTCCCGGACTAACAACCCAATATTCTTTTACCCCAAACTCTTGATAAATGTTGTATTTATTGAGAAGCTCTGTCCTGTTATTTCCCGGAGAGAGAATTTCAATAACAATATTGGGTGCTCCGATACAACCACGACTATCTATTTTACCGGGATCACAAATGACGCAAATGTCAGGCTGTAATACTGTAAATATATCTTTGTCAGCTTTACTCTCTCCAGGGAAGCGGACATCAAAAGGTGCATAATAAATTTTACAGGGTGTATTTTTTAAATGCTTATGAAGCGCGGAAGATATGTTTACCGATATTTCCTGGTGCAAAGGAGATGGCGCAGGACTCATTTTAAACACTTTGCCCTTAATGAGCTCAACCCGGTCATCGAAAAGCCATGTCAAATAGTTTGCATAGCTATAGGTCAAAGACAAGTCAATATCCTCAAGGGCTAAAACCTTTGCTTTTGGATCAGGGTTAATATAGGCTTCAGACTTATCCATCAGGAATAATACTCAGCATAAATTTAATTAAAAACGATCTGGTTTCCTAAATAAATTAGTAAACGGTAACACACAGTCTGCAGTCATATTTACCGTTTACACAATCACCACTACCAGTACGAGCCAGCAGTCCAATAAATCATATAATTTCATTCAGGCTTTATAATTATTCTTAAAACTTAAACCATGAACAATGAAAAAGATATCTGAGAACAACCTGCCACTAAACTATGACCCGGATGAAAATAAACGGATGGAAAATGAACTATTACAATTGAAACTAAAGGCTGAACTGGGTGTAGAGGCCCACATTTCAGCAAATACACCGGCATCAATTGAAAACATATTCCTTAAGAACATGCTAGCCTTTGAGAAAGGATTGGCTGAAGCTGATGAGATCAAAATATTCGAGCTAATTGGAAAGCCCTATTTCAAACCTGAAACTAAACATGATGATTTTTCTATTGAAGCGGCCCTAAATAAAATAATGAATCTGTTAAACGAGAAACAGATTGCACTCGACTTTTTAGGAACTTATGATAGCAGGACTAAATATAAATTTATTACTGAAGAATTATTCGAAGAGAAAGTAATGAATGTTCAATTACCCGGGATGGTCATGCACTTTATATATGAAGAATTCCACCCCAACCATAAGCTGGATATTGAGCATAAAGCATCGAAATTTATCACATCATGGTTCAGCAAGGAGAAAGAACAACTCTCCTTTAGTCTTGCTGATATATTAGTATTACCTGATAGAAGGGTATGGAAAAAGGATAAGGTAATGGACAGGTTCACTAAGGTTTTTGACTCTTTTCCTCAATTTAAAAATGGAAAATATACCATTGCAAATATTAATTTTGAGATTCGGGAAGATATAGGATTAGCCTATGCAGAAGGACAGATGCATTACACTGCCTTCACAGAAAATCACGACAGCATTCAATTTGAAGGTCCATTCAAATTGTATTTCACACTGGAATATGAATGGTGGTCAATTTATTATTTCGTAATTCCCGGCTTTGAGTTTGCCAATGTTTAGGCATCAAGATACTTAATTCAAGAATTTATTGCTGCTGAAAATGTTCTGTCGGTTCTCAAAAAACCTACGGCCAGTATTTGTTTTTATTGCATAAATAAATATGCTGAAATCAGTTACTATAAGGCATTTATTCTGTTATAGAATTTAAATTTTTAACTTGCCATGCAACCCATAGATGTTTTAATTTCTTCAATGCAACAGAATTCTCAACTGAACCTCGCTTTTGATTTTGTACAGTACACCGACAAAAATATTTTTCTGACAGGAAAGGCAGGGACAGGCAAAACTACATTCCTTCATCAACTTAAGAAAACCTCATTAAAACGCATCGCAGTTGTAGCACCAACAGGTGTTGCAGCAATAAATGCAGGTGGAGTTACCATTAATTCCTTTTTCCAGCTTCCCTTTGGTCCATATATTCCCGGGAACACTTCCAAAACTGAACACAAACGATTCAGCAAGGAAAAAATCAATATGATCAAAAGCCTCGACCTGTTGGTTATCGATGAGATCAGTATGGTCCGCGCGGATACACTCGACCATATTGATGAGGTATTAAGAAGATTTAAAGATCATAAGAAGCCTTTCGGAGGTGTGCAGATCTTAATGATCGGAGACTTGCACCAACTCTCACCGGTCGTTAAGGATGAAGACTGGACAATCCTGAAAAGCTATTATCCAAACCTCTTCTTTTTCAGCAGTAAAGCCCTTTCAGCCACCGAGCCTGTAAGCATCGAATTAAAACATATTTACAGACAGGTAGATTCAAATTTTATTGATCTTTTAAATAGCGTCAGACAGAATCAAATCGATGAAAATGTTCTAAAAAAATTAAACCAGCGCTATATTCCTGATTTCAATCCCGGTGATGAAGAAGGATATATTACCCTGACCACTCATAACAAATCTGCACAGGAGATCAATGAAGGTAAATTAAAGGAACTCAACAGCCCTATATACAGATTTAATGCTGTTATTCAGGATGATTTCCCGGAATACTCCTACCCCACTGTGCCCGAACTGGAACTAAAAAAAGGTGCACAGGTCATGTTTGTTAAAAATGATCCTTCCCGCGAACGCCTTTTCTTTAATGGCAAAATAGGCATCGTAACCTCGATATCTGATGAACATATTCTGGTAAAATGCCCTGGTGATCTGTCGGAAATTGTGGTTAATCCACTTGAATGGACAAATATTAAATATGAGCTGGATACTCAAACCAAGGAGCTGAGAGAAAAAATAATCGGGACTTTCACGCAATTTCCACTTAAGCTGGCCTGGGCAATTACAATACATAAAAGCCAGGGATTAACCTTTGAAAGAGCGGTAATCGATGCAAATCTGGCATTTGCCCACGGGCAGGTATACGTAGCCCTTAGCCGTTGCAAAAGCTTTGAAGGAATGGTGCTGCGCTCTCCTATTTCTTTCAATAGTGTTAAAACCGACGGGACAATTTCAGAATATACCCGCAAGTCTAAAGACAAGGAACCCGGTGAGCAGCAACTGATTGCTTCCAGAATCGATTTTCAGCAATCCCTCATTTTTGATTTATTTAATTTTAATACCCTGAAAACACATTATTTCCAGCTAAAGAAGTTAAGTGAAGATCATCATACTATTCTGGATCCTGGTATAACCGAAGTCCTTAATCACATGCGAAATGTTGCTGAAAAAGATATTTATGAAGTGGCTGATAATTTTAAGAAACATCTGAACAACCATTTTATAGAGCATGTACTTCCCGAAAACAATCCTGAGCTTCAAAACAGGATAAAAAAAGCTTGTGCCTATTTTAACGAAAAAATAAATTCGGTTTTTTATGAAGCCTTGAAGAGACTAAACACAGATACCGATAATAAGGCAGTTGGTACCAGTATAAAAAGTATTTTAGATGATCTTTACAAAGAAATTACTGTAAAAATTGCACTTATGAAAGTTTCTGCTGATGGCTTCAGCACAATAAACTATCTGCAAACCAAATCAAATGCTGAAATAGATTATAAACCGGTTAAAAGTGCTTCCCTAAGTAATGCATATTCATCAGAAAACATGCTACATCCTGAGTTGTATCAGGCAATTAGAGTCTGGAGAGATGAACTGGCAACAGAATGGGGAGTACCCTTATATCTTGTGCTGGCACAAAAAACGATTCTGGAACTTCTTCGTTTCCTCCCTTCTAATCCGGCAGAATTGGAAAATATCAAAGGTTTAGGTAAAACAAGGGTTAAGCAATACGGAAATGATTTACTGGAAATAATCAATTCCTATTGTAAGGAACATGGCATTGAACGCGAAGTACAGGAATTGCCTATTAAAGAGAAGAAAATAAAGTCGGATACTAAGCAGGTAAGTTTTGAATTGTTCAAACAAGGGAAAACGATCAGTGAAATTGCCAAAGAGCGGGCTTTTACTACTGGCACAATAGAAGGTCATCTTGCCCATTATATTCAAAGTGGCGAGATCTCAGTATTTGACATTGTCCCAAAAATCAAGGTAGCAAAAATCATGGCTTATTTGATCCAAAACCCTGAATCTAGCACTGTGGATACGAAAATTGCACTCGGTGATGAGGTTTCTTATGGAGAATTAAAAGCTGTTTTAAATCACCTGGCTTACACCAAAGCAGAACAAATGAATTAGCTTTTCTGATTTCTCAAGCGAAATTAAAAATCCCGAAAAAAAAATCTCATTTTCCATGCAACTAAATACTCTGGCTTGGCGTCTCTTATTAAAAGGTTCGGGGATCTTACCTGATGCCATGCAAATAAAATTCAAAAAAGAATCAAATCATGAAAAAGCTCCTGTTCTCCATCATTTTTATTATGCTTTTCAGCATTGTATTACCTGAAGCAAAGGCCGAAAATATTAGTACAAGAAATGCCAATGAATTGATTCATTTATTGCTTAACAAAGGGAACAATACCAAAAACACTAAATATACAAGGAAGAAATTAAAGAAAATCGTACGCAAGGCCGGACGTGTTTACCGTACAGTTAAAAAAGATCCGGATAGTCGCAAGAAGTCAAGAAAAGTTCAGCGTACAGCCAGAAGGCTGATCAATATATTCTAATAGCTATACTGCCCCCAAGCATGCCAGGGGGCAGTATAGCTGATTTACTATTTAATTTGTTGCAGGCCAGGTATTATTAGCCGGGTTCGAATCAGGGAAAACCTTATCCGGATCAGAGACAATTGAAAGAATCTCTTCTGTTGAAGGATAATTAAACGTAAAGCGGGCATTACGTTCCCAAACTTCAACCGGAAGCTTTAATCGGTTCACTTTTCCACTTTTGGTTTTAATATCCAGGATCACCGGCATTGCCATTTTATCCAGATTGTCAATAGTTATTAAAGCTCCTTGCTTGAAATCATTATTTACATATTTCAGATCAGCAACACCCTGATCCAGCTTCCAGTTATTCAGTATCCATGCTCTCCAGAACCAGTTTAGATTTTCACCTGCAACATTTTCTATGGTGCGAAAGAAATCATCCGGAGTTGGGTGCTTATATGCCCAGCGATCAATATAAGTTTTAAAAGCTCTGTCGAATCGCTCTTCACCCAATATTTGCTCCCGTAAAATTCCAAGTGCCATAGCAGGTTTATAGTATGCAAGCAAACCAATACTGTTTTCTTTCATATTATCAGGACTACTCATTACCGGTTCAAAACCCGGGTTAGTCAATACTTTACCAAGGGCATGCATATCTGCTTTGCCTTGCCTGTACTCTCCATTGTTGAAATCAGCTGATGCCAGCGAATTAATGAAGGTATTGAAACCTTCATCCATCCAGGCATATAATCGCTCATTGGATCCCACAATCATCGGGAACCAGGTATGACCAAATTCATGGTCAGTAACTCCCCAAAGATCTCCCGATTTAGATTTTGCTCCGCAGAATACAATGCCCGGATACTCCATACCACCTGCTATTGAGGCAACATTTGTTGCAGCCGGATAAGGAAATTCGAGCCATTTTTTCGAATTAAACTCATTTGATGCCTTTGTATATTCCGTAGAACGGCCCCAGGCATCATTTCCATCACTTTCAACAGGATAGGCAGAAATCGCCATTGACTTCTTACCGCTGGGAAGATTCATCCTGGCCGCATCAATAATAAAGGCGGCAGAGGAAGCCCAGGCTGCATCACGTGCATTCTTTAATTTGAAATTCCATGTAAGTTCCTGCTTACCTTTTGGACGGGAATCCGGATTTGTTACTTCAGCAGCAGATCTGATGATCACCGTTTTATCACTCTGGGAAGCAGATTTCCACCTTTGCAGCTGTTCCGGGGTATAAACATCCTGAGGATTTACCAGTTCACCCGAACCAACTACAATATGATTTGCAGGAACAGTGATGCTGATATCATAATCTCCGTATTCTAAATAAAATTCACTTGGACCGATATATGGAATCGTATTCCAGCCAGATACATCATCATACACACACATACGCGGATACCATTGAGCAACAGAGAAAATCTTTCCGTTCATTGTGTTCAAAATTCCCATACGATCTGAGCCATATTCAGGCGATGTAAAAGAATATTCGATCTTCAGCCGAAGCTGTCCTCCGCCTGAAGAAATCTCATTCGGCAGATATACCTGCATTCTGGTATCTTCTATAAAATGTTCGGCATTCTTCTCAATTGTTTTTCCCTTTTCAAGAGAAAGTATCTTTATTGATCTGATTTTATAACCCCCATCAAAAATCTGCCCGCGGGCACCACTCCGGCTACCACCGGGAGGAATGATCGCATGACCCCGAGAATCCTCTTTAAAAAGATTTTGATCAAGTTGCATCCATATAAAAGGGAGATTATCAGGGCTATTGTTCGTATAAGTTAAAACTACAGACCCGGAGATCTCATTACTTTGTTCATTTAACCGAACCGCTAATTTATAATCTGCCCGGTTCTGCCAGTATTTTGGACCCGGTTGACCGCCCGCAGACCTGTACTCATTACCATTCTTTGTGTAAAACATCGGTCCGAAAGTATCATGATAATTATAGTTACCACCAACAACAGCTTGCTGTGTATATGCCTGATTTACAAAGCATAACAATGCAATTACACAAGTTAAAAGCTTCAATCTATTCATTTAATATTTCTTTTAAGTTTTATTAACAACTCTCCTAATTGTTCCTCATTGAATCCCAGCAGAACTGAATCTGAACTTATTTCAATTATCGGACGTTTTATCACACTGACCTTTTCCTGCATTAGTTTGAATGCTGAATCTTTTGATGTAATGCTATTTTGAATTTCAGTTGAAAGCAATTTCCAGGTAGTTCCACGTTTATTTAGGAGTGCTTCCCAACCTATCTGCTTTGACCATTCCTCCAGCTTTAGCCGATCGACCCCCAGTTTTTTAAAATCATGAAACTCAAAATCAATTTCATGAAGCCTGAACCAGTCGAGCGTCTTTTTTACAGTATTGCAATTGGGTATTCCGTAGATCTTCATCAAAAATTATACTTTAATTGTTCTGATTATAAAAACCCGCTTATTTGTTTAAACGTGTCATGGTCAATTCTGTACCTACGCTAACAAAACTATTTATAAATTCTACAGAGCGGTCAATTAATGCGGGCAATTCTTTCCGTTCATCCGGATCAAAACCGCTCAAAACGTAATCAACCTGCCTGCCCTTGGGAAAATTATCCCCAATACCAAATCTCAGCCTTGCATAGTCTGTTCCACCCAGAACTCCTTCAATACTCTTCAAACCATTGTGACCGGCGGAACTGCCTTTAGGTTTCAAACGTATTGTACCAAAAGGCAGAGCAAGATCATCCACAATAACCAAAATGTTTTCGGCAGGGATACGCAATTCCTGCATCCAGTAATTAACTGCCTTGCCACTCAGATTCATATAGGTAGTAGGTTTGATCACAAAGATCTTTCGGCTTTTATAAGCAAACTCAGTATAATATGCCAGTCGCATGTTGAAAAATGATGAGTGCGATTGTTTAGCCAGTTCATCAGCAATCATAAACCCAATATTATGCCTGGTATCTGCATATTCGGGACCTATATTCCCTAAACCTATGATCAAATATTTCATGTGGATTACAAATATGCTTGAAAGCTTTTATAAAACTATATGCATGCAAAAAAAAACAGTGCCGGTTTCACCGGCACTGCTTATTATATTATTTGAGAAGACCTGATTATTTCTTGGCTTCAGTCTCTGCCTGCTTAAGGGCACGTGACATAGTCACAGATACAATAGTGTCTTCAGGATTGTTAGTAATCTTGAAATTATCGAATTTCAAAGCACCAACACCTACAGATTTTCCAACCTCTAATTTAGAAATACTAACTTCTACGTACTGAGGCATATCCTTAGGCAATGCTTTTACACGTAGCTTACGTAATTTCTGAACTAACTTACCACCGATTTTAACACCAGGTGAAGTTCCGGTTAATTTTACAGGGATCAGCATCACAACAGGTTTCTTTTCATCTAATTCTAAAAAGTCAACATGTAATGGCAAATCAGTTAATGGATGAAAATGCACATCCTGGATAATAGCCTGTGCTTTCACACCTGCAACATCCAATGCAACGAAAGAAACTTCCGGGGTATAAACCAGACTTTTCAAATCAGATGCAGACACAGAAAAGTGGATTTGATTTTTTCCACCATAAAGAACTGCAGGCACTTTACCTTCGTAACGCAGCTCTTTAGCGTCTCTTTTCCCTACGTTCTCTCTTGGAGAACCGCTAATAGCAATTGATTTCATAATTATTTATTTATTGTTATTTAAACTTAGTTGTTAGAAAATCCAACAATCTAATATTTTCCGTCTTGATCCGATATCTATCGGACCCTGGTTTAGAGGACTGATGTCTGAAGTCTGATTCCTACCTCTGACTTCATACCTCCTACTTCAGTCTCTTGGCTCTTTGTCCTTGTTCCTTGTTCCTT
>Ga0123337_10003930_pt1 | contig 15409 bp, 9 predicted proteins | sample frozenSSSSmetaG_FD_89792 | JGI IMG/M metagenome (GOLD analysis project Ga0123337, IMG submission 89792) | Glacier valley bacterial and archeal communities from Borup Fiord, Nunavut, Canada, to study Microbial Dark Matter (Phase II) -... | ecosystem: Environmental > Aquatic > Freshwater > Ice >... | reverse complement strand
GGTAAGTGCCGCCGCGAGCCAGATTTTTGGAGTCGATTTGATTCAGTTGGAGACTGGGGATGGGTAAGTGGACGCCGCGGCTCCCATAGTAAGTGACGCCAATCACGATGGAGCGGGGGAGTTCCCGTGAGATCCCGAAGTTCCACTCCTGCATGTACTCGGAGGGCTGATCGCGCAGAACTGTATTGATGGAGTTATTCAGCCGATAGGAACCGTCGTTGACCGGGGCGGCGGAACTGGGCTTTGTCAGACTGTTCGGGAAGGGATTGGAGAACGTGACTTTGGGAGTGTAATCCGGGTTCAGGTTATCGGCGGAAACGCTGTAATTGAAAGGCGTATCCACTAACCCGGGTTCCAGGCCGACGGGGAGAAAGAAGATGCCGTACCCGGCGCGCAGACTGGTCTTGCTGCCGAGCCGGTAAGCCGCGCCTACGCGAGGCCCGAAGTTGAGCCAGTTGGCCGCGCGCAAGGTGGAGGCATTGCCGCTGCCGGTGAAGAGGATTGCGCCTTTCGGTCCGTTAGGAATCGGATTCTTCGCGTTGGGATCGAAGTACGAGAGGCGATTGTGCGCTTCCCCGGTGCCGGTCTCTACTTCCCATCGGATGCCCAGGTTCAAGGTGAGATTTTTCGTGACCTTCCAATCGTCTTGCGCATAGGCGCCGGCATAGTGGTGGTAAGTGCTGAGCGCTTCCACATGCTCAAAGCTGAAATTGCCGGTACCGAGAAGAAAGGATGCGAAATCGAAGCCGATATCGGGTTGGGAGGCGGCGAGAGCGTCCTGTTGAGTGAAGCTGTGACCAAAGCTGAAGCTGCCGGTCGGGTTGAAGACCTGGAAGGGGTAGAAACGGTAGAGACGGTATTCTCCGCCTAAGTGCAGGTTATGGCGGCCTTTGACGCAGACGAGGTTTTCCTGCAAGCCCTGTGTATCGCGAGGCTGATTGTTGTAGGCCGTGCCGCCCAGGTTCGGGAAGGCCTCACCGCTACTGAAAGAGAAATTTGGAAAAAAGAGAACGTTGGCGGCATCGCGGTAGTAGGAAGGCAAGCCGAGCTTGGTGGGATCAAAGCCCAAGGTGTTCGGCACCAGATTGGCGCGGAAGCGCGTGTAACTATAACGGAACACGCTGCTCAGGGCGGTGGAGATCTGGTAAGTGTCATCGACACCGAAGTTCTTAAAATTATCGTGCGTGGAGCCCGTGCTGGCGAATTGCACGATATTGCCAGGGTTCTTCTCCAGATTCTCCTGAAAATTGAAGCGCCCGAAGAAGCGGTGGCGGTCGGTGAAGTAATGGTCGACGCGCCCGCTGTAGAGATCGCGGCTATATTTCTGTTGATCGCGGAAGTAGAAATTCTGGCGGCTGGTGAGGGCATTGCCGGGGCGGTTGGGGGCCGGGTAGTTGGCGGCTACGGCCTTGGCAATGGGGTTCAGGCGATCCGGCGGAATGACGTTATTGGGAAAAGGGGTGCGGATGTATCGGCCGTTAACCAGTTGCGTCGTTGTGGGATCGAAGATCTGGATGGGCTTAATGACGTTGCCGACCTTGACGACCGTCTGGGAGAAATCGCCCGCCAGTTCGCGCGCAGTGGGGACGCTGTACAGTTGGTCGCCGACGGGGTTGTTTTCACGCCGGCCTTCGTAGCTGCCGAAGAAAAATGTCTTGTTGCGACCGTTATAGAGCTTCGGGATTTCAACGGGTCCGCCTAACGTTCCACCGTACTGGTGGCGGTGCAACCGTGCTCGCGGGATCCCGAAACGGTTGGAACTGAAGCTGTTCGCGTTGAAGGCTGTGTTCTGTTCGTAGTCGTACAGCACGCCGTGGAATTTGTTCGTGCCTGACTTTGTAACGATGTTGACCACACCGCCTCCGCTGCGCCCGAACTCGGCGGAGTAGGTGGATGTCTCGACGCGAAGCTCCTGGACGGAGTCAGGAGAGGGCAGAATGACAACGCCGTTGAAATCGCCGATGGTATTCGAGGCACCGTCGAGTAAAACTTCATTGAAGGAACTGCGGCCGCCTGCGACCGAGAAGTTGGAATCGAACACGTTGCGGTTGCCGCGCGCGTTTCCGGCATTCGATACGACTCCGGGTATGCTGCGCAGTGCACCCAGAACGTCGCGTTCGGGAAGCGGGTAGTCCTCAATGATTTTCGATTCGAGGGTGGTGCCGACGGAGCTGGTTTCGGTTTGGAGAAGCGGTGCGTCCCCGGTCACTTCGACAGCGGTAGCCACAGCGGAGACGGGCAAGGCAAAATCAAGCGTAACCACTTCGCTGGCTTCGAGGAGCACGCCTTTCCGGACTTGGGTCTGCAAGCCCGGTGCTTCGACAGTAACTTCCCAGTTCCCGGGGAGCAGGAGCGGGATGTCGTAGGTTCCGGAAGTATCCGAGCGGACGGACTTACGGACGTTTGTATCGATATTGCGGGCGGTGACGGCAGCCGCGGGCACGGCAGCTTTGGCCGCGTCTGTGATGGTGCCTGTAATCCGCGCATTGAAAGTTTGCGCGAGAAGGCCGAGGGGGCAGAGGAGTGCGGCACAAAAAACAATGCGCGGCAGATGCATGGGTGGATTTTACTCCGTTCCGGGCGACGGCTATGGGGTAGTAGCGACCGGATTCGGTTAATCTAGAGGTCACCGCAAACGCAAAACGGCGCAGTTTCAGCGCGGCTTATTAGACGAAGATCAGCCGTTTAGGACCCATTCGGTGCCGACCGTGCTTGAAATTATAAGCTCAACATTTTTAGACTAAAAAAGAAATCCACGAAGACTTCCTGACGAGGAATGAGAAGAAGGAGATGTACCGATGGCAACAACAGTACAGAACGCCGTTCCTGATTCCAGCTACGCTCGACAAGGCTTTAATCGCTGGCTGATTCCGCTGGCGGCGGTTCTGGTCCAGATTTGTATCGGCTCTGTCTACGCCTGGAGCACGTTCAACCGGCCAATCAACGCACTGTTCCCGGCCTCGGCGGCGGATTCGTGGCTGGCGTGGTTCAAAGCGCCGTATATCACGTTTAGCGCGGCGCTGGTGCTGCTAGGGCTAAGCGCGGCGTTCGGGGGCCCTTGGGTAGAGCGTCGCGGTCCGCGCGCGGCTGCCACGGCCGCCGCCGCCTTTTTCGGGGCCGGTCTGCTGATCGGCGGGCTCGGGTTGCAGATCAAGCAGGAATGGCTGGTGTTCCTGGGAATGGGCATTATCGGCGGCATCGGCTGCGGACTAGGTTACATCGCGCCGGTTAGCACTCTGGTGAAGTGGTTTCCCGACCGCCGCGGCATGGCCACGGGAATGGCGATCATGGGATTCGGTGCCGGCGCCTTCCTTGCCGGTTATCTCAACGCATTCCTGATCGAGCGCATCGGCGTCGCCAACACCTTGTTCGCGCTGGGCGTGGTTTACTTCATCATCATGAACATTGGCGCACAGATCATTCGCCGTCCTGCACCGGGCTGGAAACCAGAAACATGGACGCCCATGGCGCTTGCCAACCAGATCGCGCCGGAAGCCAGCTTGACCCGAAACGCAGCGGTTCGCACGTATCAGTTCTGGCTGCTTTGGGGAATGCTGTTCATCAACGTCACTGCGGGAATCGGCATTCTGGCGCAGGCCTCGCCGATGATGCAGGACATATTCGGCAAGACAGCGCTCCAGGCAGCCGGCGTGGTATCGATCATCAGTTTGTTCAATGCTGGCGGCCGGTTCTTCTGGGCGTCGCTTTCGGACTACATTGGCCGCAGAATGACCTATTTGGTCTTCTTCGCGCTGGGGCTCGTTCTCTTTCTGCTTATCTCGCTGTTTGGAGACGCCGGCGAGTGGATTTTCTTTCAGATTGCCCTTTATATCGTCTTCACTATGTACGGCGGCGGCTTTGCGACGATTCCGGCTTTCCTGGCCGATATGTTCGGGCCTAACAACGTGGGCGCCATTCACGGGGCCATGCTCACGGCGTGGAGTGCGGCTGCCATAGCGGGGCCGGTGATCATCACGCAATTGTCGGATTCCGCCAAACGGGCGCTCGCTCCTGGTGCGAGCAAGGTGCACATCTACGACCGGCCGCTAGAGGTTCTGGCGGGACTGCTGATGGTTGGGTTCGTGCTCACTTTGCTGGTTCGGCCGCTGCGGGCAATAACAAAGTGAGGGGATCCACATCAATCATCAGCGCGGTGGCGCCCCACTTCCGCAATTCGGTTCTCCGTCCTCCCGCGCCTATCACGTGTTCCGAAACCCCCGCCAGATAAACTTCGCACCGCCTCAATCTCTTAGCTCGACTGACGTGTCTGCGCTACAATCCCCATACCCTACTCCCCCTATGAGCATAAGAATTTTTCCGCCGCTAATTTGCTTTCTTCTTCTGGTGAATGCATTTGGAAGTGACACGGAGTGGCCAGTCAACGGCGGCCCGTATAACATCCGGTATTCGGATTTGACCCAGATTACTCCGGAGAACGTGAGCAAGCTTCAAGTTGCCTGGACCTATGATTCGCATGACGCTTTCAAAGACTCTGAAATGCAGAGCAATCCCATAGTTGTCGAAGGGGTGCTGTACGCGACTACGCCGAAGCTGCATGTGATTGCGCTGAACGCGACAACAGGAAAAGAGCTTTGGAATTTCGATCCAGCGGGTGGGGCTGCGCCGCAGAGGCGATACCGGCATCGCGGAGTGACGGTGTATCAGGACCGTGTCTTCTTCACGCACCGGAATTTCCTATGGGCGCTGGATAAGAAGAGCGGCAAGCCGATTTTGACATTCGGGGCAGGCGGACACATCGACTTGCGCGAAGGACTTGATCGCCCCGTGGAATCGATAAGCGTAAGCGCGAGTAGCCCGGGAGTCATTTTCGAGGACTCGATCATTCTAGGGAGCACGGTTCCGGAAACGCTGCCAGGGTCACCGGGGTTCATTCGGTCGTTCGATGCTAAAACCGGGAAGCTCAAGTGGGTATTCCGAACCATTCCCAGACCGGGCGAGTTCGGATACGAGACATGGTCCAGAGATTCGTATAAGATTTCTGGCGGAGCAAATGCCTGGGCGGGGCTTTCGATCGATCCAAAAAACGCGCTGGTGTTTGCCGCGACGGGATCGGCGTCATTTGATTTCTATGGAGCCAACCGCGTGGGTGATAATCTGTTCGCCGATTGCGTGCTGGCGCTGGATGCGCGCACGGGGAAACGCATCTGGCATTTTCAGGGCGTAAAACACGATGTGTGGGATTTTGACTTCCCTGCAGCGCCGAGCCTGGTAACGGTAACGCGCAATGGCAAGCCGGTGGAAGCGGTGGCGCAGATTACAAAAACGGGGTATGTGTTCGTTCTGGATCGAAAAACGGGGTTGCCCTTGTTTCCGGTGAAATATCAAAAGGTTCCCGCCTCGAAATTGGACGGGGAGGTTTTGGCTGAGACCCAGCCCTACCCGGTTGCCCCTCCGCCTTTCACTCGCCAGAACTTTACGGAAGACATGGTGACTAACCGGACAACGGAGGCCCACGCAGCAGTGCTGCAACAATTTCAAAAATACGATTCGAACGGAATGTTCACGCCGCCCAGCACGCGCGGCACAATTTTGTTCCCTGGTACCGACGGCGGCGGTGAGTGGGGCGGCGCCGCTTATGATCCGGCGACGGGGCTGCTCTATGTAAATTCAAATGAGCAGCCGTGGATTATTCGGATGGTGACTCATGACACCACATCGCTTTACAAAAACAATTGCGCCGGTTGCCATGGCAGCGATCTGAAGGGCGCACCGCCGACTTATCCCTCTCTGGTGGACATCGGAAAGAGGCGCACGCGCGAGGAACTGACTACGTTAATCCGCGAAGGCACCGGACGTATGCCGGGCTTCAGCCATTTGGGCCATAACATGGACGAGATTGTCGATTTCTTGATCACCGGACAGGATAAGGGCACGGTTGATCCAAGTACGGCGGAGAATGACTCCAACTGGCTGAAGTACCGCAATGAGGGATACATTCTGTTCCGGGACCCGCAGGGTTACCCGCCGCTCACACCTCCCTGGGGTACTCTCAATGCGATCGACTTGAACAAGGGAGAGATAAGGTGGAAGATCCCTTTCGGTGAATACCCTGAGCTAGCTGCCAAAGGCATAAAGGACACAGGCAGCGACAATTACGGGGGACCTGTAGTCACCAAGAGCGGACTGCTTTTCATTGGGGCAACCAGCTTTGATAAGAAGTTTCACGCGTACGACAAGTTGACTGGGAAGTTGCTCTGGGAGACGGTTCTTCCGGCGGCAGGAAACGCCACGCCCGCGATCTACGAGTTAAATGGCCGCGAATATATAGTGATTGTCTGCGGTGGCGGTAAGAATGACGCACCCTCCGGCAGCAGCATCGTGGCGTTCGCAATTCCCGAGTCAAAGAATTAAAGCTTGAGTAGCAAGCCCTGAAATGGAAAACGCCCTGGGATGTGTCTGCGACTGGGTTAGCCGGCCATGGTGATGATAACCCTATGCGCGAAGACAGAGCGTTCGTAGCCACGTTCATGCCCAGCCCGGAGGTGCCGGTTGCGATGTGGAATCCTTTCCGATCGACAGCCGCAGCGATCAACTTTTTCGGTTCTGGAATCGTGACTGTCCAAGGCGAGCGCGCTGCAATCCTGATCTGCTATGTTCGACATTTCGTTTGGCCAGTTCTCACATTTTTATGTATTAGCCATCAACACTTGGGCCCAACCAAAACCGCTTCTCTGTACTCGGGAATACGGAAAAATATATCTGGATCAGAGACTTCCCAAACACTCGACGACAGCCCCGCCCACCTAACATCTTCCGCAAACTCTCCGTGGATGAATCCGCTGTTCCCGAGGCGGATTTCGGAGCACGCGGCAGCTTGTTGCGCGAGGCGTCCGAGTACACCGGCGTGACGTAGGATTTGTTAAAACCGATAGGGAAACCCGTCACCAGCCTTATTTGGCAAATTCGTCACTGAACAGCGGGTATCTGAAACGTGCCTACCGTGCCCATGATCGTGAGATTCGCGGTAACTGGCAAACGGGCAGTGTACATGAAATTGAGCTGATCGATTAGCAGGCCAGGCGCGGCACCGCAATATGATATCGGAGCGGGTACCCCTTCGACCACCAATGCGCATGGTTCGACTGCGGGGGTGGCCGCCGCATACGGCTTACCATCAACGGTCGGGTTGCTCTTGACGCCGAACCCATTTCCCCATGCCGTACAACTGCCCGCTTCGCAGTTGATTGCGAAAAAGGAGGGAGCGGCCGCTGTCACGCTCACCGGCTCGGCATTGCTGGCGATGCCCGCACGCGTGACCGTGATGTTGACGTCGTCCGGCGCGAGTGGCGTTTCCCACGGCATTTGAAAATTGATCTGCGAAGGGGCAACGTAAGTCAACGGCGCATTAACACCATTCACGTTGACTGTCACGCCCGAGGAGGTGGCTGCGCCGAAGGTCCCATTGGCGAAAAGGTCGGCATACACGCCGTCAGACAGGTTGTCTCCAAAAATCGACGCCATTGAACCCGGCGCGATACTACCCAATCCTGATGCCGCATTCACTACACCGCCAGGGTAAATCACGGGTGTCGAGGAGCTAACCGCAACCTGCTGATAGACACGCACGTAATCGATCAGCATGTCGCTGGGAAATGGCGTGATGGCGTCGGGGGATCCCAGAAAAGTGTTCGGACCTCCAATCGCCAGGTTAAGTAGAATAAAAAACGGTTTATTGAACACCCAGCCCGCCCCCGCCGGCAATGACGACGGCGCAAAGTGTTTAAACACGATTCCGTCAACCGAGAACGATATTGAATCTGGAGTGGTTTCTACCGCGAACAGATGAAAATCGTCTGTAAGCTTTTGCCCGCGCGCGAGTGTGTAACTGGACGAAAGCCCGGCATTCGCAAAGTTGGAATTTGCCGGAGGCCCGTGCAGAGTCGAATGGATAGTGGAGCCGTTGTCAATTTTGCTCCCGAAATTCTCAATGATGTCGATCTCCCCACAGTAGGGCCAAGAGACAGTCGAGAAATTGCTGCCCAACATCCAGAATGCTGGCCATACGCCTTGTCCAAACGGCAGCTTGATCCGCGCCTCGAAGCGGCCGTATTGCCAATTCAGATTAACTTTGTCTTTGGCGCTGTTATTGGCAAGCCCGGTCCGGATACGAGCGGAGGTATAACGTCCAGCCGCATCTCGGAGTGCGCGAATCACCAAGTGTCCACGCCCGTCCTGAAAAATGTTGTCCGGTGAATTGGTGTAGGTCTCGAGTTCGCCGTTTCCCCAGCCTCCGCCGCCCAAGTCGAAGTTCCACTTGGCCGGATCGGGCGGAGTGTTCATCGCGGCATTGAACTCATCGCCCCAGACCAGTTTCCAGCCGTTGAGGCTTTGGGCGCAAACAACGGCGGCTGTTATCAGGAATAACGCGCAAACGCGCATGGGTCAGCCTCTCACCTCCGACAGCTTCGAATATTTCGGCTGGGGATCCGTCGCTCTTTTAAAAAAGACGGTAATCCAAGGCCTCGTTATGCGCCTATTCAGGAGTGACCCCGCTCGAGTTTTCGTAAACAGCAACATGTTTTATTGTCTTGCAAAAAAGCTACAGTGAACAGAGTTTCACGTCTATTTAGATCTTCGAAACAGTTCTTTTCACTTGTCTCGCCTGCAAGAGTAACCCAATCTCCGCCTGAGCGCCATCATGCACTGCAAAGTGAACTGCCCGAATTAGCGCAGAAGAAAGGTGTCAGTCGGACCGCAACCGAGTTGCGCTTGGAATGGAGCGAACTGAAGCTGCGCATGACCGTGACTGTCGAAGCATCGCAGCCAAAAGCACCGCTGGCATTCGTGGAGTTACTTGCGCTGCGGGCGCAGTCAGTTTCGGAATGCACGATCGAACTGGGAGGCCGCCGGTGCAAACTGCGAATTCATTTGAAGGGCGCGTCGATGATTGGCGACAATTAAGAGTCCCGCGTAACGACAACTAAAATTCCCGCCGTACGGCAGTGCTGTGACTATCAGGATGGACGGTCACAGGGTCTGGACTGGGATTTTACGTCTGCTGCCTTGAAACAGCTGTACCTGCTGAGCGCCAACCAAGGTTCAGTTCGCGTGCCGTCATTCAAAATTTAGCTCACTGGTACGCGATAATAGAGTCTTTAAGCGACGCCCGGCCACGGACGAAATCCATGATCAGAGAGATCACGGCAAATGCGTGGCGCTTCCCGCGGTTGATCGGGATACACTAAACTTACACAACCGGTTAAGCGATGCTCTCTTCGTATGGAGCCGCGGGGCGAATCAGCAATTGGGTATACCCGAAACACTCTAACAGCCGAACAGGGCCGCTTCGGCCCGCACACAAAGATGGAGAACATGGAACAAGAGAACAGAATCCGGCCTCTAGCCCTCATTGTTGTCAGCGCCTTCGCCAGGCTGCTGCCGCATCCGCCGAACTTCACCCCCGTGGGCGCCATGAGTCTCTTCGCCGGCGCAAAACTGCCCGGCTGGCAGGCATTCCTGGTTCCGCTGCTCATCATGGCCGTGACGGATCCGCTGCTCTCCCTCATCTTCGGCATCCCCGGCTACACGCGCCTTTCTCCCTTCATTTATGGGGGCTTTATGCTCAACGTGCTGATCGGACGCACTCTACTTTCACGCTCTTCGAGTCCCATTCGCATCGGTAGTGCGTCTTTCCTGTGTAGCCTGCAGTTCTTCCTCATTACAAATTTCGGCGTCTGGCTGGGCAGCCACTTCTACGCGCAAACACCCGCGGGTCTCGCCGCGTGTTTGACCGCCGCCCTTCCGTTTTTTGGCCGCACCATGGCGGGTGACTTGTTCTTTACCGCAGTGCTGTTCGGTCTGCACCACTGGCTCTCCCGCAATTCTGCGCAATTGCAAACTGCGTGAAACGAATCGCAATTTCATGGAGCGGTGGTAAGGACTGCGCCTGGGCGCTCCGTTCCTTACCGGAAGCGGGTCACCTCATCACGACCTTCGATGAGAGCACAGGTCTCCTTCCCATTCACAAAGTGCCTTTGGCGAAGATCGAAGCACAGGCAGCGGCCCTGCGGATGCCTTTCATCGCAATCCCGCTGCCCCCGAATTGCCCAAACTCCATTTACATTGAGCGGTTCGCCATGGCATCTTCACTCTTTGACGCAATCGTTTTCGGCGACCTGTTTCTCGAAGACATCCGCCGCTTTCGGGAGCAAAGCTTTCCTAAACAGGAACTCCTGTTTCCTCTTTGGCAAAGCAACACCGCGGAACTTGCGCATCAGATGATTGAAGGAGGCCTGGTTGCAACAATCACGTCCGCAAACGACCCGTCACTCGTTGGGCGCGTGTACGACAAATCCTTCCTAGCGAGCCTTCCCCCCGGCACTGACCCGTGCGGCGAAAACGGCGAGTTCCACACCTGGGTCCATCCCGAATGCCTCGCATCGTTTCGTTGATCTCAAGCGCAACCGAAATAGTCTACGCGCTCGGTGCGGGTAGCTGGCTGGTAGGCCGCTCTCATGAATGCGACTATCCGCCCGAAGCCCTGTCGCTGCCGGTGTGCAGTAAGCCCACTTTCGAGATCTGCGGCACCAGTCCGGAAATAGATGCCCACGTGAAAAATCGGCTTCGGAACGCTTTATCTATTTATGAGGTGGATGGTGCGATGCTGCAGAAACTTCAGCCCACCCACATCCTCACGCAGACGCAATGCGAAGTTTGCGCCGTAAGCCTGAAGGACGTTGAACGATCCATAGCCTCCCAACTCGAAAGCAACCCCACCATCGTGTCACTGCAACCGAATGCACTAGCGGATATCTGGGACGATATCCGCAAAATTGCCAGTAGTCTGTCGATAGACGGTGAGCCGCTTATCACGAATCTAAAAAACAGGATTCCCGCAGTCTCCCGCAATCGCAGGCCGCGGGTCGCTTGCATCGAATGGCTGAATCCGTTGATGGCCGCGGGAAACTGGGTTCCGGAATTGGTCGAACTCGCAGGCGGCCAAAATCTTTTCGGCCAGGCGGGAAAACACTCGCCGTGGCTCGAATGGTCTGAAGTTCAGACACAAGACCCTGACATCGTAATTGCCATGCCCTGTGGCTTTAACCAGGAACGAACCATGCAGGAAATACATTGGCTCGAAGAACAGCCCGGATACGCAGACCTGACGGCAGTAAAGAACGGGCAAGTTCACGCTGTGGATGGCAACGCGTTCTTCAACCGTCCGGGACCGCGCGTCGTGGAATCTTATGAAATCCTTAAACGTATGTTCGACCTATACGAGAAATCTGCATGTCCATAGTCACCAGAACAGCCCACTCCATGAGATTGGCGTCAACAAGATCGTCGGCAAAGGTTTAAGCGCACCACGGGGATCGTTTCGCAGAGCGAGCAGCGTCTGGACGACTTCTCCGCGTTAAGAAACGCTTATCGACATCACCATGGTGGCGGCAAGAATTTCCGAAGCGCACCCATGCCCCCCGGTGTTCGCGGCACCAGCACAGGGTCGAGCATCCTCGTCGGGTCGATTACTGCCAGAGAGCTCGCGCCAGCGTTATGTCCCGCTTGGCTCTTCGGCAGCACCTGTTCGCGAATCGTAAGCAGATACTCATGCAGCTGGTCGTTTGTCGGACGTGTATCCCGTTTCCTCGCCGTGCGCAACTCCTCTCCGCGCCATTCGTTCCGGCGCGCCACAGCGTCCCGGGCTGGAAAACATCGGGCCGCGCCTGTCGAATCCTGCAGTCCATATACCCGCCCGCGCACGAACAGTGATCGCGTCGTGACCCTAGTGCCTGACGGCAGGCCATTAATGGAGTCTGGTCTCAGATGGCAACGTGGAAAAGAATTCTGTTCAATACGGGTTAGTTCAGCAGAGATCTGTGCTCAACATATATCTTTTCTGGATGAGCTCCGCGACCACGCGCCGGGGCCGCAGAGTCCGGACTGCATTTCCACTGGTATGGTCACGCAAGGCTCAAAAGCTGCGCACCACTGCCTCCTCTTTCCCGGCGATTGCCGAAGATGATTTCGCTTGGATAGATCGGTGCGCCGAACCTCACTTCGACGGTGTTCACTTCGAAGAGACGCGGCCATTTTGAGTTGCAGAGCAACACTTGATCGATCTACTCCCGACAGCAGGGTCGGCACGATGGAAAAGCGAAAACGGGAAACCGCCATGCCGATTCCGGAATAAATTCGCCCGCAGGAATCCCGCCACTCGTCAAGGCTCTGTGCGATCTGTTCATTCGGAACCATTCCGGCCCGACGTCAGTTCCCATGTTCTGCTGCTGTGTTCACACGCGATGCCTTGCTGGACACCGCAATTTCCACGGCGAGGGCTATCATGAGCCCCGGGGCGAAGACAGACCGAGCCTTTAAGCGATCAGTGACGTGTTTCACGCCCGGAATAGGGTTCGCTCGTCACAACTGGCCCGCTTTGATCGTCTGACGCGGCCCACCTGTGCAAACCCGGATGGCAGTATGAACCGGAATGGACAGGAGACAGAAAGGGCAACTATTCGAAGAGATCCGGCGTGGACATGCGGCCGGAGAAAATGATTTGTCTACGTCGCACCCTGAAGTCGGTTTCTTGGGGCTGCGAAAGGGCGACCAGTGTTGTTTGTGTGCGGCGTGCTGGTTGGAGGCTCATCGCGCGGGGAAGGCTCTGACGGTGGTACTGGATGCTACGCATGAAGGCGCGCTTATCTGCCGATGGAAGCTATAGTGCAATAGCCCTGAATCCGTTCCCGCAGTTTGAAAGAATAAGCTGAAGAGGTCTTACCGTTTCAGCCCCGGAAACGGCCGCGACTGAATACCCTCCAGAAGCGCGGGCCTCTGCCGGCGCAATTGCAAGGACACACGTTGCTCTGCTTTCGCCTTCGCTTCATCGCCAAGACGAAAGTAGACCTGGGACAACAACAGGTGCGGCTGTGGCTGATCAGGATCTTTCTCTAAAATCCCGTTCAGTTCGCTAATGGCCTCCTGCCACCGTTGCAGACTAATCAGAGCGCGGGCAAGCGCGATCTTAGCGGGCACGTAATCCGAGCGGTTGCGAAGCGCGGTCCGCAGATACGGAATTGCTTCTTCGCCTTGTCCCTGGTCCAGCAGCAGGCTTCCATAAAAGAAAAATGGTTCCTCATACGCTGGGTCTGCCTTCATCGCCATTGTCAGATAGGAAAGCGCCTCTGGTAGTTTCCCTTCATGCTGCAGCTGGAATCCATATTCGAAGTTGGCTCTTGCAGACTCCGGGAACCTGAGCACGGCGCGTCGCGCGATTGCCGTGGCGGATTCCAGATCCCCGGCGTCCTGGAACGCTTTGATGCAGAGAAAGTAAAGGTTTTGGTCCCCCCCTTCAAGATCCAACGCCTCCTTCGCCAACTGGGCCGCTTCGCTGAAATAGCGCCCCTTGGAATATTCCACGGACATGATTTGCAAGAGCCGCAAATTCTTCGGCTCAAGACGCAACGCTTCCCTCCAGGCCAGCAGCGCATCCTCTCGCCGGTCAAGGCGTGCGAGTGTGAGACCAAGAAGGTACCGGGAGTTGAAGTCACGTTCATTGTTCTGCGCGGCACTCCGGAGTAGAGGCTCCGCTTCAGTAAATTTCTGCTGAGTGAAGTACAAGTAGCCTAGATTGAACAGGGCGGGGAAATATCGGGGAGAAAGACTTACAGCCTCTTTCCAGAGCCGTTCCGCTTCCTCAAGCTGTTTTGTTTGTGCTTTGGCCTGCCCTTGCAAGGAAAGTTCCGCCGCGTTCTGGGCGGCAGCTTGCAGGACGAACCCAACGAGAAACACGGAGATTGCGTAGTGCATGCTATTTAGGCATTGGGACAACCTGTGTTTTACCGGTACCCTCTACCAACCGGAGAAGATTCCCAGCCGGAGACCCTGGAAAGGTCTCCGTCGCGCCATTGGGCCATCGAACGACCATCCTGGTCACTGAAGTTTTCTCGCCAAGTCCGAAATGCAGTCGCGAATCGTTGTGAGAAATATAGCTGGATTGGCTCAAAACCACGTCAGTCTGCTTCAAATTTTCCGCTTCCACGCGTATGATCGCGCCGATTGCGCTGCGATTCGAACTAACCCCGCGGAGCTCTACCTTGACCCAATGATTTGTGCTCGTGAGATTGTTCCGAAGGAGGGAAGGTGCCTCACCCATATTCATGATCAAAGCGTCAATGGCACCGTCGTTATCGAAATCGCCAAAAGCAGCTCCGCGGCTGGAGTGTTTTTCTAGCACGCCGGGGCCTGAGACTGCGCTCATATCCTCAAAAATCCCGCCGGAAAGGTTACGGTAGACCAGGCGGGGATTTTTGTACCGTTCGGTGCCACTCTGCCTCTCCAGTTCAGGATAAACATGTCCGTTTACCTGAAACACATCCTTCCATCCATCGTTGTCCAGGTCCACTAAGCCGATGCCCCACCCTACGTACTGGGGATTCACAGCAAGCCGTGCTTTGAGTACAAGGTCTTCAAAAACTCCTCCGCCTATGTTGCGGTAAACGTTTGGATGGTCTCCGGCGAAATTCGTCTTAAATATGTCCAGCTGGCCGTCGTTATCGTAGTCGCCGGGTGCAATACCCATCCCGCCCTGCTCGAAACCGTTCTCATTGAAGGCAACACCCGCTTCCGTTCCAATCTCAGAGAAAGTCCCGTTGCGGTTATTGCGAAGAAAGATACTGGGAGTGGAATCGCAGGCGATGTAAACGTCGGTCCAGCCATCGCCGTTGAAGTCGGCGGCAACTGCGGTGAAAGCATAAAAGCCCTCCATCGCCCTCACGCCCGCCTTGACCGAAACGTCTTCAAAAGTATCGTCGCCCCGATTGTGATACAGCGTGATTTTTCCAGATGGCAAGCCGCGTGGTCCGCAGAATACGGGCATACCCTTCCACTCGCAATTGGAAGTCTTCCCGGGTAGCGGCGTTGTGGCCAGATCAAATTGCTGGTAGCTGGTCACCAACAGGTCCAGGTGACCGTCCCGGTCGTAATCCAAAAAAGTACAACCGGAGCTCCACTCTTTTCCTGTTCCAGCAATCCCGCTTTTAGTTGCAAGATCGACAAATTTGCCATGGCCATCATTTTGATAAAAAGCATTGGTGCCCCAATAAGTTACGTAAAAGTCATCGAATCCGTCATTGTTGACATCGCCTACGCAAATTCCGTTGCCCCAGCCGGATCGTGCCACTCCCGCTTCCAGAGTTACATCGTGGAAGTGTCCATTGCCGTCGTTGTGATAAAGATGGTTGGTAGGAGCCGTTTTCTGAGAGACGGCTTCTAAGCTTGAGCCGTTCACCAGGAAGATATCCTGTCGCCCATCGCGGTCGTAGTCCAGAAAAGCAACGCCGGTTCCGTTCGCCTCGATAATGTACTTCTTCACCTGCTCGTTCCCTGACGTGAAACGCATGGCTAATCCGGCCTGTCGCGCGATATCTACAAATTTGACCGGCCACGGGCG
>Ga0123337_10003929_pt1 | contig 15413 bp, 12 predicted proteins | sample frozenSSSSmetaG_FD_89792 | JGI IMG/M metagenome (GOLD analysis project Ga0123337, IMG submission 89792) | Glacier valley bacterial and archeal communities from Borup Fiord, Nunavut, Canada, to study Microbial Dark Matter (Phase II) -... | ecosystem: Environmental > Aquatic > Freshwater > Ice >... | reverse complement strand
TTATGAGTATCGATAATTCAAATTCTGCAAGGGGCGGTGATCGCTATGCTCAACTCTTCCAGGGCAGCGAAGCGGTGGCAAGATATCAGCGCAAATTAGGCAATCGGATTGATGTCCTGCGAGATGAAATTGAAACGCAAATTCTGGCTCGCGTGCTTGAGGGCAGCGTGTTTGATTGCACCATTGGTGTTGGTCGCTTCATTGGTCGCCTACCGAAAGTTACTCGCTACGACGGCATGGATCTGTCATCAGAATTCGTCGAGCATGTGAAGCAGTTGCATCCAGAGGGGCGCCTGTTCACATCTGATCTGACCAAGCCTATTCCGCTGGAATCTGCTGCTTACGACAATCTGGTTTGCCTGCGCAGTCTGTCCGGAATTGGACAGCTGGCGACAATTTTGCCGGAAATGCTACGCGTCGTAAGGCCGGGGGGCTTGTTGGTAATCGACTACGGGCGTAAAGCTACAATGAGTCATGTCAAGGGCGTCATGAGTGTAATTGATGGTGATGACCTGGAGGGAGCGCTCAAAAATCTTGATGCCGATGTGGTTGAACGCATACATGTTGATGCAGCCCTTACGCGGGCGAAGATATATGGCAGGGTATTCCGCTTCCTTACTGGCCCGCGTGGCAAGATGGTTTCGGATGCCACCTTGCTGCAGGCCGAACGCCTCACCGCGCCGCTACTGTGGCAGCGCCAGATCATCGTATTAAAACGTCGATGAATTGATGCAGAAAGAAACAAAACCAGTCATCTTGCTGGCAGTGCTCGAATATGGAGAGCTGCCCGAACTATTGCGCGTGGCCGAAGTTGCCACCGTTGCATTGCAGGGTACGGCGACATTCATGTTCGTCAAACACAGTTATCGCAGGCTTGCCGAAGATACGGCGGCAGTGGTCGCAGGCGGCTTCCTGTGGATGGATGCGCAGGGGGACACCCATTCGGTCGCTGCACCATCAAAGGTCGAAGCCATTTCGCCGAAAGTCACTGAAAGTATCATCCAGGTGGCACCCGTATTGCCTTCGCGTGCAGCTGGCCGCGGCATACTTGGTCGCTTGCGTGTAATGGCTCTGCTGCCGCTGCTGTCCATTGCGTCGGTTGCCAGTGCGATTGGGCAGGCAACAAGGCAGATCGCAAGGGATGTTGCCAATTGCCTGCGTGACATGCGCCGTTTTCGTCGACGCTATCAAGAACTGCATCGCCTGCTTGAAAAGCTTTCCCCATCGTTGCTGGTTGTCGGGCAGGATTCGCTTGGTGGAGAACTATCTTTTCTTTTGATTGCAGCCGGGCGGCTCAATATCCCTCGGCTCATTACGCCATTCGCGATGTTTACGATCGAGGAAACGGCGGAATTTGCCAAATCAAATCCTCGACATCATGTCGGGAACGGCGTATTGAATCGGCTCGCCGCTTTTGCTTTTCCACATTGGGTTTTACAGTATCAAGGCCATCGTTTGTTACGCTTGCCAGGCTATCGTGCCATAGCACTTGAAATGACTGGGCTAGTCCATGCATTGCCGTGGACATCGCTATCTGAACCCGTCGAGGCAATTACTGCACACTCCAAAGTGGCTGCCGATGCGCTGGTTGCGCTTGGTGTTGAGCGTGCCAAACTGCATGTGACTGGTTCGCCGATGAACGATCGATTGGCAATGCATTTATCGGAGCGCGACCAATTGCGCGGGCGTATTTGTGCGGAATTTGGCATGGCAGCAGAAAAGCCGCTTTTGGTGTGCGGTTGGCCAGTCAATATGTTTGCATGGCTATCCGGTCGTCACATCAGTTATCCGGATTATCCGGCTGTCGCTATGGCTTGGGCAAACCACCTTGCCGATGTGCGTGAAAAATATGGGGTTAACGTTATCGTAAGTATTCATCCTAAGACCTTGGCTGCGGAAATCGTTGAGGTTGAAAGGGTCGGCCTTCCTTATCGAATGACGGGGACTGATGAGCTGATTGCTGCTTGTGATGTATTTACTACATTGAATGGTTCTTCCGTCACTGCGTGGGCAATTGCCTGCGGCGTTCCTACGGTTCTTTTTGATTGTTTTCTGACGTGTTACCCGGATTTCCTGAATGTCCCTGGCTGCGTGAATGTTGAAACCGAAGAGGAGTTTAAGAATGCGTTGCACCTGTTTTGTGGAGATGCCAATGCTCGTGCAGCCCTCGCGCGACGGCAAAGTGAAGTGTCGCAGCAATGGGGACTTTTAGATGGGCAGGCCGGAGTTCGCCTGTCTGCACTGATGCATAAGTTAGTCAAGGATGCGCAGACATGAAGCGGGTTTTTTTCGTTGAATGTGCCGGTTCGATATGGCGGACGGTAGCACAGCATTGTATCGACAAGGAGCAATGGCAGCCTGTGCTCTGGACAGCACAGCATGCAGATGCATTGCCAATTGCGAAAATGTTCCCCGAGGTGTTGTTTCTGGCAGGGACTGATGCCGCGCTTGGGCTGCCTGATGCCAGCGCGCCATGGCCGATGCCGGCACTCGACGCGGATTTTCTGGAAGCTCTGGCATCCGTTGAAAGCATTGCTTTGCACATGATGGATCGTATGGATCCAGCCTGCGGAACCGGCTTCAGTCACGATGACCGTCGGCGCCATTACCATAGACTGTTGCGGTATTGGGCGGGTGCGTTGAATGCCTTGAAGCCCGACCTGATCGTTTTTTCGATTGCTCCGCATGTGGTGTTCGACTATATCCTTTTTGCGTTGGCACGCCATCGTGGCATACCCACCGTCATGTTGGAACGCATAGGTTTACCGGGTTGGGTATTTCCCATGTCTGATTTTGAGCAGGGTTCTGTGCAACTGCGCAAGCACCTGCAGGAACAACCTGTCGTAAAGCTGGCTCAAGTGCCGCCGGCATTTCGCACGTGGCTAGAGGCTGCTAGCGAGGGGGGGGCAGCAGTGCCGGCGAATTTTCAAAAGAAGCTGGAGCGCTACAAGCTTGGGACGAGTGCGCAAATGCCGTCGCTGCCAAGGGCGCTGTTGCATGAATTCAAGCGTGCAATCGTGTTACTACGTCGGTATGGGATGCAACCAGCGTTGAATGCATACCTGCGTTCACAACGCTTCCCTCACGGACATGCCAACCATTTGGAAACGCTCTTGTCCCGCTTGCGTGGTTTGTTTGCAAAGCGCAAATTGCTGCGTATCCATGACGAGTTGTCGAGTTCACCAATTGATGGAGAGAATTACGTGCTGCTGGCACTGCACTATCAGCCCGAGCGTGCGACCGTTCCAATGGGGGGGGCCTTCGGCGATCAGACTCTTATCGTTGATATGCTGGCTAGTTCCTTACCCCCAGGATGGAAGTTGTATATCAAGGAGCATCCATGGCAGTTGCAGTCATTCGGGCGCGGCGAAGTGCAGCGTACTGAGGCATTTTATGCCGAGATTACACGGCGTCCCGAGGCGATGCTGCTGCCACGGCAGATATCTACTGCCGCAATGGTGAGAGGTGCACGCGCGGTAGCGACTGTGACAGGTAGTGTCGGTTGGGACGCACTTTGCTCTGGGATACCCGTATTGACCTTCGGTGCTGCATGGTATCGCGATTGTGAAGGTGTCTATAGGATCAGGAATCAAGCAGACCTCACGAATGCGATGAACAGGATTTTATCGGGTGAGCGACCTCAACCGGAAACAACAATAGCTTTTTGCGCTGCTCTTGCTACAGTTTGCGTTGAAGGGGTGCTGGAGCCAGATTTGGAACGTACCGAGCATCTGTCACAGGGCGATGCAGCATCTAGTATGGCTGAGACTCTGATGAATTTTGACCATGGTGATTCATGCCCTTAATTGAATCACGTAAAGTTTACTTGCTGTGCAGCCGTCGCCCCATCGTTGGCGAGTTTGTGCTGCTGGCGGGGGAAATGGTCAGTACTAGCGACTTAACTCCGGTTTTCGTGGTTGCCGAAGGCCTGAAAGAATCTCTCATTGCGCAAATCCCGGCAGGTACCGAAGTAATCGCCACTGGTGCCCAGAGTTGGCGCAATGCTGGCCGGATAGCGTTCGGAGCCTATTTGCTGTTTGCGGTGCTCAGGCGACTGGGAGCGGCACTTCGCACCTTGCGCCTTGAATTGTTTGCAGACTTCATCGCTACTTGGGAAGCGCTTGCCCGCGGACGTGTTTTTGCAAAACATGTCCTTCGCCTGGACAGTGATAACTGCATCGCCATACTGACCGCAGACGACCGTGATATTCGTTTTGACCAGGGCATGCTGAGAGCTGCACGAGACAGGAAAATATTTTCGATGTCTGTAGCTTTTGGAAAATCTGATCCTGACACGGATGCGATGCGCCGCACGAACCGCGAATACGCAGTCGATAGCGGGCCATGGAGTTTTCTGAAATTGCGAATAGCGCGCGACTATCCGGCGAATGTCAGGGCGACTTCCAGCGGGAACAGGGTTTTTTTCTTGAAACCGGCGGAGTATCTTGCACTGCGTGCTCATGATGTCTTATTCCCAGTCCCGTGGTCATATGGTGGTGGGACAGCAGACAAGGTGAGCCTGATTGACAAGGATGGGCAGGTCATGCTGCGTAGTTTAGGAGTGCCGGCGTCGAAAGTGATGGTTGCGGGGCAGTGCAGTCACGACATCTTGTGGTTATTACGTGAGAGACGCGATGCGATTCGTAAGACCCTGGATATTGAACACGACCTGGATCCTGCCCGACCATTACTCGTGTTGGCTTTGCCTGTGCTTGGAGAGCACGGGATGGCGAGTATGGAGCAGCAAATAGAAGATACCAGTTTGCTATTTCAGGCGATGGTAAAAGTTGCAGGTAAGAACGTGCTGGTATCACTGCATCCTCGACAGAAACCTGCGGACTATATGGCACTGGCAAATTGCCATGGCGTGAAGTTGACAGCTCTACCTTTGCGCGACGTCCTGCCAGCAGCAGATTTGTTTGTTGCCTACTCCAGTACGATTAATTGGGCCCAGCTGCTCTGTATTCCGTCGGTTGCGCTTGAATACTTTAATCTTGGATATGCATTATTTGCCAATCAGCCTGGAGTTTTGATAGCATCCTCGCGGGATATGCTCGCGGATGTATGTGCTACAGCTATTAATCCGGGGGATACACGCTCTGCATGTTTGGCAGCTTTGGCATCTTTCAGTACTGAGATGCATTTCGATGGTCAGGTTCGCCGGCGCATCATTAACGAGATCAAATCACATTCACAGAAAGGTCCCGTATGCGTTTCGTCGGTTTGATTACTGCACGTGGCGGCTCGAAGGGCTTGCCGAAGAAAAATATCGTACCAGCCGGTGGGCGTCCACTGATCGAATGGACAATTAAGGCTGCGCAAAAATCGATCCTTGAGCGATGTATCGTCTCGACTGATTGTGCAGAGATTGCAGCAGTTTGTACTGCGGCGGGTGCTGAAGTACCGTTTTTGCGTCCTGCATCACTGGCGCTGGATGACACGCCACATATCGATGTTATGTTGCACGCGCTGGATTGGCTTGAAAAAGACGATGTTCTGCCCGAATTTTTAGTATTGCTGCAACCAACTTCGCCAATGCGTCGAACCGAGGATATCGATGCCGCCATTCAAATGGCAGTTGAGCGTAATGCGGATAGTGTTATCAGCGTATTTCCTGCGCCGGTCCATCCGTACTGGATTCGACAGCTGGATGAACATGGACGGCTTAGCGATTTCATGAAATGGCCAGAAGAGGGCGGCTACATGCGCCGTCAGGTATTGCCACCAGCTTATGCAATGAATGGTGCGATTTATGTGCTTCGCTCGCAAGTGCTGCGAGAACGGCGAACCTATTTTACCGATCGCACATATGGTTATGTCATGTCTGCGGAAACGTCTACGGACGTTGATACTCCAGCTGACCTGTTAGTCGCTGACCTGTTGCTGCGGCAACAGCAATAAGCGTGGCAATGCAAATTGGTTCATCGTACGGCGTCAAGCTGTTTTGGATATGCTCGCAAATGAGTTTCATTCGATGCGAGAAATTAAGAAAATGGTAACCAGCATCATTCTTGTTTCGAGGCAAGCCATGCTAGAGGAAGCGCTGGCGATTGGCATGCGTCTGCAGCATGATTCGCCAGGCCGGACTACGTTGATGCTCACAGGTGAGCTGAGCAAGTATAAAGAAAAAAATCAGGATTTTGTAAGTGGCGAAGTCTTCAATGTCGTGCGTGACAAACCATTAATGACGGAAAATTCTTTGTATCGGCTCCTTGGAGTAGGTCCCCTTGCCATTCTTCGAACATTGTTAAAAATTCAGCGCCGCAGACGCTGTGTTGACCGGGAGCTGGCGATAATCCGTCCGGATGTGTTGATCGTCTTTGAAGATCGTGTTGTTGATCCAGAAATGATATGGCTTGAAAGAGCGGAGCGAATGGGAATCCCTGCTCTTTTAATTAGATATGCTGCTTCATCAGCAGAAAGTGATGCCTGGAGCCGTAAAAACAGAATGTCACATTCTCTGGAACGCGGCCCACTCGCTCCAGTACGGAGGCTGTTTGCGCGTCGCTATCCGGCTCATGCACTCAATTTTGGAATGGGGGCGCAGCTGTTTTTTTCTTTTTGGGATAGTGTCGCGCTTGCTCTTGCCGGAATGGCTCGAACCAATCCGTGGGTAGCTGGCGGTGGGCGAGTCACGAATGCGGCGCTGCAAGGAGACATAGATTTTGATGAAGCATCGCAGCTATCAGGTTGTGACGAACGTTTTCAAATAACTGGGCAGCCATCATGGGATAAGATGGCCGACCTCGCACAACAAAAATATCGTTTGCGAGAGATGGGGGAAATTTCTGGCGTGCCAGTGTTGATATGCGCACTACCGCAATGGGGGGAGCATTTACAGCTTGCCTGGCAAGATCATATTAAAAAAATCGAGCAGCTCAGTGCATTGCTTGAGCGTTCAGGATGTAAGGTTGTACTTTCATTGCATCCCAAAACCCAGCGCGAAATCTACCAGCCTATTGCAGACCGGTACAATCTTCAGATATCTGACCATCCATTGTCAGTGATTTTGCCGGGGGCTGACCTGTTCATCGCATCCTGGTCTTCCACTTTGCGCTGGGCGGCAATGTTAGGTATTCCGTCAGTCAATCTTGATTGGGCTCAGCAACGTTATACCCTCTTCAGCAGGTTGACATCACTACCGACATCGGAAGGCCCTGAAGACCTGGGGCCGCTCTTATCACGACTGGTTGACAATGCCAGCATTCGGCAATCATTGGGCGAGGGTTTGAAGGAGGAATCTTCAGCATATGGGAGTGTCGATGGGCAAGCCGGACAACGAATTCTTTCTTTAATTAAAAATATAGTGGCACGAGGCAATCATGGATAAGAAGGTTTTTGTTATCGCCGAAGTTGGTTCCGTTCATGACGGCAGCTTTGGCAATGCGCAGCGGCTCATTGACGTTGCTGTTGCCTGTGGAGCCGATGCGGTCAAGTTTCAGACGCATTTGCCTGCTGCAGAAACACTGAAGAATGCACCTATGCCTTCGTACTTCAAGGGCGAGCCGCGTTTTGAATACTTTGCCCGTACCGGCTTTACGCTGGAGCAATGGAAAAAACTGGCACAACATGCCAGGGACGCCGGTATTGAGTTCATGTCTTCTCCGTTTTCGGCGGAAGCCGTCGCGATGCTGGAAGACATAGGCATCAGCCGCTATAAAATTCCATCCGGCGAAGTGTCCAACTTGCCGATGCTGGAAACCATAGCGGAAACCGGTAAAGAGGTGTTGCTGTCATCCGGCATGAGCTCATGGGCCGAACTCGACGCTGCGGTGTTGACCATCCGCCGCTACCACAACAAACTCTCGGTCATGCAATGTACGTCTGCCTATCCGTGCCCGCCTGAACGTGTCGGTCTGAATGTACTGGGAGAGATGAGGGCGCGCTGGGATGTGCCGGTAGGTTATTCCGATCATTCAATGGAAAACAATGCATGTTTGGCTGCGGTCGCCCTTGGCGCTACGGTGGTGGAGAAGCATTTGACGTTCAGCCGCGCAATGTATGGCTCGGACGCAAAACACTCGGCTGAGCCGGCGCAGTTCACTGCACTGGTCAATGGCATCCGTGAAATCAGTGCAATGCTGGCTAGTCCGGTGGACAAAAACGACCTGGATGCTTTTCGCGAAATGAAGGAAATATTCGAGAAAAGTGTCGTGTCGACGTGTAATATCGCGGCCGGGACCGTTATTGCTGCCAATATGCTGGGCATCAAAAAACCGGGTTCCGGCATTCCTGCGGCCCGTCTGAACGATGTGATAGGCAGCGTGGCACGGGTCGATATCAAGATCGACAGCCTGATTCGTGAAGCAGATCTGATGGCGCGATGAATGCTTGATAATGAACATGGATAGAACAAAGGACATTGAATGATTCCAATATTCATTGGATATGATCCGCGTGAGGCGGTTGCATACCATGTATGCAGTAACAGTATCATCAGGCAGGTATCCCAGCCTGTTTCGCTGAATCCGCTGGCATTGCGCAACCTCGGTTTTTATGTGGAAAAGCATACAGACGGCAGCAATCATTTTATCTATAGCCGCTTCCTGGTGCCTCACCTGATGGGCTATCGTGGCTGGGCCATTTTCATGGATGGCGACATGCTGCTGCGCGATGACATCTCCAAATTGTGGGATCTGCGTGATCCGAGCAAGGCAGTGATGGTAGTCAAGCATGATTACCAGACGCGCATGACGGAAAAATACCTTGGTTCGAAGAACGAAAATTATCCGCGTAAAAACTGGTCAAGCGTGGTGCTGTGGAATTGCGAACATCCTGCGAACCAGGCGCTGACGGCAGAATTTGTACAAGGTGCGACGGGTGCACAGTTGCATCGCTTCACCTGGCTGGACGATGACCTGGTAGGTGCGCTTCCAATTGAATGGAACTGGCTGCCTGACGAATTTGGTCCGAATGAAGAAGCAAAGCTGTTGCATTTCACCCTGGGTACACCGTGCTTTCACGAATTTTCTTCAGCCCCGATGGCCAACGAATGGCACAAGGAAAGAATGTTGATGGACTACTCACTGCAACGCGTTGTTGAATAAATCAGGTAAATCATGAAAAGAAAAATTTGTATCGTTGTAGGTTCCCGTGCCAATTACAGCAGCATCAAAGCCGTCATGCGCGCCGTTGCTGAGCACCCGGCGCTTCAACTTCAGGTCATTGCTGCTGCCTCGGCCCTGCTGGACCGGTATGGTGCAGTGGTCGATATCATGGAGCAGGATGGCTTCCACATCGATGCGCGGCTGCTGATGCTGGTCGAAGGTGAAACGCCCGCCACGATGGCCAAGTCGACGGGGCTGGGCCTGATTGAATTGCCGACCATTTTTGAAAAATTGCAGCCGGATGTCGTGCTGACCGTTGGCGATCGCTTTGAAACCATGGCGACCACGCTGGCTGCAGCCTACATGAACATCCCTCTGGCGCACACGATGGGTGGCGAAGTCTCGGGCAATATCGATGAGAACATCCGCCACGCGATCACCAAATTTGCGACTATCCACTTCCCTGCATCGGAGGATGCGCGCAATCGCATCATCAAGCTCGGCGAACAGCCGCACACGGTGCATAACGTAGGTTGCCCGCGCATGGACCTGGTGGCGGATTTCCTGAAAGATGAATCGATTACCAGCGGTCAGGTACTGAGTGAAGGCGTCGGCAGCAGTTTTGATGCTCATGGCGATTTTCTGCTGGTGTCGCAGCATCCGGTGACGGGCGAATACGGTAGCGGTGAACAGCAGGTTACGGCCACTTTGGGTGCCTGCCTCGAACTGGGCATGCAAACGCTGGTGCTGTGGCCGAATGCCGACGCTGGTTCTGAAGATGTTTCGCGCGGTATTCGCAAGTTTCGCGAACAGCATCCGGATGCGCCGTTCCGCTATGTCAAGAACCTGCCGCCGGAAATCTACATGCCGTTGATGGCGCATACTCGTTGCCTGATCGGTAATTCGTCCAGTGCGATCCGTGAAGGCGCATTCATAGGCACGCCCGCAGTCAACATCGGTTCGCGCCAGACTGCACGAGAACGCGGCGACAACGTGATCGATGCCGGCTATACGCAGGCCGAGATCGTTGCTGCAATACAGGACCGCCTGGCGACAGGACGCCTGCCATCGAATCCGATTTACGGTGACGGCAATGCCGGTCCCCGCATAGCGGATATCCTTGCGACCGCGGAATTCAATATCAATAAAGTCATTACCTACTGAGTTGAACAAGGCCGCGCATAGCAGAATTCTGGCTGTCATACCCGCCCGTGGCGGGTCCAAGGGCATCCCATACAAAAACCTGGCTTTGCTGGGCGGGCGGCCGCTGATCGCCTGGACTATCGCCGCAGCCAAGGCTGCGCATGGGCTGGATCGTGTGATCGTCTCGACCGACGATGCAAATATCGCAGCCATCGCAATGGAGCATGGCGCTGAAGTGCCATTCTTGCGGCCGGCTGAATTTTCCGGTGACCATGCACCGGCACTGGATGTGATCGGGCATGCGCTGGGGGAGATCAAGGCATATGACGGGGAGCCGTATGATGCGGTGGCGTATCTGCAGCCAACTTCGCCATTCCGCACGGCTGTACAGCTTGCCGAGGCAATCGCACAGTTTGAAAACGAGCGGCCGGACACCCTGGTGAGTGTTATGCGGGTACCGCATAACATGGTGCCTGGCTCTGTAATGCGCCCGCTGCAGGAGTTCGGGTCATTATTGCTTGAGTCACCGGGCGGGCAGAAACTGCGGCGTCAGGAAAAAGAAACCCTCTTTGCCCGCAATGGCCCCGCGATTCTGATTGTTTCGGCTGCCGATGTGCAACTGCGCAAGCAGCTATATGGTGCGCTGGTGTCAGGTTTCGAGATGGATCGCATGACTTCACTGGATATTGACGACCCGTTTGACCTTGAAATGGCTCGCTGCCTGTTACCATTGCTGCCGCGCGGTTCAATGTCGTGAGCACCTTAGGCATGGCGGCAAGGACACTTGTTAGGGGTAATGCTGTTCAGTTAAGGCCTACTCACGCAATTGTTGTCATTCCCGCGCAGGCGGGAATCCAGTGCGAACACATAAAATCACTGGTTCCCCGCCTACGCGGGGAAGACAAGCCTGGAAAATTCCGAGCTTATCTGAACCGCATTGCTTGTTAGGGGGGTCTTTTTTCTACTGTAGCAATTCTGCTTTGATCACAGTTGTTGTGGTCGGCGCCTGGCACTGGCAAAATGTCCGGCATATTCTTATCCTTAATGCAATTACCCCCGACTTGAAAAAAATTCTGGTAGTCCTTCCTTCACCGCTGATGGCGCGTAATTTTTTGCGTACCGAGATCCTGCATCTTTTGGGGGCTGGAGTGCGGGCGCAGGTTACCGTTGTGTCTCCGGATCCTGAGGATAGGGTTCTGATAGAGATGCATGGTGCTGACTGGCGCCCATTTTTTCATCCGCGGCGATTCCGCGAGCCGGGGAAAATTGCCAATTTGTTGCGCCGGGGGCGCTATTTGCGCTATCTGGCGGGCCTGTTTTTCCATATGTGCCTGACATTCCGGATCAATACGATCTCAGGTTTCAATGGTTTTGCAGTCCGGTTGCGACAATCCTTCGCCTTGCGCAAAGCCTATTTGCGGGAAGGCTTGCCGATGTCTCCCATATTTGGCTTCCCTTTCCCCCGCAGTACTGCGATCTATAAATTTTTGTACCGACTGTATTACAGTCGCTGGCAAGGTTTCGGTCCGGTCGAAAAGCTGGTCGAAGAACTTCAGCCGGATATCATGATTCTCTCCATGATCCAGACCCATATGATGACGCCATATTTGCTGGCGGCGCGCCACCAGGGTGTCAGGATACTGGGCATCAATGGCAGTTGGGATCAGCCGACAACCAAAGGCCCTGTATGCCCTGGAATCGAGCGGATCGTCGTGCAAAATGACGTCGTCCGGGATCAGCTGGTTCGCTATCATCATGTCCCGCAAGAAAAAATCACCACCATCGGCTGGCTGCAAATGGATTCTTATCCATACGAGCAGGGAGAAACACGGCAGGCGCTATTTGCCCATATGGGGATTCCGTTTTCGCATCGTTATATTCTTTTCGCGGCGAATGCGCCGCGGCTTGGTCTCCATGAACCGGAAGTATTCAGGGCACTGGCCTTGCAGATGCAGGCTGGTGTATTCGGGCAAGATGTGACGCTTGTTTGCCGCTGTCATCCACAAGACCGCAACTGGCAGGCGCGCTGGGGTTGGGCGATGGACATGCCGTTTGTCGTGGTTGAACCGCCGGATCTTGGCCCCCTCGACCATTTGGCTGCGTTGATTCGTCATGCAGGCGTGGTGATTGCCTCTGCGGGCTCCATTAATCTGGATGCCGTCGCGCTGGATACACCCACCATTGGGCTCGCCTGGGAAGATGAAAATCTTGCTTTTCAGGACAGGCCGGCGCGTGCATATGATCTTGATCATTTGAGCGAATTACGCAAAAGCTCAGGGATGATGTTTGCCCGCAATGAGGAAGAGCTGCTGGCAGCCTGCGCTCGTTACCTTGCTGACCGCGCTGCAGATACGTCAGGTCGGACAGAACTTCGGGATCGCTATCTTTTTCGTATTGACGGCAAGGCGGCAAACCGCTTTGTGGCCGAGGTCGAAAGGATGCTCGCATGACCCTCTATGTGGTTACGGGAGCAAACGGTTTTATTGGACGCCATCTGGTAGCAAGCCTGGTGGCAGACGGCTTGGCCGTGCGTGCCTTGACGCGCTCGTTGCCTGAGCAGTCATCGGCAAAAGGTAAGGTGGAGTGGATCGCCGGGGATATCGCAGATCGAGATACCTGGAATCGGCTACTTGAGCCAGGCTGTATTGTTATTAACCTTGCTTATACGAATGTGGATGCAGATTTGTCTGCGATCGAGGCAACGGCCCATATGATGGAAGCCTGCGCAGACGCAAACGTGGCGCACCTGATTCATTGCAGTACTGTTTCTGTCTATGGTTGTTTGAAGGAAATTGTCCTTGATGAAGAGTCGAAGTGCAATCCTTTGTATCACTATGGTCGTGTGAAATTGCGCCTGGAGCAGATGCTGAAGGAGGGCGTACATGATCGTTTTCCAGTGACTATCGTTCGTCCTTCCACCGTGTTTGGCAAGGGAGGCGAAACACTGATGGCGCTGGTCGATGCGCTTGCGAACGGAAAAAAGGTAAAGAATTATTTGCGCTCTTCCTTATTCGGAGCACGCAAGACGCATCTGGTTCCGGTTGAGAACGTGGTGGCAGCGATCAGGTTCATCGCCGATTTTGCCGCGCCGCACGGTGTTGAAACCTTTATCGTCTCGGATGATGATGAGCCGATCAATAATTTTCGTGATGTGGAAAAATTGCTGATGTCAGAACTTGGCCTGGCACCTTACCCTGTTGCTCCTTTGCCTGTGCCGCGCCAGCTGCTTGAACTTCTGCTACGTTTGCTGAAACGCTCAAATTATCATGTGCGGACGGTTTATTCATCGCAGAAACTGATTGCGCGCGGGTTTGTCAAAGTCATGGATCTGGAAACGGCCTTGCGCCAATTTGCCTCTGATCAAAAGCCTTGCATGGCAAAAGACGCAGCATGAAAGTCCTGAGTGTCAATCATCTGCTGGACGCGCAGAGCGGCGGCGGCACTGCTGAACGTACTTTTCAGCTGGCCCGTTCCTTTGTCCAGGCAGGGATGGACACCACTGTGCTTGCACTTGACATCGGCATTGACCAGGCGCGGCGAGATAGCATGCCCGGCGTCGATGTAGTCGCCGTGCCATGCCTCAACAAGCGATATTTTGTGCCGCGGATATCCATGGCTGGTGTTGACCAATTGGTGGCGCATGCCGATGTAGTGCACCTGTCCGGACATTGGACTGTGCTGAATGCGCTGGTCTTTAAATCATGCAAAAGGCTGCGCAGGCCGTTTGTATTCTGCCCGGCCGGCGCCTTGCATCCATTTGGCCGGTCTCGCGGGCTCAAGCGTATCTACGATGCAGTTGTTGGCAAGGACATCGTCGCTTCGGCTGCGGCATGCGTCGCAATTACAGAGCAGGAAGGTGCAGACTTCGTCAGTTACGGTGTGAAGCGCGATCGGATCGCCATCATACCCAACGGAATTGACGCTGCACAGTATGATCGCCCCGGCTCGCAAAAGGCTGGAGAGGCGTTCCGGCAGCAGCTCGGGATAGGCGCAGCACCGTTTATCCTGTTCCTTGGCCGGCTGAATGAAATCAAAGGGCCTGACATGTTGCTGCATGCTTTCAGCAGTGTGGCCCAGCGTTTTCCCGAAACCCATCTGGTCTTTGCCGGGCCGGATGGCGGGCTGAAGTCCTCACTGCAAGCTTTTGCGAAACGCGAGGGCCTTGAAGCGCGGGTACATTTTCCTGGTTATGTCGGTGGCATGGAAAAAATCGGCGCATTAGGTGCGGCCAGTTTGCTTGCGATCCCTTCGCGTCGCGAGGCGATGTCTATCGTGGTTCTGGAGGCGGGTATTTGCGGCACGCCGGTGCTGTTTACCGATACGTGCGGCCTGGAGAGTATGGCAAGCGCTGGTGCGGGAACGATGGTGGGCGCCTCTGCAGATGAATTGGCTCTCGGACTGGCTTTGATACTTGCTGATCGCACTGTCCTGGACGATACGGGAAAACGGCTTGAGGCATTGGTGCGGGAAAACTATTCCTGGCAACTTCAGGCGGAACGTTATAAGCATCTTTTTGAGCGCTTGCTGCAGGAGCGCACGTGAAAATTCTGGTTGTAAGTCAGTATTTCTGGCCTGAAAATTTCAGGATTAATGATCTGGTCGAAGGTTTGCAGCAGCGTGGCCATGCGGTCACTGTGCTGACCGGATTGCCAAATTACCCAGGCGGCAAATTTTTTGCAGGATATTCATTGCGAGGACCGTATCGCGAACGTTTGCATGGTGCCGATATAGTGCGTGTGCCACTCTTTGCGCGTGGTAATGGGGGAGGGCTCAAGCTGGTTCTGAACTACCTTTCATTTGCGCTGGCCGCCACGCTCGGCGGCTGGCGTTGCAAGGGTGCATTCGATGCAATTTTTGTCTTCGAACCATCGCCGGTTACGGTTGGTATTCCGGCTCGCTACATGTCCTGGCTGAAAAATGCCCCTATCCTGTTCTGGGTACAGGATCTCTGGCCTGAAAGCCTGTCGGCCACCCAGTCGGTGAAGTCTGCATCCATACTGAGGGCAGTGGAAGGCCTGGTCCGCTGGATTTACAAAGGGTGTGCACGGATATTGGTTCAATCAGAGGCATTTGTGCAGCCCATCGCCCGTTTGGGTGTTCCATTGGATAGAATTCGCTATTTCCCCAATAGTGCGGAAGCAATTTATCGTCCTGTCCCAAGAAATGCGGTATGGAATGGCCCTGTATTGCCGGCTGGATTTCGTATAATGTTCGCGGGTAATA
>Ga0123337_10003928_pt1 | contig 15418 bp, 13 predicted proteins | sample frozenSSSSmetaG_FD_89792 | JGI IMG/M metagenome (GOLD analysis project Ga0123337, IMG submission 89792) | Glacier valley bacterial and archeal communities from Borup Fiord, Nunavut, Canada, to study Microbial Dark Matter (Phase II) -... | ecosystem: Environmental > Aquatic > Freshwater > Ice >... | reverse complement strand
TTAGCGTTACCGCTTATTCTCGATGTGAAAGTCGTCGTATCAGAATCACCTATACCACCATTTATTAGTGGCGCTGATTTTGAACAAACAGTTTTAATTGATGGAGAACATCAAGCAATTCGTTCTTTGATTAAAAAAGATAACTATCGTTTAGATAGCATTCTACCTCGGAGTTCAAAACAGCGTGAATTTTCTCCGCTTAATGCTCTGACTGCTGCTTACTGCATCCACTTGGAAGTTAACCGTAAAAAGGATGGCGATCCAGATTGGGGAAAATTAGCAGATTTAGCACGGGACTTAGAAACCAGTCCTCTCTATGTCTTTCATTACCTTAATAAGTGGCTGCGGAAGCAAGACAAAATTGATTCTGTACCTATGGCGAAAGTTCGCCTATACTTGGATTTTTATCACTATTTTGAACCACAAGGAAAAGCTGTGAATCAACTGCGTAAGTTAACAGAACTCTACCGTCGTTTTTATCGTTCTAAAAGTCAATATGCCAAAGCTAATGCAATTCTCAAACCAATTGATGAGGCTGCTGATGTAATTTTAAAAATTGATAAATCTATGGCTAGTGACACTGAATCATTAATAGATGCAGTAGCTGCGCGTTTATCAAAATTAATGAATAAGGTTGAACGCGGTGCTGCGGAAGGGAGACGTACTTTTATTTTGGTAGATGGTAAGTGGAAACGTGCTTTAAATGATGCAGAAGAACGTCAAGCAGTCTATGAGTTTTCTAAGTATTTTGTAAAAGATATTTTTGAGGAAAGTTTTAAAAGCGATCGCGCACGTTTAGCAGGTACTCAACTCAATTTAATTAGAGATACTTGTGAATACCTTTATCGCCTAGCAGATGATGAAGAACGTAAAGCACGTCCACAAGATGAACCTGATGATCTTCCTGAATTAGAACTTGAAGTATCAGTCTGATTTATTCTTTTCTTCCAACTAACTAAATCTGAGCAATCAAATCATGAAATTCTTGAAAACACTCGATTCTAAATTTTTCCACGAAGCAATACCTGCTAAACCAATGGGGAAATATGTTCATTTTATCACTATTAGGGTTACAGAATCTTATCCTTTATTTCAGACAGATGGTGAACTCAATAAAGCCAGAGTACGTGCTGGAATTGAAAACAAAGAACCTATAAGTCGCTTGGCAATGTTTAAGCGCAAGCAGTCAACGCCAGAACGTTTAACAGGTAGAGAATTATTACGTAACTACAAAATTGGTGACTGGGAAAAATGTGACTACAACGTAGATTTCAGCAAAACTACTCCTGATTGTATTCTCTACGGTTTTGCTATTGGTGATTCCGGTTCGGAAAAGTCGAAAGTAGTTGTAGATACAGCGTACTCTATTACACCTTTTGATGATTCTCACCTTAACTTTACCCTCAATGCACCTTTTGAAAATGGAACAATGAGCCGTCAAGGGGAAGTAACCAGCCGCATTAATAGCCAAGATCATATCTTACCTCAAGTCTTTTTCCCCAGCATTGTCACACTGAAAGATGCCACTGAAGCCGGATTTCTCTACGTTTTCAATAATATTCTCAGGACACGCCATTATGGAGCGCAGACTACCCGCACAGGTAGAGTACGTAATGAGTTAGTTGGAATCATTTTCGCTGATGGTGAGATTGTTAGTAATCTTCTCTGGACTCAAAAGATATATGACGTAATGAGCAATGCAACTCCAAAGCAAATTAATCCTCCTGATCCGCTCAATGAAGAGGAGGTTTTAGAGGCGGCTACACAAGCAATTACTACTCTAATGTCTCAAGAGTGCATTTCTCATACTGATTTCATTGGTACATCCTTCACACAACTTTTGAGTGAAGTTAAGTCTATTACCAGTGATGAAACTCGATTGCAAGAAATGTTGAGTCAAGCAAATGCTGAATCATCTGTTTATGCTCAAACATGGGTTCTTAAATCAGGTAAGAAAGACGCTAAGAAAGATACCAAGAATAATAAGAAAGCTGCTGCTGTAACGGAGTAAGTAAGATGGTGTTTATTTATCGCTGTCAAATAGAACTTCATGACAGCCTCTATTACGCAACTCGTGAAATCGGGCGATTGTATGAAACAGAGCCAATAATTCACAATTATGCTCTCTGTTATGCGCTAGGTTTAGTTGATAGCAAAATCTACTTTACTACTGTTGTAAAAGAACATTCTTATCGCTACTTTTGTCCAGAACAAGTGCCAAAATATGAGGAGCATTTAACGCCACTCAATCAACAGCAAATTTACGTAACTCCGGCGCGATCGCTCAATCATTCTTCCATCCTCAATACCTGGAAGTATGCTAATAACAACTACCACGTTGAAATGGAGAAAACACAGAAAAACATCCCCAGTTTTGGTAGAGCAAAGGAAATAGCAGCAGAAAGTAGATTTGAGTTTTTTGTCATATCTCAAAAAGAACTAAAACTGTCAAAGTGGATTCGCTTAGGTAAATGGATGAGCAAGGCTGAAGTAACGGTTGAACAACTACCGAAACCTAAAATTACTGAAGGTATATTCACTTGTAAATATCCATTAAATCCTTTAGATGTGATGTTCACTAATCAAGTGATTAGCTATGATGTTGTGAATATGCCTCCAGTTAGCTTAATTCAGAATGTCCAAATCCGAGGTCAATACTATCAATTTGAAGACATTAAAGAACTAAAACTTCCGGTTCGCATGGAATATCGTTTTAAGGGTTAATTACTTCCCGAAACCCGATTCAATTCCTCTCCCACCTCTCTTCCCTCCGCGTTCTCTGCGCCTCTGCGGTTCGTTTCCATATATAAACCCTCTCTAACCCTGTGGCAAAATTTATTAGAGTCCTTCTTTAGTTTGCCTCGCATGACCGCAATCCTTCCCAATCTCCCCAGTCTCTACGACCCCTTTTCCACTGAAGCCAAGTGGCAAAAATTCTGGGAAGACAACCAAGTTTATAAAGCTGACCCCAACAAAGGCGGTGAACCTTATTGCATCGTCATTCCACCCCCTAATGTCACCGGCAGCTTACACATGGGTCACGCTTTTGAAAGTGCGTTGATTGATACCCTCGTGCGCTACCACCGGATGCAGGGGCGCAATACCCTGTGGCTACCCGGAACTGACCACGCCAGCATTGCTGTGCATACTATGCTGGAAAGGCAACTCAAAACAGAGGGTAAGACTCGCTACGAGTTGGGGCGCGAGAAGTTCCTAGAACGCGCTTGGCAATGGAAGGCGGAGTCTGAGGGAACGATTCTGAATCAGCTACGACGTTTGGGTGTCTCGGTGGACTGGTCACGGGAAAGGTTTACTCTGGATGAGGGTTTATCTAAAGCTGTTGTGGAGGCGTTTACTCGTCTTTACGAGGAAGGTTTAATTTATCGTGGTGAATATTTAGTTAACTGGTGTCCAGCTTCCCAGTCGGCTGTGTCTGATGTGGAGGTGGAAAATCAAGAGGTTAATGGGAATCTTTGGCACTTCCGCTATTCTCTCACCGATGGTTCTGGTTTTGTAGAGGTGGCGACAACTAGACCAGAAACTATGCTGGGCGATACGGCTGTAGCGGTTAATCCCAATGACGATCGCTACAAACATCTCATTGGCAAAACTTTAACTTTGCCCATTCTACACCGAGAAATTCCAATTATTGGCGATGAATTTGTTGACCCCACTTTCGGTACGGGTTGCGTCAAGGTGACTCCCGCCCATGACCCCAATGATTTTGACATGGGTAAGCGTCACAATCTGCCGTTGATTAATATTATGAATAAGGACGGCACTCTCAACGCCAATGCCGGGGAGTTTCAAGGACAAGACCGCTTTGTTGCTAGAAAAAATGTGGTTTCTCGCCTAGAAGCAGATGGCTTTTTGGTGAAGATAGAAGATTATAAGCATACCGTTCCCTACAGCGATCGCGGTAAAGTACCGATTGAACCTCTCCTCTCAACTCAGTGGTTTGTCAAAATTCGCCCCCTAGCTGACAATACTCTCGAATTCCTCGACCAGCAAAATTCTCCAGGGTTTGTCCCCCAACGCTGGACAAAGGTCTATCGTGATTGGCTAGTAAAACTCAATGATTGGTGTATCTCTCGCCAATTATGGTGGGGACACCAAATTCCGGCTTGGTATGCTGTCAGTGAAACGGATGGGCAAATTACCGATAACACGCCGTTTGTGGTGGCGAAATCCGAAACTGAAGCTTGGGAAAAAGCTAAATTACAATTTGGGGAAAATGTCAACTTAGAACAAGACCCAGATGTGCTAGATACTTGGTTTTCTTCTGGACTTTGGCCATTTTCGACTTTGGGCTGGCCAGAACAAACTCAGGATTTAGCAACTTATTACCCAACTACGACTTTGGTAACAGGCTTTGATATCATCTTTTTCTGGGTAGCCAGAATGACAATGATGGCTGGGCATCTTACTGGGCAAATGCCTTTCCAAACGGTTTACATCCACGGTTTGGTGCTGGATGAAAAAGGTCAGAAGATGTCTAAGACCAAAGGTAATGGTATTGACCCGTTGTTATTAATTGACAAATATGGTACTGATGCCCTGCGGTATACCCTAATTCGGGAAGTGGCGGGGGCTGGTCAAGATATGAGATTGGAGTACGATCGCAAAAAGGATGAATCAGCATCGGTGGAGGCGTCTCGCAACTTTACTAACAAGTTGTGGAATGCTGCCCGGTTTGTGATGATGAATTTAGATGGACAGACGCCGCAACAATTGGGGAACCCAGTAGCTACCGAATTGAGCGATCGCTGGATTCTCTCGCGCTATCATCAAGTTGTCAAACAAACCACCAATTACATCGACAATTACGGTTTAGGGGAAGCAGCTAAGGGATTGTACGAATTCATTTGGGGTGATTTCTGCGATCAGTATATTGAACTGGTGAAATCTCGCCTTCAGCTAGATGCAGAACCGGCATCGCGGCGGGTAGCACAGCAAACCCTTGGTTACGTACTGGAAGGAATTTTGAAATTACTTCATCCCTTCATGCCTCATATTACCGAGGAAATTTGGCAGACTCTCACCCAACAACCAGCAGATTCACCGCAAACTTTACCATTACAAATCTATCCTCAGGTGGATACAAACCTAATTGATGCAGTTTTGGAAGAACAGTTTGAATTGCTGATTGGCACTATCCGCACAATTCGGAATCTGCGTGCAGAAGCGGATATTAAACCAGGCGTAAAAGTGACAGCGAATTTGCAAACTGAAAGCCAGAAGGAGCGAGAAATTCTCACTGCTGGACAGGATTACATTAAAGATTTGGCGAAAGTTGAGACTTTAACCATTACTGACAAGCAAAAAAGCGAAACTGTTGCTGCGAAAAAACCTCAGAGAGGTTTGAAGACAATTGGTTTAATTATTGTGGCAATAGTCTTTGGTAGATTGGGTTTAGCTGTGGGAAATGACATTGATCACACTCCCATCCTCGGAACTTTCTTTGAAATAGTTGGTTTTGGTTACACAGCTTGGTTTGTTAGCCAAAATTTACTAACTGCTCAAGCTAGACAAAGATTATGGAGAAGTTTTTTCTCGCAGAGAGAATTAGAACAACCACAAGAATCAGAAAATGCGATCGCTGGTGTGATTGGTACAATACAAGTGCTAATTCCTCTGAGCGGTGTAGTGGATATTGAGGCTGTGCGTGCCAAACTAGAGAAAAGCTTGAGTAAAGCTGAAGCAGAAGTTCAATCTCTGAGTGCCAGATTAAACAATCCTAGTTTTGTGGATAGAGCTAGAACAGACGTGGTACAGGGAGCGCGGGACGCTTTAGCCGAAGCACAGAAGCAAGCTGAAATTTTGCGCGATCGCCTTCAGGCGTTGTCGTAGGCATCCCCTACATCGCTTAGGATAACTGTAATGGGTAATCGGAGTGTCAATAATTCCCAATTACCCATTACCAATTAACAAGATCCAAATTTGTCTCCCCTTCTCTACGAGACGCTGCGCTATGGGAGAAGAGGAGCAATTTTCCCAGACTGCGTAGGCTGGCGGCGATCTGAACTTCGGTGATTATGAATTGGAGCGAACCGACCCTCATGCTATATCTAGCCCAGGTGCGTAAAAACGATTTTTTAGACCAGCACCAGTTACGCTTGTTAGCGCGTCAAGAAGCTGATAACTTGTGGGCGATAATTCCCGAAGAAGCTTTCATTCTGCTAGGAAAGGGAAAGATGATGAGTGAAAACTTGCTTATTTTAGTCGAACTTTCCCCTACAGGCGACATTGAAAGAATAGAAGATGCCACCAACTGGGTACTTCATTTAGTACAAAACTACCTGACTATCGGCATTACCCCGGAATTTTTGCAGCAGGAAGCCGAGCGAGCTGAACATTGGCGACAATCCCTGACGTTGCAAAATCAAGACTTAGCGCGACGCTCCTTAGAATTGGAAGCGCGTCGTGAACAAATTCAAGCCTTAGAAGAAAGCCTCAAACGTGAGAAAAATGGTTATCCCCAAGAAGAAAGTTAAATAAGTCGGAAGTCGTTCGTCGGAAGTCGGAAGCGATGCCCTGAGCTTGCTTGCCCTGAGCCTGCGCCGTACCACTTCGTAGAAGCAAGCTACGCGCAGCGTCTCGTAGAGAAGGGTCGAAGGGTACAGTTTTGTAACGGGGATAAAGACAAGAGCCACAAAACTTTCTGCCATTCTTAGGCAGGGGAATTAAACTGAACATACTTTGTTAAAATAGTGGTGAAATAAAAATTTCGTCTTTAGCTGTTAATTGTTGTTGATTTTACACCTAATAATATTATGTATATTAGCGAGAAGGCACGTTTAATATCTTCCATACTATCTTCTTTAACTATTTCAGACTTACAATCGCTGAAAGAAGAAATTAATTCTATTATTAGAAAACAAAGTTTAACTGATATTAAAGAAAATATAAAAGAAGAAAATTTGTATATTGATCATCTTAAAACTATTGCTTATAGTGATGATACGAATATTTTTAATTATCATCAGTTAACTAGTTTTGATAATAAAATAACTACTCAAAAAACTATTCCTAAAACCTTACGCAGTACTGAATCGAATATAGTTAGTTCACCTGTATTCACTTGTGAAATTGGTGAACTAAAAAAAATTCCTTCTACTCAAAAGTCTTGTAGAAGTTTAGGTATTTGGAAAGGGCAGGTAGAAATATCAGAGGATTTCTATAAAACATCAAGTGAGATCCTTTCGGAATTTGGTATAGAAGAATAATGGAATTCTTGCTTGACACCTGTGCTTTAATATGGTCACTTGAAGATAACCCTTGTCTTTTACCTGAAGCTCATGAGCAAATTTCAGATTCTTCAAATAAAGTGTTTGTTAGTGCTGTTAGTGTTTGGGAAATAGAAATAAAAAGAAAAAAAGGACAGCTTAAAACTCCAGAGAATTTATTACAAGCTATTATTGATACTCAGTTTAGTTTTTTATCAATAACAGAACACCACGCTGTTAAAGCAGCATCACTACCTGAACATCATAAAGACTCTTTTGATAGACTTTTAATAGCACAAGCGATGTTAGAAAAGATGGTTATAATTACTTGCGATACTCAATTTGTAAAATATGGAGTAGCAGTTTTATTTGCTACAAAATAATTAAAAAGATGTAATGCTATGCCAACAAAGTATTAGAGTAGAAACCTCTAGCGATGGCAAAGCCAGCTAGAGGTTGTTCATCTCATAACTTTTACTACGATGCCAATAATTGCCGAATTAACCTAGCTACAGCCTTTTGCGTGAAGCGGTTGGCAATTTGTTGACCTAAACGTTGCACATCTGAATTTACCAATAACTGGGCAATTTTAGGCGCAATTTGCACCGGATCAAAGCCTTTTGTTTCTCGGAGAATACCTAATATACGTTTGATATGCTCCAACGTTTGTTGTTGCTCACCTGTCGCCGATGGAGTTTCATTAACTGTTCTCAATCCTACCCGTTCCCGCAACAAGGAGGTAAAGTTATGCAAAACATTTTTACCTAAAGCATCGAGTCCGTTAACAGATTCATCTACTAACTTGTCACGAATGAAAGCGCCGCGTTCAGATGCCAGAAATTCTATTCCCTGATTCAGCACTAAATTAAAGTCGTAATCTTGACTATTACGCGCATTTCGTAACAAGTTTTCTAAGCGATTCCAGCGAAATCTGCCATCTTTAAATAGCAAATCTTGCAATGATGCTCTTAATTGCGGTGCTGGATCAGTTAACAGGCGTTTAGAAACGTAAGGATAAGCTTCACTGAGAACTTTAAAGGTGGGATCTATAAATATTGCAATACCTTCGAGCGTCACCAGGGAGCGAATAATTAAGGCGTAGTAGGGCGGTACGCGGAAAGGATATTCATACATCAAAGCCGATAGTTCATCGGTGATGCTTTTAATATTAAGATCGGCAACACTGGCTCCTTGGGCATCAGCAAAGACTCTCGCAAAAGCTGGGATAATTGGTGTTAAATCGGTTTCTGGTGATAAGAAATCTAACTTAACGTAGTCTTTTGCTAATCCTTCAAAGTCGCGGTTGACAACATGGACGATCGCTTCAATCAAACCATAACGCTGTAGTGGCTTAATCTCGCTCATCATCCCAAAGTCGAGATAAGCTAATTTGCCATCTGGTGTTGCTAATAAATTACCAGGGTGGGGATCGGCGTGGAAAAATCCATGTTCTAACAACTGGCGTAGGGAACACTGCACACCCACTTCAATTAGGTAACGAGCATCTATACCTTGGGCGCTAATTTCTTCTGTCTGAGTTAACTTTGTGCCGTTAATCCACTCCATCGTCAAGACGCGACGATTGGTATATTCCCAGTAAATTTTCGGTACATATATGTCTTTAATATGACCGTATAGCTGGAAAAATCGCTCGGCATTTTCGCCTTCGTGGATGTAGTCCATCTCTTCAAAGATGCGATCGCCTAATTCATCCAGAATCCCAACTAAGTCACTTCTTACCCGCTTAACTTTTTTCTGCACCCAACTAGCGAGGTTACGCAAGATATACAAGTCAATGGTGATTCCCTCTCTTAAGTCGGGGCGTTGGATTTTAACGGCGACTTCTTCACCAGTTTTTAGCTTACCTTTATAGACTTGCCCCAATGAAGCCGCAGCAATTGGCTGGGCTGAGAGTTCGGCGTAAACCTCTTGGGGAGGCGCACCTAATTCTTCTTTAATAAACTGGTAAGCAATTTCGTTGGGAAAAGGCGGTAATTGGTCTTGTAGCTTAGTTAATTCTTCTAGGTATACCGGAGGAACAAGATCCGGTCTGGTGGACAAAGCTTGTCCAATTTTGATGTAAGCAGGCCCCAGTTGGGTAAGCAATACTCGTAGCTGAGTGGCTCGGCGGCGGTCATTTTTGACGACAATTCCCCGTTTACTATCCGACCACAACCCAAAAGCAAAGGATATACTCGGCCCTAACACCGCGAAAATCCGCCTGATAACTTGTAGAGGTCTGTTTTGGTAATGCGCCGCTATGCTCACGGGATCGTAAAGCGTCTCAGCTTCGGCTGTTGTCCTCAGCTTTTGGGCGGCTAAGAGGCTTGGCGATATCTGCCGCACAACCAAGCTTTGTGTACCATTTTCTTCTGGCACTATATCAATAACGTCCAGTTCACCTCGGCGATTTGTGCCGTTGCGACTGTCCTCCTGAATCGGTCGGGAACTAGGGGGAAGTGTCTTAACAATCATGAAGAAGGCCACCTATCAGAACGATCACATTAAGTATTGTAACAATATGTTGAGGTATTGGGCATGGGGCATTGGGGATTGGGCATTGGTTATTTCCCACTTCCTCCCCTGCTCTCCGACTCCTCTGCTTCTTAAAAGTCTTGAGTACCAATAGGTCTGCTACACTTAAATGGGCATACTAGTTCAATAGTAGTAGCTATTGCTAGTTGCTGAAAGATCATACTTATTGTCCTGTAAATTGGAAGTATTTGGCATCTGCCCTTATGGAGAATTTGGCTTGATGTTGCTTTGTCTGCGAATTGAAAACTTTGCCCTAATTGACCAACTGGAATTGGAATTTGGCGCAGGATTAAATGTGTTGACAGGTGAAACTGGCGCTGGAAAATCGATTATCTTGGATGCCATTGATGCTGCTTTGGGCGGTAAAGTCTCTAGTCGAGTCATTCGCACGGGGACAAGTCGGGCGATGGTAGAAGCGACTTTCACCTCAAACGCTCCTCTAGCCGCTTGGTTGACTGAACAAGAAATAGATTTGCTTGATGAAAATTCCGTAGTGATTAGCCGAGAAATCACAGCCAGTACTAGTAATATCCGCAGCCGATCGCGGGTGAATGGCGTGTTGGTAAATCGGCAAATTATGGGAGGAATGCGCGATCGCTTGGTGGAAATTACAGCCCAAGGTCAAACTGTACAAGTGGGACAATCTGCCCAAGTCCGCGACTGGTTAGATTTATATGGCGGCGACTCCCTGATGCAGCAGCGCCATAAAGTCGCCACGAGCTTTGGTACTTACCAACAGGCGCATTTAGCATTAGAAAAACGCCGGACATCAGAACGGGAACGGTTACAACAACTCGATTTGCTCACCTATCAAGTGCAAGAATTGGGAGCAGCCAATCTCAGCGAAGCTAATGAATTGGAACAGTTGGGACAAGAACGGGAACGCCTGAATCATGTCGTCGATTTGCAACAGATGAGTTACAAAGTTTATCAGGCTTTGTATCAAAACGATAATGAAACCCCAGCCGCCGCAGATTTATTGGGAAATAGTGAGGCGACATTAAATGACATGGTGGAGTATGATATCCAACTCCAACCCCTGTTGGAATTAGTCAGGGACGCGCAAGCGGCGGTAATGGAAGTGGGAAGGCAGATTAATGCCTATGGGGATGGTTTGGAAGCCGATCCGCATCGGTTAGAAGAGGTGGAAGAACGGATTCAGGAATTAAAGCAAATTTGCCGTAAGTATGGGCCGACACTTACAGAAGCGATCGCTTATTACGAACGTATCCAAGGGGAATTAGCCCAACTTAACGACGGCGAACAATCTATTGAAAACTTGGAACAGCAAGAAAAGGCGTGTTTTGAAAAACTCACCCAAGCAACTAATCAGTTAACCGAACTGCGGAGTAAGGCGGCTGCGAATTTAGAATCAAGTTTGATAGCTGAACTCAAGCCCCTAGCGATGGAAAAGGTGAAGTTTCTCGTTGAAATATTACCAGCTTTTCCAACTGCGATGGGAGCGGATAAAATTACCTTTACATTTAGTTCCAACCCCGGAGAACCACTGCAACCTTTAACGGAAATTGCCTCTGGTGGGGAAATGAGCCGCTTTTTATTGGCACTGAAAGCTTGTTTCTCTCAGGTTGATGTGGCTGGAACAATGGTATTTGATGAAATTGATGTCGGGGTTTCAGGAAGGGTAGCCCAAGCGATCGCGGAAAAATTACACCAGCTAAGTCAACGCAACCAAGTATTATGTGTTACCCACCAGCCTTTAGTTGCGGCCATGGCTGATTGGCATTTCCGTGTAGATAAGCAAACTATCAATCAAGGTAAAGGTAAAAAAGCCAACAATGACAACGCCGAGCAGCGTACCGTTGTCAGAGTTACTACTTTGGATAATTTAACCACACGCCGGGAAGAATTAGCGCAGTTAGCTGGTGGTAAATCTGCAAGTGATGCGATCGCCTTTGCCGAATCTCTGTTATTACAAGCTGCTAATCATCGCCAAAAAATTAAAAATTAAACATAAATCTACACCGTTGATGCTTCTAGTAACGGTTGACCGAGATAGCCTCCTTCAGCTTTGACACCGGGTAAAGCAAAGAAATATCTACCACCAATGGGGCGAATGTACTCTTCTAGTGGTTCCCCAATCAAGCGGTTTTGCACTGTCACAAAGCTCTTTTCTAAGTCAGCTTGAAAACAGACAAACAACAAACTCATATCTAACTGTCCAGCTTTGTCAAACCCGCGTGAATAATTGAAACCACGCCGCAGAATCAAACCTAATTCTGATTTGCGTGGATTAGCAAGGCGGATATGAGCATCTAGGCGGATTTGTTGACCCTTTGGGTCTTGAGCATAATTGGGAATATCTTTCTCGTGATTCATCCCCAAGGGTGCGCCAGAGTCCTTACTGCGTCCAATAATTGTCTGTTGCTCCTGTAGTGATGTCCGATCCCAGTGTTCAACTAAGTTGCGGATCACCCGCACCACTTGATAGCTTCCCCCGACTGTCCAAGCTGGTTCGCTGCTATTTGGCTGTACCCAGACAATCCGGTTCATCAACTTTTCATCGCTAGCATCTAGATTTGCTGTACCATCTTTAAAACCAAGCAGGTTACGCACTGTAGTTTTACCTTGTTTTTTGTGGGTATTCGGCGGCAGAAACCCTGCTATTTGCCAACGCAAAGTTATCAAGTCAGGCAAGTTCTTAATAATGTCGCGTAAAGCGTGGAGATTGGATTCTTCAGTATTCGCACAGAATTGCAACAGTATATCCCCATGACATAAATCTGGGTCAAGCTGGTCATTGGGAAAATTGGGCATAGTATCTAACTGCTTGGGTTTCAAGTTGCCAAGTCCAAAGCGGTTATCAAACAGTGAGTCACCCACAGCTAGGGTGATTGTCAAGTTATTGGGAGCGATTGCAGGTCTCATAATCCCCAAATCACTGGGGGGAAATTTCGGGTCGTGTTATCTGCCACCAGTTGGTCAATTTCTTTGGTGATGTAGACTTTATATTCTGCGATCGCACCGACTAATTGACCTTAATTTACACTCCCTTTGGTTTGAGAATCTCCAACTCCCGCTTTCACTGTGAGTTTCCCTTTAGGATTGCTGCGTAAACTGCAAGCCATGTCATACTCACCCGGTTCGAGATTGGTTTTAAGTTTTTGAACGAAGCCAGGAGCAATATTTTCTTTTTCCTCAACAACTTTCACCCCAGATAAAATCTCCCACTCCAAAGGTTGGCTGCTTTTGTTGGTCAGCACAAAGCTGTTTTGCCCAGATGCTACCGTCAGATGATTTGGCATAACCAGCCGATGCATTGGCATAACCAGTCGATGCAATGGCATAACCAGCCGATGCATTGGCATAACCAGCCGATGCATTGGCATAACCAGTTGATGCAATGGCATAACCAGCCGATGCAATGGCATAACCAGCCGATGCAATGGCATTGCGGTTTAAAGGACTTCCAAATAAAAAAATATTCAACTCTACTTCTTGTGGGGTGGGCAACACGCAAGAAATACCAAATATGTATCAGGTGAAAAACCACATCTTTCGTAGGGGTTTAGCATGCTAAACCCCTACGCATCGTCTATTTACGACCAAAGGATAATTAAGAAAAGCCAACAAGAGTCGGAAACCCGTCCAATCCACTGGCTTGATTTAGAGATTGTCTCGTTCCCAGTGTTAGGGGATGAGGGCAAAACGTCTAAACTGTACCCTGAGCGAAGCCGAAGGGTACAGCTTCCGACTTGTTTAATACTCCTGCAAAGCTCCTAACTTCCGAATTCCTGGCCAAATCATAGCTGTAGCAATCACTACTAAAATTGTGCCAATTCCACCACCTACAACTGAAATCACCGGGCCAAACAAGGCAGCAGTCAAGCCTGACTCAAAGCCCCCCAACTCATTGGAAGCACTAATAAACACGCTATTAATAGCAGCAACGCGACCACGTAAATGATCCGGTGTTCTAATTTGAACTAATGTATGACGAATCACAACGCTAATACTATCTAGTGCGCCACCAAGGATCAGCATTAACATAGACAGCCAAAACGAACGAGAAAGCCCAAAAATAATTGTCACAACACCAAAGCCAACCACTGACCACAATAAGGCTGGGCCAGCTTTGCGTAACGGTGGTAAATACACCAAGGTAATCGCCATAGTTAAAGCACCGATGGAGTGGGCTGCTTGTAGGTATCCCAACTCCACTGGCCCCACATGTAAAATATCTTTGGCAAATATGGGTAGCAACGCGATCGCACCACCCAACAATACAGCAAACATATCTAATGTAATCGCGGCTAAAATTAACTGATTCTGCCAAACAAATTTAGCACCAGCTGACAGGGCTTTGAGTGAGATTGGCTCGGTTGAGCGAATAGCTTTTTGCTCTTTGATCGGCAGGGTTAAAATAAAACACAGCAACGCGGCGATCGCAGCTACTATATATACGCCTGTAGCACTTCCCAACAGCGCAATCCCGAATCCTCCGAAGGCTGGGCCGATGACTGCGGCTAACTGAAAGCTACTACTATTCCAGGTGGCTGCATTCGTAAAAGCACTGATAGGTATCAACTGCCACATGAAGGCATCACTGGCAGGTCTGAGAAATGCCCTAGCAACACCTGTTAATACCAAGCAGGCGTAAATGAGAAAAACTGCACCTTTAGTATAGGAAAGTACACCCAAAGCCAGGGAGCAGAGAGCTAGCAACATTACCGACAGTAAAATGATCAGTTTGCGCTCGCGGCGATCGGCCACATGTCCGACAATTAAGGTGAGAGCAATCATCGGCAAGACTTGCGCCAGCCCCACGCCACCTAAAGCGATCGCTGAGTCAGTCCGCTCATAGAGTTCCCAGCCGATGGCTACAGTTTGCATTTGCGACCCTACGAACAGCACCAGCCGTCCAATGGCAAATAGCCGATAGTCTCGAAACTTCAGGGCTGCAAAGGGATCGTGCTGTGCAACCTCTGAGTTATGGGGATTTGAGTTCTGTTTTCTCGAAGACATTTTTTAGTAGAGTTAAGCCTTCTTCAATGTTGGAAATTTCCTCATCTGTAAGACCTTTCAGCAGATCGGTAATATGAGCGCGAGTTTGATCTTGAGATTGCTTGAGATGGTGTCTTCCCTCTTCAGTTAGATTGAGCAACACCCGCCGCCGCTCTTGAGGATGATCGCAGCGTTTGACAAAATCGCGTTGGACTAAGCGTTCTATAGTTGCTGATGTCGTGGCACAGGTGACACCTAAATGCTCTGCGAGGTCAGATAATGAAGCCCCAGGATTGCGGTTGATAAATGCTAGCGATCGCAACTGAGGTATAGATAAAAAAGCAGCGCTGTGGGCACGCATATCTGCTCGGATAAATCGCATCATTAATGGAACTGTGTCCATTACCCTAGCGGCACATTCTTCGGAAGTTGCACCTTTAGTAGGTTTATCCAAGGTCATGGGCTTGTTGTTCTCCTAATTACATCGCCACCCGTGGATAAAGTCGTCCACCGATGATCGCCAAGACTGTTACTGTTAATAAGAGAATTGTACAATCTAGACCAAAACCATAGCTATACGGGGTGTAGGACTAGCAAGAAATTTATGTACAATCCCTAAATCTCGCTCCCAAATTAGTGTCATTCCACCTGTGAAAATCGCCACATTCAACACACTTTGAGCGAGAATGCCAGCA
>Ga0123337_10003927_pt1 | contig 15419 bp, 8 predicted proteins | sample frozenSSSSmetaG_FD_89792 | JGI IMG/M metagenome (GOLD analysis project Ga0123337, IMG submission 89792) | Glacier valley bacterial and archeal communities from Borup Fiord, Nunavut, Canada, to study Microbial Dark Matter (Phase II) -... | ecosystem: Environmental > Aquatic > Freshwater > Ice >... | reverse complement strand
TATATCTCAGATCCGTCTTTAATAAAAAAGGCAATATCCCGGATATATTGCACACCTTTATATGAATTGTAATCTTCAAATTCAATGATTTCAGCAATATTCGAACCCTCCTTCAAATAACTGGTTAGCAGCTCTATATTTTGCGAAAACTCAAGCAATTTCAGAAAATAAGGAAATGTCTGTTCTTCATTTTCAATGCAATATCCTTTTTTATTGCATTGAAAATCATTGCTTTTATTTGGGCTTAGTAGACCGAAATATCACTAAATTCCTTTCGCACTATCAAAATTAAAAAGCATGGGAAAAGATGCCAAAGTTTATTCATGTACAGATTAACATATCTTGCAAATGTACTATTTTTTTTAAATTGATAAATTTATTGAGTGTTGTAAATTTTGTCATATACTTAGCTTCATTTGTTAAGGTCTTTAGATGAGTCACTTATCCCAATTGTCAGTTCTAAAAGAAGATGCAGGCAAACCGGCAGTATTAAAGAGTGTGCCAACTGCAAAGTTTTCCCAACAATAACGAACAGCAACAGGTAAGGGAACTTGATCACTTATAACAACCAGATCTCCTCCTTTAATTGTTGCTTGAGCCGTAAAAAATTTGCGATCGGCACCGGCAATAGTAAATCCCTCAATCTTTTTTTGGAATGATGATAAACCATATCTTGAAAAATCGAATTTTAAAATTGCTATGTTCCCTGTTATAATCATTTCTTTAAAAACCGGTCCACTATAGGGAAGTTCCTTCATCCCGTATGTATTCGCAAGTGCATTATAAGCCAAACGTTTGCCTACCAAAACTTTTTCAGATGGATGAATGGATTCCTTTTCACCGATATCTAGCGTGACAGCCATTCCGGTACCGGGAGCGGTTTTCAATGTCTTAAGTTGTGCCTCTCGAAGAAAGGCCGAATTAACCAAAGTGTCATACTTGTAGGGGGCTATTTGTACATAATAGAAAGGGAATTCACCTTGATTCCAAAGCTCCCTCCAGCTACCAATCATTGCTGTGAATAGCTTGGAATATTGGTCCGCTCTGGTACGATTTGCTTCACCCTGATACCATATTATGCCCCGAATAGTATAATTCAAAATCGGATGAATCATACCATTGAAAAGAACAGTAGGTGTACTCTGCTTGACTTCGGTTGGCCTGTTTAAAAGTGAGAGATCTATTTCCTTAAATTCGGACTTAATTGTTGATTCATCGATCCAAGATTCGATTGGTGTACCTCCAAAACTCACATGCATAAGCCCTACAGGAACATTAAGTACCTCCTGAAGGTAATTTCCGAAGATATAAGCCACAGCGCTGAAATTGCCTACATCATGTGGATTGGAAACAGACCAGCTACCTTCACAATTATCGGATGGAATAACGCTTAGTTCCTTCTTTACAGTAAACAATCGAATGTTGTTGTTGTTTCCATGAGAAATATAATCGTTGCTCATTAAAACTGGTTGAGAGTTATATCCATGGAAGGGCATCTGCATATTTGATTGACCGCTGCACACCCATACTTCGCCAATCATGATATTTTTCAGGTTGTAAGTTGTGTCGGAACTGATCTTAATCTGGTAAGGCCCGCCTGCAACAGGAGTATGAATGAAAAGTTTCCATTTACCGTTACTGTCGGTCGTAGTTTTTGCAGGTTTTTTGAGCCAACTAACATGAACAGTTACCGGAGTCCCTGCTTTTGCCCAACCCCATAGATTAGTCTTACTTTGTTGTTGTAAAACCATATTGCTACCTAATACAGAAGGCAGCTTTAAATCTGATGCATCTGAAAAAGAAATACATACAAGATAAATGATAGCTGTTAGAAGAATTTTATTCATCATATTATTATTTTTAGATGATGTATTGATCTTTATTTTTTAATCAAACAAAACAGGAATGTCTACCTGGCATTCTCTGGCAAAACCAATTCAAAGTCTCAATATAACATTTCTTTCATATCAAACCATCAGGCAAATCTTCTTTACCTTGGTTCCATAAAGGTATAATATCTTCCTTTCCTAAATATGCTCCTTGGGAAATCATCACATTTCTAATGTTAGAGGTATCTAATTCCTTTGGATATTTATTGCTTTTAATACTGAGCGCAGAGGAAATACCAGCAGCCTCTCCCAACATCATACAAGTAGCCATAACTCTCAGAGAACCTTGTGCTAAGAAAGTGGAAGAAATTGATCTTCCGGTAACGATCAGATTATCGATATTTTCAGGGATCATTGTTTCATACGGGATCTGATAATAATCACCACATGGGAAAAAGATTAATGTGTCTGATCCCGATTTTTCAGTTTTTACATGCAGATCAATAGGATGGACTCCATTAGCAATCCCTGATTCCGGAAATTTTCTGCAATTCAAAATATCTTCCTCCGTTAAAGTATAAAGACCTTTAATTCTACGGCTGTCACGCAGTCCCAGCTGGGGAGCGAAACTTTTCAATTTAATATCTGCAAGAAAATCAACATTTGCTTTCATCCAGTTAAACAGTTTCAATGCACTGTTATTTGATTGAACCTGACCTTCGGATAGTTTTTGGATATCTGTTGAATTAAAATCAATGATTCCTGAAGGTGAATTTGTCGTATAGTCACCTTTTTCGGGTAAAGCCATTAACCAGGCAAAGGACTGTTTTCCCTCTCTGGTTTCAGGTAGTTTGATTTTGATTCTATCTTTGTCACTTTTGACCCCTGAAATCTTGAACATTAATGTTGGCGGTTTAACTATGCCGTTTTCACCATTTTCATATTCTACGCCGGAAAGAGCTGCCACATCAGCGTCTCCCGTTGCATCAATGAACACTTTGGAACGGATCCGTTGCAACCCTGATTTGTTACTGATCAGGATTTCATTTATGCATGAATCCTCTTTTTTGACCGCTATGACCGTTGAATGGTAAATCGTTTTCACGTCTGCACCGATTAACATGTTCGCGATGACGACTTTTGAAATCTCCGAATCTACTGAACAAACATTTGAGACGCAGGCAACCGGACAAAGTTTTTCATCTCTTCCCGAAACGCATTCACCCGATTTTTTCCGCGTTTCAATACAACCATCTCTGTATTTATGTCCGGAAGTTGCACCGTCAGCGGACATGAGTCCGGTGACCAACTCCTGAGCGATTCCCCCTACCACCTGAATATGGCGGGAGAAAAAACCATAAATCGGTTGTACACAGCCAGATGTCATCATTCCCCCAGGAAAACCATATCGTTCGATAAGAATGGTTTTTGCTCCATTTCTGGCTGCAGCAATAGCCGCTGTGAAACCGGATGGTCCACTACCACAAACCACGACATCACATTCAGCAATTATTTCGTAACGATCAAACTCTTCTTCGTTTTTAAACGGGTTCTTCATTAAATGTTGGATTATATATTATATTTAAAAATTGATTTTAAGTTCATTAATTAGTCATTTTAATTATTCATAAAATTGGCTATTTCATCAAATAAGTGAATGTTTTAGGACGCACCATTGTCTCTGTATAAACGTTACCAAAGCGATCTGTAACTGTTATCTCAAGTGTCGAGGCTGGATCTGATGCGGTAACTTTGAACATGTGAGCCGTGGTACTGGTAACAAAGGAGCTTGTCGGAGCTGACCCAACGTTCAACCTTTTCGCCTCATAGGAAATAATATGCAGCGGATCCTTTACCCAAATTCGCTTAACAGTCAGTGTGGTACCAGCTTCTTTTACTTCAACTTTCCATTTGCTGTCATATCCCCATATATTGATCAAAACTTCGTTTTTGGCATTTGGACTTGCATAATCACCAGCAAAAGTTGCCACAGTTGCATCCGTAGCGTTAGGAGCGAAATTTGCCGCTGTAATAAGAACTTTATTCATATCATAAGACCTGAATTGGTAATTTTTATCGTAACCGATGCTTTTATAATACCATTTGAGATCTGTACCTTCAATTTCCCATACACCGTATCCTCCCGGACTACCATCCGTGCAAATATGATTCTCGGCATATCCGTTCTTCCCTGTCCACCACCAGGTGGCACAAACCGCCGCAGTATTGTGCTCCATCAGCGATTCGGAAGTTTCAACGGAATAGTTGATGTGCGTATGGCCACTTAGTACGTGTACTTTGGAAAAACTTTGTAAAGATGATATAAGCGCACTGCTGTTATTGAGCGAAAGGGTGTTCAACTGGTTCCCATTACCATCGAGTGTCGGATTTCTATTTAACGGAATGTGCATAGCTATTACAATGGGACTATTCTTGTCTTTTATTGTAGCCAAATCCTTAATAAGCCATGCCATCTGATCTGGAACAATAACATCATTATAATCACGGCTACCAATTACTCCTTGAGAACCATCAGTATTCAGATAATCTATATTATCCAATACGATGTAGTGAACATTTCCTAAATTAAAGGAATAGTAACTGGGGCCAATGATATTTTTAAATTTACTTTCAGCAAGCCAATCGCCAACAGAGTAAGGATCATTATCGTGATTACCCATTACGTTGAAGACTGTACAATTGAGTCTGAACATCTGAATCAGGTACTCGGGAAGTGCAAAATTGTTTTCATACCAATAGGCATCCCAACTCATGTCGCCAAGTGCCAATCCGTAAACTTTTACTCCGTTTACCTGATATTTGCTGATGGTAGAATTAATATCCAACGTAAAACCGCTGCTGAATTGCGACAGGTCATCATTCCTGTTAGCCAGATGCCAATCCGCCATTGAAACTACAACATGTTTATTATTATTTACCTGGATTAATGAAAAATCTTTTTGCTCAACTATACTTCCACCAGCAAGTCTTTTAAAGAATTGCGGAGCATTATTGATATTGGTAACCTCATAATTACCCGGTACAGAAATAAATACATAACCGCTTTTCTTAAGGGAGGTAAGATAATAAATTCCGTTTTTATCCGTTGTCGTCACTTCATAACCATCTGAGATAACCACGTCGGGAATACCAGCCCCGTTGCAATATACCACTCCCTTGACTGTCTTTCCTGCGACATCTGGGATATTAATATTAGCAACAACATTTAATAAAAAAGATCCCAGGATAAGGCTCTCTGTACTCCTTATTAAAGTAATCTTGTAGTTGCCGGAAGTAATGCCAACGGGCAATGTAAAGGTTATGTTCCGATCTGATCTTGATTTAATATTAACAACATATTGTTTGTTTGCATCCGACGATGAAGTTAAACGAATCTGATCGCCAGGTGCAAATCCTTTCCCCGTAAGGGTTAAATCGCCACTGGGAACAACATCAAGAACTGGTGGAATGGTAACATCTGTAATCTTAAGTCCTGTTTCTTCTTCCACAGGACCTTTACCATTTCCACAACCAATAATGGTAATTCCTAATCCAAAAAGCACAAAGATTCCCAATAAAACCAGGGTTACAGCAGGAAGGACACAATCTCGGATGTTCTTTTTTGATTTTTTCATTTGTCTCACGTATATAGTATTTATTATGACACTTAAAATTTTAATTTTAATTTTGTGTACAAACAAAGGATGCAATTTCTGTCCTTTTTTATGTGCCTCAAACCGGGGGATTTTTTGAATCTGCCCTGCGATATCCTTCACAATCTTTACATGTTAAGAATCACTTTCATCGTTTTGTCTTTCTGTTCGTCGATGAATTGATAAGCTTCCTTATATTTTTCAAAGGGGAAATGATTACTTATCAATGGATCAAGGTTGATTTTATTTGAGACAATTGCTTTAACCGCATCGAGATAGTCCTCTTGACGATACATCAGTGAACCTATTACACTTAACTCATGCTCTCCAAGGTAGAACATATTGATTTCGGGATTCTTTGCATACACTCCTATAATAATCACTTCGCTACCTTTTTCAATATGTTTTACAAGTAAATCCAGAGAGGCTTGAACCCCTGCCGCCTCAAAACCCACCTGAAATCCTTCTTCCCCGAAGAATTTATTCGCTTTTTCTTCAAAAGATTCTTTCCGAATATTTAATACCTCATCAATCTTACATTTTTTTGCAATGTCCAAACGATAATCGCTTATATCTGTAATCAAAACCTTATTTGCCCCCCGGGATTTCGCAAACTGGGCAACCAGGTTTCCAATCGTCCCTGCACCGGTGACAACAACATTTTTTCCTTGAAGTGATGACGCCCTACTTGTTGCATGAGCCGCTACTGCAACCGGCTCAATCATGGCACCGTAGTCAAAACTTATACTATCAGGCAAAACAACAACTCTTTCTTCCGGAACAACGAACAGATCTTGTGCTACACCCGGGGCTTGAAAGCCTTGAACTTTTAACTCCTGGCACACATTGTATTGCCCGCGTTTACAAGGAGCGCAAACACCACATACTAATTGGGGGCGGGCAGTAGCTTTCATTCCAGGAAAGATTTTTTTTACATCTGCTCCTATAGCCTCAACAATGGCTGAGAATTCGTGGCCTTGTATTAACGGATATAATACAGCCGGATGCTTCCCGTGATACACGTGAATATCCGAACCGCAAATACCTATTTTTTGAATTCTAAGCAAGACATCGTTTTTACCTAAATCTATTGGAGATGGAACATCTCTAAATTCTATTACCCCAGGAGAGGTCATTACTGCCTGTCTCATATATATTTAACATTTGATTTAAAATAATAAACAAATCATAGTAAAGTCTTTGGTTCAAATCACTGAAAAATTGAGTATTGTTTTCTTACTTATCGGTGAAATTTACAGAAATCTTCTCACCGTTTATTTCACATGTTGCAGAACTTCCATTCACTTTAAATACAACAGCTTTAGCACATTCAGCGGTTTGAATTTGATTCTGGTTTAAAAAAGTTACGACGCAAGCCCAATCACTTTTCCAATCAGAGCGATCTTCGCCGATTAAATTGATATAGTCACAGTTCCGACCTTTATCTGTAACGGAATGGTATGTGATTACATTCTTTTGCCCATTTCGGCAAATAACGTATCCAATTTTACCCCCAATATTCAACCAGTTAGATGACAAGGCTATTTCTCCAATTCCATGCGCAGATATGGGTAAAGAATTCCCATTCGAGTATATAATTCTGTCAGGATCACCAAGTTCAAACGCATGACCGATTATCCCGGTTTCCCTTGATTTGACTGATCCTGTCATCTTTGTTAACCGTTCAATATAGACATTTGTATCTCCCTGTAAAGATGTAAATGAAACATCCTGAATTAACGCTGTTCCTTGTGAATTACGTCTGAACCTCCCTATAACATTAAAACTTTTATTATCTATGTTATGATTGATATAGTCTATCATGATGTTCTTTTTCTTTGCTTCTATACCATTTATAATTCCAATGTATGAAGACTCTCTTGGCCAATTCTGCCAATTGCCATTTTTATTTAAAGACACTCCTAAAATTGATGATCCCCAAGAAAATGAAGAAAATTTTGTCGAAGTGCGATGAATTATCGTTTTACTGGATGGAAAATATGTTATATTGTTGTACAATTTGTCATATTCTTCTCCGGAAAGAGATTTACTCTCATTGCCAATAATTGAATGTAATAGACATGTATTAATAAGACGTGTGGCAGCTAAACCGGACCATTCCAAATCCCTACGAAAATTAAAGTAACCATTATTCGTCCGTTGAAGTGAAAGCACATAATCAACAGCCACATCTTCCAGATATCCTGAAGCTTTATCATCTCTCAACAAACTAAAAGCCGCATAAGATAAAACATCAACCGCCTGACTGTGTATTATTCTCCAATCATTACTTCCCCAGCAAACTACACTTGCATCCTTCATCATCGATTTTTTTAATACTCCAAATACTTCTGGAGTATTATGAAATACTGCATCTGGAATAGTATTACCCATCAATTTGTATGGAAGTATATTTTCCATAAGCATACAAAGTGTATTCTTCAAATAACCCACATGCATAAGTTTATGGTTTTCTAAGGTATAATCGGGATGCACATTGGTCGTTGCTACCCATTCTTTTATCATTTTTCCATTGTCGCCAATAGTTGCATCTGTCAGGTCTCTTTTTACAGATAGACTATTGTACATGTATTTTTTTGCTGCTGCATCCCACTTTTCCCGATTTGGATGTAATGGGAGCATATTGCATGCCAAAGCTATTGAAGAACTATTCCATGCATTCTCTTCAGCACCGGTATCATCAAATACCTGACTTTTGGGTTCACTATTAATAAATCGATTGGATTCATACTCTAACATTCTGGCAATAGATAATTTCATCCTTTGATCCAAATCGTCCCAAAGTATCCAACCAGCCAAAGCTGCTGAGCGTGTCCACATCGAAGATTGCCAGTGGTTACCCCATTTCCCTCCGCCCATGCATTCACCATTCCCAGTTATATGAGAATAAGTCAGGTAACGTAAAGTTTTTATCGCATTATCCTTCATTTTTATACGCCTGTCATTGGAAATTTCAATACCAGAAGGAAGTTGCCCGATTTTTGAAAGAAATGCATTTACTAATACAGCATAACAAATTGGGCGGACAGTATTCTCCAAATTTCCATTGACGCCATAGTATCCCATATCATTATGTCCCGGCACTTTTTTAAACTCTTTTAATAAGATAGTATCCCAGTCTAAAATGGAGATCAGATATTTGTTTAATAATTGTTGATTCCTTTCATTTTCCGAATGCATTGAAAGCCATTGTAACGGGAATGGAGCCACTGAATTTAGTAATGTTATATCGTCAATTGAGCATACTGTTAAAGGAATTTTTAAAGGTTTCGTTTCTTTTGCTTCTAAATGTAAAATAGAAATAAATAGAAATACCGTTATGAAATTCAGTTTATTTAATAATCGCATATTTAATATTCCTCCATTTATTGTCTTAGTTTTTTGAACAGATATAGTTCTATTCCCTATTGCACCTATTTTATTTGTCATATTCATGTTTTACTTGAAAATCACCAATTCTTTTTCGATTATTTCTTACTTTTCTTAGGTTTACCAAGTGAGCAAATTATAAAACTGATACTCCCCCCTACTAAAACCCACCATGTCCAGGCAAGGTTAACAGCATGGCCAAAAAAATATTTTGTCCATGACGGCATAATATAGGGTTGTAATAATAAAACTACTAATGCTCCGATAATTAATGCAGCAATAACACTTTTTACATTACCTCTTTTGGTAAGTACCGCGCATAGAAAAACTCCCAACATACCTGCATATGAAAAACTCATAATTCCCAGTGCAAAATCCACTAAATTCTGACCACCCATTTCCTGCATAAAAGCAGCAGCAACAGCAAAGGCGGTAAGAATTCCCCCCATAAAAACCACTGTTATCCGGGACTCTTTTAATTCACTTACATTTGATGTTTTCTTATTTAAGCCTTTCTTCAGAGGGAGATATATATCTGATACAAAGCTGCTTGTCATTGAGTTAATAGCTGAATTGAAACTTGATAACGCAGCTGCTAATAAACCAATCATTGTTACTCCAAGAAGCCCGGACGGTAGATGGTTAAAAATATATTGTGGAAATACCTGCCTGCTATCGTTCAATACTTCCACCGGAACATTCGTTCCCATTATATCAAGACGCGAGTAGAAAATGTACAATAGTAATCCGATAACCAAAAAAATAAATACGATTGGCAATGAAATAAATTGTGAATATATCAACGAGAGACTGGCCTTCTTAACCGATTTGCATGTCATCATCCTTTGGACAAATTCCTGATCAGTTCCAAATTGAGCAATACGGAATATCGCAAAAGCAATCAAAGTTCCCATCAGGTTATAAGGCTGTGTGAAAGAAAATTTAGTATCAACAAGCATGATCTTATTCCCCGTTGGAGAATGTTTTAATGCTTCAATAATTTCCGGAATAGAAAGAGGAATAGAGTCGCGAATAAGAAAAACACATAATAATCCGGAGAAAAGAACAATTAGTATTTGAAGACTATCAATATAAATCAAACCTTTTATACCCCCTGCCATAGTATAGAGAGTAGATATGACGCCCAAAATAATAATTGAGATTATTAGGTTAGGTAGCATAATGTCATTGTAAAGCATTACAGAGACTGCAATAGCAGCGATAAACAAACGCGATCCAGAAGTTAGCAACTGCCCTAACAAAAAAGCAATACTGGTTGAAGATACTGCTACATGTCCGAATCGTTGTCCAAGGTAACCGTAAATAGTTATCGTATTGGCTTTATAAAAGGTTGGTATAAATATTATTGCGGCTAGTATACCTCCAATAATACCTCCAATACTTAGCATCAGGTAAGTAATATTTCCCCCATAGGCCACTTGTGGTACACCGACAAATGTTCCGGCACTTATTGAGGTTCCTACAACTGCAAGGGAAACCAGCCATGCAGGCATACTTCGCCCACCGAGAAAATAGTCATTCAGGTTTTTGTTCTTCCTGGAAAAGATCATTCCAATCGTCATAAGCGTACCGAAAAAAATGACAATAATACTCCAATCAAGTAATTTCATTCGTTTTTATTTATATATATATATATATCAGATTTTATTGATTGTTGGCATCCCTATTCAATAATTCCGTTTTGATTTATTAATTCCTGCTGAATAACTTTATGATTAAGAGATCTTAGCCCCTCACCCGATTTTGCAGAAATAGCAGCAGCAATACCAGCGGCATGTCCCATTGCTCCACATGTTGCTCCGACACGAATAGAACCCAGAGCTTCACGATCAACAGAAATACACCTTCCTCCGACAATCAGGTTTTCAATCCTTTTGGGTAATAATGCTCTGAAAGGAATTTGATAAGGCAATGGGACATACATTTCATGCATACCGCTCTGCCCTTTTGGTGGATGAACATCAATGGGCCAGACACCCAATGCAATCGAATCATCAAATTTGCGACAATCAACCACATCCTGCTTTGTCAACGTATAAACGCCATTGAGTCTTCTCGTTTCACGGATACCTATGGTTGAGGCAGTTTTCATCAGCCAACTATTCTGAAAGCCTTCACATTCACGTCTGTAATAATCCGCTATTTCATGGGCATTCTTTCTGGCCTCTATTTCTGCTGCAGTCAGTTCGGCAGCGTTGACGGCCGAGCCATAGACCCGTGTAGTATTAACCCAAGGGTATTTTCTTCTTAACCCACCAAACCAAGGGCCACCAAAACAAGGCAGTTTCCCATTATTGAATGCCTCCTGTAATTTTTCACGGTCGATATAAACATCTCGTCTTCTGGAGGTATAATCCGACAACAGGGAGTCCGTTAAAAATCCAGGTTCGGGACCAAATGGAATGATTAATTCATCTTCAAAATCAATTTTTCCTGCGGGTTCCACCTCCGCCAGGTAAAAGGGTAAAGTCATCGGTTGCAATTCACTTGAAATATTATATAGTTCACCGGCACGTGCAAACATATCTCCGTTACCGGTACAATCGACAACAACTTTGGACAGGATTGCTTTCCGTCCGTCAACGTTTTCAACCAATACTCCATTAAGGCTGTCCCCACTTACTATCACATCGGCTACCCAGGTATGAAGTAAACATTTTACCTTGTTTCTGAGGAGCATCTCATCGGCAACTATTTTCATAATTTCCTGGTCGGAATTTAACACCCAACTCCGGTTATTTTCGGCTCCCCCTTTTTTTTCGGCCAATGACAACCATTCGCCCATAACTCCGTTAACACATCGCTGATAAGGCCTTAGCCAATTATTAAATCCAGCCAGAGTAATCACAAGTCCGTTGGTCCACATCCCACCAAAAGAACCCATAGCTTCAATAATCATCACGGATGCACCTGTCCTGGCCGCTCCGATGGCTGCACCGATGCCGGCTGGACCTCCACCTACGACCAATACATCAACTTCATCGATAATATCAATTGTTTTTTCTTTTTCTATATATTTCTTTTTTTGCATCTTATTTCTTTTTAAGCCTGTTGTAAGGATCTCTTAAATTGTCATAAATAACTTTATTCAAAAAATATTTATTGCAATTACTTGATTATTAATAGAGATCATGCAACAACCAAAGTTTAATAACCATCAATATATTGGATGTTTATGTTGATTCGGTAATCCGGCTTATAAATTTGATGATATGAACTTATATCAGCATTTCTGGATTGAGCATCTACATTTAATGTACCAATGGATATTTGAATCATGAAGGACAAGATAATAATAATGAGATCGCGATAACATCCTCATTCATTAATGGTTATCCGATAATTATTAGTTGTTATACTTAAATGAAAGTATTGTATCAATAAAAAAATCAGAAGAATAAAGAAATATTAATCACTTTCAGAATAAATAATATATAAATATAAATCTATTTGATTATTGGCCGGGTAGATTAAAGTCCCCGGCCAATAATCACAATTAATAACCCAGATTTTGTTTTAGCTTCGGATTTATTAAAATTTCCTTCGAAGGGATTGGCCATAAATATTGTCTGCTTACATCGAATGTTCTATTTCCCAACAGTTTTATCAGACTTGTATTAAATAAAACAGAAAAATCGGCGATACCATCTTCATCAATTTCCGGTGTTGCAGGGAAAAACCACAATCCTTTTTTTACAACATTTTTTCTTAATAAAGTAACATCCAACATTCCATAGTTCGGTATATTCAATACTTTTTCAGCCAGCTTCCACCGGATAATGTCCATATATCGGGTACCTTCCAATACAAATTCCATTCGTCGTTCGATGCGGACAATTTTACGCAATTCATTCTGGTTTGTGGTTTGAATCGCCGGATAAGATGCAATTTGACTAACATTCACTTTATATGCTCTGGCACGCACCTGGTTAATGGAATTTAGGACTGATACATCAATTTCATTCAGTTCAATTTTTGCTTCAGCATACATTAATAAGACATCAGCATAACGCATGATTATAATATCATTTGCAGCCATGAAATCATCATTCCAATCTTCATCAACACCTTTTTTATAAACTAATCCGTTATAGGACGCATAGGTACTATTAGCCCGATTATCATTGTTCTTAACATAAGTTCCAGTATTGAAATTATAACATTTCAATGAATCTGGATGTGGTTGATAATTAATTCCCAGATGCGCTGTTTGAAATTCCACTATAGTTGCTGTACAACGAGGATCACGGTTTTTAAAAGGAAGACGAGGATTAAAAAGAGGCGACTCATCAATAGGCAATCCATCTGTACAAAGAAAAGAACAAAAACATTCCCATGATGGATCATTTGTTGCAAAACCTCCTGCAGTCCGGGGGATATAATTTTTTGTATCGCTAAAATATACACCTAATTCCGTGGACCTTGGAAGGCCAAAAATGGTTTCTACCGGGTTTTTCGTTGAAGACAGAAACAATTCGCCAAAATCTGGATAGAGCTGATACTGGCCTAAATTTATACAAGCTTCAGCAGCATCCCGGGCTGTTTCATAATCTCCCATATACAGGGCTATACGAGCCTTCATGGCAAAAGCTGCTCCTTTTGTAGCTCGTTTCTTTTCAGAGCTTCCATAGCTTAAAGGTAGAAAAGACGCCGCATTATCATAATCATCATAAATTGTCTGGAGTATTATGCTTTTATCAGTCTTTGATAGGTTAAACGACTCCTTGATGTCTAATGATTTATCGAAATATACTACATCTCCCCAATGAGAAATCAATTTGGAATATTGAGATGCTCTATGAAAACGTGCTTCCGCAATAAATTTTTTCAAAGTTTCCTCAGGCAAAACATCTTTTAGTAGTTCCAATTTTTCCAATAACCTGTTGGAACGGCTTATCGCTTTATATGTCAGGCTCCAAACATCTTCAATCACCGACCACTCGCCTGTTATCGTACCACTGGTAATTGGATTTGTTTCTCCACGCCGAACCCAGTCATCATTCCAATCATTCTGGTCGACCTTCCAAAAAACGTCACGATATAACTCATAAAGTGACATTTCAATCTCAACTTCATTTGAATACCATGTATCACTTGATCCTTCGGAGAGTGGATTTAAATTCAAATCTGTACATCCACCAAATGGTAATAAGGCAATAAGTATTGCTAATATTTTAATTTTCATAATAATTCGTAGTTAAAATTTAACTGAAATGCCAAAAATAGAAGAAGCCGTCATAGGATATCCAGAATTGGAAATTTCCGGATCCCAACCCTTTGGATAATTATTTATAGAAAAAAGATCGGTTACGCTACCATATATACGAACTCCACTTAACGACAATATTTTACATATGCTTTTGGGAATGTTATATCCCAATGTCACATTTTTTAGTCTGAGATAAGCACCATTGAACAACCAATAATCAGAAAAGGCATAATTATTACTGATATTGGCATATGTTAACCGGGGATATTTTGCAGTGAGATTTTGGCTCTCTGTATTATATGCACTCCAATATTCACCATCAATCAATAATGGCATATTCCCATAAGCATTTAAAAATGGCTGTACCATATTCGAAGTTAATTCTACATTTCTCTTTCCAACACCCTGAATTGCAATTGATAAATCAAAATTTTTGAATTCCAGATTAATATTACTTCCATACATGTAACGAGGTAGTGATCCCCCAAGTAACACGCGGTCATAATCAGCAGAGATAATGCCGTCAGGAACTCCGTCAGGTCCACTAATGTCGGTATATTTAATATCACCGGCGGTTACTATAGAATTTAAAACCGCAGTATTTGTTACATCTTCGGTTTTTTGGTATAGTCCCTCTGATTTATACCCGTACCATTCATTAAATTCACTTCCCTTAAATTTAACTTGATTTCCGAGGAATTCGATCCCTCCTAAATCACCCATAATTGACTTGAAATCAGAAAGGTTAGCTGATATAGAATACTTCAAGGCTCCTATCTGATTTTTCCAACCAACTTCAATTTCCCAACCGTTTGTGTGCATTTTCCCCGTATTTTGATTTGGATTGTTATATCCAATGTAATCAGGTATTTCAAGTTCCAATAACATATCCTTGGTCTCTTTTATATAATAATCTCCTGAAATATGAAGTTTGTTACTGAAAAAGTTTACATCAGCGCCTAAATTATACGATTCCGTTTTTTCCCACGAAATATCTTTGATTGGTAATGTCCATTGGGCTGCTGTTTTAGTCGAAACTATTTCATTTCCCTGATAAAACAATGCATTGGAAAAACCAATCGTAGATTGATACGGATAATTACCTATCCGTTCATTTCCTAATGTTCCCCATGAAGCCCTAACTTTTAGGTGTGAAAGTTTGGAGAAATTTTTCAAAAAAGGTTCTTCAGAAATTACCCATCCTGCCGAAAACGAAGGGAATATTCCCCAACGATATTCACTTGCAAACCGGGAAGAACCATCGTAGCGGATATTTCCTTGAAGTAAATACTTCTTATTATAATTATAAATGATACG
>Ga0123337_10003923_pt1 | contig 15434 bp, 10 predicted proteins | sample frozenSSSSmetaG_FD_89792 | JGI IMG/M metagenome (GOLD analysis project Ga0123337, IMG submission 89792) | Glacier valley bacterial and archeal communities from Borup Fiord, Nunavut, Canada, to study Microbial Dark Matter (Phase II) -... | ecosystem: Environmental > Aquatic > Freshwater > Ice >... | reverse complement strand
CAATGCATTACAGTACAATTATAAAAAACCTGATCTTCACGATGGGTTTGAAATGGAGCTGAAAGACAGCAGGCATCCGGTTATTGAAAGAAATTTACCGCAAGGAGAAACTTACATAAGCAATGATATTATTCTCGATAATACAACCAACCAACTCATTATTCTTACCGGCCCAAACATGAGTGGCAAAAGTGCTATTTTAAGACAGACTGCACTCATAACTTTAATGGCACACATGGGAAGTTTTGTGCCGGTTTCTTCTGCAAAAATTCCGTTAACAGATAAAATTTTCACAAGGGTTGGTGCATCAGATAATATCACTGGTGGCGAGAGTACATTTATGGTGGAGATGAACGAAACAGCCAGCATCATCAACAACCTTACCGCAAGAAGTTTAATTTTACTGGATGAAATTGGAAGAGGAACATCAACTTACGATGGTATTTCTATTGCGTGGAGTATTGCAGAGTTTATACATCAGTCACCACACACTCCCAAAACTTTATTTGCTACACATTACCATGAGTTGAATGAACTTGAAAATAAATTTGATCGCATAAAAAATTACCACATAACAAACAAAGAAGTTGGTAATAAAATAATTTTCCTGCGCAAGCTGGCTCCGGGTGGAAGTGTGCACAGTTTTGGTATTCATGTAGCAAGAATGGCAGGAATGCCGCCTGCATTAATTGACAGAGCAAATGAAATATTATTATTGCTTGAAGAAAAAAACAAGGATGGAAACGAATCTCAAAATAGCGATGATGTAAAAAAGAAAATGAAACAACTTTCCTTACCCAAAATGCAGCTGAATATTTTTGATGCACACTCACTTACTTTCGAAGAAATAAGATCCATTTTGGAAACCGTTGATATAAACAGACTAACGCCGGTGGAAGCTTTGCTTAAGTTGCAGGAAATAAAATCTAAAATTAAATAGAATATTTCGTTTGTCTATTAATTAGCCTAAAGCAGTTTTAAAAACTAAAAGGTTATTCATTTTATTATTAAAACCACGGAGCAAAACATTAATTAAATCATAAATATTAACATTCGGTTGATAACAATAAAATAATGTGTAGCAGTTTGCGTTATTTTTACACTAACCACAATAATAGCGTCCATGCAATTTGCTAAAGGAAAACTACTTGCAATAGGAGGTGCCGAAGACAAAGGCACAGATCTCGAAACAGGACAAATACACCGTAATAATTTAAATTTTTTTGAACTTGGAATTCTTAGACGGATCGTAGAAGAAATTGGCGGTCATGAAAAAAGGATTGAAGTAGTTACGACTGCAAGTATGATCCCTCTTGAAGTTGGAGAAAATTACCTCAATGCTTTTGGAAAAATTGGTTGCAAACAAATTGGATTGATGCACATACGCAATCGGGCGGATGCCATGAAAGAAGAATATATTGAAAGACTTAAAAGGTGCGATGCCATTATGTTTAGTGGTGGTAATCAACTGAGATTAACAAGTACTTTTGGTGGTACGCAATTTTTACAAATAGTTTTAGAAAGATACAATGAGGAGGCAGACTTTTTAGTTGCCGGCACATCTGCAGGTGCAATGGCCATGAGTAACACCATGATTTATGAAGGGAATGCTGCAAAAGCTCATTTAAAAGGTGAAGTAAAAATTACAACCGGTCTTGGTTTTATGGATGATGTAATTTTTGATTCTCATTTTGAAAAACGGGGAAGATTTGGAAGACTTGCACAGGCTGTATCTGCAAATCCATCCTGCATTGGGATTGGTTTAGGAGAGGATACAGGTTTTTTAATTATCGATGGCAACAGAATGGAAGCAATTGGGAGCGGACTAGTTGTTATTTTAGAAGGACATGATATTGGCCACAGCAATATTGCTGATATACCTGATGGTTGCCCAATAAGCATTGAAAATATGCGGGTACATTTTCTTGAAAAAGGAAACGGTTACATGGCTGTAGAAAGGATATTTATTCCTGAAGTATTTGAAGGTGCAGTTACAAGTAAGCAGGTTAATGTAGAATAATCTAAGCTAAAATTTACTTAAAAAACCTTCTGTCATACCGAAGGCTTTTTAATATACATTAAGCTAAATAATTTCAAATAAATAATAACTTTTTTTTCCTTTCTGTACCAATAAAAATTTATTGTGTAGCAGCAAATCCTTTGTTGGTATTAGCTTTGGGTCATCAGATTTTTTTCTGTTGATACTAACACCTCCCGATAATATCATTTTTTTAGCATCACCTTTACTGGTAAAAATTCCTGCGTTTGTAAGCATGGTTGCTAAATCTATCCCATTCTCAAAATCAAATTTTAAAATATTCGTTTTTGTTATTCCTTCTATTTCATTTAATTCATTTTCTGATAAATCTTCAGCTGAAGTATTTTGAGAAGTAAATAATTTTTCGGTTGTCTCAATGGCTTTTAAATATTCATTTTTGTCGTGTACAAAAATCGTAATTTCTTCTGCCAGTTTTTTCTGTAACAATCTTTTTCCTGGATCTTTTTTATGTGTATCAATAATTTCGTCAATCTCCGTCCTACTTAAAAATGTAAAAATTTTAATCCAGCTTTCTGCATCTTCATCTGATGCATTTAACCAAAACTGGTAAAATTTAAATGGTGAGGTCTTTTCAGCATCCAGCCAGATATTGCCCTGCTCAGACTTTCCAAATTTTGTGCCGTCTGCTTTTTTAATAAGCGGGCAGGTAAATGCAAAAGCTTCTCCGCCATCTTTTTTTCTTATGAGTTCAGTCCCGGTAACGATGTTGCCCCATTGGTCACTGCCGCCCATTTGTAATTTGCATTTCATGTTTTTGTAAAGCCAATAAAAATCGTAACCCTGCACAAGCTGATAAGTAAATTCTGTAAACGACATGCCATTTTTACCTTCAAGTCTTTTCTTAACACTGTCTTTTGCCATCATATAATTAACCGTAATGTGCTTCCCGGCATCTCTTATAAAATCTAAAAAAGATATTCCTTTAAACCAGTCATAATTATTTACCATAGCTGCACAGTTTGCGGCAGTTTCTTTAAAATCCAAAAACTTATAGAGCTGTGCTTTAATTCCCGAAACGTTTTTGTTTAAAGTTTCTTCGCTCAGCATATTTCTTTCTTCGCTTTTGCCGCTTGGGTCGCCTACCATTCCTGTTGCACCGCCTACAAGCGCTACAGGTTTGTGCCCAGCTTTTTGCAAATGAACCAAAAGTAAAATTGGTACAAGGCTGCCAATATGTAAACTATCTGCCGTTGGGTCAAAACCTATATAACCCGATGTAATTTCTTTGTTTAGTTGATTTTCAGTTCCGGGCATTATATCCTGCAACATTCCACGCCATTGTAATTCTTCTAAAAATGCATTCATCTCACGTAAATATTTTGGTAAAAATAAGGTTGTAAAAATTAAACCGTAAACCGGTTTTTATTAAAAATTTAATTTTAGTTTTTGTGAAGTGCTTTAATAAAAAATTAAATAAAAGAAATAGATGTTATTTTTCTTTTTTACCAAGAGCCTTTTTCAACAAAAGGAACCCTTAAAATGCTTCGGTTTCATTATATTTGAAGTACATTTTACTTTTAAATATTATATACACTTTTTTACTGTTTTGAACGTTTAACAAGTGAATAATGTTTTGAAATTATTAATATTATTATCATGAAGAAAAGCATTGCTGCTTGTATTTCGGTTTTTCTTTTGTTTTCTGTTACAGCTTTTTCGCAATTCAGAAAATATTCAAACGAATTTTTAAACATTGGTGCAGGGGCAAGAGGTTTAGGAATGGGAAGTGCGCAGGTAGCTTCTGTAAAAGATGCTACCTCGGGTTATTGGAACCCCGCCGGTTTAGCAGAAGTAAAAAATAATATTGATGCAACTATTATGCATGCTGAGTATTTTAGCGGTATAGCCAAGTATGATTATGCTGCAGTTGCAGTGCCCGTTCAGGATAACAAACGAACCGTCGGCTTTTCATTGCTTCGTTTTGCTGTTGATGATATTCCAAATACTCTTTTTTTGGTGGAGCCTGATGGAAGTATTAATTACAATAACATTAAATCTTTTTCTTCAGCAGATTATGCATTTTTAATGTCTGTTGCGCAAAAAGTAAAAGAAAATGACAATTATGTTTTAAATGCCGGATTAAATGCTAAGGTTATTTACAGAAAAGTTGGAAAGTTTGCAAATGCCTGGGGGTTTGGCCTAGATGCAGGTTTGCAAATGAGAGGGAAAAAATGGAAATTTGGTTTGGTTGCAAAAGATTTGACAACAACATTTAATGCCTGGTCATTTAAATTTACAGACAAAGAAAAAGAAGCTTTGTACCTGACAAAAAATGATATTCCTGTAAAATCGACAGAGCTAACAGCGCCACGTTTGATATTAGGTGGGGCTTATACTTTTGATATCGGAGCTAACTTTAAATTACAAACAGAAGCTAATATTGATGTTACTTTTGACGGTAAAAGAAATACTGTTTTAAGCGGTAATACGGTGAGTGCAGATCCACATCTTGGCCTGGAAGGTGCAATTAAAGATGTGTTTTTTCTAAGAGCAGGTGTTACAAATTTTCAAAGGGCATTGTCAGATGGAGATACTTTAAATCAAAAAAAAGTTTGGATATACCAGCCTAGCCTTGGGGCAGGTTTTAAAATAAAAAATGTGAATATTGATTATGCATTTACCAATCTTGCAAATCAGTCAAATCCCTTATACACGCATGTAATTTCTCTTAGAATTATTTTTGGAAAGAAAAATGATGAATAAAGGTTTTATAAATTGAACAGTTATGAAAAAAAAAATACTTCTTCCATTTTTAATATTATGTGCATTTTCTGTAAAGGCCCAGTTCAACAACAGTTGGATAGATTATAGCAAAACATATTTTAAGTTTAAAATTAATACGGATAATATTACCCGTATACCCCAATCAACAATTGCAGCTGGGGGATTAGTTGCGGTAAATGCAGATAATTTTCAGCTTTGGAGAAACGGACAACAGATTAGAATATTTACTTCTGTATCCGGCACTGCATTGGGAAGTGCCGATTTTATTGAGTTTTACGGAGAAATGAATGATGGAAAAGCTGATGCGCCCTTATACAAAGAACCGCAGTTTCAACTGGCCGATAGGTACAGTTTGGAAACAGATACTTCTACTTATTTTCTTACACAAAATACAACTGGAGGAAATTTAAGATATACAAATACCATAAATGCAGCGCCTGGTACAGCAACTCCCGATGCTTATTTTATGCGTAGTATAAATCTTTTTTACAAAGCCAATTTAAACCGTGGTTTTGCACAAGATCTGGGAGAATATGTTTATTCTTCTGCTTATGATAATGGCGAAGGTTTTACTACCGGCGATAACAATATTAATTCTCCATTTGTTGAATCAATAAGTGGATTAAATGTTTATACTTCAGGGCCTTCAAACAGCCTTTCTGTAAGAGCAAAGGTTTTTTCCAATACAGATAATATCCAAAGAACCATATCGTTAAAACTTTTTGGGAACGTCTTGTCATCTCTGGTAACAACTAATACCACTCAGGCAGTTTTTAATGTTACAAGTCAACCTTTAAGTTATTTACAAAACACTTCAGCAGCAACTGTTTCGGTTACCAATAGCAACTTATCAAATCCTGCAATTACTGACAGATTTGTTGTAGCTACTGTTGGTATAACCTATCCCTCAATATTTAATTTCAACAACAGCAAATCTTTTTCTTTTGAGCTTGCCGCATCTGCTACAGGAAATAATCTTGAAATTGATAATTTTAATTTCGGAACAGTATCCCCGGTTTTATATGATATAAATAATGGAAGAAGATATACCGGGGATGTTACCTCAACACCTGGTAAAGTAAAATTTGTATTACCCGTTTCTGCAGATGCTGTAAGAAAATTTATTTTAAACAATGTTGAATCTTCAAATATTATTACTGTAAACAGTATGGTATCAAAGAATTTTGTTGATTACAATACTGCAGCTACCCGGGGAGATTATGTAATTATAAGTAATCCTGTTTTGTACAATAATGGGGTAGGAATAAATAATGTAGAACTTTACAGAGCTTACAGGAGTTCAGTAAATGGGGGGGGCTTTAATGCGAAAGTTTATGATATAAATGAACTTACAGACCAGTTTGGTTTTGGTATAAAATCTCACCCTGATGCTATAAGAAATTTTGTACGATTTATGGATGTGCAATATCCTGCAAAACCCAAATTCGTTTTTATTATTGGCAGAGGAATTACCTATCAGGGCAAGAGGCCTCAGGAATCTAATCCTATTGCCGCACAACTTGATTTGGTTGGCACTTTTGGCTGGCCCGCATCAGATAATTTGTTGGTATCTCAACCCGGTACAACTGTACCCATAACTCCAGTTGGTAGGCTGGGAGCAATTAACGGAGCAGAGGTTGGTATTTATTATCAGAAGATTTTACAATACGAGCAGGCACAGAGAACTCAAAGCCCTTTTATTGCAGATAAAGGATGGATGAAGGACTTTATCCATATTGTGGGAGGTAAAACTGAAGGCGAAAGCCTGCAATTAGGATCTTATATGGATCAAAATAAAGTAATTGCAGAAGATACTTTGTATGGCGGAAAAGTTGAAACATTTAGAAAAACATCCGTTGCTACAATTCAGCAGGCAAGCAGTGAAAGAATTACACAGCTTTTTGATGAAGGAATTGGCTTTTTAGGATATTTTGGTCACTCATCCGCAACTACTTTTGAATTTAATATTAGTAACCCAGAAAATTATAACAACACAGGTAAATATCCATTCTTTAATGTGAGCGGTTGTATAGCCGGCGATTTTTATAGTTACGATCCAAGCAGATTATCTACACTGGCAACACTTTCTGAAAAATATACATTTGCAAATCAAAAAGGCAGTATTGGTTTTCTTGCCGATACACATTTTGGAATTCCATTTGCATTAAATAATTTTAACAACAGATTTTACAGAAATTTTTCTTTGTTAATGTATGGTGCTTCTGTAGGGCAACAATTGAAGGAAGTACATTCTTTTCTGAATGGTGCTAATCCTGACGTTGACTATCTCACAAGAATACATTTGGAAGAAATAAATTTAAACGGTGATCCTGCAATAAAAATCAACGCTTTTCCAAAAGCTGATTATGTTATAGAAGAACAATCTGTGGTTATATCTCCAAATATTATAACAGTTGCTGATCCGTCATTCAATGTAAAAGTTGATATGCGTAATATTGGAAAGGCTGTGGGAGATTCTATACGTATATCAGTAAAAAGGTTGTTGCCAAATACTACAATTCCTGTAATGATAAAGGATACTTTAATACCGGGAATAAAATATGCTGACAGTTTAAATTTAAATGTTCCAATAAACCCTTCTACAGATAATGGACTAAATAAAATTATTGTTGAACTTGATTGGACTAATAAAGTCTCTGAAATTTATGAAACCAATAATAAAATAACCAAAGATGTTTTCATATTTGAGAACACTCTAAGTCCTATTTTTCCTTATAATTTTTCCATTGTAAACAAGCAGAATATTACTTTTTCAGCTAGTACAGCAAACCCATTAATTGGTCAAAGTAATTATTCAATGGAATTGGATACTACAGAACTCTTTAATTCAGCTTTTAAGAAAACGTATACGCAAACAAGTGTGGGCGGAGTTATACAATTTACTCCTACCAATGTAACTTTTTCTGACAGCACAGTTTATTATTGGAGAACTGCTGTTATTCCATCAACAGGTACAACGATCTGGAACAATTCATCATTTGTATTTCTTCCTGCAAGTACACCGGGTTTTAATCAATCGCATTATTATCAGAAACTTAAAAGTAATTACGATGCAAATATTTATTTGAGTACTGCCAGAGAATTAAAATTTACGGCAATAAATACTTTTTTAAGTGTTTCTACAGGTAATTACCCACCAAATGATTATCCTGAGACAACTGTCAACTTAGGTGCTTTTAGTATTAGCAACTGGGGGACCCGGTTTAATACATTTCAATTTACAGTTCTTGATGGTATTACAGGCTCGGTTATTAAAAATACTCCAGGCGGTTTATACGGAAGTAATTCATCTTCTAGATTAAATCAATTTGAATTCTTCTTTGGAACAAACGTCCAAAGAGAATCCATAGTAAATTTTTTAAACTTAATGCCCGATAATGCAGTTATCATTATGTATCCATTACTAAATAATACTTCCGTTAATGCTTACGTAAATCAATGGCAAACTGATCCTACCTCACCATCAGTTCCTAATTTATTCGATAAATTAAAGGGCTATGGTTTTACAATGCTTGATTCTTTTTATCGGAATCGGGCCATGATTTTCAAATTTTCTAAAGATGGCTCAACAGCTTCATTTCAAAAAGTTGGAGATAAAAAAGAAGATATTATAACTGCACAAATTCCAATTATACTAACCAATGTAAACGGAGTTATTACATCGCCGGTTTTTGGCCCTGCCAAAGCATGGAATGAGTTTCACTGGAGAGGATATTCATTGGATTCTCCTAATAAAGATTCAATTAGTTTTCAAATAATTGGGATCACGCCAAACGGCACTGAGTCTATCTTATATACAGTTGATTCCACAATAAAAGATTTGAATATTTCCGGCATAAATGCTACAAACTACCCTTATTTAAAAGTTAAGTTTAACAATATTGATAGCGCTAAGGGAACCCCTTATCAACTAAAATATATCAGGGTAAACTACACTCCGGTGCCTGAAGGTGCAGTTGCTCCAAACATTAAATTTACAATGAAAGATACCGTTGAAGGGGGACAGCCGATTGCTTTTTCAGTTGCATTTAAAAATGTAAGCCAGGTTAGGTTTGACAGCATGATGAAAATTAACCTCAGAATCAAAACTGCAAATAATTTTGACAGCATTATAAATATTCCAAAAGGTAAAATTTTATTGGCAGGAGATACGTTGATAGCTTCTTACACTATTCCATCAGAAAAATACCCTGGGAAGAATACTTTATTTATTGAATTTAATCCGGTAAATGATCAGCCCGAGCAATTTCATTTTAATAATTTTTTATACAAAGATTTCTTTGTGAAATCAGATCTCTTCAATCCATTGTTAGATGTTACTTTTGATGGCGTCCACATTTTAAGCAGAGACATAGTAGCATCTAAACCTTTTATTTTAATTAAACTAAAGGATGAAAATAAAGACCTTGCTTTAAAAGATACTGGTTTAATAAAAGTACAACTGCGTTATCCTGACCAAACACTTAGAAGCTTTAGGTTTAGCGATACACTTCGCTTTAATCCTGCAAACTTAAGTTCTGGAGAAAATGCAGCTACAATAGAATTCAGACCTTTCTTGACAAAAGATGGAGAATATGAATTAATTGTTTCAGGTAAGGACGTAGCAGGAAACACAGCAGGGGCATTAAACTACAGGACTGTTTTTACAGTTATTAATAAACCTATGATAAGTGAATTGCTCAATTATCCAAACCCATTTACTACATCCACGGCATTTGTTTTCACACTTACAGGAAGCCAGGTGCCTCAAAATATGCGTATTCAAATTTTGACTATTACAGGTAAAGTTGTTAGAGAAATAACGAAAGAAGAACTTGGGGCCATACATATTGGAAGAAATATTACAGATTTCAAATGGGATGGTACTGACATGTATGGTCAAAAATTAGCTAACGGCGTTTACATTTATAGAGTGATTACAAACTTAAATGGTAAATCATTTGAAAAATATAAAGCAGATGGAGATGATACAAATAAGTATTTTAATAAAGGATACGGTAAAATGTATTTGATGCGATAAAATTATTTAATGAAAATGAAGCCCTGCCTTTGCTGGGCTTTTTTTATACTTTTGCTAAAAAATAAAAATGGCTAAAATAGGGATAAATATTGCAACGGGCAGCCTGCAAAAAGAAGATATAATTGTTGGAATAGATTTGGGAACTACGAACAGCCTAGTTGCCATTATACATCCCGAAACAAAGCAGCCAATTGCTTTAAAAGAGTATAACAGCAATACCCTTGTCCCTTCAGTGGTTTATTTTAATAAACAGGGAGATATTTTAGTGGGAGATGAGGCAAAAGAATTTTTAATATCAGCACCCGAAAGAACAATTTTTTCTGCTAAAAGATTATTGGGTAAAAATTATGATGACATTAAAAACAACGCCTCTCTTTTTTCTTATAAAATTATTGATGAAGATGCAAATAGGCAGGTAAAAATTAAAATAGATGATAAATTTTATTCGCCTGTAAATTTATCTGCATTAATATTAAAGGAATTAAAAACGAGGGCTGAGCATATTTTAAAAACACCCGTAAATAAAGCTGTAATAACCGTGCCTGCATATTTTAACGATGCACAAAGGCAGGCAACGAGAGATGCAGGTAAACTTGCAGGGCTCGATGTGTTGAGAATAATAAATGAACCAACAGCAGCAAGCCTAGCCTATGGTTTGGGTATAAAAAAAGAGGAGCAAAAAACAATAGCAGTGTATGATTTGGGTGGCGGTACTTTTGATATCTCTATTTTAAATATAAACGACGGTGTTTTTGAAGTACTTTCTACAAATGGCGATACCTATTTAGGTGGCGATGATTTTGATATGGCCATTGTAAGATATTGGCAGAAAAAAATGAATATTTCTGATGAAGAACTTTTAAAAAATACCTCTTTAATGCAGGCATTAAGATTAAAGGGGGAAGAGGCAAAAAAAAATCTTTCTACAAATGAAATTTATACTACAACATTAAACGACAAAACATTAAGCTTACATAAAAATGATTTAAATAATCTTTTAAAACCTTTAATAGATAAAACAATTGTATGCTGTAAAAAAGCCGTAAAAGACGCTGGATTATCCTTAAAAGAAATTGATGAAATTATTATGGTTGGCGGTAGCACAAGAGTGCCGTTGGTAAATGAAATGGTAGGAGAATATTTTTGCAAGCAGGTTAATAACTCTGTTAATCCTGATGAGATCGTTGCCCTAGGAGCAGCCATACAAGCGGATATACTTGCGGGTAATAATAAAGATGCATTGTTGCTTGACATTACTCCTCTAAGCTTGGGAATAGAAACAGCAGGAGAATTAATGGATGTAATTATTGCACGGAATTCAAAAATTCCATCTTCAGCAGCACGGGAATATACAACGCAGGTTGATGGACAAATTAACATGCGTATAAGCATTTATCAGGGCGAAAGGGATATTGTAAAAGACAATAGATTGCTTGCAACTTTAAATTTAAAAGGAATTCCAGCCATGCCTGCAGGGTTGGCAAAAGTACAGGTGGGTTTTATAATAAATGCGGATGGAATATTAACTGTAAAAGCAAAAGAATTAAGAAGTGGTCTAGAACAGTTTATTGAAATTAAACCGGAGCTTGGTATAGATGATAAAACAGTAGAAAAAATGTTGTTGGACGCTATGTCAAATGCTCAAAATGACATTGCTGCACGTGCGCTTGCCGAAGCCTCTACAGAAGGCGAGCAGCTTTTAAAAACTACTGAACGTTTTCTGCAAAAAAATGCAGGCTTGTTAATAGAAAACGAATTGTCAGAAACTGCAACAGCTATGCAGTCACTCCAATTGGCCTTAACAATGAGAGATAAAAATTTAATTCAAAGTAAAGCAGAAATACTCAATGAAATTTCTAGCCCATATGCAGAAAGAATAATGAACAATGCTGTAGGTGAGGCTATGAAAGGAAAAAATATTTTATGATTAAAAATTTAAAATGCTGCTTAAAGAAAGACTTAATAATAACTATGATTTCTTAAGAGTATTTGCTGCTTTGTGCATTACATTAACTCATTCATACAATTTAATTTTAAAAAATCAGGATGAACCACTTATGAAGATAACAGGAAATAATTTTGATTTTTCCTTTGTTGGACTTTCAATTTTTTTCTCTATTAGCGGTTATCTTGTAGCAAAAAGTGCGGTAACTTCTTCTTCATTTAAAAATTATATTTGGAAACGATTTTTGAGAATACAACCTATGCTAGTGCTGCTTTGTCTTTTAAGTGTGTTTTTAATCGGTCCTGTTTTTTCTTCATTAAATATGAATGAATATTTTAGGGAAAAAGACACGTATAAATATTTAAGAAATATAATGCCATTATTTGGAATACAGTTTACATTACCACAAGTATTTACTCATAACATAGTTGAAAATGGCGTAAATGGTTCATTGTGGACATTGATAGTGGAAGAAAGACTTTATTTATTGTTGGGGCTACTTTTTCTTTTCAATAGTTATGGTAAAAAAATATTTCTCAGTTCAATTCTAATTTTAAATGTTTTATATTTTTTTCACTTTGTATTTTTTAATGAAAATTTAATCAAATATTTTAGTGGTAGTCATATATTTTATGCTTTGATTTTCTTAAACGCTTCCGCTTTTTTTTTATTAGATGTCGCTTTTTTTAAGTATTCGAAATCAGGTTTAATTTTTATAGGAATTATTTCTTTACTTATTTTATCTACATTCTCATCACTTGAAAAATCAATTCATATTATTTTACTTCCTTTAATTGTAAACCTAATTGCTCATATAAAAGGGTTTACAAACAAGGCAGGAAGATATGGAGATTTTACTTACGGGATTTATGCATTTTCATTTCCTGTACAGCAAATTTTAATTGCAACTAAAATAATAAAAAGTAACCCCTTAAATCTTTTTTTCCTTACTCTATTAATAGTAATTCCTATTGCCATTTTAACTTGGCATTTAATGGAGAAAAAAATGGTAGTTCTGAAAAATTGGATTAAATAATATTAAGCTGATTCATCCTCCCCACATATTTCCCAATCATATCAAATTCAATATTTACCTCATCGTTTTCTTGTAATCTATGCATATTGGTATGCTCGTAAGTGTATGGTATTATAGCTACTGTAAAACTGCTGTTGGTTATATTAAAAATTGTAAGGCTTATACCATTAAGCGAAATAGATCCTTTTTCAATAATGAGTGAAGCAAATTTTTCGTCAAAGGAAATTACATATTCCCAACTGCCATCTTTTGTTATTGCATTAATACATTTTCCTACAGTATCTACATGGCCCTGAACGATATGACCGTCCAATCTTCCATCAAACCGAAGGCATCTTTCTAAATTTACCACAGTTCCGATTTTCCATTTTGAAAGGCTTGTTTTTTTTAAAGTTTCTTCAATAGCAGTAACGATGTAGGTATTTTTGTCAATAGATTCTACGGTTAAACAAACTCCGCTGTGGCTTAAACTCTGGTCTATTTTTAGTTCAGAAGTTAGTGCAGCGCTTATTGTTAGCGTTATATTGCTGCCTTTTGCCTGTACATTTTCTATTGTACCTAATTGCTCGATTATTCCTGTAAACATGCTGTAAATTTCGGTTATTGTTTATAATATTTCTTTTTTTAAATTTTTCTTTTATCTTTGCAATCCTAATTCACTAAAACGGGGTTATAATTACAATGCTAATAATAGATTCTAAAGATTGCGAAAATATAGACAAGGCACTTAAAAAGTATAAGAAGAAATTCGAAAAAAGCCGTACACTTTTACATTTAAGGGAAAGACAGGCTTTTATTAAGCCATCCATTCGCCGCAGAATGGAAGTTTTGAAAGCAGTTTACAAGCAACAGCTTTCTGAAGGTAAATTTGATTAAGATTATTTAATTTATAGTTTAAAACTGATGATAGGTTACAGTAACTTTAATCATCAGTTTTTTTATGGCCCTACCTCATCATATTCTTCAGCAGAATTTCATTGAGTTTCTGCAGTTTCAGAAACGGTACAGCAAGCATACTATAGTTTCGTACCAAAACGATTTAAATTCCTTTTTTGCATTTCTTGCGATGCAATTTCCCAATACTCCAATACATGAAATTAAAGTTGTCTATATCAGAAGCTGGCTTGCTGAAATGAAAGAAAATAAAATGAGCGCCCGTTCATTAAACAGAAAAATATCTTCGCTGAGATCATTTTTTAAATATCTCCTAAAAAATAAGTTTGTATTGGTAAATCCGTTAAATGGAATTACGTCTCTTAAAATGCCAAAAAAACTTCCACAGTTTATTATTGAAAATGATATTGAAAAAATATTTACATCTACCGAATTTTCAGAAGGGTTTAAAGGCACAACTGAAAAATTGATCCTACAGATTTTATATTTTACGGGAATAAGAAAAGCAGAATTAATTGGTTTAAAGGAAAGCGATATTGATAGAATGAACTCTCAGATAAAAGTATCTGGAAAAGGCAATAAACAAAGAATCATTCCGGTAAATAATTTGCTGATAAATGATTTAAAGTTTTATTCAGATAAAAAGAAAGAACTCAATATATACAATGTAAATCATCATTTCTTCGTTACAGAAAATGGAATAGCTTTAGACCCTAAACAGGTTTACAATATTGTAAAAAAATATCTTTCACAAATAACTACCATTGAAAAAAAAAGCCCACATATTTTAAGACACACTTTTGCTACTCATTTAATGAACAACGGAGCAGAATTAAATGCGGTTAAAGAATTGTTGGGTCATGCAAGTCTTGCTGCTACCCAAATTTATACCCACAACAGTATCGAAAAGCTAAAAGATGTATACAAAAAAGCACATCCCAAAGCCTAAATGTTTAACAGCAAGAAATAAAATTTTAAAAATATTTTGCATTAACTTGTACATAAATGTAATCTTTATTTTGCCTCATTTTTAAGAAGCCTATGTAATATCTTTACCTGATTAATTTTTATTTATCACCCAATAAAAAAATGGTTATGAACGTAAACATTCAGACAGTACATTTTGATGCAGATTCAAAATTAGTAGACCACATTGAAAGCAAGTGTGAAAAAATTTCGCAGTTTCATGATAGAATAACAAAAGTGGACGTATACTTGAAATTGGACAATATTGTACACAACATAAAAGACAAGATTGCAGAAATTAAAGTGTTGATACCGGGTCACGAATTCTTTGTAAAACATTCTTCCAAATCTTTTGAAGAAAGTTTCGATGGTGCATTAGACGCGGTAATAAATCAAATAAAAAGAAAGAAAGAAAAATTAGCAGCGTAATTTTTATAAAATACTGAACCCAAAAGCTGCCAAAAATTTTGGCAGCTTTTTTAATAAAATCAAAAAAGTAAAATAGAATTTAGCAGCGTAATTGTTTTGTTATACATGATTTAATCATGTGCCTGAGCATTTATTTTAAAAATATATTTTCAAACTTTTTCTATTAATAATTTTCTCTTACATTTGCATTCCTAAAAAAAACGACCATAAATTCTAATGTTCAGTTTTTAGGACTAGTTCTTTATAATATGCCGAAATAGCTCAGTTGGTAGAGCAACTGATTTGTAATCAGTAGGTCGCTGGTTCGACTCCAGTTTTCGGCTCACTAAAGTTTTATTTT
>Ga0123337_10003922_pt1 | contig 15437 bp, 10 predicted proteins | sample frozenSSSSmetaG_FD_89792 | JGI IMG/M metagenome (GOLD analysis project Ga0123337, IMG submission 89792) | Glacier valley bacterial and archeal communities from Borup Fiord, Nunavut, Canada, to study Microbial Dark Matter (Phase II) -... | ecosystem: Environmental > Aquatic > Freshwater > Ice >... | reverse complement strand
TGAGGAAACCGACCTGTTTCTGACCTTCGAGTCGGATGTCTTCGAGCGTCACGCTATCCACCGCGTGTTTGGTGCGGATGCCAACATCGAAGCCGAGCACCGTGATGCCTTTGATGAGGCACGGTCCCTGTTCGTCGGTGTAGCCGAGGTCGAGTCCGATGGGGCCGCTGCCATCGCCCGAGCGGAGGGTGACGTGGTGCATTCCGCCTTGGTTGTTGGCAATGAATTGCACGCCAATCGCACCGGCGTTCCCCTTCCCCGTCTCCACCGTGAGATTGCGAATGCCATTGCGGAATCGCTGCGCCGGGGCGTTGCCCGTCCAGATCACCGGCTTCGGTTGCGTTGCATCGTTGAATCCGGGTGCCGCGTCGGCCAGTTTGATCGTCACGCCACTCTCGCTCTGGCCTTGGAGAATCTGCCGTTTCCAAGCGCTGCCTTTGCTTTTGCCTGCGCCCCAGCGCAGCGTGTCGGAGACGAGATAATTGCCGTTTGGCAGATAGATCAGGCTGCGTTTTTCATCGAGGGCTTTTTGGATGGCGGCGGTGCAATCCGTCTTGCCGTCGGGCACGGCATGGTAGGGCGCTTGCGTGACGTCGGCGACTCCAGCATCGGCGGGGAATGTGATTTCGAGAGGGGCGGCGGAAACCAGTTGGATCCCCGCAAGAATCCAGATCAGCATGACGGCTAGAGGTGACGGGAGCATGGTTTTAAAGTTGACGCAGAAGTAGGTGAACTCAAGCCTCTACTCGGGTCATTCCTAGAATTAAGGGGCGGGCTTGACCTCTGGACTGGCCTCAAAGCGCAGCTCGATCTCCACGCCCGTACCATCGGCGGCGAGGGTGGGCGTGGCCTTGAGTCGTAGTTTTTCGCCAAGGCGAAACTCTCCCTCCGCGCCCGGTAGCAGGACAGGAATCCGTCACCTCATTCATGCGGGGACGAGGATCCCGAAAGAGTGTTGGCAATCCCAGGGTATGGTGGTTAGCCGGTTTTTATGCCGTCCTCCTTCGATGAAACACTTTCCCATTTTCCTAGCCGTCCTGTTCCTGTTTTCCTGCCAACGGGAAAAACTGGAAACCATGACCGATCCCTATCGCGAGGCGATGGATTTGCTGGAGCCGCATTTGACTTGGCATGGTGGGGGAGTGCCTGATGTGCAGGTTGCGAGTGTGCATTCCGCAGGGGAAGACGGGCGGCGGGATTCGCGCTGGGACGAGGCACATCGCGGCGAGGCGTGGATGAAAGTTCCGGCAGCGGCCATCGCCGCGCACAAGGCGAAGCTGGAGGCGATGCCGCTTCAGTTGGCTCAAAGGCAAGGCGAGGAACACAGTTTTTACTGGCGGCTCAGGGACAGGAACCATGCTGATGTTTTGCGGGCGGTATCGATGCTCCGGGAACTCGGTGACGCGAAATCCATGGCTTGGGTGCGGGAGTTGGAGCGGAACAATACGAAACTGACTTTCGATGTTCCGGGAGGTTTCATCCGAGGAAAAAAAGGTGCTGTAGTAATCGACACCCGGAATGCGGATGACGTGAGGTTCAGGGTTTACCGGGTGAGGGGCGCCGATGATCTCATGGCGGTTTGCAAGCGGATCGGGGAGGATTTTATTTTCCGAGACTGGAGACTGGGGGATGGGGATACCGCTCGTCAAATGGCGGCTCTAATAGCATTTGATACGACGGAACGAAACCAAGAAAAACCGGACTTCCCCGCCCCGGATTTCAGTGGAGCGGAGAAGGTGGCGGAATGGACGGCGGATCTGGATTTGGCGGCGACGGTTCAGACGGAATGGGACGGGTATTATGAGGATGAATGGTGGAATCAAGAGCCGGACGCGGGGATCTATGACGACTGGTGCCACGAACATGAATTCCGGCTGCGCTACGGTTATAGGGAAATCGCGGAACGGGCGGTCGGCCTGAGCGCATGGCGGACTGCGAAGCGGGTGGAGATTCCTGCCGAAGCGCTGGCGGAGGCGGGAGCCTATGTGCTGGAGGTCGAGGCGAACGGCGAAAAAGCCTATGCGCCATTGTTGATAGATCCACTCAGCATGACCTTGCGTCGGTGCCGTGACGGGGTGTTGGCGGTGGTCGGGGAAACCGAAGGTGAAAAGCCAGCGGCCGGTGCGGTGATCCGGGCGGATGGGATGGAAGGCACGGCGGTCGCGGACAAGAGTGGAGTGGCGTTCGGCAAAGTTTCGGCAACGGGAGACAAGGCGATCATCGCGGAAAAGGGCGGACGCTATGCGATCGGTGGCTTCGGGAGGGTTTTCCGTGGGATTTACGATAGGGGGCTATGGCAGGACCAGTACCTGATGAGGGCGATGTGGGATGTTTCCATGCGGAATTACTCTTCCCCGGAGCCGGGAAATGTTTTTCAGGACGGGCTGGTCGCGGCGGCCTATACGGACAGGCCGATCTACCGACCGGGGCAGGAAGTGGGTTTCAAAGTGATCCTGCGCCAGTTGGCAGAGGGACGGGAAAGTCCGCTCGGCGACGGGTTCCGTGCAGGGGATTTTGAAAGGGGAACAGGCTTGAAACTCCCTGTGTTGGGCGAGCCAGTAATTTGGGCGGTTCTGGATCCGAAAGGACGGGAAGTGGATCGTGGGGAGCTGAAGCTTTCGGAATTCGGCACGGCGGCGGGTGGAATCACTCTGGGAGTTGAGACTGCGCACGGGCTTTACTCGATCCGGATCGGGAGGGGCGGGAAGGAGTATCTGATTACGGGAGTCTTCGAGGTGGCCGATTATCGGCGCGCGAATTTCGAGATCGCTCTGGATGGGATTCCGGAAACGGTGGAAACGGAGACGGAAGGGTTTCCGATCCGGGTGAAAGCGGCGACCTACTATGGCGATGCGATTTCCAGAACAGCTGTCAAGGTGGCCATCCGGGGAGAGGGAAAATGGGAGGCCATTGCGCAGGCGGATGGGGAAACGGATGAGGTTGGCGCGGTGGAGATCACGCTCGCCTTGCCGGACGGCCTTGCCCCTGGAGACTACCGGGTGATGGTCGAGATGACGGATACGAGCGGCCGGACGGTGACGGAAAAAAGAAGCTTGCGCTGCCTCGGGGGGTGGACGGGTTATCCGAAGTTCGCGGCAATCGGGAAAACTTTCAATACGCCGGTGGGCGAAAAAAGTTTTAAAAACGGCGGTTGGCAGGTGATCACCGATGGCGGTGGGAAGCGCCATGATGTTTTTGTTTTCGGAAAAGGCATCGTGCCGAAGAACGCGTCGGGGAAATCCGCATGGGTGAACCTTGCTAACTACGCGAACCACGAATCGTTGTTGCACGGCCAGGATTGGGATAGGCCATCGGCTTTCGTCCCCATGCCAGTGACCGCGCTTTTCAGCCGACTTGAAGCGAAGGTCGGGGAGGATCTCGAGTTGCTTGTTTATCATCCGGGAAAGGACGCGCGTCGGCTGGTTTTCACGATGGAGGGCAGGACGGTGGTGGACTATGAAATCGTCAACCTACCTGCGACGGAGGACGATTATTCAGTGGTGAGAATTCCGATCCGTAAGCGGCATGTGCCGAATATGTACGTTCAGGCGCAGGACATCGGGGTGCCGCCGAATCTCCCGGAGGTGGCTGCTGAAGAATCGATACAGGAACTTCAGTTGGCGCAAGAAGCCGAAGCCGAAAGCGAAGGAACGGAGAATCCGCTCTGGTGTCGGGTCGAGGTGAGCGATCCGGATGCGCCGCCGGGCGGAGAAAATCTTCACGTAATGGTGAAAAGCGACCGGGAAATTTACAAGCCGGGCGAGCAGGCGAAGGTGGACATCCGCGTGACAGGCAACGACGGGAAGGCGCGTGATGCGGAGGTTTCACTGGCTGCCGTGGATGCCGCGGTGTTCGCTTTCGCCGAAGGGCGGGAACCTTTGCTGGCGGCGCGGTTGCTGGGTGGGAAGCCAGACCGACTCTTCCTGCCAAAACCATGGCGGAGCAGCGTCGGGATATATTGGAGCGCGGAATGGGCGGATTCCGCAAGGGCGGTGGAAAGTTTGCAGCGGATGGCGGAGGCGGCTCAGGCGGCGGCTTTGGATTCGCAGAAGTCGGGTGATGGGAAACCGGCGGCATTGCGCAATTTCCCGGAGGTCGCCGGTCCCGCACCGGACGACCTGCTGCCGGTGGGGCACGTCCCGATGGGAGAATTGCGTCGCGATTTCCGGGAAACCGCAGCGTGGCTACCGGAACTCCGGACGGGCGATGACGGGGAAGTAACCGCGCGGTTCAAGCTTCCCGATAGCCTCACGGGTTACCGCCTGAGTGCCGTCGCATTGACCAAAGAGAGCGAAATCGGCACCGGACGCTTCGGGGTTTCCACCCGCCTTCCCCTGCGGGCGCAACTGTTCACGCCCCGGTTCGCGATGGAAGGCGATAAGCTTGAATTGGTGGCGACGGTGGATCGGGATCCCGTGGATTCCGTGCAGCCTCTGAACCTGGAATGGGAGATCAAACGAGATGGAAATTGGATCAAGGTGGATGGGAAAAACGAAACGCTGTCCGGGGATTCGTTGCGCTCGCGGCTGGAGGTGAATTTCTCGAAGCTAGGAGAATTTGCAGTGCGGATTCGAGCCGGAGACGGAGTGAACTCGGATGGCGAGGAGCGTGTTTTCGAGGTGAAGCCCTGGGGGCGGGAGCGTCCGCTGGCGTTCCGGGGTGTGCTGAACGGGAGCAAGAAGATCGAGCTGCCTGAGGGTTTGGTGATACGGAACATTTCTGCAAAACTGGGCTGGAAGGAGCGGATCGAGGTGGCGGATTCGTTGGAAGGTCTGCGGACTTTGCTTGGCTTTCCGTATGGCTGTGTGGAGCAGACGATGAGCCGTTTCCTCCCCGCCGTGGTTGCGCGGGATGCGGTTCGCGGCACCCGTTTCCACCTGCCCGAGGCCATTGAGAAGGAACTGCCCGAATACGTAGAAAAAGGCTTGGAACGACTTTACGGATTCCAGCGCGAGGATGGCGGATGGGGCTGGTGGAAGGACGGCGCCGCCGATCCGCGCATGACCGCCTACGTGCTCTATGGATTTGCCCGGTGCGAAGCGGGTGGCATCCGCGTGGACGGCGAGGCGATGGAAAAAGCGGTCGCCTGGATGCGGCTTGCGATAGCAGAGGGGAGGATCACCGGGGACGCGCTTTCCGAGGCATGGCTGGCTCTGGCGATTGCGGGGAAGGCGGACAAAGCGCAGCTTTCCGCGCGAGCAGGAGAGATCCTGTCGGGAAAATTTCAGCACGATGATCTCTGCCTCTACGCTCTGGCCTGTGATGCGGCGGGACTCGACACGGCGGCGCAAAATCTCTGGAAGCGCGCGGAAGTGATGCGGGTGGGATCTAATGCCCGCAGCCTCGCAATCCGGCTTTCCGCACAGATTGCTTTCGACGGGACGGAGGAGGACTGCTTCTCAACCGCGGGAGCGCTTACGGATCTGCGGACGGGTTTTGGCTGGGGCGATACCCGCAGTACCTCGTGGGCTATTGACGGCCTTTCCCGTGTCATACCAAAGCTTCCCCCCGCGGAGAAAAAGCCCGTCGATCCAGCGTCCTACGCGACGGTGGGTCTCGATGGAATCGTGCGGTTCGACACGCGCAACGCCGTATCCGCACGGGAAGCTGGCGTCGGAGTGGGTCTGGTTACTAACAGTTATCCCGTGTTCACGAAACAACTTCTGACCGAGGCCAAACTGTTATCTCTCGATTCAGGTGGTGAGGCGAATTTTTCCTATACGGTCGAGCTCGACGCGGTGCAGGGGGGGAGGCACTTGGAGCCAACGGTGGGATCCATCCAGCTCGCCAGGGAGTTCCGATTCAAGAGTGGCGAGGCATTGCGCGGAGCGGTGGAAAACGGCGATGTGATCGAGGTGGTTCTGAAGCTTCACTTGGACGAATCCGCTGAATACCTGCTGTTGGAGTCACCACGCCCGGCCGGTTTCGAGTTCGCCGATGACAGGCTCTCGGGCGGGGCTGCGGGTGCGGTTTCCAACCGGGAGTTCCGCGATACCCACCTCGCCGTTTTCTTCGATTCGCTGCCCGCCGGGGATCACGAACTGAAATATCATCTAAGGGCGGAAACCGCAGGGCTTTCACGGGTGCTTCCCGCTGCCTGCGAACCCATGTATGACCGCGCCAAACGTGGTGAATCCGGCTCGGAGGAGTTGGAGGTTCTCTACAGTGTCCCAGGCGAACGATGATTGAGACTTCAGCACGGAACCCTCCCCTTCCGGCGCATCAACTCTCATTTCCCCGTCCTCCGGCCCGGGTTTTAGGTGGTGGGAAGCCGCTGCCTAGTTTGACACCGACGATGCGGGCAGCACTGGGACGTAGATCGGTCGCGGGCCGACTGGAAGGCTCCAGGGCCCGGCCCGCTCGGCGCAGACTGGAAACGCACAGGGGCATGCTCATCGAGTACCATACGCAGCCCCTCGCCGAGGCGTGCGGCAGTGACAGTGCGCGGGTGCTGGTGGCGCGATCTTTCTCCGCCGTCCAGAGCATGAGCCAGACCTTGCCATCGGCTTTGCGCCAAGTGGCGATGTAGAGGCCGTCTTGGTGGTCGAGTCGTTCCAGTTTGGCGTCACCTAGCAGGTTCTGCATCTGGCGCAGCGCATACCACGAGAGTTTGGGTTGGCCGTGGCGCAGGATGCCGCTCGCGGCGTGCAGCTTCGGCTCATCCTTGTCGTCGTAGAAATAGATGTGCGCACGCTCGACGCCTTCAGCCAAAAACAAAGGGATCGACCGCAGCAGATAGGCGGCCTGGACGGTATCGCTCACATTGCCCTCCCACTTGGCGAAATCGCCCTTACGGTCGGCGAGGCTGGTCGCGCGGTCCCCCCCGAACTCGGTCACCCAAACTGGTTTGCCCGGGGCATGGGCATCTCGCCAGGCGACAACCTTGCGCACGTCTTCGAGGTAGGGCGTTGCCGGACTTTCGGGAAACGTGCGCCGCCAAGTCGGCCAGGCCTCAGTCTGCGCGTAGGTGTGGACGGTGAAGAGATCCACCTGCTGGAGCCGAGGGCGAAAGAGCTCGATGGGCTTGTCGTATTTGCCGCCCTTCCTCGTAGTCACGTTGCAGGTGGCAATTTTGAGCCGTGGATCCCCCTCACGCAGGGCCTGCACTCAGCACCGCGCATCGCGTTGTAGGAAATGACGCTATTCTTCAGGTTCCCCAACACGATGCCATATTTGGGCGAGGTGCCCTTGGGGTCCATGTTATCGTCTCGACCGGCTGTTAGCGTGTTGCCTGTAACGACGATGCCCCGACTCGCTTCGACGCGGATTTGTGAACTATCACTGTCATCGAGTTTCCGCTGGGTGGCTCTGCCGCTGCGGTAAATCATGTTGCCCGTTACTGTGACATACAGGCAGCCACGTCCTTGATCCTCGATCGTCGCGATGGCCGGGCCGGAAGAACGGTCGATGTAGTGGCTACAGATATTGTAGTGCGAACTGTGTTTCAGATAGATGCAGGCAGACGGGCCGCGCGCGCCATTCCATTCAATGCGATTGCCGGTGATGCTGATCGCCGGAGACCACTCGTAGGCACCGAAAACGGATAAGCCGTTTCCTGAAATCCAGTTGTCGGATATCAGGGCGTGGTAGCCGCTGAGTCGAACGCCAGAACCCTCGTTGTAGCAAATCATATTGCCGGATAGAGTGATGCACCAGATGAACTTCAAGTTCAGCCCATCACCGCTGAAGCGGCCGATCTTGCATCGCTCGATGGTGATCGAGTCTTCTTCTGGGCCTTGGGATGTCTTGTCCACCAGCACGCCGGGGATGTCCTACCCGAGTTTTCCGCCGTCGAGATTTAGGCCGACGAGGCGTGCGCCGATTGCCCCTGACATATCGATCAGACAACGGGCCTTGTCGTCGCGCAGGCGCAGGATCGAGCCGCCGAAATCCCGATAAGTCCCCGCGGGGACGCCATCTAACACGATCTGACGTGGCGCGCGCAGGTTGGCGCAGACGAATACCCGCTGGGGAAATAGACGCAGCCATGCACCTTGCTCGCCGCGTCGATGGCCGCTTGGATCGCAACCGTGTCGTCAGTGACTCCATCGCCCTTGGCACCGAACTGGATCACGCTGAATTTCGTGTCCACGGTGGTTCGCGTGGTTTCAGGGCGCGGGCTTTTGGCGGTCGCTCTGTTAGAAATGGGACCCGCCGTTTGGGACGGCTCGGTGGCGGCGGGTTGAGGAGTCGTTGAAGGAGTGTCAGCCCCTGCGTCGGACATCAAAATGATTCCAAAGACGAACAGGTTGCCGACCTTGTGTATCTTGAAGAATAGACGCCGATAAACTTCCCGATGGACTACGTTTTCCTTCATGGGATGGCGCCTATTTCCAGACGCCGGGGCGTCAAGCGTCCGGGACGCGCAGACGGGTGTTGGAAAGGTGTAGAAAGGCGGACGCTCAGATTTTAGCAGCCCGCAGGGTCTTTCCCTCGATCCAGTCGCCCTCGAACAGCATGGCTTTCTGGTGTTTGGGAATGCCGCGCTCGTTCCGGTGAAGCTGTGCCACGACCAAGTCCACCGTGCCGCTGCCCAACGCCGCAAAGGGATGCAGAATACCCGTGCAATCGGGAAATTTCGCCTGCCAGCTCATGGTGGCGACATCGACACTTTTTCCAACCGGGATTTGGGATTTCAGGAGAAATTCTGCGATCTGCGGGGCATCGACGATGATCGCATCGGGCTGAAAGGCGTTGAACCAAGCGCGATAGCTAGAGCGATTCCAGCCGTCATGGGACTGGTGCGCTTGCAGGGGATTCACGCCGTTCTGCAAACAATAGTGCTCGAAAACCATCAGCGTGCCATGCTCGAAACGGGTGTTCATTTCGGTGGAGTGTAAAAATCCAATCCGTTGGTATCCTCGGCGCACGAGTTCCTGAAGCATTCGGGTCATAGAGTGAAAGTGGTGGGTCATCGTGTAGTGCAGTGCGGGTTGACTCAACGAACGCCCGACCGCTGCACTCGCAAACGCCGCGAAGGGGAAATTGGGGATTTCTCCGGGATACTGCATCGGCCCGATGATGGCCGCCCGGATGCCACGCGCTTGAAAAATGCGGGGGATCGAATGCATCGTGAAATTCGGGTCATTGATGTGAATCCGTTCCAGCCCGTATCCCAGCTCCCGGCAGCGCTCCCGAGCGGCATTCTCAACCGCTTGCACGGAAGCCGGCGGGGCAGTGCCTTCGGGATAGGTTGTGACCCAGGCGATGCTTGCCGCTCGTTCGATCTTTTGCTTGCGGACGCCGGTCATCAACGTTTGCACCAACGGATTCGGGCGGTAGCCAAGTTGCGCGGCGGCGGCGGTCACTCGCCGGATGGTCTCCGCGCTGACGCGCCCGGTGTTGCGCAGGGCCCTGGAGGCGGTCATTTTCGAGACGCCTGCCTCCTGGGCGACGGCGGCAAGGGTGGAGTGGAGTGTCGGTTTTTTCATGATTTCGCCGGGTGCGTTACGGATAACGCTTCCTGCCCCTTGCCACCAGTGTCGATTTCGGGAATCTTTCCAAGCCGCAATCTAGGTAAACCCACGCTCAAGCTCGAATCCGCTCCCATCCCATTGCATGATGAACAGGATCTCGACGATCACTCATTTTTGAATCATCCACTCTTGAAAACCTTCATTCTCAGCCTTCTCTGCGTCTTTGCCTTCAAAGCTCGGGCCACCGATCTCGACACTCTCCGCCAGCGCATCCACGCGGACCTCGTCGCCAAAACGGATAACTCCGAAGCCGCCGCCTTCGTCTCCACTCAAAACACCGACGGCTCATGGACCGACGTGAACTATGCCGACAAGGATGAATCCCGCTGGGTTCCGGTCATTCATCTGCGCCGCCTGGTCTCCATCGGTGCCGCTTACTACACCAGCGGCCACGCCTTGCACCAGTCGTCCACCGCACTCACCGCCATCGAGCGCGGCCTGACTTACTGGTATGGCCGTAACTCCACCTCGAACAACTGGTGGCACATCGAGGTCAACACCCCACAACAACTCGGCGCCGTCCTCGTGATGTGCTACGACAATCTGCCCCCTGCCACGATCACCAACGGTGCCGCCGAGCTTTTCGCCGGGAAAAACAGTTGGTCCGGCCAGAACCGCATCTACACCTCCTTCAGCGGCATCTATCAGGCAATTCTGCAAAACAACCCGACCTATCTCGCCAGTCAGTTCACCCGCATCCGTGATCAAGCCCGCTACAAGACCGCTCTCGGCCGAACCGGCGTGACCAACAACAACGAAGCCGAAGGCATTCGCATCGATCACTCGTTTTATCAACACGGCCCTGCGCTTTACAACGGATTCTATGGCGCGCATTACGTCACCGACATGGCGTTCTGGATGGCGATGTCCGACGGACTTTCCTTTGGCTTTAGCGTCGCCGAAAAAGCCGTGGTGCAAGACCACGTGCTCGACGGCCAGGGTTGGATGAACCGCTTCGGCGTACTCGATCCCAACACGGTCAACCGCAAGATTTCTCACGACAACTACGACTACGTCACCCTGCGTTACCACGACCCCATCGTTTACGGACTCGAATACCTGCGCGCCCCATCGCTCGCCTTGCCGCGCGCGACCGAGATCGAGGCGTTTTACCAACACATGGTGAATGGCGCACCGAGTCAGATCTCGGGCAACCGTGCGTTCTGGAAAACCGATTTCATGGTGCAAGCGGGCGTGGGTTACCAGGTTTCCACCAAGCTCTGGTCGTGGCACAACTACGGCACCGAGACGATCAATGGCGACAACCTGCAAGGCGTCTTTCTCCCCCTGGGCGGCACCTTTCTTCTTCAGAACGGCGACGAATACCTCGACATCTTCCCGGTCTGGGACTGGGGCCGCCTCCCCGGTACCACCACCTTGCGGCGTGATCCCGGCAGCGCCTCGCCGGTCAACACCCTCGGTACTCAGAAATTTGCCGGCAGCGTGAGCAACGGCACTGAGGGCGCGACCGCCTACGATCACAGCTACGACACGGTCACGGCGAAAAAGAGCTGGTTCTACTTTGCGGATTCCTACGTGATGCTTGGCTCGGGAATTAATAGCTCCAACGGCACGATTCCGGTCAACACCACCGTCAATCAGGCCTGGCTCGATGGCGGCATTGATATCTCGGCCACTGGCGGCGAGTCCGCCCTGCCCGTCGGTGAATCCACTCCCGCCGGATTGTCGTGGGTCTTCCATGACAATGTCGGCTATCTCTTTCCCGCAGGTGGAAATGTCACCGTCGCGCGAAAGGCGCAATCGGGAAGCTGGAGGGAAATCAACGACGACTTGAGTAACACCACGATCACCCGCGACGTCTTTTCGTTGTGGTTCAATCATGGCACCGCACCCGCCAATGCAAACTACGCCTCGGTCGTCGTTCCCGCCAAAACGCGCACGCAGTTCGATGCCTTCCGTGCCGCCAATCCCATCAGCATCCTCGAAAATACCGCGGCGCTCCAAGCTGTGCGCCACAGTACCCGTCAACTCGTGCAATCGGCATTTTTCCAAGCTGGCACGCTCACGACTCCGCAGGGACTGGTCGTCACGACATCCCAGCCTTGCCTCGTCATGGTCGATCAAACCACCAGCCCGGCGACGGTCACCGTAGCCGATCCAACGCAGGAGTTGGTCTCGGTGCTCGTGACGATCACGGAGCCGGGCCAGGCGGTCCGCGAGCTGAGCTACGTCCTCCCCATCAACGACAACGCCGGACGCAGCACGAATGCGATCTCGATCGCGCCGCCTGAGCCGGACCCCATCTTAGCAGGCACCGTCATCGCGTTTTCCCAGCAGTCCTCTGCCACCGCCAATGGCCAGGCCGCCTACGCCAGCGATGGCATCGTCAATGACGACAACAAACGCTGGGCCGCAAACACGCCTTACCCTCAATGGGTCGAGATCGATCTCGGTGCCGACTACCTGCTCACGAGCAGTGAGGTCTTTACTTATCTGAATCGCGATTACCGCTTCAAAATCGAAGCTAAGCCCAATGGTGGCACCTACAGCGTGGTGGTGGACCGGACGGCCAGCAACCAGATCGGTCCCATCGCGGACACCATCGCCTCGTTCAAAGCGCGCTATGTAAAAGTCACCGTCACCGGAGCCGCGACTTACTCAGGAACCTTCATCAGCCTCAACGAAGTCCGCCTCCGCGGCCGCGTGTCGTCCACGCCCTACGAATCCTGGAGCGCGGGAATCGCGTGGGGCAGCACTCCTGTGGATCAACGCGATCCCGAGGACGATCCGGATGGTGATGGACGCAACAATTCGTTAGAGCGCGCGCTCGGTGGCTCGCCAGTGATCTCAAACCCGGACGTTGGCTTGGAAAGTGATGTCGCGGTGCAGCCGGATGGCAGCGTGCTTTTCACCCTCGCCTACAATAAAGCCACCGCCGACATGACCTATGCAATGGTCCACTCCGATAGCCTCGCTACCTGGTCAGCCGCAGGAGTCAGCGCAGAGCAGTTCGATGCGAACCGCAGCCTCTACTTCCGGACTTGGACTACTCCCACTGACACACCGAGGGCATTCGTGCGTCTGCAAATTTGGTCCAATCCTTGAAGTCGTAGATTTATTTTTTCCATCACTTCCAAGACGCGTTACGCATAACGCAATTTGCCACTTGCCGCCAGTGACGATATCGCGAATCCTTTTGAATGTCGTTCCATAAAAAACAAAAAAATCACAAATTTGACGACCGTTATCCCATGAAATCACGTTTACTCCCCATCCTCTCTGTCTGCGTAGCCTCGTTCACATTCGGCCTCGCACAATCCAAGGCTGCTATTATCGCTAAATTCAACTTCGACACCGACGAAGGCAACGTCGGAGATGCTGGCACTTTCGCAATGAATTCCACAGCCGCCAACGTGACATCAACGGGGTTCAGTTTCGGGTCAGGGGCATCCACAAGTTCGACGAACTCGGCCGCACCAGCCTCCACCACGGATTTTTCGACGATCCTATTGATCGGCGGATCCACCACCACCTCTCAGGCAACTGCACGCGCTAATAATGCCTACGGTCAGTTTACCCTAGACGCGAATCCTACCTATTCGTTAAACCTTAGAAACCAAGCACTCACCTTCGAGTTGGCGAAAGGCGGCGCGTCAGGCACTCGTCAGATTTTTGTTGAAATGAGCTTGGACGGGTTTGCGACTCTGACGCCTGATAGCGTGAATACATTTACAGTAGGGGGACCAACAACGGCCACTGATAATACTGCTTTCCAATCGGTAAGCTACACCATGCCTGACGTGGTTGCCTTAGAATCACTCGCTGGAGCCGTTACCTTTCGCTTCTACAGCTTTCACAACGGGACCAACTTATCGGTCAGACTTGATGACGTCATTGTCAATGGTTCTGTGATCCCCGAGCCATCCGCTCCGTTGATGCTGATCAGCAGCCTCGGAACCTGCGCACTGCTGCGCCGCCGCCGGGCATAAGCTCGTTTCGTCCTCGTGACTTTCGTAGAAACGCACTCGCGGCAATGCGAGTCCATTTCTATGAACCCTTCAAAAATCCCAAACTCCCTTCCCGACTTGCCCTCACTGCGCTGGCTGCCGGTGAGCGCCTTATCCGCTCCGTCCGAAATCCCACGTCCTATTCCTTGTCTCTCAAGACAAAATAAACAAACCCCACCATCATGAAAATCTCACGGATCTTTTCAAAACCCATTCTGCTCGCCGTCCTCGGCGTGCTTCCCGCCGCCAACGCCAGCGCCGACATCCTCATCAGCGAGAGTTTCTCCGGTAGCTACGCGGAGGGCAGCCTCAACGGCCAAGCTGCTTCGGGCACAGGCCTGAGCGGCAATTGGGCCGCTTTCATCACCGGCACCACGGGCAACGCGCATGGAGCAAGCTACACCTCCAGCGGCCTCAGCTTCGGCACTTTCGCCACCTCCGGCGGTGCCATGACACTGACTCTCGATGCCACCCAGGCGGGAAGCGGCGCAGCTACCAACTTCATCATCGTAGGCGCAGATACAAATACCTTCGGCACTGTCACTGGCACGCTCTACAGCAGCTTTATCTATCAGACCGCCGGCTACATCGCAGCTTCACACACCATCAACCAGCGCATCGGCAGCACGTCATCAGGCAACTTTGCAGCCGGCCGGTTTTCGCTAAATTCTGACAATAGCGGCACAAACACGCTCGCAGGCACGAACTATTCCGGGTCCAGCGGTACTACAGTGGGAGGCTCGACACCCGTAGATGCCACCACCTATATCACCATTGGAAGGTTCACCAACGTGGGCGTGGCGGGTGGAGGAACCGCCAACATGGTGACTCTGGACATTGATCAATACAACGACTGGATCGCAGATGGCGGCACCGAGGCGCTGCTCTTCGCCAGAACGCAGGGAACCACTGTCCAAGATGCCCGCGTCAACATTAGCCACTCAAACAGCAACACGGCAAACTTCATCGGTGGCAACAGCGCCTTCCTCCAGGCCTCGACGAACTTGGGAACTGCATCCGGGACCTTCAGCACGACCTTCGACGAGTTCAAATACGCCACCACCTTCAACGAAGTGGTTCAGGCCGCCCCCGCTCCGATCGTTCCGGTTCTTCAAATCCAGACCGTCGGTGAGGAGCTCGTTTTCAACTGGGCAAGCACCACCGGTTACACCTACGCGCTTCTCAGCGATGACGATCTGGACCCCGCGCCATCCCTCTGGCCGGTGGTCGGCGCGAACACCGGGATCGTCGCAACTCCGCCGACTAATACCCTGCAGATTCCCCGTCCTGCTCTACCGCGAAACTTCTACACGCTCAAAGTCACGCCCGCGCCTTGAGGCTTGCGCAAAAAAGTCGATCTAGGCTCCACCTCGCTTTCAGATAGTCTGCGCGGTGGATTCTTGTTATCAGAGGTTTGGCATTCTGTTGCGGATGATGACTCAGAATTCATCGCCCTTGCAGGAGTCGGCACGAACAACATCGGGTAGCCCACCTTTTTTTCAGACTCAGATCCATGAACGGTCCTGCTAACCTTATCATATGTTATGTGGGAACATAACTACACCCCTGTTCAGGGATCAATCGGGCTTTCGGCCCTGGTGGCGGCACTCCCCATTTTTGTGGTGCTATTCATAATTGGCGTAAAACGAAAACCCGCTTGGGTCGCTGGATTGTCCGGACTACTCACGGCAGCGCTGGTTTCGCTATTCGCTTATGGCATGCCCGTCGGAAAAGTCTTTGCAGCCATTTCTTACGGCGCGGCGTTCGGCGTGTTTCCCATCTGTTGGATTCTTTTTTGGGCGATCATGCTTTACCAACTCACGGTGGCCACGGGTCACTTTGAAGTGCTCAAAGATTCCATTGGCGGCCTGACGCAAGACCGCCGTCTCCAAGCCTTGCTCATCGCCTTCGCCTTCGGTGCGTTTTTGGAGGGCGCTTCCGGCTTTGGTGCGCCAGTGGCCATTGCGGCTGCGATGCTGACAGGACTGGGATT